>Ga0079226_10000055_pt1 | contig 65561 bp, 54 predicted proteins | sample Poulit2014_FD_76345 | JGI IMG/M metagenome (GOLD analysis project Ga0079226, IMG submission 76345) | Agricultural soil microbial communities from Georgia to study Nitrogen management - Poultry litter 2014 | ecosystem: Environmental > Terrestrial > Soil > Agricultural land | place: USA: Georgia...
CAGCCGCGAAGACCTAGCAGAGCAGTCGATTGATGACTTGCTCGAAATCGAAGGCATGGATCAAGATCGTGCCGGCAAGCTGATCATGGCCGCCCGCGCCCACTGGTTTGAATAAGCACATTGCGGCTTGAGGAGAGAAGTTCATGACGCAAGTCACGGTTAAAGAACTGGCTAAAGTAGTTAATACGCCAGTAGAAAGCCTACTGCAGCAAATGCATGAGGCTGGCTTGGCACACACCAGTGCCGACCAAAAAGTAAGTGAAACTGAAAAACAGACTTTATTGAGTTACTTAGAGAAAGGCAGCGGCGCTAAAGCAGGTGGTTCTAAGAAAATTACTTTGCAGCGCAAGACAACCAGCACGTTACGTGCCCCTGGCAGTAAAAGTATCAGTGTTGAAGTGCGCAGAAGAAAAACCTTTGTTAAGCGCAGTGCCGCTGAAATTGAAGCAGAAAAGCAAAAAGATTTAGCTAAACTGCAAGCTGAAAAGCAAGCACAAGAAGCTAAGCAGGCAGAGACTAAAAAAGCAGCTGAGAAACCAGCAGAAAAGCCTGCAGCAAAAACAGAGACTAAGCCTGTTGCTGATAAGCCAGCAGAAGCGCCTAAGAAAAAGTCTGAGCCCAAAGCAGCACCAGTTGCGCAAGAGCCTGAATTACCACCAGCCGACATTACCTTGCCGGTAGTTGATGAGGTGGTGACCCCAGCGCCAGAGCGTAAAAAGGCCCCTGCTCGACGGGAGCGCGATGATGAGCGCCGTGAGCGTAAATCAGCCGCACGGCCATCTAAAGGTCGTGCTGCTGCGCGCGGTGGTGACGATGAGCAAAGAACCCGTCGCGGCGGTCGTGGTCGCGGTGGCAAGAGTAAGCGCCGCAGTGCCAACCAGCACGGTTTTACCAGCCCAGCAGGCCCCATTGTGCGTGACGTACAAATTGGCGAAACCATTACTGTAGCTGAACTGGCTGCACAGATGTCCGTTAAGGGTGTCGAAGTGGTTAAGTACATGTTCCAATTGGGCTCGCCAGTCACCATCAACCAAGTGCTCGACCAAGATACAGCAACCTTAATTGCTGAAGATATGGGCCATAAAGTGACCCGCATCAGCGATAACCTGTTAGAAGAGCAATTTGCCGAATCCATTGCGATTGAAGGTGGCGAAGAGTTTCAGCGTGCCCCTGTGGTAACAGTTATGGGTCACGTTGACCACGGTAAAACCTCATTACTCGACTATATTCGTCGTGCCAAGGTGGCCACCGGCGAGGCGGGTGGTATTACCCAGCACATTGGTGCTTATCACGTTAAAACCGAAGGTGGCATGATTACCTTCTTGGATACACCTGGTCACGCGGCCTTTACTGCCATGCGTGCCCGTGGTGCGCAAGCCACTGATATTGTTATCTTAGTGGTGGCAGCGGATGACGGCGTGATGCCGCAAACCATTGAAGGTATTGAGCATGCGAAAGCTGCAGGTGTGCCTTTAATTGTTGCGGTGAATAAGATTGATAAGCCCGAAGCTGATCCAGACCGCATCAAAAATGACTTGGCAGCCCATGATGTGATTCCCGAGGAGTGGGGCGGTGAGAACCAGTTTGTCCATGTCTCGGCGAAAATGGGTGACGGTATTGATGAGCTGTTAGAAGCTGTGCTACTGCAAGCCGAAGTGCTTGAACTCAGCGCGACTCCTTCAGCCTCTGGCCGCGGTGTAGTGATTGAGTCTCGCCTTGACCGTGGTCGTGGCCCGGTTGCCTCAGTGTTGGTACAAAACGGTACCTTACGCCAAGGTGACATGGTTCTGGTTGGTGTTAACTTCGGCCGCGTACGGGCGATGATGGATGAAAACGGCAAGCAAATTGAAGAAGCTGGTCCATCCATCCCTGTGGAAATTTTAGGTCTCGACGGCACGCCAGAAGCCGGTGACGAAGTCACTGTGGTGGTGGATGAGCGTAAAGCCCGTGAAGTGGCTTTATTCCGTCAAGGTAAGTTCCGTGAAGTTAAGTTAGCCCGCGCCCATGCCGGCAAACTCGAAAATATGCTCGAGAGCATGGGGCAGGAAGAGAAGAAAATTCTCAATATCGTGATCAAAACCGACGTGCGCGGTACCCTTGAAGCGTTACGCAGCTCGTTAACTGAGCTGGGTAATGATGAAGTAGAGGTGCACGTAGTGGCTGGTGGTGTGGGGGGGATTAACGAAAGTGATGCCAACCTTGCTTTAGCTTCTAATGCGGTGATCTTTGGTTTCAACGTGCGTGCTGATGCCGGTGCGCGTCGAATCGTTGAACAAGAAGGTCTCGATATGCGCTACTACAACATCATTTACGACATTATTGAAGACGTGAAGAAAGCATTGTCTGGGATGCTCGGTACCGATGTGCGCGAGAAAATTCTCGGAATTGCCGAAGTTCGTGAAGTGTTCCGTTCACCTCGTTTGGGCGCGATCGCCGGTTGCATGGTGGTGGAAGGTACGGTGTACCGTAACCGCCCAATCCGCGTGTTGCGTGACGATGTGGTGATCTTTGAAGGTGAGCTGGAGTCTTTGCGTCGCTTTAAAGACGACGTTAGCGAAGTACGTGCCGGCACCGAGTGCGGCATTGGCGTGAAGAGCTACAATGACGTGAAAGTTGGCGACCAAATCGAAGTGTTCGAGAAGGTCGAGGTTGCGCGTACTCTGTAGTTTATAGACCCATAAGCAGCGGCAAGTGCAGTTGGTACGGTCATTTAATACCGCCTAACTGGACTTGCCGTTTGTTATTTATATGGCTCAAGATTAAAGCTGCTGATGCAGCACAAGGTGATTAAAATGGCGAAACAATACAGCCGCACCCAACGTATTGGTGATCAGATACAGCGTGAATTAGCGGTGATGATTCCCCGTGAAGTTAAAGATCCGCGTTTGGGGTTTGTGACCGTCACAGGTGTTGATGTGACCCGTGACATCGGCCATGCCAAAGTGTTTTTCACAGTGATGGGTGATAACAGCACAGAACTGATAGCCGGTAATGTTGAAGTGTTAAATGATGCCGCTGGTTATTTAAGAATGCTGCTGGGTAAAGCTATGCGCTTACGCAGCGTGCCGATGTTGCATTTTCACTACGATGAAAGTATCAGCCGTGGTGCACAGATGTCAGCCCTGATCGAAAAGGCAGTCTCTGCCGATCAACGTAATAAAGAAAACGGCGGAGAGTAAGGCGTGACCCAGCAGGTTAAACGTAAGCGCCGCAGTGTCAGCGGCATCATTATTTTCGATAAGCCCTATGGTTTTAGTTCCAATGGCGCTTTGCAAAAAGTACGCTGGCTGCTCAATGCCGACAAAGGCGGGCATACTGGAAGTCTGGATCCGCTGGCCACTGGTGTGCTGCCGTTATGTTTTGGTGAGGCAACCAAATTTTCCCGTTACTTACTGGATGCTGACAAAGAGTATCAGGCGGTGATGCAATTAGGCGTGACCACAGATACCGCTGATGCTGAAGGTGAAGTACTGGAAACTAAAGACGTGAATGTCAGTGCTGCAGACATTGAAGCAGTGTTAACGCAGTTCCGTGGTGAAATTCAACAAATTCCACCGATGCATTCAGCCTTGAAAAAAGATGGCCAGCCGCTCTATAAATTGGCACGGCAAGGGATTACCGTTGAGCGCGCAGCCCGTACTGTAACCATTAAGCATTTAGAGTTATTGTCGTATGCCGATGGACAGGCGCGTATCTTGGTTGATTGCAGTAAAGGCACCTATATTCGCACCTTAGTGGAAGATATTGGTGCAGCATTGGGCTGCGGTGCCCATGTGGCTGAGCTGCGTCGCACTAAGGCCGGGCCCTTTGATTTAACCCACGCGGTGACCTTGGAGGAGCTGGAAGCGCTGCATGCAGAAGGCGGTGCGCAAGCGCTGGATACCTGTATGATTCCAATGGATAGCGGCTTACAGCACTGGCCTATTGTTTACTTAACAGAGCACAGCAGTTTCTTTTGGCTAAATGGTCAAGCAGTGCGTGCTCAGCAGGCGCCGCTGGATGGAATGGTGCGTGTCTACAACCAAAACGATGAATTTATCGGTGTTGGTGAAATAGATGATGACGGAATGGTTGCACCCAGACGGCTAATTCGGTCACAATAAGCATGGTTTTTTCTAGATGACCGTAATGGCTGTCTAGAAAAGAGTAGGGTGGCTGTTGGCAAGCGCGGTCACACCTTATTTTTTGCACGGGATTATCCCGGCTTGTCCAATTTAGGAGCCCAGCATGGCACTGAGTAACGAAGAAAAAGCCCAGATTATCAATGAGTACAAGCAGTCTGAAGGTGATACAGGTTCACCAGAGGTGCAAGTAGCACTTTTGACCACCAACATCAACAAGCTGCAAGGTCACTTTAAAGCGAACAAAAAAGATCACCACTCACGTCGTGGTTTAATTCGTATGGTTAACCAACGTCGTAAATTGCTCGATTACCTAAAAGGTAAAGATCTTAGCCGTTACGCGACTTTGATTGGTCGTCTGGGTCTACGTCGTTAAGACGTACGCTGCAACGTGAAGCTGGAAGTCTGGGGTGCTGATCGCAAAGAAATTTGCGCAGTACTTTGGGCTTCCAGCTTTTCGTTTTTTCAGGAGATTTTTGGGCCGATCCCCAAGCTCTTGCCCCTATCCCCAAGGTAATATTAGAGAAGGAAGATACCGTGAATCCGGTTATTAAAACGTTTCAATTTGGTGATTCCACCATTACATTAGAAACAGGTCGTATTGCGCGTCAGGCATGCGGCGCTGTGTTAGTTAGCGTCAATAATGATGTCACTGTGCTATGTACAGTGGTCGGCGCTAAAAAAGCTGACCCCAGTAAAGATTTTTTCCCTTTATCTGTGCACTATCAAGAGAAAACCTATGCTGCAGGTAAAATCCCAGGGGGCTTCTTTAAGCGTGAAGCACGCCCATCAGAAAAAGAAACCCTCACTTCACGTCTGATCGACCGTCCCATTCGTCCGCTGTTCCCAGAAGGTTTCAGCAACGAAGTACAGGTGATTTGTACCGTGGTATCCACCAGCAAGAAAACTGATCCTGACATGGCAGCCATGATTGGTACTTCAGCTGCTTTGGCCATTTCAGGTATTCCCTTTAACGGACCAATTGGTGCCGCGCGAGTGGGCTTCCACCCAGAGACCGGCTACTTGCTTAACCCCACCTATGAGCAGCAAGAAGCCTCGTGCTTGGACATGGTGGTTGCAGGAACCAAAGACGCGGTATTGATGGTTGAGTCAGAAGCACAAGAGCTGACAGAAGATCAAATGCTTGGTGCAGTATTGTTTGCCCATGAAGAGTTTCAGGTGGTGGTTGATGCCATTACTGAACTGGCTGCAGAAGCCGGTAAACCACGTTGGGATTGGCAGCCTAAAGAAGAGAACACTGAACTGCTAGCAGCTGTGCGTGAGCAGTTTGGCGCAGATATTGCTGAGGCCTATAGCATCATCATTAAGCAAGACCGTTACGCCCGTTTAGCTGAAGTGCGTGAGGCCGCAGTGGCAGCCTTAGCAAGCGAAGTCGAAGACCAAAGTCCAACTGCTGCCGAAGTTAAAGAAGCCTTTGCGGCGGTGGAATATCAGACCGTGCGTGACAACATTGTCAACGGCAAACCGCGTATTGATGGTCGTGATGCGCAAACCGTGCGGCCATTAGCCATTGAAGTGGGCGTGCTGGATAAAGCCCGTGGTTCAACGCTGTTCACCCGCGGTGAAACTCAAGCTTTAGTGGCTACCACCTTAGGTACCGCTCGTGATGCGCAATTGCTAGACACCTTAGAAGGTGAAAAGCGCGATCCATTTATGCTGCACTACAACTTCCCTCCGTATTCGGTGGGTGAGTGCGGTCGTATGGGTGCCACCGGTCGTCGTGAAATTGGCCATGGTCGTTTAGCCCGTCGCAGTATTGCTGCAATGCTACCTAATCCCGATGATTTCCCTTACACCATCCGGGTGGTGTCAGAAATCACTGAGTCCAACGGTTCCAGCTCCATGGCTTCGGTGTGCGGTGCATCCTTAGCATTGATGGATGCCGGTGTACCCATGAAAGCCCCTGTGGCCGGTATTGCTATGGGTATGGTTAAAGAAGGTGATAAGTTCGCTGTGTTAACCGATATTCTCGGTGATGAAGACCACCTCGGCGATATGGACTTTAAAGTGGCAGGTACCGCCAATGGCGTCACTGCACTGCAAATGGACATTAAGATCGAAGGTGTCACTGAAGAAATCATGGAGATCGCTTTGAATCAAGCGCACACTGCGCGTCAAACGATTCTTGAGCAAATGAATCAAGTGCTTGCAGCTTCACGCACTGAGTTGTCTGATAATGCGCCTGCAATGATTGCAATGAAAATTGATTCAGACAAAATCCGTGATGTGATTGGTAAAGGCGGTGCAACCATCCGTGCCATCTGTGAAGAAACGGATGCCTCCATTGATATCGAAGATGATGGTTCTATTAAAATCTTTGGTACTGACCGCGATGCAGCAGAAGCGGCCCGTGCGCGGGTTGAGGAAATTACTGCTGAAGCAGAGATCGGCAAGATCTATAGCGGTAAAGTTGAGCGTATTGTGGACTTCGGTGCATTTGTTAACATCCTGCCAGGTAAAGATGGTTTAGTGCATATTTCCATGCTCAGTGATGAACGTGTTGAAAAAGTCACTGATATCTTAACCGAAGGCGAGATGGTCGATGTTTTAGTCTTGGACGTGGATAACCGCGGTCGGATTAAGCTGTCCATTAAAGATGTTGCCAAAGCAAAAGCAGAACAAGCCGAGTAACCTGCAAAGAGTTGCTGGTCGTTGTTCATAAAAAGCCGCCTTGTGCGGCTTTTTTGTGGGTGTTTATCTTGCTGCATGCGACATAGGTGTAGCTTTCTATCAAGCAAAGGGTGCAAAGTGATAAGCTGCTGGCCAAGCGCTAGGGCGCTCGTTGGCATGACTATTCTGACGATCGCATAAATTTCTGCTGAGTGTGTTTATGGATGCAGTGTTGCAGTGGATAATACCGCCAGACTTGTCGCTGTGGGCCGCAGTGTTCTTGATCTTCAGCGCGGGTCTGACATCGGCATTAACAGCGGCATTAGGTATTGGCGGCGGCATTTTATTGCTGGCCATCATGAGTATGCTGCTGCCTGTGACGGCTGTGATTCCACTGCATGGTTTAGTGCAGCTGGGTTCCAATGGCAATCGCGCGGCAATGACTTTTCAGCATATCCGCTGGCCAGTGCTGAGTTGGTTTGTGCCTGGGGTGATTATCGGTGCTGGTTTAGCCAGCTTATTATTGATCGATTTACCAGCAGTGGTGCTGCAGCTGAGTATCGCAGGGTTTATTTTATTACTAAGCTGGGGGCCAGCGATTCCTAAAGTGGCCACTGGCGCTGTGGGAACCTTTTGCTTAGCCTTGCTGAGCACTTTTATGAGCCACTTTGTCGGTGCTACTGGACCGCTGGTTGCCGCTTTCTTATTACAGCAACAACAAGGGCAGCGGCAAACTACGGTGGCGACATTTGCTGCGGCCATGGCTTTGCAACACGCGCCTAAAGCATTAGTGTACACTGCCGCAGGTTTTGTGTTTTATGAGTGGCTGGGGTTGGTTATGCTGATGATATTGTCAGGGGCGCTGGGCACTAAGTTGGGTTTGAATGTTCTGAAAAATACATCTGACCAGCGTTTTGCTCAGTTGTTTAAAGGTGTCTTGCTGTTATTGGCGGCGCGTTTAATTTGGCAGGCTATCAGTCAAATGTAGTGCGAGGCGTGCCTTGCCGACGTATTTGAATCAACCATTAATCGTAACTTTGCTCGACCTGCGCAAGGTGTTTATTGCAAAATGCTCGCCTCATGCTATCTAGGCTCACAATTTACAGTTATCAAGGAATCCCATGGCAGTACTTGAAGTGTTTACCATGCAGGCAATGCTCACGGCTCTAGCGGCTTTAGTCTATGTGTTTGCAGCAGGGCGATTGATTTTAAGATTGTTTGCTCAGTCAAACGACAAAGCCATCCGTAAGCCAACATTGACCATGCTGCAGGCAACAATTCTGTCAGGAATAGTTTTTGTGCTGGCGTCTGTGCCCAGTTTTGTGGCACAGGTGGTGAATCCTGAGATACTGCCATTTACCATGCCCTATAGCATTGTGCTATTTGCGGCCTGTTTTATTGTGTTTATTCAAAAGCTTGAATCGAAACGCAGTGGTTGGTATCAGGCTGCAGTGGCTTTATGGTTGGCGGCTATGGTCAGTGCCGCATTGATAGTGGCGCAGCTGCTGTTAAGGGTAGGTCTTGGTAGCAGTTAAATGCACAGTGAGGCAAGTGTCTTTATGGGTTAATTGCTGCCTGTTTAGAGGCCAGCTGCCAGCGTTCGACCTATGCTGGCCGACTCCCCAACTATTAAACTGTTGCTGAGCGCACTGCAGTTATTGAGAATTAGCACAAGCTGGTTCGTCTACATGAGCCAAGTATGGGGGTAGGTTTTGGGGGTATTTGTTTGCTGCTATAATGCTGATTTGTTGTCAAGCAGCCTTGTTGCTGGCTTGCAATTAAGAAAATGGTGCCCAGGAGAAGACTCGAACTTCCACGGCCGTGAGGCCACTAGCACCTGAAGCTAGCGTGTCTACCAATTTCACCACCTGGGCATTGAAAGCAATACTTTGCGTAATGTTTTCATGTCACTAAGTTAATTGAACAACCTAGTGGTGGCGAACTATACGACTGAAAAAAGATCTTGTAAACCCCTATTTGGTAAAAAAATCTGTTAAATTGAACAGGTAATAGGGTGCTGTGGAAAATAAATCCCAGTGCCAACTCTATATTTTTGTAAGGTGAAATTGATTTGACAGCCGATTGGCAATCCCTCGATCCAGAGGCCGCACGTGAAGCGGAAAAATACGACAACCCGATTCCCAGCCGTGAGCTTATTTTAAAACATTTGGCAGAGCGCGGTGCGCCTGCTAACCGTGAGCAGCTGGCTGCGGAGTTGGGTTTAACAGCAGAAGAAGACTTGGAAGCATTGCGCCGTCGACTCCGCGCGATGGAGCGTGATGCACAGGTGGTGTACACCCGCCGTGGTGCTTATGCCCCAGTTGATAAATTGGACTTAGTGGTTGGCCGAGTCAGTGGCCACCGCGATGGTTTTGGTTTTTTAATCCCCGATGATGGCGGTGACGACCTGTATTTAAGTCCCACGCAAATGCGTTTAGTGTTTGATGGGGATCGTGCTTTAGCGCGGGTAGCAGGTGTCGACAAACGGGGTCGTCGTGAAGGTGCCATTGCAGAAGTTGTGGTGCGTGCCCATGAAAGCATTGTGGGGCGTTATAACGAAGAAAATGGCATTGGTTTTGTTTTACCCGATAACAAAAAGATACAGCAAGAGGTTTTAATTAGCCCAGGCCGCTCTGCCGGTGCTGAAATTGGTCAGTTAGTGGAAGTGGCAATCACCCATTGGCCGACACGTCGCTTTCAGGCGCAAGGCAATATTGTCGAAGTGCTGGGTGAGTACATGGCTCCGGGTATGGAAATCGAAGTGGCGTTACGCAACTATGATATTCCCCATGAGTGGCCAGAAGATGTCATCAAGGAAGCCAAGCGCCTGAAGCCGGATGTTGAGGAAAAAGATAAAGAAAATCGTGTGGATTTACGCGACTTACCTTTTGTCACCATTGATGGCGATGACGCTCGGGACTTTGATGATGCGGTGTATTGCCAGCCCGGTAGTGGTGGCGATTTAGTGGCTGGTGGTTGGCGCTTGTATGTGGCCATTGCAGATGTCTCCCATTATGTGAAAGTGGGCTCGGCGCTGGACAAAGAAGCCCTGTTGCGGGGTAACTCTGTGTACTTTCCAGAGCGGGTTATTCCCATGCTGCCTGAAGAGCTGTCCAATGGTTTGTGCTCACTGAACCCCAACGTTGATCGCTTAGCTATGGTGTGCGAAATCGCCTTAGCCCGTTCAGGGAAAATCATTGGCTATCAGTTCTATGAGGCGGTGATTCAGTCCCATGCACGTCTAACTTACGATGTGGTGAGCGCCATGTTGGAGCGCCCGCGTAGCGCAGAAGGCAAGCAAGCCCTAGCAGAGTATGCTGAGGTGGCAACATCGGTTAAAGAGCTGTACGCGGTCTATAAAGCGTTGCAGAAACAGCGCCATGCGCGCGGTGCCATTGATTTTGAAACCCGTGAAACCCGTATTGTGTTTGGTGAAGACCGTAAAATTGCTGAGATTTTACCCACCGAACGCAATGATGCGCACAAACTCATTGAAGAATGCATGTTGTGCGCCAACGTGGCCATGGCCAGCTTCTTAACAGAGCATGACTTGCCCGGCTTATACCGTGTGCACGAGGGGCCGCCGGCAGAGAAGCTTGAGAAGTTAAGAGGGTTCTTAACCAGCTTGGGTTTAACTTTAAACCGTGGTAAAGGGGATCCAACCCCGAAAGACTATTTAGCATTGCTGGAAGCTGTTCGCGAGCGCCCTGATTTTCAGTTGATTCAAACGGTGATGTTACGTTCTTTAAGTCAAGCGATGTATAGCCCAGACAATGAGGGTCACTTTGGCCTTAACTACGAAGCCTATACCCATTTTACTTCGCCGATTCGCCGCTACGCTGACTTACTCAATCATCGAGCGGTGCGTAGCATTATTCGTTCGCGCAAGAAAACTGAGCATGTGCGGCGGATGGGTGCACGCAGCTTACCTAAGGCGCAAATTTACCCTTATGACTATCCACAGCTTGATGAGATCGGTGAAGAGGTCTCCATGACTGAGCGCCGCGCCGATGAAGCCACTCGTGATGTGGTGACTTGGCTGAAGTGTGAGTTTATGCTGGATCGGGTTGGCGACACCTTTGAAGGGGTGATCACTTCTGTAACAGGGTTTGGCCTGTTTGTGGAGTTAGTTGACATCTACGTGGAAGGCCTTGTGCATGTCACCGCCTTGCCCGGTGATTACTATCAGTTTGACGCGGTACACCACCGCTTGACCGGTGAGCGCAGTGGTCGCAGCTTCCGGCTGGGTGATCGCATTGAAGTGATGGTGGCGCGGGTGGATTTAGATGAACGCAAAATTGATTTTGAAATGGGCAGCCTTGATAGTTCTGAGGAAACAGTCCCAAGCAAAACGCCTAAGGTGAGAAAACGTTTGGCTGAAACAGCTGAGCCAGTGGAGCCTAAGTCTGCGAGCACAGCCAAAAAAGGCAAAGCTAAGTCAGGCAATAAAGCCCGCAAGCGTAAGGTGGTGAGTAAATCGGTGAAGGCGGGGCACTATGAGTAACACTGAAAATGTTTACGGCGTGCATGCGGTAGAAGCGTTATTGCGTCATCACCCTAAACGTGTCAAACGGCTCATTTTTGCAGAAGGACGCAGTGAGCCGCGCCTACAAGCGTTGCGTGAACTGGCTGAGCAAGCCCGTATTGCAATCAGCAGCATAAGTCGTCGTGAGCTGGATGAGCAGGTCGAAGGGGTGCACCAAGGGGTCTTGGCGCAGGTCAGTCCCAGTCAGATCTGGGGCGAGCCAATGCTTGACGAGTTACTCGATCGCCTAGCCGAGCCACCCTTGTTGCTGGTGCTGGACGGGGTTACCGATCCCCATAATCTCGGTGCGTGTTTGCGTACTGCAGATGCAGCGGGTGTGCACGCAGTGATTATCCCTAAAGACAAGTCAGCCACTTTAAATGCCACTGTGCGTAAAGTGGCCTGTGGCGCAGCAGAAGTTGTACCGCTGGTGGCAGTCACTAATTTGGTTCGAACCTTAAAAAAGCTTCGTCAAAAAGGCTTATGGGTGGTGGGTGCTGCCGGTGAGGCAGAGCAAACCCTGTACCAGCAAGACATGACCGGGCCGTTGATTGTGGTGATGGGTGCTGAAGGCACAGGTATGCGTCGCTTAACCCGCGAGCATTGTGATTTTTTAGTGCATTTGCCCATGCAAGGCAGCGTCAGCAGTTTAAATGTCTCAGTGGCCGCTGGGGTGTGTTTATTTGAAGCACAGCGGCAACGTTTAGCCCTGTAGCACTTTGTAACCAGCTGGCAGAAGGTAAAGATATGTCGCGCTGAGCTTGCTTAGCGGGGCATGCTTCTTTAGACTATCTGCCCTTGCATTGTGCCTACTGCTTATTTGGTAGGTGTGTAAGTTCTATCAACTCCTTGTCTGACTGCATGTCGCGGCAGACTACAACCCGTAAGGAGCATCTATGCGTCACTACGAAATAGTGTTTTTGGTCCATCCAGACCAAAGCGAACAAGTCGGCGGTATGGTTGAGCGTTATACCAAACTGATCGAAGAAGATGGTGGTAAAATTCATCGTCAAGAAGACTGGGGACGTCGTCAGCTGGCGTATGCCATTGATGATATCCATAAAGCACATTACATTTTGCTCAACGTTGAGTGCAGCAGTGCTGCATTAGCAGAGTTGGAAGACAGCTTCCGTTACAACGATGCAGTATTACGTAATTTGATCATCCGTCGCAACGAAGCGATTACTGAGCAGTCTGATATGTTAAAGGCTGAAGAGAATCGTAACGAGCGTCGTGAGCGTCGTGAACGTCCCGAGCGTACTGAACGCTCCGACACTGACGAAGACACCGATGAAGACGGTGACGACGACAGTGATCAAGATGTTGATGAGTAACCCCAGAGCTAATTGAGGAGCCACTGTCATGGCACGTTTTTTCCGTCGTCGCAAATTCTGCCGTTTCACCGCTGAAAATGTTGTAGAAATCGATTACAAAGATTTAAACACATTGAAAGCCTATGTTTCAGAAACAGGTAAGATTGTACCGAGCCGTATTACCGGCACTAAAGCTAAATATCAGCGCCAATTGTCAACTGCAATCAAGCGCGCACGCTTTTTAGCATTATTGCCATACACCGATAGTCACAGTAATTGATTGTTAGCCGTACCTTTAAGTTGGAATAGGTTAGTGCATGCGTATACTCGCTGAGTTTATTATGCGTGGTCGTATGCAGGCCATCATGGTGGTGGCTTTAGCGTCTGCTGTGCCAATGATGTTTTGGCTTGGCGCCGCTGCTGCAAGTTTAGTGTTATTAAGGCGTGGTCTTAATAACGCGTTGAGTGTCATTGTCGCAGGATTGTTGCCGACCGTAGTTTGGGCTTTAAATAATGATCCACGACCCTTATTAGGGTTGCTAGGAGCATTGGCTATAGCACATATTTTGCGGGCAAGCGCCTCTTGGACAAAAGTTTTGTTAGCAAGTCTAGTGTTGGGTGTGTTCTATGCTTGGGCTTTGGGGCATGTTTTTGCCCAACCCATCGCGGAACTCGCCCAAGAACTGGGCGCGTTAATGCCAAAAATGCTGAGCGGGCTCTATGAGCAGTTATCCGCTGATGAGCAGCTGCACTTACAAGGCTTGATTGTTCCGGTATTAACCGGCTTGATGGCCGCAGTATTGCAGTTACTTAGCATTATCAGCGTGCTATTAGCACGTTATTGGCAAGCAGTTTTATACAACCCAGGTGGCTTTGCGTTAGAGTTTCAGCGCTTACGTTTGCCTGCGGTGGTGTTGTTCCCCCTAGTGATCGGTATGTTATTTGCGCCGAGCCTCGGGATACAGGCTGCAGTATTAACGCCAGTGTGCAGTGTGCCACTGATGTTTGCAGGGCTGGCTGTAGTGCATGGTTTGGTGGCCAGATATCACTTAGGTGGTTTTTGGTTGATCGGCATGTACATCGGTATTGTGCTATTCACGCAGCTGACTTATCCATTTTTAGTGGTACTGGCTATCGTCGATAGTGTTTTTGATTTTCGCGGCTTACGGGCTCAAAAAAATGACTCCGATGCTGCGAACGGTGAACGTTGAAATTCAAGAGGTGAGACTCAAATGGAAGTCATCCTGCTAGAAAGAATCGCCAACCTAGGCGACTTGGGCGATAAAGTAAATGTTAAGGCTGGTTACGGTCGTAACTTTTTAATCCCGCAAGGCAAAGCAACTGCTGCTACAGCAGAAAACATTGCAGTATTTGAAGAGCGTCGTGCAGAGCTTGAAAAAGCCGCTGCTGAAAAGCTCGCAGCTGCACAAGCGCGTGCTGCTCAGCTGTCTGAGTTGGAAGTGACTATCACTGCCAACACAGGTGAAGAAGGTAAGTTGTTCGGTTCTATCGGTACTCACGATATTGCTGACGCTTTGACTGCTTCAGGCGTTGAGGTGAACAGAAGCGAAGTGCGCTTGCCAGAAGGTACTATTCGTCAAACTGGCGAATACGATGTGACTGTGCAATTGCACGGTGGCATTGAAGCAACAGTTAAGTTGTTTGTCGTTGCAGGCTAATTGCCCTATAAGTTAACTCCGGTTAATGCATAGTAGAAAAGGCACGCTATCTGTAAAGAGGCGTGCCTTTTTTATTTTATAATCAGTACCCTGTTCATTATCTGGAAAATGGTGTAGTGCATGAACGAAATTGAAGTTCCCCAGCAGTATGATTTAGAAACCGCAGCCCTTAAAGTGCCACCCCACTCGGTTGAAGCAGAGCAGTCTGTGTTGGGTGGTTTAATGCTGGATAATAATGCGTGGGAGCGGATTCTTGATCAGGTGTCTGATGGTGATTTTTACCGTCATGATCATCGACTGATTTTTCGTGCAATTGCTCGCTTAGCTGAGCGTGACTCGCCGTTTGATGTGGTGACTTTATCTGAGCAACTGGAGCAAGAAGGCCAGCTCAGTCAAGTGGGCGGCCTCGCTTATTTAGGTGAGCTGGCAAAAAACACCCCGTCAGTGGCCAATATTAAGGCGTACGCGCAAATTATTCGTGAGCGCGCTACCTTGCGGCAACTGATCAGTATCAGTACTGAAATTGCTGACAGTGCCTACTCGCCGCAGGGTAAAAGCGGCGATGAAATTCTTGATGAAGCTGAGCGCAAAATCTTTCAGATCGCAGAAGGGCGCCCCAGCGAAGGTGGACCAGTGGGGCTTAATGAGCTGCTGGCCAATGTCATTGATACCATTGATACGCTGTTTAACAGTGAAGACACCCTGACAGGATTGTCCACTGGTTTTACTGACCTGGATGAGATCACCAGTGGTTTACAGCCCGCGGATTTAATTATTGTCGCCGGCCGACCTTCCATGGGGAAAACCACCTTTGCGATGAACTTGGTTGAAAATGCGTTGATGCGTTCAGATAAAGCCATCTTGGTTTTTTCTTTGGAGATGCCCGCAGAATCTTTGGTGATGCGGATGATTTCCTCGCTGGGGCGCATTGATCAAAGTAAAGTACGTTCCGGTCGTTTAGAAGAAGATGACTGGCCACGTTTAACCTCTGCGGTGAATTTATTACAAGAGCGTAAACTGTTTATTGATGATTCGGCCGGCATCAGCCCTTCTGAAATGCGCGCTCGGGCGCGGCGAGTGGCCCGAGAGCATGGTGAAATTGGCATGATCATGGTTGACTACTTGCAGTTGATGCAGCTCGGTGGCAGTGGCAGCGATAACCGCACCAATGAAATCTCGGAAATATCCCGCTCATTAAAAGCGCTTGGTAAAGAGTTTGATTGCCCTGTGGTGGCTTTGTCGCAGCTCAACCGCTCCCTAGAGCAGCGCCCCAATAAGCGGCCGATTAACTCCGACTTACGTGAGTCGGGGGCCATTGAGCAAGATGCGGATGTGATTATGTTTATTTACCGTGATGAAGTGTATCACCCGGAAACTGAGTATAAAGGCATTGGTGAAGTGATCCTCGGGAAGCACCGTAAGGGACCTATTGGTACGGTACGTCTAGCCTTCCAAGGTAAGTACACGCGCTTTGATAATCTGGCAGCGGGCAGTTACCAGTTTGATGATGATTGAGGGTTAGCTGCGTTGCATAGCGTACGCCAAGCTCGGCCCTAGTGGTTGCGCTTGGCGTTTTTGTAAGTGGTAATTAATACTGCGCTGTTGCTTGTGTTAAACGCTCGATGAAATCCACTGCTGTCACTTCTCCCACCACTCGTAAAGACTCCAGCTCATTACCATTGGCTTGGAAAAACTGAATAATGGGCGGGCCAAACAGTTGATATTGATTGAGTAGCGCACGGTGCTCGGGGGTGTTTGCAGTGATGTCTAAACGTAGTAAACGATAATTGCCCTGCTGAAACAACTGGCGAACCTCAGGGTTTTGCAACACATTGCGCTCAATGACTTTACAGCTGATGCACCAGTCAGCATACCAGTCGACAATCACCGGTTGCCCGGCCTGCTGGGCTTCTTGCATGTGTTTATGTAAGTTTTCAACGTGGCTGATTGTTTGCCAGCTTTGCGCAGGGCTGTTGGGTGTGCCGTTGAGGGCACTAGGACTGCCGGGTAAATTAGTCTGAGCTAAGGGTTGTAGCGGATCACTTTGGCCCTGTAGAGCGCCAAGCCAAGCGGCCAGTGCGTAGGTCAATAATGCTAAGCCCAGCAGTTGAGCAAGCTTTTGTGGATTACTCTTGCGCGTAAACTCCAAGGTCCCCAGCCAAATCGCCACCCCTGCTGCTAGAGCACCCCATAGTAATAAACTGATAGAGCCGGGCAGTACGCGATCCAGCAACCACAAGGCAACGGCTAACAACAAAACCCCGAAACTGTTACGCACTGCAAGCATCCAAGCCCCTGATTTTGGCAGTAACGAACCGCCACCGCTGGCAAATAAAACCAAGGGTGCGCCCATTCCTAAGCCAAGGGCCAGCAGCTTCAAGCCACCACCCCAAGCATCACCGCTGGCGCTGATATAGAGCAGTGCTGCGGCCAAAGGTGCCGAGACACAGGGTGATACCAATAAGCTGGAGAACACGCCCAATAACGCGGCACCAAACACAGTGCCACCGGTGGTTTTACCCGACAAGTTGTTCAGTGGGCCACTCATAAACTGCGGTAAGCGCATGCTAAATACGCCAAACATGGCTAAGGCAAATACAGCAAAGAATGCGGCGAAAGGCACCAATACCCAAGGGGATTGTAAACGGGCTTGAATATTGAGCTCTGCGCCGAAGATGCCCATTAAGGCGCCCAGTACGGCAAAACAGACCGCCATCGACACCACGTATACGGTGGACAGCACAAAGGCCCGTGAGCCGCCAACTTTTCCGCGCAATACCACGCCAGTTAAAATAGGCAGCATGGGCAGTACGCAAGGGGTAAAGGTTAGTGCTAGGCCGGCTAAGAAAAACAGCGCAATTTCTTGCCAGTGCCATGTTGCTGCGCTGCTAGCGTTGTTGAGTTTAAAAGAGTGGATTTCTGGTGGGTAACATAAACCTAAATCGGCGCAGCCTTGATAGCCAACATCTAAGGTGTAGGGCAGGTTGTTGGGGTTATCAATGGGCAGAGTAACCTCGACAGTGCCGTAGTAGGCTTCAACGTCGCCGAAAAACGGGTCAGTGCGGGCTTGGCCGTCAGGCAGTTGTGCAGTGCCTAAATCAACCCCAAGGGTCGCGGTGCTAAAGGATAAGCGGTGGCGATACAGGTAATAGCCATCGGCATTACTAAAACGGATGCTTACAGTGTTGTCGGGGTTTTCCGTTGCCTGCACAATGAAAGCTTGCTCAATGGGCAAGAAGTTGGCGTTGTTATTAGCACTGGTGGTTTGGTTACCGGACTCACTGTTGCTAAACAGTCCAGCGTACGCAGGTAAATGTAACAAGCAGAAAAATGCAAACAGCAAAACACGCATAGCAGGCTCACCTTATTTAGAATGCCTGCAGCATAATCGAGAACAGCCAATGGCTAAAGCAAATACGTGCAGGCAGCACTGATGTTTTGCAGTTAATAGAGTTTGCTCAAGAGACAGTGTAATGATTGATCAAGGGTGCGTCAGACCTTGTGCTGTTAATGCGGGCTTGGAGCGAAGAGACAGAGGAGGTCAACTGCGGCGAATGATCCAAATACCGCCTAAAATTAAGACTAAGCCCAAAAGCTTGCCAAAGTTAATCGGTGCTTCTTTGTAGCCGATCCAGCCTTGGTGATCGAGAAACACAGCACTGCTGAGTTGGCCCAGTAAAACCAGCGTCATAAAGAGTAAGGCACCAATACGCGGTGCAACAAAGGCTGCCGTAAATACAAAAAAAGCACCCAATAAACCACCCGCCCAATGCCACCAATGTAACTCTTTAAAAGCTTGCACGCTGACCCAGTCACGCTTGATCAGCGCCAAAGTTAACAACGCCGCAGTGCCGACCACAAATGACAGTGTGGCGGCATTTAACACGCTGGAAATTTCTTTGGCCAACAAACCATTGATCCCTGCTTGTAGCGGCATCAAGGCGCCCGACATAAAAGCCATGGCCAGTAAAACCCAGTAAATAAGTGGAGACATAGGCATCCTTAGCCAGCAGTAATTTAAAACCATCTTGCCATAAACCAGACATTTTATGTGCAGCTGTAACAGCCTGCTTGCCAAGCTATTCATAGCGCTCACCGGTGGGTCAGTCCTCAGCTGATCCAAGCTTGGTAACTGCAGATCGATAATTAAGTGTGTTTTTTGTTCGGGTTTTGCTGGTGCCTCTGTTAGGATGTGGCCCTTATCTAGACTTTTCATTCACCGCGCTATAGCGGTTTTTTTATAGCCAATGGAGGCATGCATGTCAGAATTAGATCTGAGCACTGATGAACTACGAGTAAGTTACGGCATCGGCCGTCAAATGGGTGATCAGTTGCGTCAAAACCCACCGCCAGGCATCAACATTGAAGCGGTAACCACTGGGCTGATGGCTGCATTCAATGGCGAGCCGCTGAGTGTTTCTGCAGAAGAGCTTAACGCCAGCTTCACTGTGATTCGTGAGCGCATGGAGGCTGAAGCAGAAGCCCAAGCTAAAGCAGCTGCTGCGGAAGGCATTGAGTTTCTAAAAGAGAACGCCAAAAAAGAAGGTGTGACTACTTTAGATTCGGGCCTGCAATATGAAGTGGTGGAAACCGGTGATGGCGCGCAGCCAAGCGATGCCAGCACAGTACGCGTGCACTACCACGGTACCTTGCTCAATGGTGCAGTGTTTGACAGCTCCTACCAGCGTGGTGAGCCAGCAGAGTTCCCGGTCAACGGTGTGATTGCTGGTTGGACTGAAGCGTTGCAACTAATGAATGCTGGTAGCAAGTGGCGTTTATATGTACCCAGTGAGTTGGCCTATGCTGACCAAGCTGTCGGTACTATCCCAGCGCACAGCACTTTAGTGTTTGATGTTGAGTTGCTTGAAGTCGTAGCTTAATGACTTAACTCCCCTGTGTTGTGCCCAAGCGTGCTGTTTGGGCATAGCACCTTAGTAATAATGGCCGTACCAATTCTCTTATCTAGCCAGGCAATTTAGATTGCAGAAGTTGCCCATATCGAGCACAGCATGCTCGCGCAACCCTTCTAGGCCCTTTTCTTAGCATTTTCATATAAACATGTCCGTGATGCGATTAGCAGTTCGCAGCTAGGCTTGTGGGCGTTTGAGCCATACATCAAAAAAACAACTTATGTGTTTTTAGTACTGTTTGGCTGAAGCCAAGAGCGGAAAAGGTAATGTTTTAAGTGTTTGAGGGTAAATATTCGCGTAATTTATAGCTCTTGACTGCAGTCAAGCGTGATTTTCGAGGAGTGCTGTACTGTTTCCTAAACACTTAATTGAGGACTATCTAATGACATTAGCAGTGCACCCATTAATCAAAGATCGCCCAGAACTGGCACAAGACCTACAAGACTTATGTGATGATGATCCAAAGTTTGCTGAACAGGTCGAGAAGTTTACCCAGCTTGCGGCACGTTTATCTGCAGTGCAGGCCGGCACAGAAACCCTGGATGCTGAAAAAACAGAACTGTTGGAGCAACAATGTAATGCTCAGCAAGCAATCTTAGTGCATAAGCTTACACATCCAGCTGGCGGCTGCTGTGGTGGCTGTGGCGGTTAACTTGTCTTTGCACAGGGTAAGTCAAACTAAACTGCGCCGCTACGTCCCACATCACGAGGTTTGCTCTGCGGTGGGGCGTTGCGGTTGAGTGAGTCATCTTCATAAATGCTTTAAGTTGCTTGTTCAACAGGTAAGCTGTCAGCTCAATACCACCAAACTTTAATCTTATTTTCTGCCCGCAAGCTATGCGTACGCAGCGCATTTGCATTGGCCTAGGGGCAGTCCCATTGCTTTTGCAGCTTCACTGTATACAATAACAGTCTTTGTGGGCTGGCTTGATGCATAGCACCACACCTAAGAACCTCAGCAAGGGAGCGCAGTATGGCCAAGGCCAAACGAATGTATGGCTGTACAGAATGTGGAGCAACCTTTCCGAAATGGGCTGGGCAATGCTCTGCCTGTAACACTTGGAATACGCTTGTTGAAACCCTCATCGAAGCGGGCGTCAAGGATACTGGTCGGGCCGGTTGGGCCGGCGATCAAGCGGAGTTAAAAACCTTAGCAGAAGTCAGTGTGGAAAAAATCCCACGTTTCTCTGCGCAGTCCAGTGAGTTGGACCGCGTGCTGGGTGGCGGCTTAGTGGATGGCTCAGTGGTGCTGCTGGGCGGCGATCCGGGGATTGGTAAGTCGACTATTTTACTGCAAACCCTGTGTGCCATTGCTCAGCATATTCCTGCGTTGTATGTGACAGGTGAAGAGTCGCAACAACAGGTGGCCATGCGTGCCCGTCGTTTAGAATTGCCGCAAGACAAGCTTAAGGTGATGACGGAAACCTGTATTGAATCCATTTTGCGAGTGGCGCGCCGTGAAAAACCCCGAGTGATGGTAATTGACTCCATTCAAACCATTTTCACCGAGCAATTGCAATCGGCGCCAGGTGGTGTTGCCCAAGTGCGAGAAAGCGCCGCTTTGTTGGTGCGCTATGCCAAGCAAAGTGGCACGGCCATTTTTCTCGTCGGCCACGTCACCAAAGAAGGTTCCCTAGCAGGTCCCCGAGTGCTTGAGCATATGGTGGACACTGTATTGTACTTTGAAGGTGAGTCCGATGGCCGTCTGCGCATGCTGCGTGCGGTGAAAAATCGTTTTGGTGCGGTCAATGAATTGGGCGTATTCGGGATGACCGATCGCGGCCTGAAAGAAGTCTCTAACCCGTCGGCAATCTTTTTAAACCGCGCCCAAGAAGCTGTCTCCGGTAGTGTGGTGATGGCCACCTGGGAAGGCTCGCGCCCTATGTTGATTGAGGTGCAAGCACTGGTGGATACCAGTCACTTGGGTAATCCGCGGCGGGTCACTTTAGGTTTGGATCAAAACCGTTTGGCCATGTTGTTGGCCGTGTTGCACCGCCATGGCGGGATTCCCACCCATGATCAAGATGTGTTTCTCAATGTGGTGGGTGGCGTTAAGGTGCTGGAGACGGCATCAGACTTAGCGTTGATGGCCGCCATTATATCCAGTTTGCGTAACCGTCCATTGGAGCATGGTTTGTTAGTGTTTGGTGAAATTGGTCTATCGGGAGAGATTCGCCCGGTGCCCAGTGGACAAGAGCGCCTTAAAGAAGCAGCTAAACATGGCTTTAAGCGTGCCATTGTGCCCAAGGCCAATGCGCCACGGGAAAAGCTGCAAGGCTTAGAAGTTATTGCAGTGACTCGCCTAGAAGAAGCGCTGGATGCGTTATTTGATGGGTGAGTTAACTGCGTTGTTAGCAGTATAATGCTCGATTGTCTGTTCGAAACAGAGGTGAGGCGCTACAATGCGCCACTTATAAAAGCCTAGGAGTTGTTCTGGTGTCTGTCGTTTTTGTCGCTGCCTCCAAATTACCCACTGCATTTGCTGAATTTACAATGCATGGTTTCTTTGATGAAGAAACTGGAAAAGAGCACCTTGCCTTAACCTTAGGGGATGTTGCTGATGGTGAGCCGGTGTTGGCTCGTCTGCATTCAGAATGTTTAACCGGTGACGCACTGTTCAGTTTGCGTTGTGATTGCGGGGCTCAGCTTGAAGCTGCTTTGCGTGCAATTGCTCAGCAAGGACGGGGTGTTTTACTGTACTTACGTCAAGAAGGCCGTGGGATCGGCTTATTGAATAAAATTCGTGCCTATAGTTTGCAAGATCAAGGTGCAGACACAGTGGAAGCCAATGAGCAGTTGGGTTTTGCTGCCGATTTACGTGACTACTCGATTTGCCAACCGATGTTCGAACATCTAGGCGTGAATTGCCTGCAATTAATGACCAATAACCCGCGTAAAGTGAAAGCCATGCAAGGCTTCGGCATTGATGTGAAGCGCCGCGTGTCTTTGCAAGTGGGTGAGAACGTTTACAATAAACTGTACCTAAAAACTAAAGCGGGTAAGTTAGGCCATTTATTAGGCCGTGAGCATCAGGCAGAGCATGAGTCGTGAATCCTGTTGAAGCACGTCGAGTATTACGCATGTTGTGGTGGTTACAGCTGATTGTCGGTTTGCTGCCTGTTACCCTGTTTCCGCGCAACACTTTTAGTTTAGCGTTGCCAACTGAGCAGGCCTCGTTAATTTTCTTTGTGTTGGCATTGTGTTTGTTGTTTCTCAATATCAAACCCTTTGCGCGTTTTAAACATGCGGTGATTGCCGTGGGTAAAGCGCGGGCTAGCGAGCAAGAGTCAGAGGCTTGGCAGCAGTTAATGCATGCCCGTTTGCGTGCCTTATGGGTAGCCTGTTTGCCGGCTGGGGCGGCTGCCATCGCTAAAGTATTTGGCTTGGGCATGCCCATAGTGGTGCTGTTGGCTGTGGCAACCCCAGTCCTGTTTTGGTTATACCGCACCCCCCGACAGCTTTCATGAGCAGTTTGCACAGGGTGGTGTTGAGCGCATTAATGCTCTTGGCCATGTTAAGCAAACCCATATTGGCCGCTGAGCGGGTGATCAGTTTAGCCCCTTCACTGACGGAAATGATGCTGGATTTGCGTTCAGAAGATAAGCTGGTAGGGCTGTTAGATGGTGGCCCGCGCCCGGAAGGCCTAGCTGCTGTGCCCTCTGTGGGTGATTTTGCTCAGTTTGAAATGGAAACCCTACTGAGCTTGCAGCCTGATTTAATTTTGTATTGGCCCGGCAGTATCAGTGAGATTCAACTCACTCAGTTACGGCAACTCGATGTGCCAATTTATACCGCCCATGCAACAACCATGGATGAGTTGGCCCGCCACTTTGCTGAATTGGGTGCATTGCTGGGTGCTGCAGACTATGGCAGCGAACTGAGTGCGCAAGTACAGCAACAGTTGCAGGCAATGCGCGCACGCTATCAGCGGGAGGTGCCGCTGCGGGTTTTTTACCAGGTCTGGGATTCACCTATGTACACCTTAGGCGGTGAACAAATCATCAGCGATGCTTTACAGGTGTGTGGTGCACAAAATATTTATGCTGACTTGCAGCTGGCAGCGCCGCAGGTGAGTATTGAGTCGGTGCTGGCGCGTAATCCCGATGTTATTTTATTGGGCAGTGAACGCCTTGCGCCAATGTGGCAAGCCTGGCCTGTATTGCGTGCGGTGCAACGTCAACAAGTTCTAGCAGTGCCGGATCATGGTTTAGAGCGTCCCAGCTTGCAAATGTTTGCCGCCCTCGAGTTGTTATGTGAGCATTTAGCCGATTTTCAATAGTTGCTCTGGCTAGCAACCTTATTACTTACAGTGAGTATTATGACTTTTAACTACAGCGCGCGCAGTCGTGCGATTGAGCCTTTTCATGTGATGGCACTGTTGCAGCGTGCCAATGAACTGGAAGCCGCCGGTCACGATGTCATTCATTTAGAGATTGGTGAGCCTGACTTTAGTACTGCTGAGCCCATTGTTAAAGCCGGCCAAGCAGCCTTAGCTGCCGGGCATACCCGTTATACAGCAGCCCGTGGCTTACCTGCTTTGCGTGAAGCCATTGCCGGGCATTACAGCAATCACTATGACTTGGATATTAATCCTGAGCGAATCATGATCACGCCGGGTGGTTCAGGCGCCTTGCTGCTAACCAGTGCATTATTGGTGGACCCAGGTAAGCATTGGTTGCTGGCCGATCCGGGCTATCCTTGTAACCGTCATTTTTTACGTTTAGTGGAAGCTGAGGCGCAACTGGTACCTGTGGGGCCCGAAGAAAAATATCAGTTAACCGCCGAGTTAATTGAGCGCCACTGGGATCAAGACAGTGTTGGTGCTCTATTGGCATCACCGGCCAACCCCACTGGTACAGTATTGAACCGTGCAGAGCTTGCACAAATCGCTGCTGCTTTGCGCGAGCGTGGTGGGCATATGGTGGTGGATGAAATTTACCATGGCTTAACTTATGGCATGGATGCGCCCAGTGCTTTAGAAGTGGATAATGACGCCTTTGTGCTAAATAGTTTTTCTAAGTACTTTGGCATGACCGGCTGGCGCTTAGGCTGGTTGGTGGCACCTGAAGCAGCAGTGCCTGAGTTGGAAAAGCTGGCGCAAAATATTTACATCAGCGCGCCCACCTTATCCCAACACGCCGCCTTGGCGTGCTTTGAACCCAACACTTTAAGCATTTTAGAAGAGCGCCGTGCAGAGTTTGCCGCCCGCCGAGATTATTTACTGCCCGCTTTACGGGAGTTGGGCTTTAAGATTTCAGTTGAGCCAGAGGGGGCATTTTATTTGTACGCCGATATTTCAGACTTCGGTGGTGATGCTTTTGATTTTTGTCGACACTTTTTAGAAACCGAGCAAGTGGCTTTCACCCCTGGCATTGATTTTGGTCGCGCGCGGGCTGATCAGCATGTGCGCTTTGCTTATACGCAAAGTGTACCCCGCTTGCAGCAGGCTGTAGAGCGTATCGCCCGTGGACTAAAAACTTGGGAGGACTCACATGCAATTTGATCCTGTCTTAGAAGAAGGGCGTTTAATTAAGCGCTATAAACGGTTTTTGGCAGATATTGAATGTGCCGATGGCAGTCTGGTCACGGCCCACTGCGCCAATACCGGTTCGATGAAAAATTGCATGGCAGAAGGCGCACGGGTGTGGTTCAGTCGCAACGATGACCCCAAGCGTAAGCTGAAGGCTACTTGGGAGCTGGTGGAAACACCCCACGGGCGAGTGGCTTGCATCAATACGGGGCGTGCTAACCGCTTGGTGGAAGAAGCTTTACAAGCGGGCGTGATTAGCGAGCTGGCAGGTTTCAGCTCACTGCGCCGCGAAGTGCGCTTCGGTGAAGAAAACAGCCGCGCCGATTTTTGCTTGATGTTCGATGAGCAGCCAGTGATCGTTGAAGTGAAAAGTGTCACCCTAGGCTTTGCTGAGTCAGATGTAGCGGCCTTTCCTGATGCGGTCACAGCACGTGGCACTAAGCATCTACGGGAGTTAACCGCACTGGCAGCCAGTGGGCAGCGCGCAGTGTTGATTTATTGCGTTAACTTGACCGGCATTACCGCGGTGCGTGCCGCCGCTGAAATTGATCCCGAGTATGCAGCCGCCCTAGCTGAAGCCAAATCGGCAGGGGTTGAGGTCTTGGCTTACGGCACCACCATCACCCCAGAGAGGATTGCCGTGACCCACCCTTTACAGGTTGAGACGAGCTGAGCCTAAGCTCTGAACTGGCACGGGCTGGTGCATGATGCTGTAGAGATTTTCAGGTGTTGGCTGGTTGCTGCATTGAATAATAGGCCTAGCTGCAAGCTAAGTTAACGTTCATTACAGTTCAGCTGAGTGAGGGTTGCAATCACAATCTGTGTCTAACAGTTTGGCGCGTAGAATAAAAATCACACTTGCTGATTGTATATAATAAAGGTGATGTTTTGACTTATGTCATTGCTTGTTGTTGAAACGGGGCTGATGATGGTTGAACAGGTCACTTTATTTTTAAGTGATACAGCGGTAAAACCTGTCTGATTTAGACAGGATTAAAGTGAGGGTTCAATTATGACCATGCCAAATGAAATGCAAGCCATAGTCTACGGCGGTCCGGGCGTTAAAGATTTAAAAACAGTACCGACCCCAAAGATTTTGCAGCCCACCGATGCCATTGTAAAAATTGTTAAAACCATCATTTGTGGAACCGATTTACACATTCTTAAAGGTGATGTGCCAGCGGTGACCGAGGGGCGTATTTTAGGCCACGAAGGTGTGGGTATTGTTGAGGAAGTCGGCAGTGCAGTGACCCGTTTTAAAAAAGGCGATCGAGTGTTGATTTCTTGTGTCAGTGCCTGCGGTAAGTGTGGTTATTGCAAACAGCAGTTGTATTCTCACTGTGAAGATGGCGGCTGGATTTTAGGCCACCTGATTGACGGTACTCAGGCTGAATATGTGCGCACGCCCCATGCCGACAATAGTTTGTACCCTATCCCAGAGGGTGCCGACGAAGAAGCCTTGGTGATGCTCAGTGATATTTTACCCACTGGCTTTGAAATTGGTGTGCTGTATGGCGCGGTAAAACCCGGGGATACCGTGGCCATTGTTGGTGCGGGGCCGATTGGTATGGCCGCCTTACTCACCGCACAGTTTTTCTCGCCCGCGCGTTTAGTGATGGTGGACATTGATGATGGCCGCTTAGCCATGGCGAAAACCTTCGGTGCCACAGATGTAATCAATAGCGCGACCAGTGATGCCGTAGCGGAGCTGATGGCCATGACCAAAGACGGGGTGGATGTAGTCATTGAAGCGGTGGGGATTGCCGAGACCTTTGATATTTGCCAAAGCGTGGTACGTCCCGGCGGGCATATTGCCAACGTCGGCGTACATGGCAGCAGTGTTGACCTGCAGCTACAAGACCTGTGGATTAAAAACATTACCCTCACCACAGGGCTGGTAAACACCAACACCACAGCGATGCTGTTGAAAACAGTGCAGTCCGGCAAGCTTAAGCCTGCCGAGTTAATCACCCACCGCTTTCCATTCACTGACTTTATGCGCGCCTACGAGGTGTTTGCTAACCCCAGTGAAGAAAAAGCGCTTAAAATCATCATTGATAACAGCTAGTGTTTCACCGTAAGTGAGCAGCTAAACCACTAAAAGCCTTCTTAAAAGATCTAAGAAGGCTTTTGTTTGGCTTGTTTAGCGTATTGCACTTGCCAAAAGCAATTTAGGTGTCTATTATACGCATCTCTTCGAGAGACCATGGGTGATTAGCTCAGCCGGGAGAGCATCTGCCTTACAAGCAGAGGGTCGGCGGTTCGATCCCGTCATCACCCACCACTCTTGAATTGATGCGCAGTGGTAGTTCAGTTGGTTAGAATACCGGCCTGTCACGCCGGGGGTCGCGGGTTCGAGTCCCGTCCACTGCGCCATATTAGGAAAACCCGTTAAGTTAATGCTTAACGGGTTTTTTCGTTTATAAACTCTAAAAATAACTGTTGCAAGCGCGTAACGCAGGGTCAGAGCTTTGAGTCCTTAGCTACAAGGACTCTGTGTTGGCAATACGCTTTTGGTGATTTAACGGAACCGCAGTTTCACTGTTCATTAAGCACTAGAATCTTGGGGCAGCTGAATTTCAAACACCATCTGCTCAGCCAGTTTTTTTGCGCTAATGCTGCCGCCGTGCAGCTCAATGATCGATTTGACAATGGCTAAGCCTAAACCCGCGCCGTCGCCTTTGCGTTGTCGTGAAGGGTCTGCACGGTAAAAACGGTCAAACAGTTTGGCGAGCTGTTCAGAGTTAAGGTTTAAGCCGGGGTTGGCCACGCGAATCAGCACAGTGTTGTCATTGCCTGCTGCTAATGAGACGGTCACCACTTGCCCCGCAGGGGTATAGCGGATGGCATTGGAGAGCAGATTGCTGAGCGCACGGCGGATCATCAGTTTGTCACCTTGCACAGAGAGCTCAGGACCGCTGCACAGCAATGCAACTGAGCGTTCTTCAGCCCAAGCCTCAAAGTACTCAAAAAGCATTTGCACTTCAGTGTGCAGGTTGATTGTCACTGGTGTGCCGTGAAATTGCTGGTTATCGGTCTGCGCCAAAAACAACATATCGCTGACCATCTTGCTCATGCGCTCATACTCTTCCAAACTCGAATACAGCACTTCTTGATACTGTTCAAGATCACGGGCTTGCGACAGGGCCACTTCTGTTTGCGTTCTTAGGTTGGTGATAGGGGTGCGCAGCTCATGGGCGATATCAGCAGAAAAGTTTGACAGGCGTTGGAAACTTTCTTCAATCCGATCCAACATGTCATTGAAGGATACTGCCAGTTCGGTGAGCTCTACGGGCACAGTGTGAGGTGCCAGCCGAATCGACAGGTGGTCAGATTTAATCCGACGAATTTCTGCACTGATCCGGCGCAGCGGTGCGTGACCTTGATACACCGCAAACCAAGTGGCGGCAATGGCCAGCACACAAGCCGCGAAGGTAATCAGTTTTAAGTACACACGAAAGCTGTCCAAGTAGCGCAAATGGAAATCAATGTCTGTGGCGACTGCTAGGGTTAAGGGGCTGTCGTGCAGGGCATGGTGTGGTAGGAGCTGTAGCACAGCGCCACGGTAGGTTTGCCCGTGAGTCTGCCAAGTGGTCACTGAGTCAACATCGATTGCCTCAGTAAAGGCAGTGCGCTGTGCAAACTCATCCAGCGCCGAATTGGGCGTCGCGTAAATTAATCGGCCTTGAGCATCTGCCAGTTGAAACTGCGCATTATGGTGGCCGGCGACGGCACCGGCTAAGCGCCGCTTGAGCTCTTGGTGTGTGACAGCAAGTTCAGGCTCGTCAAGCACCTGAGCCACGGCCTGCAGTACCGCATTGAGTTCATCGACATCTTGCTGCACAAAATGAATATCAATGGAGCGCTCAACGATCCAGCCTAAGGTCAGTAGGATCAAGGTGATCACCGCACCGATAGAGACAGTGAGGCGCAGTGCTAAGGACATGGGGCGGCGCGTCACAGCTCAAGACTCACTGTTAACGTCAAGTATATAACCCATACCGCGTACGGTGTGGATCAACTTAGGTTCGAAATCGTCGTCAATTTTCGCGCGCAGCCGTCGAATGGCCACATCGATGACATTAGTGTCGCTGTCAAAATTCATATCCCACACTTGGGAAGCAATCAGCGAGCGCGGCAAGACTTCGCCTTGGCGGCGCACCAATAACTCCAGCAGGGCAAATTCTTTATTGGTCAGGTTAATGCGCACGTCGTGGCGCTGGGCGCGGCGACCGGGCAGGTCTAAAATAAGGTCAGCCACTTGCAGCTGGTCGTTAAACACGGGGGCACTGCCACGGCGCAGCAAGGTGCGAACTCGGGCCAGTAACTCCGAGAAGGCAAAAGGCTTGATCAAGTAATCATCAGCGCCCAGCTCTAAACCTCTAACCCGATCTTCGACGCTGTCCCGTGCCGTTAAGAATAGAACGGGTGTCGACGATTGTGCTTTGCGTAATGCCTGCACAATCCGCCAACCCTCCACGTCGGGCAACATGACATCCAAAATAATTAAGTCATAGTGCTCGGTCAGCGCCAGATGGTGACCATCTAAGCCTGTGCGCGCCAAATCAACCACAAAGCCTGACTCAGACAAGCCTTGCTGCAGGTAATCGCCCGTTTTCACTTCATCTTCAACCACCAGCAGTTTCATCCGTTTGCCTCGCCAATCTATTCAGTTTTGAGTGAGAAAGCATGTACTAGTTTTATATATTCAGCAGCAACACTGCAGCTGATAGCTTCTATGCGGGTTATCTGTTGTTCGGAGCAGGTCCGTCATCCCAGCATAGCAAGCTTATGTTGCTCGCTGAGCCACTAGGCAGTGCTGCCCAGCGGCAACAAGGGAATAAATCCAGCTTAATGCACATCACGGCTCGCGCACATTACAAAAATGTAATCTGCCTGTCATCTGCCCGACAGCAGCGCTTGGGTAAAGTGTCCTGAACAACTCAATATACAGCATGCATTTATAGGGCATGGGGATGAGTTCGCTAGGGCTGATACAGTCCTAGCCGCTCGCGACGGGTTATGCAGTGGCTGTTAGTTAGGCTGTTAAGCTTGCGCTCCCGTTGTTTCGTCAAACCATCGGCGGTTAATTTTTTGCTTTTGCGGAGAAAAAACATGTTCAAGAAAACCTTATCAATGCTGGTTATCGGCGCTTTTCCAGTCCTTGCGCTTGCAGCAAATGGGCACCACCATGATGCCCATGACCATCACACTTGGGCTCCGAGCTTCTATGGTCAAGCCGGTGAGTTGGATCAGGTGAGCCGTACCATTGAAATAGATATGGACGATAGCATGCGTTTTACCCCCAGCGAGATCAATGTTAAGGCAGGGGAAACAGTGCGTTTTGTCATCAGCAACTCGGGTCAGCTGCCCCATGAAATGGTCATAGGCTCAATCGAAGAGCTTAAGGCCCATGCTGCAGAAATGCTGGAAATGCCTGGCATGGAGCATGATGACCCCAACATGCTTACTGTTGAGCCAGGGCAGAGCGGTGAGCTGATTTGGCAGTTCGATGACGCCACAGAAGTGGACTTTGCTTGCTTGATTCCTGGGCACACCGAAGCCGGCATGGTGGGCAAGATTTACGTTAAATAAGGCTTTTAAACGCAGCGCTGTCGGCTCTGCTGCTTCAATAAGCATGGGGTCAGCGCTGCACAACAGCAGTTATAACATAATCTTTGTAATACGCGTGCGGTGCAGCGAGGATCAGTAACATGGCTAGAGCATCCAGTCAAAATACGGCACTGATGGTTGTACTAAGCATAGTGGTGCTTGCTGCCAGCCTGTTAGTCTATGATTTTTTAACAGAGAAAAAGACCGCCTACATTGACCCCGCCGATAAACAGTTGGTGGCCGCGGGTCAGCATATTTATGCGCGCGACTGCGCCTCTTGCCATGGCGCTAACTTAGAAGGTGAACCCAATTGGCGAGTCCGTAAAGCCAATGGCCGTTTACCGGCGCCGCCCCATGATGCAACGGGGCACACTTGGCACCATGCCGATGCGGTTTTATTTGATATTACTAAAAACGGCTTAGTGCCCGGAGTGACCGCACCAATGGGCTATGTCAGTGATATGCCGGCTTACAAAACATTGCTCAGTGATCAAGACATCCGTGCGGTACTGGCTTATATTAAAAGCTCTTGGCCAAAACAGGCATTAGCGCGACAAAAGGAGATCACTCTGCGGCAACCATAAGGGACTGGACATCATATTCGTCTATTTGCAAGCAAAATAGGGGTGCATACCATGACCACGCACAATGAAGACTCCCACAGCCATCAGCAGCATCATGCTACTTCTGTTGAGTCCAGTAGCGGTTTAAAAGACCCCGTTTGTGGCATGACAGTCAGCGCCGACTCCCCTCACCAGCTTGAACACCAAGGTCAGTCATATTATTTTTGTAGCGCTCAATGCCTCGATAAATTTAATCAGCAGCCCGAACACTACACTGAGCCAAGCCAGCGCACTGCACCGCAACCAGCGGCACCTGCAGCTGACACTACTTATACCTGCCCAATGCATCCGGAGATCCAGCAGGATCATCCAGGCAGCTGTCCCAAGTGTGGTATGGCGCTGGAGCCATTGCTGCCAAGCTTAGAAGACGATGATAATCCTGAGCTGAAAGACTTTTCCCGACGTTTCTGGTGGACACTGCCACTGACCGTGACCGTCACAGTGCTGGCCATGTTTGGCCATCAATTGAACTTGTTCACTATGGCCGCGCAAACTTGGGTTGAGCTGGTGCTATCGATACCCGTGGTGCTCTGGGCAGGACAGCCCTTTTTCGTGCGTGGCTGGCAATCCATTAGCAACCGCAGCCCCAATATGTGGACCCTAATTGGTTTAGGCACTGGGGCGGCGTTTATCTACAGTACAGTCGCAACCCTTGCGCCTGGGGTGTTCCCTGATACTTTTATGTCCATGGGTCGCATTGCAGTCTATTTTGAAGCTGCAGTGGTGATTATTTCATTGACCCTGTTCGGGCAAATGCTCGAGCTGAAAGCGCGTTCGCAAACCTCAGCAGCGATCAAAGCATTGCTCGGTCTTGCGCCAAAAACCGCGCGGCGCATTAATGAAGATGGCACAGAAGACGATATACCCCTGAGTCATGTCCATGAAGGTGATCGCTTACGGGTGCGTCCCGGCGAGAAAGTGCCGGTGGATGGCGTCGTCGAAGAAGGTGCCAGCTCGCTGGATGAGTCGATGTTGACTGGCGAGCCTGTACCGGTCAGCAAACGACCCGGCGACAAAGTGATTGGCGCCACCATGAATGCTTCAGGCTCACTAGTGATTCGTGCAGAAAAGGTAGGTTCGGCAACCGTCTTGGCACAAATAGTCCAGCTGGTTGCTCAAGCGCAACGCTCCCGCGCGCCCATGCAGCGCATGGCTGACTTAGTCGCGGGCTACTTTGTGATGAGCGTGGTGTTGGTTGCGGTACTGACATTTTTTGTCTGGGGTGTCTGGGGGCCTCAACCCAGCTGGGTGTATGGCCTGATTAATGCGGTGGCAGTGCTGATTATTGCCTGCCCGTGCGCATTAGGTTTAGCCACACCGATGTCGATTATGGTAGCCACTGGGCGGGGTGCCACTCAAGGCATCTTGTTCCGTGATGCTGCCGCCATTGAAAACCTGCGCAAGGTGGACACCTTAATTGTTGATAAAACCGGCACCTTGACCGAAGGGCGGCCCACCTTTAATCAAGCGCTGTCGGTAGAGGGTGGCAGTGCCGATGAGATTTTGCGTCTCGCCGCCAGCCTTGATCAAGGCAGCGAGCACCCTTTGGCCGATGCCATTGTTAACGCAGCGCGAGAGCAAGACCTCAAACTAAGCGAGGTCAGTGAGTTTGAATCCGGCAGCGGTATCGGGGTCAGCGGCGCAGTGGAGCAGCGCAAGCTGGTGCTAGGTAACACCGCGTTGATGGAGCAAGAAAACATTGACATTAGCCCCTTATCAGCTCAAGCAGACGAGCTGCGCAAGCAAGCTGCCAGCGTGATGTACTTGGCAGCAGATGACCAATTAATGGGCTTGTTGGCGGTATCCGATCCGATCAAAGCCAGCACCCCAGAAGCAGTGGACGATCTAAAAGCAGCGGGCATTCGGGTGATTATGGCCACCGGTGACGGCAGCGCTACCGCCAAGGCGGTCGCTAAAGAGCTGGGCATTGATGAAGTACACGGTGAAGTGAAACCCGCAGACAAGCTTGACTTGGTGAGCAAACTGCAGGCTGAAGGTCGGGTTGTCGCCATGGCCGGTGATGGCATCAACGATGCGCCGGCACTGGCTAAAGCTGATGTAGGCATTGCTATGGGAACCGGCACCGATGTGGCCATGAGCAGTGCACAAATCACCCTGGTTAAAGGCGATTTGCGGGGGATTTCCACAGCCCGGCATCTTTCCGACTTAACCGTGGCCAACATGAAGCAGAATCTGGGCTTTGCGTTTGTGTATAACGCTTTTGGGGTACCACTGGCGGCTGGTGTGCTGTATCCGTTTTTAGGCTTATTACTGTCGCCCATGTTTGCGGCAGTAGCGATGAGTTTAAGTTCGGCGTCGGTGATATTTAATGCGTTACGACTACGCAAATCCGTCTAAGCAGTTTTACTTGCAGCAAGCAAAGAGACGTTAGTGCACAACCTCAACAGTACAGCGAGTTGCTACATCGATTCTGCTAAGTCATGTTTAAACTTAGGGAGCGCTTCATAATCTACTAGAGCCAAGCAGGTACTGTGAAATGGCTAGTTTTCAGTTCAGGCCTGAGCCGCAACATAGATTGTTTCATTGCAGAACACGGTGCGGTCGCGACCGTCCAATTTGGCCTTATATAAAGCGTCATCAGCACGTTTTAACCAGCTGTCTATGGTTGTATTGGGCTGCCAAACCGCAGCACCCAAGGAGACTGTGACTTGCTCACCGTCGGGTGTTTTCAGCTGACTTTTTATAACCTTTCTCAGTTTATTGGTAAAACTGTGTTGATGGTATTGGTTGATCCCTGAAACCAATAGTACGAATTCTTCACCGCCGTAGCGATACAGGCGGTCGTATTTGCGAATATGCGCTGTGGTTATTTGAGCAAACTGTTTCAATATTTGGTCGCCAACCGCATGGCCAAATTGGTCATTAACATCCTTGAAGTGATCCAAGTCTACAATAACTAACAGTTGTTCTGTGCCGTTACGATCAGAGTTGGCAATGGCAGCTTCTAAATCGAAACTTAAAGCACGGCGATTGAAAGCGCCGGTCAGTGGGTCGGTGCTGTTGAGGGTTTCAAGTAAGCGAAACTGTTTATCTGCATAGCTGGAATGCACAAACGCAAATAATGCCAGTATCACGGCAGTGAATAGGAAAGAGGCAAGCGGAATAAACTCGAATAGATTGGGTAGGGAGGCGAGGACAAAAATGTTAATTACACTGATAGCAAAAGCCTCAAAAGGTTTAGCTAGAAAATATGTAACTGCACATACAGGGTAAATCCATAGCAGGCTATCAGTGCCGTTAGAGGCAATAATGATTGCTACGCCACTGTTAATCAGGATGGCGATGATTAAGCTTGGGATGCGGGGGTTGCCGGTATGGCGTGCATAGGCAACTAAGGCAATAATGCCTAAAGCCAACGTGAGGTCCAAAACAGCCCCAAATGTATTACCTTCTAAATAGCGAATAAATACAAAAGGGGTGATGCCCAGCACAGAAACAGTAGCGAGAACTTGCAGTACGGAAAGCTGATAGTGCTCTTTGAGTCTATTGCTCATACTTTCCTCCTTTCACCACCCCGCCAAAAGCTTAACTGGGGTAGTCCGTAGTGGCACTTTCGTACCATATATACCACAGTGTTTTTATTTGTATAGCAAACCGCTGATTAATGTGATGAGCGGTGCTTAGTTGGCAGGCCGCATCGAGCATACAGTACTGTGTGATACAGCATGGTGTTGCAGGGTTGGATGATGCGGCTCTGTAACAAAGGTGCCCAGAGAGTTGAGCAGAGATTGTGCTTAAATCATTGGTGAGTTGAAACCTGAACCTATGGCTGTGCGTTCAGTTGCATAAATGCTGCTATCAGTGTGGATCGGAAAGATTTTGTCGTAGCCGGCGTTATAGATAAAGGCATACACTAAATAGAATATCGCCATGCCAATGTCCATGGTAAAAGCTTCCCAGTATGAGACCCCTAAATACCAAACAATAGCCGGCAGCAAGATCGCAATCAGACCCACCTCAAAGAGCAATGCGTGTACAACTCGTATCGATACAGATTTGCGCGTGTCATTAAAGAGTCTCAGCATGGCGCGGTCGAAAGCTAAGTTGTAAGCAAAATTCCACAAAGTGGCAATTACAGAGGCCACTAGCACCATAATGCCCATCAGCTGTAATTCATAACCAAATACCGAGCTGGCCAGTGGAATAAAAATAATCAAACCGATGAGCTCGAAGCCCAGGGTATGACGAATACGATCTCGGGTGCTGCGCATAGTAAGGCTCTTTATGTTGGATAGTGTGATGGCCGCTATCATATCTGTTAAAGTTGCATATTAAAGTTGGGATGTATCGGATTAGTAGATAGATGAGTCTTTCGCTGGATCAATTGCAGGCGTTCGTAGCCACTGTGGACGCTGGTTCGTTGTCTGCGGCCGCACGCCGTTTAGGTAAAGCGCAATCGGCGGTGAGTACCGCAGTGTCTAATTTAGAAATAGACCTAGGCAGCAGTTTATTTTTGCGCAGTGGCCGTTATCCGGTGCTGACTCCAGCAGGTGAGCGCTTATTGGTTGAAGCACGAGTAATTTTAGAACGCTGTGACCATTTTCGCGGTATCGCTAAAGGTTTAGGCGATGGCTTGGAGAGTCGTTTAATTCTGGCCATTGATGAGCTTTACCCGCTTGAGAATTTAGGCACTATTCTGGATGAGTTCGACCGACGTTTTGCCAATGTTGAATTGGAGTTGTTTTTCCCATTGATGGAGGATGTCAGTCGCATGGTGCTCGAAGAGCAAGCGGATCTAGGCATTATGTGGCGCCAAGAGGCCTTACCCTCAGCTTTAAACTTCCATGCTTTAGGTTGGCAGCAGTTAAAAATTGTCTGCTCACCTTGGCATGCGCTGGCGCAGCAAAGAGTCAGGGTGGAAGAGCTTAAACGTTATCGGCAATTGATGGTTGCCACCCGCAATGACAGCCAAGAGAAAAAAAGATTACGCATTGCTGCTGATGTGTGGTGGGTGGAAAGTCAGTGGGTGATTGTTGAGTTGGTGCAACGTAATCTTGGCTGGGCTTTTGTACCCGAGCATGTGGTGGCCAGTGCCTTAGAAAATGGTTATTTGGTTTCGCCGCCGCTGGAGTTTGGTGATCATGACTGGCCGGTGGCATTGGAACTGGTGTGGCATAAGCAACGGCCATTGGGTAAAGCGGCAGCTTGGTTAAAAAATGCAGTGATTGCGGCCAGTTAAACTGCGCTAACTGATTAGCGACTTAGCAGCGCATCGCAGCCAGTGTTTGGCGGTGATATCAGTAAAGCAATCAGTCAACCGGCTTAATTAAAAAGCAGGGTGTGAGTTATTGGATAAGGCGTCTGCTAGATAATCAATCAGCATACGCACCTTCGGCAACAGATGTTTATTGTGTGGGTAAATTGCCCATACACCTTCTTGCGGCGCTGCATAAGCTTCCAGTAAGGGTACTAATTGCCCCGTATTAATGGCATGCAGCACGTACTCTCCGGATAATTGCACAATTCCCAAGCCTTTTAACGCTGCATCGGCTAACACGCGGCCGCTGTTGCAATGCAAATTTCCATTTACCTGAATATTGCGCATTTTCCCCTTTTCCTGAAAGCGCCAATATTCCAAGGTGCCGCGCAAACAATTATGCTGGGTTAACTCTGCGGGGGTCTGTGGAGTGCCGAACTCAGCCAGGTAGCCCGGTGTTGCGCACACATACAGGGTGCGCGAGGCAAGCCGTTTGGCCATCATGCTTGAATCATCTAGCAGGCCTTGGCGAATACCTAAATCATAGCCGTCGGCAATCAAGTCCATTTTTTGATTGCTCAGCTGCAGCTCCACATCCAATTCGGGATGCTGGGCGATAAAGTTATTAATTAAGGGTGCAATGATCTGCTCACCATAGGTGATGGGTGCGGTAATTTTAAGTTTACCGGTGGGCTTGTTGAGCAGACCGCTAATGGCTTGCTCAGCATCGAGCAAATCATCCAGTAACTTCCGGCAATGCTGGTAGTAGATGGTGCCCGCTTCGGTGATGGAGACTCTGCGGGTGGTGCGGTGCAATAACTTGGTGGCCAAACGTGCTTCCAAAGCGCTGATTTGGCGGCTGACATGGGCGGTTGAAATCCCCAGTTTTCTTGCAGCTAAGGTAAAGCTGTTGGTTTCAGCAACGGTGACGAACTCGGCGATGCCTTCCCAGTTGTAGAGCATGCGCACCTCTCAAAAATCTATCTTTTATAGCGCCTGTTAACTTGCCTGACTGCTTAGTCATTATTTGCGTTAAGCTTAAGCCAATGTGGGCGTAGACTGCAGGTTTAGTCCGTTTCTTGCAGCGCTCAACCCTAATGAATTGTTACCTGTGGGTAAAGGTAAATTGCAAGACAGGCCAATTATCTTTCTAAAGTTAACAACTATACTGGCTTAATGGAACATACTAGGTGCAGTGCCTGCTTAGAGACCCTTCGCGCAGAGCTGCTATGCCTGAATATGAGTGACAGAAGAATAGGCGCGTATGCGCTATACAAAAATTGAGGAGTACAGCAGATGACCCAAACAATTAAGTCCAGAGCGGCCGTTGCCTGGGGCCCAGGCCAACCACTGCGCATTGAAGAAGTGGATGTCATGCCGCCACAAAAAGGCGAAGTGCGTGTGCGCATCCTCGCCACAGGTGTGTGCCACACTGACCTGTTTACCTTGTCTGGTGAAGACCCGGAAGGCGTGTTCCCGGCTATTCTGGGCCACGAAGGCGGCGGTATTGTTGAGTCTATTGGTGAAGGGGTCACTAGCGTAGCAGTGGGTGATCACGTGATCCCGCTGTACACCCCTGAGTGTGGCGAGTGTAAATCCTGCCTGTCTGGCAAAACCAACCTGTGCACCAAGATTCGTGCTACTCAGGGTAAAGGTCTGATGCCTGATGGCACCACCCGTTTCTCTATCAATGGTGAGCCGATCTACCATTACATGGGTTGCTCAACTTTTTCTGAATATACTGTTCTGCCGGAAATTTCTTTAGCTAAGGTAGATAAAACTGCCCCCCTTGAAGAAGTGTGCCTGCTCGGCTGCGGCGTCACTACCGGTATGGGCGCGGTAGCCAACACTGCGGATGTCCAAGAAGGCGATACCGTCGCTGTATTTGGCTTAGGCGGCATTGGTTTAGCCACCATCATCGGTGCCAGAATGGCTAAAGCGAGCCGCATCATTGGTATTGATATCAATGAAAGTAAATTTGCGTTGGCCAAAAAACTGGGCGCCACTGAGTGCATTAATCCGCAAGACTACGACAAGCCCATTCAAGAGGTGATCATTGAGATGACCGATGGCGGCGTCGACTTCTCCTTTGAGTGCATTGGTAACGTTGAAGTGATGCGCTCGGCACTGGAATGCTGCCACAGAGGTTGGGGTGAGTCGGTGATCATCGGTGTTGCCGGTGCCGGTCAAGAAATCTCTACCCGTCCGTTCCAGTTGGTCACCGGTCGGGTTTGGAAAGGCTCCGCATTTGGTGGCGTCAAAGGCCGCACCGAGCTGCCTGAGTATGTCAACCGCTACCTAGCGGGCGAGTTTAAGCTGGATGACTTCATTACTCACACCATGAGGCTGGATCAGATTAACGATGCCTTTGATCTGATGACGGAAGGCAAAAGCATCCGTACTGTGATTCACTACGATAAGTAAGCAACAAAGCGACTATACTCTGCTCTTGCAATGAGAGCAGAGTGCTCTGCACTTTGCCGTACACCCTTGTTGCAAGGCAGGGAGGGGTGCGCCTAAAACTGTCATTTGCTGGGCTCGTTGAAGCAAACGCGGTTGCGTCCAGAGCTTTTAGCTTGGTATAAAGCGCGATCAGCGCGTATCTGTGCACTTTTTGCATCATGACCATACAGCAGAACAATACCAATACTGACTGTGATGTAAATGCTATGTGTGCCTGTGATGGTGGGGGTTACTTCGATATATTGGCGAATACGCTCAGCAAGTTGTAAGGCTTGCGGTTGAGTGGCGTAGGGCAGTAATACTGCAAACTCTTCGCCGCCAATACGGCCCGATAAATCATCGTGACGCACAGAATCACGTAAGGCTTGTGCCACATTCTTAATCACGAGATCACCAACGGGGTGGCCGTAGGTATCGTTAACGTTCTTAAAAAAATCAATATCGAGCAGCAATAGCGCACCGGGTTTAGTGGGTTTGCTGAGCTTAACGTGCTCCTCAAGACAATCCAAAAAACTACGCCGGTTGTGTAAACCCGTCAGTGGGTCTGTGGTGGCTAAGGTGAACAGTTCGTGCTCTTTTTGTTTGCGCAGGCTATCGTCTTGAATAAGCCAAACGTGGCCTAGAGAATGCTGATTTCGCTGAATGGGCACTAAGTTTATTAAAAATGTAGAGCCTAGGCTGTCAGTTACTTCATGTTGTTGGGTCTTTATTAAGGGTTTGGCTGGTAATGAAAACCAGTCAGCTTGCTCGGGTTTGAGGAGCTTTAAAAAGTCTTGGTGGTGCAAGCCAGCCAGTTGCTCAGAAGGTATATCAAGGTTAAGCAAGGTGCACAGTTGCTCATTAGCCATAACAACGGAGTCTTTTTCATCGAGGAAGAGCACACCAGAAGGGATTTGTTTTAGCAGCTTGTTGATGCGTAGGTGAGCTTGTAGTAAAGATTTATTTTGCTGCGCTCTCAGGATGATGAGACGAGTGATCCAGAGCCCTGAGAGAATAAATAAAGCGCTGGCAAGCAGACTCCAGAGGGCACTCTTTTGATTATCCAGTAAGGCACTGCTCAACACCTGCTGCTTGCCCAAGCCGAGGCTGAGCACGAGGGGGAAGTCTGGGACACGATGCCAAGCATAGATGCGTTCTACTTGATCAATAGCGGAAGTGGCGATGTAGTTGCCGCTATTTTGCTCAGGCTGTGCAAGAAAAAGGTGCTCTGACGGCACTTTATTGCCTGTGATATCTGCTATTCCGCGCGACCGAGTCAGCAGGTGACCGCTATTTGAGGCAAGGAGCACAACATCATCGTGCAAGGGGTAAACCTTATTAAATGCCTCAGCTAAATGCTCGGCAGATACCGACGCAATAATAAGTCCAGAAAACTCGCCATCCATAAAAATGCTGTGATTAAACTGCACAGTCCAACGCTGGGTGATTGCATTATGTGCAATAGGGCTGATAAAGAAGCCTGAGGTTTTCTCCTGCAAAACTTGTTGCACACAAGCACGATTAACTAAAGCCTGCTGGATCAGTGATTGATTAGAGTCGGTGTGGCTACTAAATTGCAGCTGCCCATCAGCGTCTGTCACTGTAATGACATCTAGGGAGCCCTTAAAAATACCTTGTTGCGCAAGGGCAATGAGTTTGCGGAACACTGCTTCATCATGGTCAAGCCAATGTTCGGTTAAGTGCTCAAGAGCAAATTCAATACTGAGTAGCTGTGAACGCACCTGCATGCTTAATGCTTGTGCAGCTTCGCTTGCTCGTAGTTCCGCGTGGGATTCAGCTTCAGCTAGATTGTCTTTATGAAAAGCATTTAGAGACAGCCAGTAGGTTATTAAAACGACGAAGACAATCAGCTAGGCTAAACCTAAGCGAAGGTAGAGCGTGTTGCGTAAAGCATAAATGCTGCCTGCATGGCTCGCAGGCTGACGGCTAGAGTTTTGAGGTTTGTTGGCTTTGATGTGCTTCAACAGCATACTCCTTAGAGACCCAGTTTCCATGTAAACAAATGCGTCAGCTGTATAAAAATAAAGCTGTAACTTTATAAAATGTATTTGTTTTTCTTCTTAGTTGGATCTGTTTTTATATAAGCAGCGCGGATGATTAAAGCTTTGCTTATTGATACGAGTATGCTTGCACTTCTCTTGTTTTTTAGTTCGGATAGTCATCTATATTATTGTATGAGTGTGGCACTTGGCCAATGACTTTAATCAAAGATTCTGCCCTGCACTAAAAACAACTGAATGCTCAGGGCATTAGGACACTGACTCACTAAGAGCCTTGTGCTGCAAAGGCTTTCAGGGCGCCCTTCATGAGCTGTAGCATGGCTTATTAATCAGCTCAGCCACCAGCCAAGGCTCGCCACTCAGAGCAGCCATCACCACAAGATTACCCCAAGATGCAGGGCAGCTTGCGTCACGCCATTACTGGTGTAATAAAGCAGCCCACGCACCTTCAGCTTTTAAATCGGTCAGGTTGTCACCTGCGCTTTAAAGATTGAGCAAAAATTTAGCCACTGCGCTAAAAGAATAATAAGCCGCTTGAGTGCGGTTTTTTTGTGTCTAAATTTTATTGGGCTCTTGGAGAGTTAAAACTGTCTAGCAGCAATCCCTGTCTAGTCCAGTGTCTAGTCTAGGAAAAAATAAACACTTGGCATTAAAAAAGGCTTACGCCGATTTGACGTAAGCCTTTGTTTTTACTAGGTAAATTTGGTCGGGACGGAGTGATTCGAACACTCGACCCCTTGCACCCCATGCTGTTACTGAATGTATTTCAATGGACAAGTATGGACACCTTTAGACGCTGTAAGTCTAGCGTTATAAAGGCTTTGCGGCTATTATCATGTCCATGAGGGTCTATAGCAATCCATCAACTTCTTTGGTTTCTGTTTACCCCTTTGTTTACCCCTTTTTTTGAATGGTAAGTAATATGACCAGATACCCAAGAGCTGGTAAAGGCAGTAAATGGACAATCCGAGAGTTGAATGCAATTCCTGCTGAGTGGCACGGTGATACTCTTTCTGATGGAGGCGGCTTGTCAGGTGAGGTTCGCCTCCTAAAAAACGGTAATATATCTATTCGTTTTAAATATGCGTTTCGGTGGGAGGGCAAGCTTAAGTGGTACCAGCTGGGAACATACCCAGGGATTGGTATCGCTGATATTCGAGCCGAGCGCGACCGTGCTCGTCAATTAGTGGCTGAGGGTATTAATCCAGTAGATTCCAAAAAGGCCACAAAGATAGAGGCGCAAGCTGCCATAGATGCGACCATTGCTGAGGCTAAGCGTCAGGAGACAGAAAACCTTACTGTTGCTGATTTGTTTAACGAATGGTTGAGAAAAGGCGTGGCTCGGCAAGATGGTAATGCTGAGTTAGAGCGGAGCTTTAATAAAGACGTATTGCCCGTTATTGGTCAAAAAGCTATTCGCGAACTGACAGATGATGACTTGCTAGGTGTGCTGAAGGGAGCCCGTAAACGTGGAGTGAACCGGCTTGTTGTGATTCTAAATAACGACCTTGGTCAGATGTTACGTTGGGCTGAAAAGCGTCAGCCGTGGCGCAAGCTGATGGCTGATGGCAATCCAGCAGATCTTATTGATATCGAAACACTGCTTGATCCAGATTATGAGACTGAGCGTGAAAGAGTGTTGAGCTCAGAGGAAATCAGAGAGTTAAGGGATATCTTTGCTAAGCTTGAATCAGATTATGCAGCCTTGCCAGCAGGTAAGAGGTATTCAGGTATTCGCCCTGTAAACGAACGAGTGCAGTGTGCTGTGTGGATATGCCTTAGTACGATTTGCCGGATAGGAGAGTTGTTACAGGCTGAATGGAAGCATATTGATCTTGATGCAGGCACGTGGTTTATTCCTGCAAAAAATGCCAAAGGCAAGCGTGGCAAGAAGCAAGACCATCATATATTTTTATCTTCGTTTGCTATTGCTCAGTTTAAGCGACTCAAGGCTGAAACTGGCCAAAGTTTGTTTTGCTTTCCAAATAGGAAAGGCGATGCTCACGTGTGTTTGAAAACAGTCAGTAAGTTAATCGGGGACCGTCAGTGCCGATTTAAACGGCGCAGCAAGCCATTAGCTGGTCGGCAGCACAATGACACTCTAGTATTATCTGGGGGTGCTAATGGTGAGTGGACACCGCATGACATGAGGCGTACTGGCGCAACCATTATGCAGAGCTTAGGTATTCCGCTGGATATAATTGATCGTTGTCAGAATCACGTCATGGCAGGAAAGGTGCGCCGACACTACCTGCATCATGACTACGCAGAAGAAAAAACAAAAGCATGGCGACTGCTGGGTGAGCACATAGAAGCAGTTCTGGATGTAAACTAATGTTCTGTCTTATCTCTTTGCTGTGCAAGCTGCGTCCAATTATCATTGTCACGCAGATCTTGCCCGAGCTCCCTTTTACGTTTAACTGAGCTGCCGGAGAGTGGGGGCTTCGTTTGATGGTGAACATCGGATGAGGCCGCGTAGAGTTTGATTGCCCAGCCCGCTGCAGCTGACTTTGAAATTGTCCTATTTTGGGTTGCTTTGAGCTTGTTTAGTTTAAGGGTAACTTCATTCAGTTTTTGCGTTGTGTCAGGGTAAACTCTGACACTAGTACGCTTTGTTTCAGACCGATAAAGCAATTGATTTGCATACTCTTCTAGTTGTTTTTTTGGCTTTTTACTTACTTTGTATGCAGACTCCACGCATAGGCTTACGGCTTGTGTTTTGTTTAGTCCGTACTGGCAGCAAATGTATTCTAGAGCCTCAATTTCATCTATGGTTAACGTATAGACTATGGGGTTGCTGCTGTCTTTTAGGGGGTCTACTCTCGAAGTGTATAACTGATTGATTTTTCGGTGGATTATGCTTCTTGCTGCCAGATCGGAATATTTAAAATTAGTAGCTTTGTCGATTGCTTCAGACACTTTTAACTTGCTGGTTATACTGTCCGTATTGCATGCTTTTTTTGCTGCTGCGAACAGGGTGTTGCGATTTTCAAATCCTGCTAGGAAGTTTGCATCAGCGCTAATTATCTTTTGCCAAGACTCTAATAAGGCATCTAGTTTTTTTAACTGATAGGGTGCAGCACGGTCTCTGTATTCAAGGGTTTTGATTATTATAGAAAACGCTTGGGATGCATTTTTTTCGGGTAAATGGGTAAGATTTGTGTAAGCGATTACGGTATTTAAATCTAGACATCCGGTTATATCGCCCCAGCCTGGTAAGTTTTTTTGGAGAAACCTTTCTAACCTTTCAGGTGAGCTGTATTGCGCTGCTTTAGTAAATGTTATTTCATGAAAGCGTAATGCAAATTGAATAGCCTCTATGGTGGCTGCTGGCATGTCATCTAAGCACTCTAGAAGCCTTGAATTAATAGATTCGAGATCTAGGTGGGGCTCGTGAGAGAAAACCATTAATTTGCCATTTTGAGCGCTAAGCACTACCCAGTCTGAGTTGAGGTGACTAGCACCTCCTATTTGCTTGACATGCTTATGTCCAAGCCATATCAACACGGCTTTCATGACAGCCGGTGGCTGGTTAAGAACCAGTTTCTTGAGACAATCATTGACAGTTTTAATCGCAGCCCATCGCGAGTTTATGAGTTCTTTCTGTCGTTGCCCGAACTTAATTTTTTCATGCTCGTACGATAAGCGCAGAAGCTTTTCATCAAATACTTTTTGCGCAATTTTAACCTGCGCAGTTAGCTTGAGTTCTTCAGTGTGAAGATCGAAATCTGCATCAGTAAGAACTTGTAATGGGTCTATCCCGAACCCCACCAGTCTATGCGCTAAATCTGAGCTGTTGCCACCAGTTTTTTTTGACATTATTTTATATGTATATTGTGAAAGTGTTACATTTATACTACAGCCTAATGTTTGCTTCGTGCAAGTATTGCGGGGCATTCGGAGCTTGTTTTTCTTTGTGAGGGCTGTTTTCCTGTAGATATGTGTTTTGCGTTGGGCGGGCGCGGCGGACTAATGTGGGAGGGCAGATTTTGTTGCGCAATGGGCCATGCTTTGCATGGCTACATAGAGTCCTAGTCATCTTTGCAGATGAGATTTTGAAGCTTGTGTTCTTGCGTGGCTCTCTGCGTGTAGGTCTGAATTTGGGTGTAGAAATGCTGTGTGTTTGCCTTAAAAATGAGTGATGAGGCGGTATTGTTTGCTAAGTGTTGGATGTTGATTTGAGATGATTGGCAGCGAGCAGGCCGGTGCGAGGGGAGCTTAGCGATAGTCACATAATTTTTTACGCAGACTGTACCTGCTATGTCTTAACGGCATAGAGGAACAGACAAATGACATTAAAATTAATAAAGCTTGATGAAGTGATGGCTCTGACGAGCTTGGGGCGTTCAACCGTGTATAAATTTATTGCAGAGGGGAAATTTCCAAAGCAAGTTTCTCTCGGGTCGAACTGTGTTGCGTGGGTCGAGGATGAGGTTAAGGATTGGATCAGTAGCAAGATTGAGCTGCGCGATAATGACCTCAGTGTTTAAGCATCGCTTAAAGCGCAACAAGGTGTGATTTTTACCAGACCAAATTTAAATCCCTATCAAAATCAAAAGGCCTGCCAGCCTGTCCAACAGATTTTACTGCTCCTAGAGATCTTCAGCATCTCAAGCAGTGTTCTTGTCGGTTATAGTAATATGCTTTAACCAATCAATATCCAATAGGTTTATCAGATCAAAGATACTGATGACAAGAATCAGTTAATCACTCACTGACACTCTCAACTGACCACACACAGACTGTTACTGGAAAACCATTCATCCAGTGATACGTATACCTGTGCTTAGTTGAAACTCACTGAGCAATCAGGACAGGCATTGCAGGCTACCTAACAAAGGTAACCCTAATGACTCGCAGAGCACGCAACACGCTTGTATATGGCGACAGGTATGAAGGCTATCCACTTATGGCAGATAAAGGTCCATTCATACGAGGCTATTTAGATAAAATTATTGACGTGATGGACGCATCTCTTAATGAACATCCCAGAACCTTTGCAGCTCGCTTTGACTTAAGGTTTCCAACTGGTCTTAAAGTGCTAGCAGAGGACCGAGTAATAGACCGATTTATTTCATCATTGAAAGCTAAGATTCAACATGCCCGTAGAAGGGCTGGTAGACGTGCTGAATACAAGGTTCATCAAACAAGTGTTAGGTACGTATGGGGACGGGAGATTGGGCAGCGTGGTAGACCTCATTATCATTTTGTTATCTTTCTCAATCGAGATGCTTTCAATTCGTTAGGCAGGTATGAACAGAGTAGAGATAACCTGTACAACCGGATTTTAGAAGCGTGGGCTAGTGCTTTAGGTATTGCCGTTGAAGGCGCTATAGGCTTACCCCATTTTCCCAGAAACGCTATTGTTAGAATCAATGCAAGGGACCCAGATAGCCAAGATGAATTCTTTTACCGGGCCAGCTATCTGGCAAAATCAGCTACCAAGGTGAAAGGGAGTAGACATTGCTTTGGTGGTAGTAGGCTCTAGCAAGACCCATGATAGCTCGGCTCATTGACTTCAATATTGATAGAGTTGATGGGCTGGGCATGACGGTAATGCAGATGTTTCCATCAAGGTTTAGTGGCACCTTCCAATGCGCGATTAAATTCATAAGGACTTGTGATGAAAAAAATCATTTTGATAATGGGCGATATAACATCCATTGCAGTGGATGCCATGGTCAACACGGCGCATGCTAGCCTACAAGGCGGCAGTGGCCTGTGTTACAGCATTCATAAAAAGGGTGGCTCGCCTTTGCAAGACGAGTGCAAACGTCTTTATAAGGAGCTGGGCTTGCTAGCTGATGGCTCTGCAGAAGTTACAGTGGCGGGAAGCTTGCCAGCCCACCATGTCATCCATGCGGTTAGTCCAAGATGGCAGGGAGGCAATAAAGATGAAGAGAAGCTACTGTATGAAACCTACAAAAGCATATTAATTAAGGCTGAGCAGGTGCAGGCAGGAGTGATTTCAATCCCCGCCATTGCTACTGGGATTCACGGGTTTCCAAAGCAAAAAGCTACCCGCATAGCAATGGATGCTCTTACTAGTCTTTTACCAGCTTGCATCTCAGTTACCACTGTATTGCTCACTATTACCGAAACAGAGAGTGCTTTGATCTATAAAAGCTACTTTGAAGAGTGCTTAGGCCTGCAGAACGGAATTCACTTGCACAGTTTGCTACCCGGTAAGCTGTGCTAATCAAGGAAAATATAATGTCATTTACTAACGAACAGCTAAAGGCTCTCGATGAATTTGTTTACAAAACCTGTGCTCTTGCAGTGCAGCATATAAAAAACGTGGTTGAACTACGTGAAGCGCAAGATAAAACACTTGGCTACCATTCTCGGTTTTTAGAGAGACTACTGCATCCTGAGAACGTTCTGATCTACAAAGGCACATCACAAGCGGCTTTGGCTGACTCAGCACCTACACGTAAAGAACATATTGTTCCTATGACTTATTTGCAGGATTCCATTTGGACTCTGATCGAAGAGGGTGAGAAAGATGATGAACAACTGGCGCTGTTATTAAAAAGTCATTTAGGTATTGCCATCATTACGGCAGATGAAGCGCACAAGCTGGATACTAAGCCTTTATTACTAAAAAATGGTATGCCAAAAGGTTGGCAACTAGGCACTGATGATCCGCTTGATCGTCTTCATGCTGCGGGAGTTGTATTGCTGGATGATGACCATAATGAAGTGAAGAGCCTTTTGCCGTGAGCTTCATCAAACCTGACTTCCCCTGCCCTAGCTTTAGCGCTATGCTCGACCGTATTTAAACCCTTTATCTACAAGCTGTTCCGCCAGCCTTACTGCGCCATCTAAAGTGAGTCATATAGCTGAGAACTGCCTATCCTGTTGTTACCGCTGTACATGGAACCCCGTTAATGAGCCAGAAAGTTACCCTGCAACAACTTGAGTCCTTTTTATGGGAAGCCGCGGATATTTTGCGCGGCAACATGGATGCCTCTGAATTTAAAGATTACATCTTCGGCATGATGTTCTTAAAGCGTCTATCCGATGCCTTTGATGAAGCCAAAGAAGCTGTGGTCGCCTATTACATCGGCACCGGTAAAACCGAGGCGCAAGCGCTGGCACTGGCGGATGATGAAGACGAATACGACACCACGTTTTATATCCCGCCGATTGCGCGCTGGGATGCGATTAAAGACCTCAAGCACGACATAGGCGCCGAGCTGAACAAAGCCATGGAAGCCATCGAAGAGCACAACGCCTCGCTGGAAGGCGTTTTGGTGTCGATCGACTTCAATATCAAAAATAAACTGTCAGATAAAAAGCTGCGTGATTTGCTCAGTCACTTCAGCCGCCACCGTCTGCGTAATAAAGACTTTGAGCGCCCTGACTTATTGGGCACGGCTTACGAATACCTGATTAAGATGTTTGCCGACAGCGCCGGCAAAAAAGGCGGTGAGTTCTATACGCCATCGGAAGTGGTCGAGCTATTAGTCACCTTGCTTAAACCGCAGCCCGGTATGCGCATCTATGACCCGACTGTAGGTTCTGGCGGAATGTTGGTGCAAACCCGTAACTACTTGGAAAGGCACGGCGAAAACCCATCAAACTTGTCTTTGTTCGGCCAGGAGATGAACCTCAATACCTGGGCCATCTGCAAGATGAATATGTTCTTGCACGGTGTCTACAGCGCCGATATTCGCAAAGGCGATACTTTGGGCACGCCGCAGCACACCCAAGGCGGTGAGCTGATGACCTTTGACCGGGTGATCGCCAACCCACCGTTTAGCTTAAAGAAGTGGGGCAAAGAAGAAGCCGATGCTGATCCTTATGGTCGTTTCCCCTACGGCACACCACCGAAAGATTCTGGCGACTTAGCTTTTGTGCAGCACATGATCGCCAGCCTTAACGCTGAAGGCATGGCCGGTGTGGTGATGCCGCATGGCGTGCTGTTCCGTGGTTCCAGCGAAAAAGCCATCCGCCAAGGCATCCTTAACGATGACCTGCTGGAAGCCGTGATTGGTCTACCGGCGGGGCTGTTCTATGGCACAGGTATTCCGGCCTGTCTGTTAATCATTAACAAAAATAAACCCGCTGAGCGTAAAGGCAAAGTGCTGTTTATTAACGGCGAACTGGACTACCAAGAAGGCAAAAACCAAAACAGTCTGCGCCCGCAAGATATTGAGAAAATCGTGCAGACCTTTGAGGACTTTGCTGAAATCCGCCGCTACTCAAAAGTCTTCACCTTGGCCGAGATTGCTGAGAACGATTACAACCTCAATATCCGCCGCTATGCCGACACCAGTCCACCACCAGAGATGTTTGATGTGCGTGCGATTTTGCACGGCGGTATCCCGGTGCGTGAAGTCGAAAGCGAGTATATCCGCGAGGAAATACTGGATGGCTTTGATGTGTCTGCGGTATTTGTACTGCGTGATGCAGAGCCTTCAGCGGGTGAACAGTATTACGGATTTAAGCCGGAGATCGACAGTAAAGAAAAAATACGCGAAGTGGCGGTTGATGCCAGCACGGCAGTAATTGAACAGTTGGAACGCTGGTGGGATAAGTACCGCGTATCGCTGAAAGAGCTGGATGCAGAAGTGGCTGAGGCTGAGCAGGTGATGAAAGGCTATCTGCAGGAGCTGGGATATGAGTAGTGCAGTAGCGTTTAGCTGGGGCGAAATGGTCTCGCTTGAGAGCCTAGTTGCTTCTGGTGAGGTTAAGCTTGGACGCGGCAATGTAATCTCAAAAATTGATATTCAAAATAATCCGGGGCCTTACCCAATATATTCTTCTTCGTCTAAAAATGATGGAAAAATGGGAGAGTATGGGGACTACATGTTTGATGAGGAAATGATCTCATGGTCAGTTGATGGCGGTGGTTATTTTTTTCATAGGCCGAAGCATAAGTTTTCAGTTACTAATGTCTCTGGATATATGCGCTTAAACTCTGATTGGGATTATAAATTTACAGCATATTCATTTCAGTTCCAGCACGGATATTTTTCGTTTGATTACCAAACGAAAGCCCATCCTAGTGTCATTCGTGAGTTTTATTTCCTTCCAAAAATACCTGTAGCCGAACAACAAAAAATCGCCACCATCCTGTCATCCGTCGATGATGTGATCGAAAAAACACGCGCCCAGATCGACAAGCTGAAAGACCTAAAAACCGGCATGATGCAGGAATTGCTGACCAAAGGGATTGGGCATACTGAGTTTAAAGACTCGCCAGTGGGCAAAATACCATTAGGGTGGGACGTTTGTACCGTCTCCGATATAGCAAAACTGACATCAGGTGGTACACCGGATAGGCAAAGAAGTGAGTACTGGAATGGAAGCGTTCCTTGGGTTAAAACAGGAGAAGTAAACTATCAAACTATTTACGATACAGATGAGAAAATCACAGCGCTGGGATTGGAAGAATCATCAGCTAAATTAGTCCCCGCTGGTGCTGTTTTAATGGCAATGTATGGACAAGGCGTGACTAGAGGGAAGGTTGCAAAACTAGGAGTAGCTGCAGCAGTAAATCAAGCATGTTTAGCAATGATCCCAAACAGTCGAGTCTTAAATGATTTTTTATATTACTTCTTTACGCGTGAATACTTTAGCCTTCGTTCAATGGTTCAAGAAGGTGCTCAAAAGAATTTAAGCATGGGTATTGTCAAGGAAATATTTTTGCCTGTGCCGCCAAGAGAAGAACAGAAGCTAATAGTTAGTGCTTTACAATCAGTCGATATAAAAATCCAGCTTATGCTTGATCGTTTAAATTGTACGCTAAAAGTTAAAAAAGCCCTTATGCAAGACCTGCTCACCGGCAAGGTGCGCGTTAATCTTCCTGACAAGGAGCAGGCGGCTGGCTTATGACAATCAAAGAAATAGAAACATCATCAGTAGATGAGTTTTGGGACACGATTTCCCCAATCGGAAGCTTAGTGAAGGGTATGCAAAAACCGGTATTTAGAGGGCAAGGAGACTCTAGCTGGGCATTAATCCCTTCTGTCCTTAGAAATGAAGTTAGCCTGAAATACAAGAGCAAGCTCAGAGAATATAGCCAAACTGAGCAAATAGTTCTTTTTGAGTATTTGATTTTACACAACTTTTTAAGTTATTTGGACGAGATGGGGTTGGTTATCCCTAATGACTCGCCTGAGTTTAGGCATCTCATGGAGTTTGATGTGTTTTCGACTCGTTATGGCGCTGATGGGACAGGCTGGCCCTCAAAAGACTATTTTTCCTTTCTTGCGCTCGCTCAACACCACGGAGTCCCAACGAGACTGTTGGACTGGAGCAGAAGCCCTCTTGTTGCTGCATACTTTGCAGCATCACAAGTATTGAGTTTGGAAGAGATACCAGAAAGTCTTGCTGTTTGGATTGTAGACTCAGCATCATTCTATATATTTGAGGAACAGCTTGAATGTGTTTCACTCCCTGGCAGCACAAGCCAAAACTTAGCTCCACAGAAGGGCGTTTTTTTAGTTCAGCGACAGCAAGGCAGTATGTATAGACACACTCCATTCTCCCCTCAGTTTCTTGAAGGGTCGATAAATCAATTATTTGAAGAGAGTAAAGGTTGCGTAGCGTACAAAGTTATCCTCCCGGCTGCTATGGCAGGTGAGCTTCTATTTAGATGCTCTAAGTTTGGTTTTTCAGCTGCAACGCTATTTCCGGGTTTTGATGGTGCTGCCAAAGCGGCACTCGAATTCAAAATGGCAAAAAGATTGGCGGGTGTTCTGTGAGCCGTATGTTTGAATCAACCTATCAATACTAAATAATGGATGACCTAATATCCCAATCTAAGCGTTCCGAGAGCACCGGCAGCTTGTTCCACTGCTGGGCAAGCACTTGTTTTACTCTGACAGCTTTGATTAATCCATAATTACTATTCCGCTATTAGCGATTAACATAAGCACGCTAAGCGCACGCAAATAGTCGTTTAGACATTGCAAAACAAAACGGATGAAGAAGCGAGCAGCATGATGTTTCAGGATGAAGATTTCAAAGTAGAGCAACCCGCCATCGCCCAGTTGATCAGGCTGGGTTGGACCTATGTACCAGGTGCACGTCTTGCGCCAGTTGCCGCCAGCAAGGATGCACAGTCCAGTGCAGAGCGTGCGTATTACCGCGATGTGGTGTTGGTGCAGCGTCTTGAGTCGGCGCTGCGTAAGCTTAATCCGTGGATCAGCAATGAAAACCTTGGCAAGGTCATGCGTGAGCTGACGCACCCCAATCATGCTGCGCTGATGGAGTACAACCATTCGATTTACGAGATGCTGGTCAATTACCTCTCGGTTGAACAGGACTTAGGCAAAGGCCGCAAAGGGCAAACGGTCAAGATTATCGACTTTGATAACCCAGCCAATAACGAATACATCTGTACCAATCAGTTCAAGATTGAAGGCGTTAACCAAAACGTCATTCCCGATATTGTTTGCTTTGTGAATGGTTTGCCGCTGGCCGTGATTGAGTGCAAGTCGCCTTATGTTGCCGATGCCATTAGCGAGGGCATTAATCAATTGCGCCGTTATGCCAATCTGCGTGAACCGACCAGCGAGGAAGGTGCGCAAAAGTTATTCTGGTACAACCAACTGATGGTCAGTACCTGCCGCGATCTGGCCAAGGTCGGCACTATTAGTTCCAGCAGTCAGTATTACAGCGATTGGAAAGACGCCCACCCGTACAGTGATGCGGAGATTCGGGCGCTATTGAGCAAGCCTGTTTCCAGTGAACAAAGCGTGCCGGTGGTCGCATCTGATGTGCCGTCGCCCGCGTATTTAGCGCAAGCGCGGCAGCTTGCTAGTGGTGCAGACGGGCAAGTTGAAATCAACGCCCAGCAGCGTTTGCTGGCGGGGATGTTTAACCCAACGAGCTTTTTAGACTTAATCCGTAATTTTATTATTTACGAGCCGATTGATGGGCGTTTGATTAAAAAGGTCGCGCGCTATCAGCAGTACCGTGCAGTAAATAAAGTCATTAAGCGCCTTAAAACTGGTGCAGACCGCCGCGAGAAGTCGGGGATTGTTTGGCACACGCAAGGTTCGGGTAAATCGCTGACCATGGTGATGCTTGCCGTGAAGATGCGCCGTGACCCAGAGTTACAGCAGTACAAGCTGGTCTTCGTCACTGACCGTACGCAACTGGATTCGCAGCTCTCCAGCACCTTCCGCGCTGCACAGAACGAAACCGTCTATAACGCCAACTCTGTGGCTGAATTAAAAGAGCTGTTGAGCCGTGATTCATCGGATATTGTCACGGCGATGGTGCAGAAGTTTCAGGAGGCTGAAGCCGAAGGTGACTTCCAAGACCTCAACGTCAGCGACAACATCATCGTGCTAGCGGATGAGGCGCACCGCACTCAGTTTGGTAATCTCGCCGCGACCATTAACGCAGCCTTACCCAATGCGCCTAAGATCGGTTTCACCGGTACACCGCTATTAAAAAACCAAAAAATGGATCAGGCATTTGGTGGTTACATTGACCAGTACAAGATCAATGAAGCGGTCGAAGACGGTGCCACGGTGCGTATCATCTACGAAGGCCGCCAAGTACAGAGTGAAGTGGTCGGCAAATCATTGGATGCGCTGTTTGACGAGTATTTCAAAGATTACAGCAAAGAAGATCAGGCCGAGATCAAGAAGAAGTACGGCGTAGAGCGTGCAGTGCGTGAAGCACCAGCGCGTATTCGTTGGGTATGTATTGATCTGTTAAACCACTATCGCGAGAAAATCCAGCCCGATGGTTTTAAAGGCATGATCGTGGTGGGTAGTCGTTATGCCGCCACGCTGTTTAAGAAAACCCTCGACGAGCTGGGCGCACCGCCATCGGAAGTGATTATTTCTGGCAATCATAATGATGAAGCCATCTACACGCCCTACACCAATGCAGCCCATCAAAAGCAGGTGATCAAGAGCTTCACCAAGCCCTTTGGCACCGATAAAGAAAAAGAAGACCCAACCGCCTTCTTGATTGTGAAGGACATGCTGCTGACCGGCTTTGACGCGCCCATCGCGCAAGTGATGTACATCGACCGTAGCCTGAAAGAACACACGCTGATGCAAGCCATCGCGCGGGTGAATCGTACCTATCCGGGTAAGGATGTGGGCTATGTGGTGGATTATCATGGCCTGTCGGACTACCTGACCGAAGCGCTGGAGATGTTCAGCAGCGAAGACGTGCAAGGCACTTACCACACGCTAAAAGACGAAATACCAAGGCTTAAAGCTGCACATACCCGCGTGGCCAATGTGTTTAGTGCGCTCAAGAGCGATGACATTGACGACTATGTTTTGTTTCTGAAAGACGAAGATGTTCGCCAACAGTTTGAGCTGGCATTTAAGCGCTTCGCTAAGCAAATGGATGTGGTGCTGCCAGATGTTGCAGCAAGGCCCTTTGTGAGCGATTTAAGGCTCTGGGGCAAGGTGCAGAATGCTGCGCGTAACCGCTACCGTGATCCTGGACTGAATATCAAAGATGTCGGTGCCAAGGTGCGCCAATTGGTTGAAGAACACATCATCAGCACAGGGGTTGATCCCAAGATTCCACCGGTGGATCTGATGGCCGCCAACTTCAAACAATCGGTAGACGCCATTAAATCACCAGAATCGCGAGCGTCAGAGATTGAGAGTGCGATTAAGCATCACATTACCGTCAACCTTGATGATGACCCTGAATACTACAGGTCGCTCAGTTTGCGCTTGCAGGACATTATTGAGAAATACAACGGCAAATGGGATCAGCAAGTTGAGTTGCTGCTGGAGTTTTGTAACAACATCGAATCCGAACGTGCGCAGACTGCGACTGATCTAGGTTTAACCGATACCGAATTGGCTTTCTACAATATTCTGATGGTTGAAGTCACCCGTCATAGTGGAGAAGAAACTGTTAGCGAAACCGTACACGATGAAATCAAAGCCACTAGCCAAGGTTTAGTCAGTATGTTTGACGAAGCAACACAGATCGTCGATTTCTTTGCCAAGGGCGATGAGGTCAAACGCATGAAGAAAGAGATCAAACGCGCCATTTTGGAGTGCTCGTTCAGTGATGCCGCGCTGGTGAAAGTGGTGCAAGACCGCTTTTTAGAATTAGCCCAAACCCGCTTTGGTGGTAAGTAACCAATGCGAACCGTACTAGGCGCTCCAGAGTACCGTGACGGCAATGGCTTTATTGCTGAAGTCATCCGTACCAACCGCCGCAAGACCGCTGACATACGGGTCGAGGAAGGTGCTGTGTCGGTGATCGTGCCGGTGAGTACCAGTATCGAAAAGATTGATCAGCTGTTGGTATCCAAGCGCTTATGGATCAAAGAGAAAATGGCCTTGCAACGCGATATGGTACCGGCCAGTAGTAAGCAGTTTGTCTCAGGGGAAGCCTTTCCATACCTCGGACGTAACTACCGACTGAAAGTTGAGCATGGCCCATTCGCTCCTGTGAAGCTGTTACAGGGGCGATTAGTCGTACAGATGCCTGAGTCAGGCCAGCAGCCTTATATGATCCGTAACGCGATTGTGCGCTGGTACAAGCGCCAAGCCGAACAGAAGATCCGTGAGAAGGTTAAACGCTACGCACCTATCGTTGGTGTTGAGCCAGAAAGCGTGAATATTAAAACCTTCAAATCCCGCTGGGGTAGTTGCACCGCCAAAGGCGAGCTTGAGTTCAACTGGCGAATCATGCTCGCCCCCAACCGCATGGTGGATTACGTGGTGATTCATGAGTTGTGCCACCTGATACATCACGACCATTCGCCGGAGTTTTGGCGTGAGGTGATGCGCGTGATGCCGGATTATCTGGTGTGCAGGGAGTGGTTGAGGTGGAATTCGGAGGGGTTAGTGGTTTGAGAAGTGGATAGCCTTCGTCAGGGAATCTGCTCCAGGATTGCTTAAAGTATTGAAAAATAAATTACAAAGCGGCTGACAATAAGTTGTTATGTACGACAGCATGGACATCACTCATGGACAGAAAGCTTTTAAAACTCCCGTTCAGCCCGGAAATTGTTCTGGTCAACCAAAAGTAGACACTTTGTTTTTACAATTCTCATACTCAACAGGACTCACATCACCGTTAGCAGTATGAAGCCTTTCCAGGTTGTAATAGCGCATATACGCCGCCACATCCTGAGCCATTTCTTCACGCGTAGCGTGATGCACTTTTAGTATCCAGTCGTGCTTTAAACTGCCAAAGAAACGCTCAACGACTGCATTATCCCAGCAAGCTCCGACATCACCCATTGACGGCTTGATATTCATTTTAACGAACTCTTTTTTCAGCAAGTTACTGGTGTATTGAGAGCCACGGTCACTGTGAAATATAACGCCTTGTGGGCGTTTACGCAGCCAATAGGCTTGTCGTATAGACTGCAAAATCAAGTCTATTGTCATGCGAGGACTGATTGCCCAGCCGATAATCCGGCGTGAGTATAAGTCCATAACAATGCTTAAATACATCCAGCCTTCACCCGTTTTCAAGTAGGTTATATCGCCTGCCCATATTTGATTGGGTCCAGTTGGATTAAAGTTCATGTTCACCAAATTAGGTACAACTGCATGCGTTAGATCACGCTGCGTGGTGACTCTGTAAGCTCGGCGCTGCCTAACTATTAACTTGAGTTTACGCATAACACTACGAGTTTTAGTTCGTCCAATGTTAAAGTTTTTCTTACGTAATACCTTCATAAGCTCACGGCTTCCAAGGCTCTCTCGGCTTTTGTCAAACACGTCCTTGGCGGTGTAATACAGCTTTAACTCTTGCACGCTGATCAACTTGGCAGGCCGTTTTCTCCAAACATAAAAGCCTGAACGACTGAGTTCTAAAAGCGAGCAGCAAAGCTGAACCGGATAGCCTTCTTGCACCACAGAGTGAACGAACTTAAAGCCTAGCTCATCTCTCTGGCGAAGAAGGCCGACGCCTTTTTTAAGATGTCTTTCTCCATCCGCAAGCGCTTATTTTCAGCTCGTAACTTTTTTAGCTCTTCACGCTCATCGATACTCAACGCAGCACCGCTGGCTTGAGCTTCTTGCTGCTCTTTCCACTTGTAAAGCAGGTTCGTATTGACACCCAAAGATCGAGCGGCTTCGGCCACGCTGTAGCCTTGATCAGTAACCAGGGCAACGGCTTCTTTTTTAAATTCCTGAGTGTAAGTTTTATACACGCGCTTCTGATTCATATTTCACCTCAAACTAGACAGGGTCTATTGTCTCTCATTGAAGTGTCTATTTGTATTAGGCCAGAACACACCACGCTGGTGCCGACCATAGCGACATGAATATTCGCGTCAGACGCACACCAATTCGACGGACACGGCCGTATCCTTGTGTGCGTCCACTGCCTTGTCTGAGCCAGCGGCAGCTGCCTAGCGCGGGGTGAGCTGCTCTTCCCGCTGCGTCATATCCTCTTTCAGAATACGCTGGATCTCTAATATTGCGACCGCGCTCTGTTGCACGCTGTGTCCTGAAATGATGACTTTCTCGGACTGTGCGCCGGGAAGATGTGCGCTGCGGTAGGGGACAAGACCGTCATCGGAATCATCGAGGGCCACGTCGGCATTGGCCTGGGCCACGATCGAGTGATAGCGCACCTGGGCAGAGATGGGAAAGTCCGCCGCCGCGCGCACGAAAGGATCGTTCTCGTCGAGGTTGTCGACGCTATTGGGGATATGCCCCAGGCTTTCGTGGCTGCTGGCCGCCGCATTGGGCGCCAGAGTGTGGGCGAGTTCTTCGAGCACCGTAACCGGGAAGCGAATGAATCCCGCCATCCAGCGCCCCAGGCGTCCACCTGCGACCGATGTGCCCCGGTGCGGTGCTGCGATGAAGATGGCGCGGCTGACATGCGGGAAGGGCTCGAAACGCAACATCGGATCTATGCGCTTGATCTGCTGCGGCGTCAGCCGACTGTGATCAGCAGCCAACTGCACCAGCGACTGATCGGTTGACGACACCATCAACCGTGCGATGACCCCGCCCATGCTATGCCCCACCAGTACAAGGTCGGACGATGCCGACGCCTGGCCGGAAGGATCGAAATGCGCCAGCGTATCCCCGAGCGCTCTGCGAATCATCGCGTGGTTCAATGCGATCGGCATGTTGGTCGGGTAGTAGACCTGCCAGATCTGGTAATGCTGGCGCAGCGCCTCATCGCCCAGGATTTCGTTGGCGAGCTCTACCCAGGCTTCCGGGCTGCTGGCCAGTCCGTGCAGCATGACGATGATCCGTCGGTTCGGATCGTAGGGCTGCATCAGGTAGACGTGAGGGCGGTCGATGCCGCCCTCGCGCCCAAGCAGGCTACGAAGCGACTGCTTGTTGAACTTGGCACGAGCCAACCACAGGCCGTAGCCAGCGGTGAAATTGGCCGCCAGCGGTACGCGCTGCCCGCGCAGCATGATGGCCGACTCCACATAGGGGTCATGCACCGTCAAACGGACAGTGCGGGTATGCAGCACGCTGTCCAGGTCGTCTCCGTCCGGGTGCAGCAGAATCGTCATGGACGGCGCGGGCATCTCGCTCCAGGGTAGAGGCTGCTGGTTGCGTTTGGCCGCTGGACGACCATCCCGGGTGGGGGCGGAAGTCAGGGGTTCGTCCGGCATGACCGCCACCAGCTCGGCGCCGAAACCGTCGCGCCGGTAGAGGCTGCGCAGCCCGCGGAAAGACAGGGACGAGGCTGGCAGCAGTTCGGCTGGCACCGCCGTACTGCCCGGCAAGCGCGCGCTGCGCATATCCAGTCTCAGTTCCCAACCTGCAATGTTCCAGCGGGTCTGGGCGGACAACTGCGTAGGCATTTGTTGCCGAACTTCAAACAGGCCGGTGGCGGCATGCTCGACGGCATAGTTATACCAATCCCGTACTTGTGTCTGGCGATCCTCGAAGGCTCGCTCCCCAGGCGTATGGTCACCGAAGAACAGGTAGGCATAGGCATAACGAATGGTCTCAAGCCAGGCGGCTTGCTGCTCTGATCCGGGCTTCATGGCCTGAGCCTGCGCCAGCCACAGTTCGGACAGTGCAGCCAGGCGTCGATCCGCGGCAACGCCGGTCACGGCGGCCAGGGCCTCGACGCAATCCGCTGAGATCGGTTTTGCGCAAGCCTGCGCATCCAATGCCGCCACCCTGATGGTCTGGGTCGTCGCATCGCTGAGTTTGCCGCGTGTCAGGATATCGCCGCGCTTGAGTTCGATGGCCTCGCCCGCATCCAGTGTATGAACCTCAACCACTGGGCCGAACTCACGCAGGATCGAGCAGCCCCCCAGCAACAGCGGGGCAATGACGAGCCACACTGCCATGCGGCAAGACTGCTGGAACCTCATGGAGATACCTCGTCGGCCGGCACGCCGGGCACACCTTGTCGAATCGACATCGAGAAGTCGTCTCCTGATGCGTCAGAGGCCAGTGCGCGTTCGTTGATGTGCCCCAGTGCCTGCAGTTCTGCGTAGCGATGGCCGGGCGTCAATCCGTGCAGGTCATGGATGTATTCCGCAAAGTGTCCGGACAGCAGCAGGCGATAGTCCGCCGGCAACGCTGGCGCAATGAGCCGAGCCAACTCAAATACGATGGTCGTGCAGTTGCTGGTTAACGTGTTGTAAAAGCGTGGCGTGCGCCGTAGTTCATTGGCCGCGTTCAGATACTCCAGAAACAATGCGCGGACATTCTCCTGACTCATCTGCAATCGATAGAGATAAACATCTTCGCCTCGCGCATTGCTGCGCGTACGCACAATGTCGCGCTCATCGGCGGCTACCAGGATCTGCTCGAACTGACGGAAGAATCCGCCGACCGCCGAGAAGGATTCGTGGCGCTCCTTGCGGATTTCCAGCGAGAACACCACCCGCTCACCGCCATCGAAGCCGAATGACACCAGCGTGTGAGCAATGTGCGGCCCCATCCAGTAGGAAAGTACCAGGTCGGCACTGCGCAAGCGGTCCAGATCGTATGTGCGGTTCTCCCACTGCGGGGTGTAGTCGGTTTCGCTGCGCCACTCGAAGTTGCGTACATTTTTCAGGTGAACGTGGCTGCCGTCGATTCCGGCCTCCAGCAACTGGGCGACATCGTCAGCCCATGCACGTTGGTGTGATGGCTGCAGCGTTCCCCACCACATGAGCAGGGCTGCCGTTGCGGCCCCGAACACGAATCCGGCGATCCTGCGTGTCCGTCTTTCAAGCAGGCCTGCCAGCGACACGGCGACGGACAGCCCCGAGGCAGACCAAGCCAGAGTGGCGATCCAGCGAGCCGCTGAATGTTGCGGCATCTGGTGCCACAGGGCCAGGGCGCCCCACACAGTCAGCAATAGCACCGCAATGCCGAACGCCAGGCGCATGGGGAGGTGCCTGACTTTTTGCGTCACCTTGCTCATCGAGGCTCCAAAAGCTCAAGCAGCAGTTGCCGATGTGCATCCCGTAACTGCACCAGCGATATGGAAGGGTTGGCCCTGGATAGCATCGAAGAGTTCAGCCACAGCAGTGCGGGAGCGAGCGCCAGCGGGAAAAAGTGCTCAGTCAGGACACTCGGACGAACAACCCCCCGGTCTATGTTGCCTTGGATGATGAGCTGTGCTCGCCTGCGCAGTCCGCGCGCTACCTCATCATGCCAACGCTTCACCAGTTCCGGTGCTCTGGCGCTTTCGGTCAGAAGTAATCGGTAGATCGATACCGTAGCGGGGGATTCAAACGTCGCGTAAAGGCGATCAAGATAGGCGTCTACCAGCTCTGGCAGCGTCAGTTCTTCATCCGGAAGCCAGCCCTGAAAATCGCGAAGCTGCTGGGTTGCACGTTCGAGCAAGGCGTGAAAAATCTCTTCCTTGCTTTTGAAGTGGGCGTAGATGCCTGCCTTGGATAAGCCCGCACATTCCGCCAGGCGCTCCATCGACACGGCGTTGTATGTCCGATCCGCAAACTCGATCAACGCCGCATCCAATATTTCCTCTCTCCTGGCCACAGAAGACAGATAGCGGCGCTTGCCTGGTACGTCGTCTTTTTTGGTTGGCATACAAAGGTCCCTGTTCAAAAATTGACTGGATTATCCCATGGGCTGGTCACCGGCTCCACCATGGGCGCATGGTCAGCCCAGGCTGAGCACTTCCAACTGGCGGGTGTGCAGTGCCTAGTGAACGGCTAGTTGCGTTTTCGGGATTGTAACGTATAATCACAAACAACCGTCCAGTCGTTTTCTTTATAGTGTGCGATAACGCGCACTATTCGCAGGGACGCATACGAACCCGGAACGCCGGAAAATGAAGCAGGAGAGCCCCATCGACCGGTCACTAGAGGCGAGAGTGCAGACATTAATAGGGAGGTGGCGTGAACAGCCATCAAAGTCGCGCTCGATTGCAGCGTTCGTTGGTGACCGACATGCCTGCGCGTCGCTGTACGTGGGCGGCTACTCCTCTACAACTAGGCCCTATTCAGCCCGAACCCCGTACGGAACGTGATCATGCCTCCAGCTTTTCCTTTATTGTCTGAGTTCAAATTGCGCACTGCCTCGCTGGCACTGAGCGCCGTCGTACTGACCGGTTGCATGTCGCTCGCTCCCGCTCCTGATACTCCGCCCCCGCCGGTGCCAGCGGTTTGGTCTGGTCATCCTGAATCAGGCGCCAAGGGTGCTCATGCGGGAGAACTTGCCTGGCAGGCGTACTTCACGGATCCCTTGCTGCAACGCCTCATCGAGACAGCGCTAGAGAACAACCGCGATCTGCGCCTGGCCGCGCTGCGTGTCGAGGAAGCCAGCGCTACGTTCCGCATTCAGCGCTCGGATCGATTTCCTGCCGTGGGCCTCGGTGCCCAAGGTGGGCGCGCCCGCGTCCCTGGCGATCTAAACATGTCGGGCCGATCGCAGGTCGGCGGCGAGTACCGGGCCGAGGTGGGGTTGAGCACCTGGGAGCTGGATCTGTGGGGCCGGGTCCGCAACCTCGAGGACGCCGCCCTGCAAACCTGGCTGGCAACCGACGCTGCGCGCCAGGCCGTCCACCTGGCGCTGATCGCCCAGGTGGCGGACGGTTACCTGGGCTTGCGCGAGATTGACGAGCGTGTGGCTATCGCCCGTCAAACCGTCGCGACTCGCGAGAATTCCTACCGCATTTTCCGGCGCCGCGTTGAAGTCGGCTCGACCTCGAAGCTGGATCTCACCCAAGTCCAGACCCTGCTGAACCAGGCTCAGGCGCTGCTGACCCAGCTTGAGCAAGCGCGCGCCACGCAACTGCACGCGCTGGCGCTGCTGGTGGGCGCTGATCCTGGCCCGCTGCCCGCCAAAGCACCCTTCGATGAAACAACGGTGCTGGCCGACCTGCGGGCCGGTCTGCCTTCGGAGCTGCTGGTCAGCCGCCCGGACATCATTTCCGCGGAACACCAATTGCGCGCTGGCGATGCCAACATCGGGGCCGCCCGCGCGGCGTTCTTGCCGCGCATTGCGCTGACCGGCAGCTTCGGCACGGCCAGTTCCGATCTGGACGGCCTGTTCGATTCCGGCAGCCGCGCCTGGACCTTCATGCCCACCCTGTCGCTGCCCATCTTCGATGGCGGGCGGCGGCGCGCCAACCTGGAACTGAGCGAAGTGCGCCGCGACATCGCCGTTGCCGGCTACGAGAAGACCATTCAAACGGCCTTTCGCGAGGTGGCCGATGCACTGAGCGCCAAGTACTGGCTGGCTGAGCAATTGACGATCCAGCGGGCCAATCTGGAAGCGCAAAGCGAACGCGCGCGGCTGGCCCAGTTGCGCTACGACAACGGCTCGGCCGCTTTCCTGGAGGTGCTGGACGCCCAACGCGATTTGCTGGATGCCGGACAACAGCTGGTACAGGCGCGCCGTGCGCTGCTATCCAGTCAGGTGGCGCTGTATGCCGCGCTCGGCGGCGGCACCCTCACCGCAACCGGCCAGGCGCAGAGTGCGACCTCGACGCCCGCTTCCACCCCATCAACCCGTTAAGGCACGCGAAATCTATGACTGTCTCATCCTCTCTCAAGAAAAAACTCCTGGTTGTTGCCGCTGCAGCGGTTGTTATCGCGCTGGCCTGGTGGGGCTGGACGGAGCTAGCCGACAGCGGGCCCGGCGAAGGGTTCATCAGCGGCAACGGCCGGATCGAAGCCACCGAGATCGATATCGCCACCAAGCTTCCCGGTCGTATCGAAGACATCCTCGTACGTGAAGGCGACTTCGTCGCGGCGGGTCAGCCACTGGCCAGAATGCAACTGGAAACGCTTGAGGCGCAGCGCGACGAAGCCTTAGCCATGCGTGAACAGGCCGAGCACTCGGTGACCGCAGCACAGGCCCAGGTGGCGCTGCGTGAAGCCGACGTGGTTGCGGCGCAGGCCCTGGTCGGTCAGCGCGAGTCGGAGCTCGACGCTGCGCAACGGCGGCTGAAACGTTCGCAGACCCTGTCCCAAGAGGGTGCCGCCTCGATACAGGAGCTGGACGATGACCGGGCGCGCGTACAGGGCGCACAGGCGACGCTCGCGGCCAGCAAAGCACAGACCGCCGCTGCCCGCGCCGCGGTTGAGGCCGCCAAGGCGCAGCTTGTCGGCGCGAGGTCCAGCGTGTCCGCTGCCACGGCCAGCATCAATCGCATCGAAGCGGACATCCGCGACAGCGAACTGCGTGCCCCGCGCGACGGACGGGTTCAGGTTCGCGTGGCGCAACCTGGCGAGGTGCTCGGAGCCGGCGGACGTGTCCTGAACCTGATCGACCTGTCGGACGTGTACATCACCTTCTTCCTGCCCGAGACCGTGGCCGGCCGCGTCGCGCTGGGCACCGAGGTACGCATCATTCTGGATGCCGCGCCGGAGTTTGTTATTCCAGCGAGCGTTTCCTTCGTCGCCAGTGTGGCGCAATTTACTCCCAAGACGGTAGAAACCGCGAGCGAGCGGCAGAAACTGATGTTCCGCGTGCGCGGGCAGATTTCCCAGGATCTGCTGCGTGAACACCTGGATCAGGTCAAGACCGGGCTGCCCGGCGTGGCCTGGGTCAAGCTCGACGCCAATGCCGAGTGGCCCGAGAACTTGTCCCTTCGCGTGCCGGAGTAAGTATGAGCCACAGTGCGCAACCCATGACCGTTGCAAGCGTCAGACAGGTGCGCTTGCGTTACGGCAACGTCATGGCCCTGGATGGCATTGACCTGGACATTCCCGCCGGGCGGATGGTCGGCCTGATTGGCCCCGACGGCGTAGGCAAGTCGAGTCTGCTCTCATTGCTGGCTGGCGTACGTATCATCCAGGAGGGCACGGTCGAGGTGCTGGGTGGCGATATGGCCAGCAAAGCCCATCGCAAGCAGGTATGCCCGCGCATCGCCTACATGCCGCAGGGACTGGGCAAGAACCTGTACCCGACGCTCTCGGTCGAGGAAAATCTGCAGTTCTTCGCGCGCCTGTTCGGTCATGGCTCTGCGGAACGCCGCCAGCGTATCGATGAGCTCACTCAGGCCACTGGCCTGCTCAAATTCCTGGAGCGCCCGGCAGGCAAGCTCTCCGGGGGCATGAAGCAGAAACTCGGCCTGTGCTGCGCACTGATTCACGACCCGGATTTTCTGATTCTCGATGAGCCGACGACCGGAGTGGATCCGCTGGCGCGCGCACAGTTCTGGGACCTGATCGAGCGCATCCGCGCCGATCGCCCCGGCATGAGCGTGATCGTGGCTACCGCCTACATGGATGAGGCACAGCGCTTCGACTGGCTCGCCGCCATCGACGACGGCAAGGTCCTCGCCACCGGTACGCCGAAGGAATTGCTGGAGAAAACAAACAGCCCGAACCTGGAAGAGGCATTCATCCGCCTGCTCCCGGAAGAGAAAAAGCGCGGACACCAAGCGGTTGTCATTCCGCCTCTGCCTGAGGACGGCGCGGACGATATCGCCATCGAAGCCGAGGGGCTGACCATGCGCTTTGGCGACTTCGTTGCTGTCGACAGTGTCTCCTTCCGTATCCGGCGCGGTGAGATCTTCGGCTTCCTCGGCTCCAATGGTTGCGGCAAGTCCACGACCATGAAGATGCTCACCGGCCTGCTGCCGGCGAGCGAGGGCCGGGCCTGGCTGTTCGGCCACGAAGTCGATCCGCATGACCTGGACACCCGCCGCCGTGTCGGCTACATGTCGCAGGCGTTCTCGCTCTACAGTGAACTCACGGTACGCCAGAATCTGGAGTTGCACGCCAAGCTGTTCAGTGTGTCCCCGAACGATATTCCGGGCCGCGTGGACGAGATGGTGGAGCGCTTTGGGCTGGCGGACGTCATCGACAGTCTGCCGGCCAGTCTGCCGCTGGGCATACGCCAGCGCCTGTCGCTGGCCGTTGCCATGGTGCACAAGCCCGAGCTGCTGATTCTGGACGAGCCGACCTCCGGCGTCGACCCGGTGGCGCGTGATGCGTTCTGGCGGCTGCTTATTGAATTGTCGCGGCGCGACCGGGTGACGGTCTTCATTTCCACTCACTTTATGAACGAGGCCGAACGCTGCGACCGCATGTCGATGATGCATGCCGGCAAGGTGCTCGACAGCGACGTGCCCGCCAGACTGGTCGAGAAACGCGGCGCCAAAACCCTTGAAGAGGCCTTCATCGGCTACCTCCTCGAAGCCGAGGGCGGCACAGCCGCCCCGCCCAGCCAGCCTGAGGCCGACAATCACGAGGAGCCGCCATCCGCGGTACCCGCTAAACACCGCGGGCACCGCTCTGGAGGCTTCAGCTTGCAGCGCATGTTCAGCTATCTATGGCGCGAGACCCTGGAGCTGCAGCGGGATCCGGTACGCGCCACCCTGGCGCTGGGTGGTTCGCTGCTGCTGATGTTCGTGATCGGCTTCGGCATCACCATGGACGTCGAGGACTTGAGCTATGCGGTGCTCGATCGCGACCAGACCACGCTCAGCCAGAGCTACACGCTGAACCTGGCCGGCTCGCGCTACTTCACCGAGCACGCGCCTATCGTCGACTACGACGATCTCGACCGGCGTATGCGCAGCGGCGAACTGTCGCTGGCCATCGAAATCCCCCCTGGCTTCAGCCGCGA
>Ga0079226_10000056_pt1 | contig 65037 bp, 68 predicted proteins | sample Poulit2014_FD_76345 | JGI IMG/M metagenome (GOLD analysis project Ga0079226, IMG submission 76345) | Agricultural soil microbial communities from Georgia to study Nitrogen management - Poultry litter 2014 | ecosystem: Environmental > Terrestrial > Soil > Agricultural land | place: USA: Georgia...
CCCAAGGCTGGGCGCCTCAAGCCAACACAAGGAACTTCATTGATATGCCCTTTGGCGGATTTTTAGGCCCGCCTTCAGAAATAAAGGACTGACTAGAATACTGCACCATCCAATAATTACATATATATTATCATAAAAAACAGTATTTATCTATTTACTTTTATTAATGGTCACGTTCTGTTAAATAGTCCGTCAAAGCAAATAAATATGACGCTTCATTCACATCTGCTTCTTTTAAGCTCTGCTTCGCTAAAGAAACATAATGCTCCTTTTTAGCAATAGCTCCGGATAATCCTAACAATTTTGGATATGTCGATTTATTATTTTCTTCATCACTACCAACACGTTTGCCGAGTTTTTCTTCGTCACCCGTAACATCTAAAATGTCATCTTGTATTTGAAAAACTAATCCTAAATAATAACTAAAGTTTTCTAGAGCATCTAACTGCTTTTTAGTCGCGCCTGCTAAAATAGCGCCTGCTAAAACTGCAAATGTTAATAAGGCACCTGTTTTCAACGCATGGATTTGTTCAAGCGTTTCAAGGTCACATCCCGTTTCTTCTGCTTTCATATCTAATATTTGTCCTGTAACCATCCCTTTAGGACCACTCTTTTCAGAAAGCATCCGAATAAGCTCTACTTTTTCCTCGTTAGTTAACAGTGAGTCATTAGCTATTATTTCAAAGCTATACGTTAATAAAGCATCCCCAGCTAAAATAGCTGTTGCTTCATCAAAACGAATGTGGTTTGTTTTCACTCCACGTCTTAAGTCGTCATCATCCATCGCAGGTAAATCATCATGTATAAGAGAGTACGTATGAATCATTTCGAGTGCGGCAGCTGATGATAATGTTTTTGCATGAAATGATTGTTCAAATGATTGATAAGTCGCAATAAGCAATACAGGACGCAAACGCTTGCCTCCTGCAATGAGAGAATAGTTCATTGAGTCAGATAAACGATTCGTAATAGACATCTGTTTAAGATAGTCTTCCATCGCCTCTTCCACTCGTTGTTTATTTAGTTCAATAAAATCGTTCAGTTGTTGTACCACCTATTAATCCTCCTGGATCTCAAAAGGTTCTAGTTCCCCTTGTTCATTTAGAATTGTCGTCATCTTTTCTTGAACGTTTTGCAATTTATCATTACAAATTTTAGAGTATTCGATGCCTTTTTGATAATAAGCAATGGCTTGTTCAAGAGGCACATCTCCTGTTTCAAGTTTCCCAACAATTTCTTCCAACTTTTTCATCGCTTCTTCAAATGTTAATTCATTTGTTTCAGTCATCTTCAATCTCCTTTACATCAACTACTCGGCAATCAACGAGACTATCTTTAAATCTGAGACGTAATGAATCGTCTTTTTGTAAATCTTTTCCCGAGCGAATAATTGATTCGTCATCTGTATAAGGAATGGCAAATCCACGTTGCATAATATTTAATGGATTAACTAATGATAGTTTATCAATTAATACTCGATAACGTTCAACATTTTGTTCGTACAATGTTTTCATATGTGTATGATTTTGTTCATTTAATTTTATGTATTTTTCTTTCCAGTCAGCAACTTGCTGAGCAGGGTGTTGTACGTGCAGGCGGTTATCAACCGTCTCGTATTGTTCGTGCTTAATATGTACTAATCTATCCATTTGATCAATTAATCGGTCGTATAACTTATCAAAAGTTTGCTCTTTATCCGCTAATGATTGCTTCGGATAGCGAAATGCATACGATTCGTCTAAACGCTTTAAACGTGCTTGCTGTTCTTTTAGTTGATAGTTCAGTTGCTTATTTAACGTACGAATATGTGCAGCGATTGTCTCATGTAACTCTAGTTTTGATGGTACAGCTAATTCCGCAGCACTCGTTGGTGTTGGTGCGCGCAAATCAGCAACGAGATCACTTATCGTCGTGTCAGTTTCATGTCCGACGGCGGAAATAACAGGAAGATTTGAATAATAAATAGCGTCAGCGACAACTTTTTCATTAAAACTCCATAGTTCTTCTAATGAACCACCACCACGTCCAACGATTAACACGTCAAACATATTTAATTCATTCGCGCGTTGAATAGCGTTTGCAATTGATTGAGCAGCTTCAGTCCCTTGAACAAGTGCAGGGATAACTGTTAAACGCGTCGATGGATGTCTTCTGTTTACAGTCGTAATGATATCTCTAACAGCAGCTCCAGATAAAGAAGTAACAATCCCTATATGTTGAGGATATACAGGGATTGTTCTTTTTCGTTCTTCTTTAAAGTAACCTTCGTTACGTAATTTTTCTTTTAATTGTTCATACGCTAAGTATAAGGCACCTGTTCCGTCTGGTTCTACTTCAGTGACATATAATTGGTACGAACCATATGGCTCGTACACACTTATATGCCCTTTAATTAATACGTTCAAACCTGACTCTAATTGAAACTTCAAGTGCCGATTGTTACGAGCAAACATAACTGCTTGAAGACGCGTCTGTTCATCTTTAAGCGTAAAATACATATGTCCCCGACTGTGATGTTTAAAGTTCGAGATTTCTCCCTTTATCCATACGTGCTTCAAATGCGGATCCATGTCTATTTTCTTTTTCAAGTATTTCGTTATGGCTGTAACAGATAAGTAGCGTTCAATCACGCATTCTTCAGTCCTTTAGCTGCTTTAATTGTATTCTCTAATAACATTGTAATTGTCATTGGGCCAACACCTTGTGGTACTGGAGTAATGAATGATGCTTTTTCTTTTGCACTTTCGAAATCAACGTCTCCTGTTAATGAACCATCTTCGATTCGGTTAACACCAACATCAATGACGACAGCTCCTTCTTTAATGTCATCACCATTAATGAAATGAGCTCTTCCTACAGCAACAACTAGGATGTCTGCACTTCTCGTAACTGCACTAATATCTTTCGTGCGTGAATGACAGTACGTTACCGTTGCGTTTTCATTTAATAATAATTGCCCTACAGGCTTACCAACGATATTTGAACGACCAACAACGACAACGTTTTTACCTTCGATTTCAATGTTTCTTGATTTTAACATTGTAACAACACCGTATGGCGTACAAGGTAAGAATGTATCTTTACCAGTCATCATATATCCAATGTTAATTGGGTGGAATCCGTCAACGTCTTTACTCGGAAGAATTGCTTCAATTACTTTATCTTCATCAATGTGCTCAGGAAGTGGTAATTGTACTAAAATTCCATGGACACCATCGTTATTATTTAGTTCATCAATTTGCTTTAATAAATCTTCTTCTGAAGTTGTTTCAGGTAAACGAATAATTTCAGAGCTAATTCCTACTTCTTTACTAGCTTTCTCTTTACCACTTACGTAAGACTTTGATGCAGGATCTTCTCCTACTAAAACTACTGTTAAATGTGGTGTAAGTCCGTTAGCAGTCATCTCGCTAACTTCTTTAGTCATTTTCTCTCTTAATTCTTTCGCTAAATCTTTACCGTTAATTACTTCTGCAGTCATTATACTAATTCCCTTCTGATTTAATTATATTTGATAAAATGCCATTTACAAAAGTCCCTGAATGATCTTCTCCAAACGTTTTTGCTAACTCTACTGCCTCATTAATCGCAACACCGTTCGGGATATCTTTCATGAATAATATTTCATAAACAGCAATTCTTAAAACAGTTTTTTCAATAGAACCTATTCGCTCAAACTTCCAATTTTGCAAATGGTTTTTGATTGTTTCATCAATTTCCAGTTGGTTTTCGATGACGCCTTTTGTCACTGAATCAAAATACACATTTTGGTTGTACATTTCTTCAGAGACGTTTTTTATCGAATCCGTGAAGTTTAGTTGAAATAGATACTGTAATGCTTTTTCGCGCGCTTGGCGTCGTTTCATAATAAATAGCTCCTTTTACTTTGCTCCCTGTGTAATTATACGAAAGCTTTCACGTTATTGCAAAGTAATTCATTCTAGTCTGCTTTCATTTCTAATGGAGCCATTTCACAACGCTCACTCATAAGTTATGTGATAAGATCATCTTCCATCCGAATGCCGACGATATGAACGTTTATTTCACTTACTTCTAAAGCTGTCATGTTTTTAATTGTTTGCCTAATGCTTTCTTGAAGTTTTGCTGCTACCACCGGAATCGATGCACCGTTATTTAACACGACATATAAGTCTAGCAAAATACCTTCGTCTGTGAGTTCTACTTTAACACCTTTACTATGCGATTTCACACCTAAGCGTTCAGCAACACCTGTTGTAAAGTTTCCTTGCATAGCAAATACACCGTCGACTTCTGATGCACAAATTCCTGCAATCACTTCAATAACATCTTCAGAAATTTCTACATTGCCTAACTCAGTATTACTTACATTGACTCTCATTTGTTCAGTCATAATAACGCTCCTTTATTCTTCAACATAAAGGTACATACATCTTATACATTAAGGGATTTATTCATTTTTTTCAATGATTCGGTTTTCATCTAAAAAATCAGTGTTAAAATCGCCTGCTACAAACACATCGTTATCCATAATCGAGCGATGGAATGGAATCGTCGTCTCAACACCTTCAACGATAAATTCATCAAGTGAGCGCTTCATACGATCAATCGCTTCTTGTCTCGTATCACCGTAAGTGATTACTTTGGCAATCATTGAATCATAAAACGGTGGAATAGCGTACGTCGGATAAACAGCTGAATCAATTCTTACACCTAATCCACCTGGTGGTAAGTACATTTCAACAAGGCCTGGAGATGGCATGAAGTTGTTGTATGGATCTTCTGCATTAATACGGCATTCAATCGCGTAACCATTCCACTGAACCTCGTCTTGTGTCACTGATAGTTTTTCATTATTAGCAATATTTATTTGTTCTTTTATTAAATCAATACCTGTAACCATTTCTGTTACTGGGTGTTCAACTTGGATACGTGTATTCATTTCCATGAAATAAAATTTATTCGTCTGTCTTTCAAAAATATATTCAATCGTTCCTGCCCCAACGTAATTGACTGCTTTAGCCGCTTTTACTGAAACGTCACCCATTTTCTTACGTAACTCAGGCGTGATTGCTGGTGAAGGTGTTTCTTCAACAAGCTTTTGTAAACGTCTTTGAATCGTACAATCTCGTTCACCTAAATGAATAACATTTCCATGCTGGTCAGCCATTATTTGAATTTCCACGTGACGGAAGTCTTCAATAAATTTCTCTAAATAAACACCAGGGTTACCGAAGGAAGTTTCAGCTTCTTTTTGTGTCACTTTAATACCGTCAACTAGTTCTTGTTCTGTATAAGCGACACGAATACCTTTTCCTCCACCACCAGCAGTAGCTTTAATAATGACAGGGTAGCCAATCTCAGTTGCAAGTTGCACCGCTTCATCAACCGATTCAATAATGCCGTCTGAACCAGGAACGATTGGTACACCAGCTTGCTTCATCGTTTCTCTAGCAACATCTTTAATCCCCATCTTTTGAATCGCTTCTGATGTTGGGCCAATAAATTTTATGTTGCATGCTTGACAAATTTCTGCAAAGTCTGCATTTTCAGCTAAAAATCCATATCCTGGATGAATCGCATCTGATCCTGTCATCGTTGCAACACTCATAATGTTAGCTACATTTAAATAACTATCAAGACTCGATGCCGGTCCGATACAATATGCTTCATCTGCTAGTTGAACGTGTAGTGATTCTTTATCAGCTTCTGAATAAACAGCAACCGTTTCGATATCGAGTTCTTTACATGCACGAATAATGCGCACTGCGATTTCTCCACGATTAGCGATTAATAGTTTTTTAATCATTAAGTTTTATCTCCTTAACTTTTTTTCACTCTAAATAAAGGTTGACCGTACTCGACGAGTTCCCCGTCTTTTACTAAAACTTCAACAATTTCACCATCAACTTCTGACTCAATTTCATTAAATAACTTCATCGCCTCAACAATACAGACGATTGAACCTTCAGAAATGACTGTTCCATTTTTAACATATGGCTCATTTTCTGGTGAAGACGCACGATAAACTGTCCCGACCATTGGCGAAACAATTTCATAGTCACCATTTGCTTGCGTGTCAGTTTCATCTGCTTGTTCATTATTTACTGCTGCGTTTTCTTCCTGACGCTGTTCAGTTACAGCAGGTTGGCTAATCACTTGCTGACTTTGTGGTGCTTCAGTTTGTGCAACAGTTTCAACAATTTTTTCAGTCGCTTTTTTTAACTTTATCGTTGCATTTTCAGTTTCATATGAAAATTCATTAATGGAAGACTCATCAATTAATTCAATTAATTCCCTAATTTCATCTACTTTTAACATAATATCCCTCCAGCAAATGTTTACACTGTTTCTTCTTGCCCACTATGTACAAATAACAGTTATAATTGCTTTATTTATGATTGCGTATTAACTACTTAATTATATCAATATTACTAGACCAATGCGAATAGTTTATGCACGAAATGACGTATAAAAACGTTCCTCGCTCACTTGCGAAAGAACGTTTATTCTATCATGACGTACGAATATCTTTTAAACTCGTTAATCATTCGATTAAAAACATAAATGAAAGTCTCTTCGAGTCATTTTATAACTCATTCGAAGAGACTTAAATATACACATTATGCGCGTGACACATACTTTCCTTCTGACGTATTAACGACTAGCACATCACCATTATTAATAAATAGTGGCACTTGAATCGTTAATCCAGTTTCTAGCGTTGCTGCCTTTGATCCACCACTTACTGTATCACCTTTAATTCCTGGTTCAGTTTCCGTTACTTCAAGCTCAACGTTATTTGGTAAATCTAACCCTAAAATTTCCCCTTCATACGTGATTAAGGAAACTTCCATGTTCTCTTTAATAAAGTTTAATTCATGTTCAATTTGGCTCGTCTGCATTTCAATTTGCTCATACGTCGTCATATCCATAAATGCATGTGAGTCACCAGATGCATATAAATATTGCATTGCCTTGTTCTCAATGTGTGCTCGGCCGACACGTTCTCCTGCACGAAACGTCTTTTCTTGAATAGCCCCACTTCTTAAGTTCCTTAATTTAGAACGTACAAATGCCGCTCCTTTACCTGGCTTCACATGTTGAAACTCAATCACTTGCCATATGTTATTATCTACTTCTATCGTTAAACCTGTACGAAAATCATTTACAGAAATCATATTATTTCCTCCCTATACAATTATAAAATAATTAATTCTTTTGTTGAATGTGTCAAACGTTCATTTCCAGTTTCAGTAATAACTATCTCATCTTCTATCCGGCAACCACCAACATTATTTATGTAAATACCTGGCTCAACAGTAACTACCATACCACACTTTAGCTCAGTTGTTGACAACTTTGACAAACGTGGAGCTTCATGAACATCAAGACCGATGCCATGCCCTGTAGAATGCCCAAAATATTGACCGTAACCTTTTGCATCAATATAGTCTCTCGGAATCGCGTCTGCTTCCTGCCCTGTCATATGTGGTCCAATTTGTTCAACACCCTTTAGCTGAGCGTTTAATACTGTGTGATAAATATCATTTAGTTCTTCACTAATCTCACCGACTGCAATTGTCCGTGTAATGTCTGAACAATACCCATTGAATAAAGCACCGTAATCGAGTGTCACTAATTCCCCGTTTTCAATACGCTTATTAGATGCTACACCGTGGGGTAATGCTGAGCGTTCACCTGAAGCAACAATTATATCGAAGCTCGAAGACGTCGCTCCTTGCTTTCGCATAAAGAACTCTAACTCTGTTGCAATATCAATTTCTCTTACACCAGCTTTAATATACTTCTGAATATGGTCATAAGCATCGTCAGCAATCTGAGCTGCTTGCTTCATAACTTCTAATTCTTCTTCCGTTTTAATTAATCGCAACGACTCAATCATTTGTGCAAATGGAACGAGTTCCACTTCAAGTGACTTTTTTAAACGTTCATACGTAGAATAAGTGACGGTCTCTTTTTCAAAAGCCACTCGTTCTGCATTCATAAGTTTTAACTGCTTGTTCAGTTCTGTTTCAATCGCACTCGTATGCTCAATAATTTTAAAAGATGTCGCTTGATCATTCGCTTGCTCAACGTATCTAAAATCTGTAATAAATCGAGCATCATTTTGACTAACTAGTGCAATTCCCGCCGTTCCAGTAAAACCTGTTGCATAGCGTCTATTCATTGGATTAGAAATAATAATTGCATCGAGTTGTTCATCTTTTAGTGCTTGTTGAATGTTTTTTACAATACTCAAAAGGATATGCCTCCTACGTCTGTAGTAATTCAAATAGTTTATTTTTTAATGATTGTTCAGTATGTACCATTATTTTCGTTCAATATGCTCTAATAGAGCCATTGCGCCTAATCGATAACTCGTCAATCCAAAACCAGTAATTTGTCCCAGAGAAACCGGCGCAGTCATTGATTGATGTCGGAAAGATTCACGTTCATAGACATTAGAAATGTGTACTTCTACAACAGGAATTGAAATAGAACTTATTGCATCCCGTAAAGCAATACTCGTATGTGTATACGCCGCTGGATTAAAAATTATCCCGGCAAATTGATCATCAGCTTGTTGGATATATGAAACGAGTTCACCTTCAATATTCGACTGTTTACTTTCTAATTCATAGGAATATTCTTTTAACAAATCACGCAAGTTTTCTTCAATGTCTTGAAGGGTAAACGTTCCATAAACATCTTTTTCTCGCTTACCTAACCTATTAATATTCGGTCCATTTAACAATAAGAAACGTTTCATTATTGACAGTCACCCTTCTTTCAGTGGATTATTCTACGTTCTATTTTATCATAAATACGCACCTTTTGAACATTATTTCTGCGGATGATGCACGATTTATTCACATGTATTTAAATCATATATAAGCGATGTACTTGTAGAAATAGGAAATGTTCAGTAAAATGAAAGTGTAATCGATTTACTTATTTATCAAATAATTATATAAAATTTTCAGAGAGGAGCATAAACAATGAATCGTCCAAAATTTTCAATTGTTGTTTATATCATTATTGGACTAGCTCTTGTCGGTTTATTTTCACAACTATTTACGAATACACTTAATTTTATTCAAGGTATATTAATGATGCTCGGGGTCGTTGCAATTATATACTTACTCTTCTATCACTTCTTTATTAAAAAACGAATGAACCGTGGTCAAATGAATAAGTATCAAAAAGCGGTTAAACAATCAAAGCAAAAATATCAACAGACAAAAAATAACCAATCATATAAACAAGCAAAATCTTCACAAAAGAAAGCAACAAAGAAAAAACGCAAACGTTCAAGACGCGCATCGCATTTACGTGTTATTAAAGGTAGTAAGTCAAACAAAAACGACAGAGCAAATTAAAATTATTTACTCGGTCGTTTTTGTTTTGCTCAATCATTCATTAACTTAATATGCTGCTCTTGTATTTTACGCAATTCTTCAATTCTCGATTGTTCTTCTTGAAAATACTTTACAAGTCCACCAATTTGATCAATCGAATTCCAACTTAAATGGTGTTCAATACCTTCAACATCATCGTATATATTTTCGCTATCAACACCTATGATTTCTAAAAATTGCTCTAATAATTCATGGCGAAACGCTAATTTTTCTCCAATTTTCGTCCCTTTATCTGTAAGTACTAAACCACGATATCTCTCATATAGTAAAAAACCATCACGATCCAGTTTTTGGACCATTTTCGTTACAGATGATGGATGAACTTCTAACGCTTCAGCAATATCAGACACTCGAGCATAACTTTTCATTTTAATTAAATTATAAATTTGCTCAATATAATCTTCCATAGTTGCAGTTGGCACAGTGTCACCTCATTTTTGTCATACTCTGTATAAAAGATAAGTATGTTCCTCTACCAATGTTACAGTAATAAAGTTAATTTAACAAGTTGAAACAATCCTAATGTCTGATCATTTTTTATTTTCAATTGAAAAATGATTTCTTTGATAAATAGTTCATTACAACATATAATGAATGAGTGAGAAGAACATTATTTGGGGGAGTTTAGAAAATGAAGTTTATTTTTATCGCTATTATTGCTCTCATTATCTTCGGGATTATTCGTCACTTTCAACAGAAAAGGGTCGTTACTGTTTTAACTGAAGATGAATTTCGTGAAGGTTATAGAAAAGCACAATTAATTGATTGTAGAGAGCCCCAGGAGTTTGACCGTGGACATATTTTAGGTTCAAGAAATATTCCTGTGACACAGTTAAAACAGCGTTTAGTAGAATTACGAAAAGATAAACCTGTTTATTTATATTGTCAAGGAAGCACTCGCTCATTACGAGCTGCTAACATATTGCATAAACAAGGATTCGCTCATTTAAACTTATTAAAAGGCGGATTCAGACAATGGAATGGTAAGATTAAAACAAAATAAAACACTAAACAATGATGCGCACCCCTAAAGTTAGACCTAAAATCTAACCTTAGGGGTGTTTTTTTACACATAGAGTTTAGTCAAAATAAAAAGAAGTGTTTGTCATTAGAGACAAACACTTCTTTTTTATACATTTATTTGATTAACGTTAGATTATGCTTCTGGTGTGTAACGTAAAATTGGTTTACGTGAAGCAGTTGCTTCATCTAAACGATCAACTTTTGTATGATGTGGAGCTTCTAGTACTTTATCAGGGTCGTTCTTCGCTTCATCAGCAATTTGTAACATAACTTTGATAAAGTTATCTAGTGTTTCTTTCGATTCTGTTTCAGTTGGCTCAATCATTAACGCTTCGCTAACGATAAGCGGGAAGTAAACAGTTGGTGGATGAATATCAAAGTCCATCAGACGTTTAGCGATGTCCATTGTTCTAACACCAAGATCTTTCTGTCTATCTCCTGATAATACGAACTCATGCTTACAATGTTGCGTAAACGGAAGATCGTACTCTTTTTCTAAATGACGCATAATGTAGTTTGCGTTAAGAACCGCGTACTCACTCGCTCTCTTCAATCCTTCTGCACCAAGCGTACGAATGTACGTGTATGCACGAACGTTGATTCCGAAGTTACCGTAATAGTTCTTAACCATACCAATTGAATCTGGACGATCATAGTCTAATTCATATACACCATCGTTCTTACGTACAACTGGCTTAGGTAAGAATTTAGCTAACTCTTCCGACACACCAATTGGACCTGAACCTGGACCTCCACCACCGTGAGGACCTGTGAATGTTTTGTGTAAGTTTAAGTGAACAGCGTCAAAGCCCATGTCTCCTGGACGGCTGTATCCCATAATAGCGTTTAAGTTAGCACCATCATAGAATAACTTACCACCAACACCGTGAACAATTTCTGCCATTTCAACAATTTCAGTTTCAAATAAACCTAAAGTGTTAGGGTTTGTTAACATAAGTGCAGCTGTCTTATCACTGACAACACGCTTCAAGTCTTCAACGTCAACAAGACCTTTTTCGTTAGATTTAACTTCTACTGTTTTAAATCCTGCAATTGTAGCAGAAGCTGGGTTCGTACCGTGAGATGAGTCAGGTACAATAACTTCGTTTCTTTCAAAATCACCGTTAGCTTCGTGGAATGCTTTAATGATCATTAAAGAAGTCCACTCACCTTGTGATCCTGCTGCAGGCTGTAATGTAATTTCATGCATACCAGTAATTTCTTCAAGGTGATCTTGTAGATCGTACATTAATTCTAATGCTCCTTGAACAGTCTTTGTATCTTGGTATGGATGAATATGACTAAATCCTGGGAAACGTGCAACGTCTTCGTTAATAACAGGGTTATACTTCATCGTACATGATCCTAAAGGATAAAATCCTGATAAGATACCATAGTTACGATTAGATAGTCCTGTGTAATGTCTCATTAACTCAAGTTCGTCTACTTCTGGAAGTTCTGCGTCTACTTTACGAACGTATACATCGTCAAGCCCTTCTTCTAAGCTAACCTCTGGAACATCAAGCGCTGGCAGGTTATAACTTGTTCTACCTTCTTGACTACGCTCAAAAATTAATGGAAAGTTTTCTTTAGCCATTGATATCCCTCATTTCTTTTACAAAAGCATCAATTTCTTCTTTTGAACGGATTTCTGTTGTTGCAACTAACATGTGGTTTTCTAAATTATCATAAGATAATCCTAAATCATATCCACCTACGATACCTTTTTCAAATAACTTTTCATTTACTTCAGAAACTGGTTTTGAAAGTTTTACAACGAATTCGTTGAAGATAGGTCCAGTGAATGCAACTGAAAGTCCTGCTTCTTCAAATTGTTGCTTAGCGTATCTTGCTTTTTGCATGTTAAGTTTCGACATATCTTTCACACCGTGCTTACCTAATGAACTCATTGCAGCAGCACTTGCTAAAGCATTTAATGCTTGGTTTGATGTGATGTTAGATGTCGCTTTTTCACGTCGAATATGCTGTTCTCTCGTTTGAAGAACTAATACAAATCCACGCTCTCCATGCTTATCTACAGTTTCCCCTACGAAACGTCCAGGAACTTTACGCATTAACTTTGGAGTTGTTGCGAAATATCCACAATGTGGTCCACCAAATTGAGCTGGAATACCGAATACTTGCGTATCACCAACAACGATGTCTGCACCAAATTCAGCTGGTGGCGTTAAGTACCCTAATGCAAGTGGGTTACTTGATACAACGTGCATCGTCTTTTTATTTTGTTCAACAAGCTTGTTAATCTCTTCTAAAGGTTCGATTTGACCGAAGAAGTTAGGGTATTGAACCATAACTGCTGCAGTGTTCTCATCTAATTCTTTTTCAAGTTGGTCTAAGTCTGTTAAACCGTCTTTATGATCGATTTCTACAACCTCAATATCGAAACCTTTCGCAGCTGTTTTTAAAAGCTCGCGATGTTCTGGATGAGATGCTTTAGAAACGATAATTTTTTGTCTTCTCGTTTGTCCAACTGCAAGTCTCATTGCTTCAACAACAGCTGTTCCGCCATCGTAAAGTGATGAGTTAACAACAGGCATTCCTGTAAGTTCAGAAACCATTGTTTGGAATTCAAACATAGCCTGTAGTTCACCTTGAGTCATTTCAGGCTGGTAAGGTGTGTATGCAGTGTAGAATTCTTGCCTTGAAATAACGTGATCTACAACCGACGGGATAAAGTGGTCATAAACTCCCGCACCTAAGAATGACGTGTACTCTTGTAAGTTCGCATTCTTACTTGCCATTTCTGATAATTCTTTTGTTAGTTCATACTCACTAACTGTGTCTTTTAAGTCTAACTTTCTGTTTAATCTAACTGCTTCTGGAATGTCAGAAAACAAATCATCTGTAGATTCAACGCCAATTGCATTTAGCATTTCTTTCTTATCTGACTCTGTCATAGGTAAATAACGAAATTCCATTGCTTATTCCTCCTTATGGCTTATAAAATGGTGTTTTAACAATTTTAGCTTTTAATTTACGCTTACGTACTTGAATAACAACTTCATTTCCTACTTCAGCAAACTCTGTTTTAATTAAAATTTGCCCGATGTTTTTACCTAAAGTAGGTGATTGTGTACCTGAAGTAACGAAGCCAATTTCCTCATCATCTTCAGATAATACTGTATATCCTGTACGTGGAATACCTTTATCAATCATTTCTATTCCAACACTTTTACGATCAGCACCGTTGTCTACTTGATCTTTCAATACATCTTTACCGATGAAATCTGCATCTTTGTTCACTTTAACAGCAAATTTAAGACCAGCTTCGATAGGTGTAATATCTTTCGTCAACTCTTGACCGTATAATGGTAGACCTACTTCAAAACGAAGCGTATCTCTTGCTCCAAGTCCAACTGGCTCAAGACCTTTATCTTTTCCTGCTTCTAGTAAAGCATTCCATAAGTCTGCTCCACTTCCTGCAGCGATATAGATTTCAAAGCCATCTTCTCCAGTGTACCCAGTTCTTGACACTAACGCGCCATCTTTAACACCTTTAATCTCAACACCTTCTTCAAAACGGAAGAATTTAATCGAGCTTAAATCAAAGTCTGTTAACGTTTGTAAGATTTCTTCTGCGTTTGGTCCTTGTAAAGCAACTAAAGCATACTCATCAGAAACGTTTTCAATAACGACATCTTCACCGAAATCGTTATTTTCAACTAACCACTCGTAATCTTTTTCAATATTTGCAGCGTTAACGACTAGTAAATAGTCATTGTCTTTCATTTTATAAACTAAAAAGTCGTCTACAGTTCCACCATTTTCATAACACATAAATGTGTACTGTGCTTGTTTATCGTTTAATTTTGAAACGTCATTCGTCGTTAATTTTTGTAAGAATTCTAAACTCTTAGGTCCTTTAACTACGATTTCCCCCATATGGGATACGTCAAACATACCTGCTTTTGTTCGAGTAACTTCGTGTTCGTTTTTAATACTTGAGAATTGAACTGGTAAATCCCAACCACCAAAATCAATTGTTTTCGCACCTGATTTTTCATATTCTGAAAATATAGGTGTTCTTAATAGTTCACTCATGCCATCCACTCCTTTTATTTTTTGTTTTTTAAAATCGACATAAAGAAACAGAGATTTCACTGATACATCAGGAAAACCTCTGTCCGTCAACCAGAAAGTTGCGTGTCTTAACTAGCGGTTAAAGAAGAGGCTAGTTAGGATACTTGCTTCGTTGGTGGTTTACAATCTTAAGAAGTAAACACTCTCCAGAGTTGCGTCCTACAAGAGTCTTTTTACCTGAGAGATTCGCTTGACGCTTGCTCCTTCGGCGTTACAGAAAACAAACTTTCTGTAAGCTCTCCCCTTGTACTCATTCGCACGTATGAAAATGTTATATTGAGTTATCTTATGTATCAATTACTTGCATCTCTACTTCACAAAATACATTATACCACAGTAATTACTAAAATGAAGCTTTTTGTTTAAGGAAAAGCTCTTCTTCCTAATCAAGCGAACAAAAAACCCTGTATCCTTATGAGAACAGGGCTTTCCGTTATTAGTTTCCAAATCCTGGAACTAATATAAATTCTGAGTACCAAGTGAAACCTACAAAGAAAATAGTGCAATAAGCTCCAAACAAATACATATACATTCGTTCAGATAATCTTAAGTAACTTAATGTTAGGAAAAATGCAGTTTGAACTAAAAATAATAGCGAAGTTTTATACATATCACCTACAAAGAACATAACTGTGAATATACCTGTCCAAAATGCAAGCACACGAAACATTCTATCCATGCGATTTTCCCCCTCCTTTATAACTTATCATTGTCATTATAAACGACAGATGAAAGATTGTAAATAAATGTTGCTAGTTAGTTATTAATTTCGCCCGATAAGAGCAGCTTTCACAATCTTTAAATAGATTACTTTGCTCAGTTAATATAAATTCATCAAACAACGAATTGAACATGCCTTTTATAAATGACTTATGCATCTCACACATAATTTGTGGATTCGATGTAGCAACTTCTTTAAAAGGGCAATTTTGTATGTGCAGGAAAACTTCTCGTTTGTTTTCATCATATGTAAAATGGGGGTATAAACCTGTCATTGTTCCTGCCTCTTCTAAAATAAATAACTTTTCATCTATTGTTAAGGGCTTTTCATTTCGCTTGTCAATAAATGGACGGATGAGTTTTTCACCGTATTTTTTTCCTGTACGATAAAGTGCTTCCTCTCCTTCTTCTCCAAGTGCCGCAAATGTTTCAAAGGCAATTAATGACAACATTTTGTAATCGCGATGCGGAAAATTTAATTCTACGACATTATTTGACAGTTCATACATCCTACTTGGTCGTCCACCTTTTCCCGTTCGTAAAAGACTTGATTGAATAACATGTATTTCCTCTAACTTTGACAAGTGTAATCGCGCGACGTTCGGATGAATATTAAAAGCTTCAGCAACGTCTAATACTGAAACTTCATCTTTACTTTGAACTAAATGTTCGTAAATGTTAAGTCGTGTCGGATCGCTAAATACGTTTGCTACCTTCAATGTACGGTCCACCGTAATCGCCTCACAAAGTTATATTTCCTCTATTATAATAATAAATGCCTTTTAAATCCTGCTTTAACACGAGTTGTTAAAAAGTGTTCATAAATCATTCAATCTTCCTTCATCTCGACTGAACTCATGACATATAACGCTTCTTCTCCTAAACGTATTTTGTATTCATAAGCGATATAACTTTCTTTGTCACTTGCAGTCACATGGACAGAACCGTTCGGATAATCATAGACAACTTCCCTTTCGACATTTTCATTAGCACTCACTTTTTCAACTGTCATTTGAAAAAGATTTTCTGCTTCCAAACGCTTCATAAAATGATCAGTCATAATAACTTCATCTTGATATAACTTTATACTCATTGAAAAAGTAATAAAGACTAATGCGACAACGAGTAAGACTAACGGCATAAAATATCCTTTATTATTTTGTATATAACATAAAGTACTTTTCATAATGTTGGCCTTCTGTTGTAGTTATTTCAATAAAAATCCCGTTTTTTTCATGAGTGAATGTTACTTCTTTGACGTTTCTTAAGTATTCTTCATGTCCCTCCCCGTTCACTCGTCGCCTAATGATGTTTTTATATTTTTCATAAAGCACTTCGCGATTACTAATTTGTTTCAATTGAACCCCTCCCCCATTTGTTATAAATGACTGTGTTTTTAAAAACTCAAAATGAAAGTGATCAAAAAACTGGTTGACAGATAATTCATCATAAGCAGTTCCTTGCTCAACCGTCTGAAACAAATAAATTAAAAACGGAACTGACAGACTAATTAAGACGAGAGCTAATAAATTAGAAAACAATGTGAAGCCATGTTCTTTATTCAATGGGCGTTCCGTATAAGCACTTCCTTTCGTCAATTGCCTTTTCATTATTCCACTCCCCACAAACAACAATATTATTTCCTTCTTCAAAAAGATAAACATTAACTGCTACATCATTAATTGTCTGAACATACTCTTTCGGATACGTTTGTTTCTGCTGTATATTATTTTGCAGATCGTCGTGCAAATATTTCGTTATTGTACGACGATCTTTTAATACTTCTCGCTCAACTTGCAACTGTGTATAAATTGGAATAAGTGTTGTCGCGAGAAAAAATATAATACTGGAAGCTAAAAATACCTCAACAAATGAAAAACCATTATATTTCTTCAATATAATTTCTTCCTTTCCCAAAAGGAAAAACAACTTTCACTGATGAATGTGTCATTCGAATTCTCATCGTTCCTGGCTTTCTAATTTTCCCTGATGATGTAAAGCCAATCGGTCGCATACCATAATCTTCTATGATCCATTCATTTGGAAACTCTCTCGTTCGATAAGGTGACCTTTCTACAAGAATGCGGTACTCACCGTCAAAAAAATAAATAGTTGCATATTTTCCAGTATGCATGGCTAGGTTTTGAGTAAATAAAATATCCGCTTGTAACATTTCTAAAAACTTTTCCTCTTGTTTCTTTTCAATAATCTCAATTGAAAATGGTTTAACAATAAGAAAAATAATCGCAATAATTACAAGTGTTAATAACACCTCAACAAGTGTAAAGCCATTTTTATGCATCATTTGTCACACCTAACTACTCGGTTCGCTTACAGTTCCAGAAACTGACGAATATTTAAGACTCTTTTTATTTTGACAAGTCGTTTGATCTTTTTTAATATATTTATCCTTCACTAAAGCAGACAAATCATTCGGATACTTCCCGTTTTCTAAATGGTATAAATCGACTTGTGCTTGAACGACTTCAACTAACGCTTTGCACCCCTTCGTATGGACATCTTCACTACGACCACTTAAATTAGGTACGATTAAAATTATTAATATTGTAATTACAAGTAAAACGATAAGCATTTCCACTAGCGTGAAACCAGATTCCTTTTTCATTTAATCACTCCTTAAATTGTACGAACGAGATCGAACATTGGCCACATTAAAGTGACGTAAATAAATATAATAAAACTAGCAAATATGACGAGAAATGCTGGTTGGATAAACTCAATATATTTCATCGTTTTAAAATGAATCGTATCCATTAACATATCAGCATATACGGACAAATCTTTACTCAGTTGCTCAACATTTAAATTCTGTTTAAAAATATAAGATAGTTGTCGTTCTAAAAAAGGTAATTGCTCAATTAAAAAAGTAACTGACTTTCCTTCACTTAGTTCATCAGCCATTAATTCTGCATAATGGGAAATAATAGCTAAATCTTTTTGCGCAACCATTTGCTTTAATACGTCCTTAATCGGCATACCTATTTCTAACAAAATACTCACGTGAATCGAAAACAAATATGTCGTATGTACTTTTAAAAAGTAACGAAAAATAGGTATACGTTGGTAAATATCTAATTTTTTATCAAGTGATAATTTTAACTTTATTCGTTGCCACATAAGAGTGATAACTAATGTGATTAAGAGAGAAACGATAAACAAATTAATGGAAATGTCCAAAATAGACAAGAGGATAACGGATACGTTAGTTCCTTCAGCATGAGCATCTAACATGTCAATAAATGTCGGTAGAACGGAGTACTTCACGAAGAATAGGAGAACAAAGAAGATGAACAACAATATTACAGGATAACGTAACACTTGTTGTAACTTCGTTTTATACGTCGAACGCGTTTCTAGCAATTGGGCACATTTACTTACGCTACTTTCTAAATCATCCTTTGCGCGAGAAAAGTATAAATAAGAAGTGACTAAATAATGAAAGTCCAATTGTTTCAATGCTTCATCGAGCAATTGTCCTGCCACCATATTTTCACTCACTTTCTGCGCGACATCTGTGAGTTGTTTATCCCATGAAAGTACTTCGAGAGACTGCATCAATGAATATCCATTGCATAATAATTTTTCTAATTGACGTAAAAAACGAATTTGAGTAGCAACTGTTATTTTATTCGTGTAATTCTTTATAAGATTTTTCAGATAAGAAACCATACGCATACGCCTTCTTCCGTAAATGGTTAAATGTTTTGCGCTCATCTAACAGTTGACGCCCACTATAAAGAATTTCGTGTAAATGTTCACTATCTAGTAATTCTAATATAGCAGCACGTCTCACGTGCCCGTGTTCATTTTCAACTGGAACGAGCTGCAGTGAAGCTACAGCAATTAATGTTTGATTAATTTCTTCCTTTGTAAAATTCATATCTAGCAAACGATGAACAGTTCCAATGGCGTCTTTAGCATGTAATGTGCTAAAAACTAAATGCCCAGTTAATGCTGCTTCAAAAGCAAGCTTTGCGACTGATTGCTCTCTAATTTCGCCAATCATCAAAGCATCAGGATCATGTCTTAAGACAGCTTTCAAACTAGATTCATACGTTACTCCAGCTTTTTCGTTGATTTGCATTTGGAGTAATGAAGGGACCTCCTTTTCTATCGGGTCTTCAAGTGTAATGATTTGATACGAATCTTTTTGTAAGAGCTCTTTTAACAGAGCATATAACGTTGTAGACTTACCAACACCTGTCGGACCTGTTAACAAAATTAAGCCAGATTTTTTATTTAACCATTTTAAAACATCTTTTAATTGATTTTGATATAAAAATAAATCAGCGAGTTGCATCTGTTCTTCAAGAGGAAGCAATCTTATCGCGAGACTTTCACTCGTGCGATGGGGTAAAGTTGATAATCGAAGAGAGTATTTCATATGACTATGTTCATATCCAATTGTTCCGCTCTGTGGCTTTCTTATTTCTCCAATATCCATTCCTGCTGTAAATTTATAATAAGCGAGTAACAATCGATATTGCTGAATAGGTATTTTATTTTGCAAAACTCTTTCACCGTGAATACGGAAGTAAACGTGAACAAACTCCTTTGTCGGGTAAAAGTGAATGTCAGTTGCTTGCTGTTTAACAGCTTTCATTAAAATATTTTCAGATAATTTTAACGCATGTCCATCCAAGTAAATCACCCCCTTTCATTTGTGTAAGCTATGAAAATCATAGAAAACGTGCTATAAATAAATGACTGAAATAAAATAAAAGGATGTTTATATATGAAAACAATTTATTTAATCGGATTTATGGGTTGTGGTAAAACGACCATCGGAGAATCGCTCAGTGAGAGCACAGGGAAAACATTAGTTGACATTGATGAATATATTGTTGAAAAATATCAATCATCTATTCCGGATATATTTGCAAACAAAGGTGAGGAAACATTTAGAGCGTATGAAAGTGAAGCATTACAAACAGAAACGCATGGAGGCATTATTTCGACTGGTGGTGGAATCGTCCAAAGAGAAGAAAATAGAGAGTTTTTAAAAAACAATGGGATAGTTGTTTATTTATCGCTACCTTTCCACACCATTGTCGAACGACTAAAAAAAGATAGTAATCGCCCGTTGTGGGACACAAATAACGAGAACCAAATGGAAAAACTTTATAAAAGTAGATTGTGGATGTATGAAACATGCGCAGACATAACAATTAATGTTGATCAAAAGTCTGTAGAAGAAATTACTGAGGAAATCACAACTTTATTGTAACAGTGTGAAGAGATATATTTCTTATAAAAGAATATATCACAAGTAACAAAATCTGTCATCACTTAAAATTACTAACCAAACAGGTAAATATGAAAAATCACATACGTTTTCTTTTTTAAAAAATCATTATTGCGTCTAACTTTACTATTTTACATTAAACAAAAATGTGAAAAAACAATTTTACTTTAAAAATAATAAAAGCATGTGAACGTATAAACGTTCACATGCTTTCTCTTTATTCTAATTATTGACTGAGCGAACGTACGGATTGTTTTGCTTTTGAAAACCAATTGTCGTTTGTTCACCGTGTCCTGAATAAACGGTATAATGATCCGGTAACGTATAGAGTGCTGTACGAATACTGTTAGCTAGTTGTTCAAAACTACCGCCTTCTAAATCCGTGCGTCCAACACCTTGCTGAAATAAAACATCACCACTCATAACAAAGTCAGCATCTGAAAAGATAAAACTAACACTTCCAGGTGAATGACCAGGTGTATGCTCCACACGACATGTAAAGTCGCCTATTTCTAAAGTTCCTTCTTCTAATAAATGATCAGGCCCTTCTGTTCGAATATCTAAGCCTAACATCATACTGTTCGGGCTAAATGGTGGATTCTCTAACCAATCAGCTTCTTCTTTATGTAAATAAACATCTAGCTCATATGCTTTTCTTAACTCACCGACCGCACCTATATGATCAAAATGCGCATGCGTTAACAATATCGCTAACGGACGTAAATTATTTTCTTCTAAAAATTGCGTCACACGTTCTGGATTTCCGCCGGGATCAATAATTAAAGCGTTGCTATCATTATAAACAATATAACAATTCGTTCCTAATGGTCCTAAAGACATTTTTTCTACTTTCACGATCGTTTCCTCCTGTAACTTGTCATACGATTTTCATTCTTTTCCAATGATGCATGAAAAAAAGAAGTTTTATCTCGACAAATAAGTAATTTTAGATTAAAATGATAATGAATTCATGTAAATACATACTAATACATTTGTGATTCCTTTAGCAATCAATTCAAACGAGTATAACTACAAGGAGGAGAATTTATAATGGTTTTAGGAATTTTACTATTAGCTGTAACAATTTTATCAGTCGTATCAGTTGCTCGACAACTTAAATATAAAAATCTATTTGCATTAGCTTTCTCAGCTGCTTCAGCGCTAGTGTTTGGATTTTTCTCAATTGCAACGTTGCTTTGTGAACTCTCTTCAACATGTTCATAATTAAATGTAAAAAACAAAAAGATTCTCGGTTAATTAACTGAGAATCTTTTTTTATACTCACATTATTTAAAGTCGATAAATCTAAATAAATCTCCATATATTAATTCATCTGAATAGCGCAACTCATTCTCAACCCGTTCTTTTATCTCAAAGCATTGCTCTCTTTCTTCATCTGCTTCACTTTCAATAGGTTCACCAGTTTCGCTATTATAACAAGTATCATTCGTAAACGCATATTCTTCACTTAAGAAGTCACCATTTCTAAATGAGATATACCCTTTCCTTTCATCATGGAATAAATCATTTCCGAAATAAATATCTTTTGATGTGTCAATCCCTAACATATGAAGTAATGTCGGTTTTACGTCAACTTGTCCTGCTATTTTTGATAACGTCTCTCCTGAATCATGCCCAGGAATATGAATAATAAATGGTACGCGCTGTAACTGCATATAATCATATGGTGTTATTTCTTCTTTATCAAGATAATAACTCATCGCCTTATTATGGTTGGCACTAATACCGTCATGATCACCCATAATAACGATAATAGAATCTTCATAAATACCCGATTCTTTTAACTGTTGAAAGAACTGTTCAATAGCTTCATCTGTATACCTAACCGTCGGGAAATAATTATTTAGTGTATTTGAATTCGAATCAAACGGTTCAATTGATCGATCTTCTTCACCAAGTTCAAACGGAAAGTGATTCGTTAATGTAATGAATTTTGCATAAAAAGGCTCATCGATTTCTTCTAAATACGGTATCGATTGCGTGAAAAACTCTTTATCTTTTAATCCCCAACCGACAGAATTTTCATCATTGACCTCATAACTATCGATATCATAAAATTCATCAAAATGTAAGCTGTCATACACTTGGTCTCGATTCCAGAAACTTTTATTGTTCGGATGAAAAACAGCCGAATAATAATCTTTTTCTTCTAACATTTCTGGCATGCCGTGGTATTCGTTTTCACCGTGTGTGAAAAACACTGCCCCTCTTGAAGAAGGATACAATGAATTTTCTGTAATAAACTCTGAGTCAGACGTTTTTCCTTGTTGCGTTTGATGATAGAAATTATCAAAGTAATACGTCTGATCATCTTTGATCAGTTCATTTAAAAATGGCGTAATTACTTGTCCATCAACTTCACTATTGATGACAAAGCTTTGAACAGATTCTGCTGAAATGAAAATTACGTTTTTGTCTTCAGCAATCCCGAATAAATCAGACGTTTGATCACTTCTAATTTCTTCCTCGATATACTTTTGAATCGTTGGAAGTTCGTTTCCATCTGCTAATACACGCTGTGTTTTAACTTTGGAATGAACGAATACATCATATACGTGATAATTAAATAACCCAATATTTTTAACTAAATATTCACGGTCAAACGCACGAGTAAATAATTGTGGTCTTTCCATTTCAGCTAAAAAGAAATTCCCAGCGAGTAAACAAAGAGATAACGCAACTGTAAAAACTTTTGCATTTTTAAAAAGAACAGTGCTTAGTTCTTCTTTATATTTTTTACTTAAATACCAAATAATAACAACGTCTGCGAAAAAGAAAACGTCGTATATTTTCACAAGTGATAAAATACTTGAACCTAAGTCAGCTATGTTACTCGTTTGAAACAGCTGTGGAATCGTAATAAAATCTGTAAACGCTCGATAAAATACGAGATTAAAGTAAATAATTAGCGAGCCGATAATTGCAAAGTAGCGTAAAAATTTCATTTGGTGGTCTTTATTATTAAACCATACGCTTATACTAAAAAATAGAAAAGCAGAAATAAATGGATTCACGAACAATATTATTTCTTGCAAACTATTTTCTAAATCAATTGTAAATACAAATCGATAAATAATGTATGTTTTTAAACCAAATAAGAAACTTGCAATAATAAACAACGGAACATTCGCACGTTTCTCAAACATAGACATAATCCTCCTACAAAATATTAAACATTTCGTATTTAATATTCCCTTTTCAAAAAAAGTTAATCATACTTTATTGTTTTCTTTCATTTAATTCTTTTCGTAATACCATTTTACTTCGTGTAAATTCTTCATTCGTAATTAATTTTGTTTGATAAAGCTCATCAATTTCAATATCCATTAATTGAATATCAGCTGATTGCTTGCCAGTATAAACAAAGACACCGAATCGTTTCAGCAATTGTTGAACATCATATAGTGTATTCATCATTTTTCACCACTCTAATTATAACAAAACTCTATTTTTCTGAAAAGGACATAAAAAATTACTACTATTTAATATAAAGCTTTCTATTTTACTCGATAACAGATAATATACTGTCTTCACTATTAATCGATTAACTGATTGTATAAATCTTCATAAAGCTGTTCATTCGGTTTTATATCATATGCTTTTTCAATGGATTGCTTCGCTTTATCCATTTCGTCCATATCCATATACAGTAACGCCAAATTATAATGCGCCTCTGAAAAATCATCATCAATAGAGATTACTTCTTCTAAATCGTCTAGCGCTGCTTCATAAGACTCTAACTCAATATATGCGTATGAGCGATTAAATAAAATTTCTTTCTCATAGTCATTTGAATGATTGAGTGCCTCTGTCGCAACTTCGACAACTGTAGTAAAGTTTTCATCTTCAATATGATCTTCAATTTTGTTTAAATATACGATTTCATTTGTCGCATTGTGATGTAAACCAAATAGTGCTAATGAAAAAAACAGAGCAACATATACAACTAAGCTACTCAATTGGTAAGCAAAATGTTTCTTTTTTGGTAAATGGACAATTGCTGAAGCAATAAATCCGAAAATCAAACCGCCTAAATGTGCCGCATGATCTATTTGTGGAATTAAAAAACCGATCAAAATATTTATCCCGATAATCATGACGATATTTTTACCCATTGTTTGGGCAAATAGTCGTTTATGATTCATTCCAAAAAATAAAAGAGCTCCAAAGAGTCCGAATATCGCTCCAGAAGCACCTGCCGATACACTTGGTGAAAATGTAAAACTAGCGACTGACCCTCCAATCCCTGCTAAAAAATAAATAGCGATAAAACGCGTAGAACCGAAAATCCTCTCTACGGCCATTCCTAAATAATAAAGGGCGAACATATTCATTAATAAGTGGAAAAAGCCAATATGTAAAAACATTGAACTTAAAAGGCGCCACCACTCTCCGTCCATAATCGCCGGATTATAGTTCGCTCCTGACTCTATTAAGTGTCTTATATCTGCACTTCCACCACTTGTTTCTAATAAGTAAAACATGAATATATTCGTAACAATGAGAATAAAAGTTAAAGTTGGCTTCCCTGCAGAAAAAATATTTTTTAATTCTCTCTGTTGTTTGTCATACGTATTAATAAGCTGTCGTTTATCAGATACTACCGCTCGTTCATAACTTTCAACATCTGATAAATCATTCACATGAATCGGTTCCTCTATAATCGATTCATCAATTGTGCTAAGCTGCTTATTAATCGTTTCTTCTTCCAAATATAAGATATGCATTTCTGGGGAGTTTTTTTCATCAGTACGTACCGGACGTTTGAGCTCTGACCAATCATCAATTGATGTTAGTGAAGACACGTATAAATTATAAATAAAAATACGTTTACCCGTTAATACTTTTCTCATCATTTTTACTTGATGAAACAATTTAGCAACGTCCATCTTCAAATGATTTTTCCAATCAAATGATTTAGTCGTCAAACGAATAACATACGTATCTTTTTTGTTCGTTTTTTCTAACCAAACTTCATCTTCTTTTTGGTTAAACATTAATAAATGAAAGTCGTTCTTCGTAATTAATTGAGTAGCAATTGAATACAATTGATACTGCTCTTTAGATGACAATAATCTGCCACCTCCTGCATAATAAAATAAACTGGAATGCTTTAACATTCGTTTAAAGCATCCCAATATTACTTTTAAACATATGTCTTTACTATTTATGACTATGTTTAAATATTTATTTAGTAACCGATATATCTATCATACCAAGACTTTGCTTGGTTAATATCTTCTGTTCCTTGAACAATTATTCGTCCGTTTTCAAAAATAACGAATGTTTTACTATCGTCAATCGTCGCTTTTAATAAAAAGGGCGTTCTCGATACTTCGCCTATTTGGTCTAGTTGATTTTCTAATTCATCTAAGTCAAAAGTCGTTTCTCGTGAAATTTGTACAGAATCTCGTCCACACAAGACAGTTTCCTCTCGTGCTTTTCGTTCAAGTGAAGGAAATTCGCCTACTTGGCACGTTAAACAGTTTTCTTTTGCTCCATTAAATGTTAAGTCATACGACTGATTAAACCACGTATCGAATGACTTTAACGCTCGAACAATATTTTTATTATTTCCTGTTAAAAATTTTAACGTTTCTGTTACTTGTAAAGATGCGACGATATCAACAATTGGCGAAATAACACCGACTGTGTCGCACGTCTGTCCCCGGTCAGCTGTCGGACTCATCAAACAGCGTAAACACGGGGTTTGTCCTGGTTCAAAAAAGGCTGTCATTCCGCGTGAAGCGACAACGCCACCGTAAGCGAACGGAATACCTTTTTTAAAGCTCACATCATTTAAAAGAAAACGCGTTGATAAGTTATCTGTCCCGTCTAAAATAACATCGACATCTTCAACGAGTTGATCAATGTTTTCTGCATTTACGTGATCAACAATTGCTTCAATATTCACCGTCTGATTAATCGCTTCTAATTTATGTTTAGCAGCAATTGCTTTTGGTAAACTTTGCTCCGCATCGGATTCATCAAAAAGCATTTGTCTCTGTAAATTACTCCACTCGACAAAGTCCCGATCAACAATCCGAACATTTCCAACACCCGCTCGCACAAGGTGATTGCTTATAACAGTTCCTAACGCCCCTACACCGACAATTAAAACTGTACTATTTAAAAGTTTATTTTGGCCTTCTTTTCCAATCGGGCTAAATAACGTCTGTCTTGAATATCGCTCCATTGTCAAATTGAACTCCTTTACTTAATGAAACCTTCTTCTGTCATCATATGATTCACTGGAATATCATGTGATTCTACAGGAATATCTTCAGCTAACTGATGTGAACTAAGTAAAGATACCATTTCGTTCGGATAATCGACTAAGAAACGGTCGTAAAATCCACCACCAAAGCCTATACGATATCCTTCTTTATTAAAAACAACTCCTGGAACGATTAACAAGTTAATATTTTGTTTGTCCGTTGCCTCTGATTGTTCCGGGTTCGGCTCAAGTAGCCCATAATATACTTTTTCAAGTTGGTCGTAAGAGCGTAATTTATAAAATTGTAATTTTTTCTCTTTTGGATCACATTTAGGAACAGAAACTGTTTTCCCTTCTTCCCATGCACGTTCAATAATAGGACGTGTATTCCATTCAAACCCTTGCGAAACTGTCACACCTATAGAAGATGCTTCTGACCAAAGTTCTGAATTAAATAAATGATTATGTAATCGACCTTGTATATCGTCTATCTCTTCTTTAGATAATTGTTGTAATCTATTTATAACTTCTTTTCGTTGTTCTACTTTTTCCATTATATTCACCTCTAGTTATTTCTATGTACGCCTATTAATTATATCGTAGTGTGCTTATGTAAGAAAGAAAAAAACCTTTATCATGAATTGATAAAGGTTTTAATAGTTAATTACTTCGTTTCACGATGTAATGTATGTTTTTTCAAACGTGGACAATATTTCATTAATTCAATACGTTCTGTGTTCGTACGTCTGTTTTTAGTCGTAATGTAGTTACGGTCACCCGTTTCCGTACATGCTAATGTAATGTTTACGCGCATCGTTATCCCTCCAAATTTAAAGAATCATTTATAAAACGCTAATAATGACTTTTATATAATAGCAGATTTTACTCATACAAGCAAGATTCTATCATATAAAATAATTAATACGCCGAGTTATTCTACTTCTTTTCCTGTCTTCCCTTGTAAAACGTCGCCACCTGTCGCTTCAATGACGTGATTCGTCACTTCACGAGCAATCGTTCCACTAACTAATTGCAACACTTCATTCACGACAATTTGTACTTCTTTAAATTCCTGTACAATTGGCAAACTATCAATTTCTTCTTGTGTTGAATCAATTTGTTCTTCAACAATTTTTAAAGCCTCTTTTTTATCGTACGCTTGTAGATTAACCGCTTGTTTTTGTAACGTTTTAATTTTTTTAATGTTTTTTTGTAACTTTTCATTAGCGTTAATCTTTGCTTCTAACTGCTTAAATCGTTCAATTTCTTCTGTTTGCGAAAGCATATCTGCTAAATTTCTCGCTTCATCTAAAACTTCCTGACGTGTATATTGTGCCACGACTATCTCACTCCTATGTGCTCTTCAACAAGTTCTCCATTTAAAGACCATGTTTTTGCTTCTATTATTTTTACTTTTACAATACTACCAATAACTGACTTTGGTGCCTTAAAGTTTACGACTTTATTTTTCTCTGTATAACCTGATAAAACGTTAGGATCTCGCTTACTTTCTCCTTCAACGAGTACTTTAACGACTTGTCCTTCATACATTTCCATCGCTTGCGCTGATTGCTCGTTAACGAGTTTGTTTAAACGTTGCAGGCGTTCCTTTTTCACTTCTAGTGGTACGTTGTCTTCCATTTTTGCTGCTGGTGTACCTTCTCTCGGTGAATAAATAAACGTATATGCTGCCTCATAGCCGACTTCCTCTACTAAGCTCATCGTTTCTTCGAACTGTTCATCCGTTTCATTTGGAAATCCGACAATAATATCTGTCGTTAACGTCGCATTCGGAATAGCTTTCTTTATTTTCTTAACGAGTTCTAAGTATGATTCACGTGTATACTTACGGTTCATTCGACGTAATATTTCACTGCTTCCTGATTGTACAGGTAAATGGATATGATCGAGTAAATTACCGCCTTGAGCAAGCGCCTCTACTGCACCATCATCAAAGTCTCTCGGATGTGGTGTCATAAAACGAATACGTGGTATGTCAATTTTATGCATATCATTTAGTAAATCTCCGAATAAATAGTCGATATCTTCGAAGTCTTTTCCGTAAGAATTTACGTTTTGCCCGAGTAAAGTAATTTCTTTATACCCTTGTGACGCTAAATGTCGGACCTCTTGAATAATATCTTCTGGTCGGCGACTACGTTCTTTCCCACGTGTCATCGGTACGATGCAATACGTACAAAACTTATCACAACCATACATGATATTTACCCACGCTTTAATTTTACCTCGACGCGATTTCGGTAAATTTTCATATATATCTCCTTCTTGAGACCACACTTCTACAACTTGTGCTTTAGAAAACATCGCTTCTTTCACTAGTTCTGGTAACCGATGAATGTTATGTGTCCCAAATATTAAATCAACGTGTTGGTGTTTTTGCAAAATGCGATTAACAACTGTTTCTTGTTGAGACATACACCCACAAACGCCAATAATTAAGTCCGGATTTTCTAATTTTAATGGTTTTAAATGTCCGATTTCGCCGAACACTTTATTTTCTGCGTTTTCGCGAATGGCGCACGTATTTAACAAAATAATATGAGCCTCTTCAGTGTTTGTTGTTGCCTCATAACCAAGTTCTTCTAAAATACCTGCCATTACTTCTGTATCATGTTCGTTCATTTGACAACCGTACGTACGGATGAGAAACTTTTTACCTTCACCAATTTTATGCATATCTTCTGCTATATTAAAATCATAATGCACTTCTATATCTTCACGATATCTTTTACGTGCTTTGTTTATATTAGGTGGCTTATATGTCGTTTCAAAATACTTCGCAAAATCATCACTTGTTTTCTCATGTAGTGGTTTATCGTTTAGCGACTTGTTTTTGTCATCCATATAAATAAAGCTCCTTTCTTTTTATCAAAGAAACGTCATTCTACTTTAAATAGTATAATCGTTATATAGTAATTTAACAATAGATGTCATTTATTATTAAATAAAAAACCTTCTCTAAAGTAAGAGAAGGTGATTATTTGTTCACATATGTTTATTCTTTCATCTCGGCTCAATAATAAACCGAATCGCTGTTCTTTCTTCATCCTCGATTAAAATATCGGTAAAAGCTGGAATACAAATTAAATCAACTCCACTCGGTGCAACAAAGCCTCTTGCAATCGCAATAGCCTTAACCGACTGATTAATTGCACCCGCTCCTATAGCTTGTAATTCTGCTGAGCCATTTTCACGTAGTACATTTGCTAAAGCTCCTGCGACTGAGTTTGGATTTGATGATGCTGAAACTTTTAATATATCCATTACAAGTTACCTCCTTCACATCTTAATGTAGTATAATCTTCAACGATATTCATGGAGATGTTCGCTTATTACCTTAAATTATATTATGCACGAAAGATTCTAAACATTCAAATAATATTATGTACTTAAAAACATAAAAACGAAATAAAAAGAGGCTAGTTTTTATTAAACAATAAAAGTTAGCCTCTTTTTTCATATAAAATTGTTAATTATAAAATGGATGATCGTCATTAATTAAAATTCGTTTAATAGCTGTCGCTTTTCCAGTTTTTTCATCAACTGATATGATGCAACCATTTAATTGGGCGCTACCTGCTTCATCAACGTTAAATCTAACAGGTAAGTTTGTTTGAAAACGCTTGATAACAGCTTCTTTCTCAACCCCTAAAATACTATTATAAGGGCCCGTCATACCAACATCTGTTAAATATGCTGTGCCTTCTGGTAAGATACGTTCGTCTGCTGTTTGAACGTGAGTATGTGTTCCGATAACTGCAGACACTTTACCATCTATGTACCAAGCAAGTGCTTGTTTTTCACTCGTTGCTTCTCCATGAAAATCAACAAAAATAATATTCGTTCGTTTTTTAGCCTCTGCAACAAGCTCATCAATGACTGCAAATGGATCATTAATAGCAGGCATAAACGTTCGCGCCTGAAGATTGATAACTGCGACTTCTATACCGTTAATATTTAGAAACGTCATTCCTTTTCCTGGGTTATTATCCGGGAAGTTAGCTGGTCGAATTAAATATTTAGCTTCTTCAATAAAATTGAATATATCGTTTTTATTCCATGCATGATTGCCGAGAGTAACTACTTGTGCTCCCCAAGATAAAAAGTCCTTATAAATCTTTTCTGTTATTCCTTTTCCAGCTGCAGCATTTTCCCCATTAATAATCGTTATTGTTGGTCGATATGTATCTTTTAATTGTGGTAAGTATTCTTGTACCATTTTTCTACCTGGCGACCCGACTACGTCACCTATGAATAAAATTTCCATCACATTTCATCCTATCTTTTCTTTCTAAAAAAATAAAGTGGTCTTTAATAGACCACTTCATTTCTTATTTCGCATATTCAACAGCTCTTGTTTCTCTTATAACTGTCACTTTAATGTGTCCAGGATAATCAAGTTCGTCCTCAATGCGCTTTCTAATATCTCTTGCGATATGAATAGATGTTGCATCATCTATTTCTTCAGGTTTTACCATAATACGAATTTCTCTACCTGCTTGAACAGCAAAAGATTTTTCAACACCAGAGAATGACTCAGAAATTTCTTCTAATTTCTCTAGACGTTTAATATAATTTTCTAACGTTTCACTTCGTGCACCTGGTCGTGCTGCTGATAATGCGTCCGCCGCAGCGACGAGAACCGAAATGACTGATGTTGGTTCTTCATCACCATGGTGTGAAGCAATTGAGTTAATAACAACGTCGTTTTCTTTATACTTCATTGCTAACTCTTTACCAATTTCAACGTGACTTCCTTCAACTTCATGATCAATTGCTTTTCCAATATCATGGAGTAATCCAGCTCTTCTCGCTAGAGTTTCATCTTCTCCAAGTTCAGCTGCTAGTAATCCTGCTAGATGTGCTACTTCAACTGAGTGGTTCAATACATTTTGACCATAGCTCGTACGATATTTCAGACGTCCTATAATCTTTAATAAATCAGGATGTAGTCCATGAATACCGATTTCAAATGTCGTTTCCTCTCCAATTTCTCGAATATGTTCGTCCACTTCTCTTCTCGCTTTATCAACCATCTCTTCAATACGTGCTGGATGAATTCTTCCATCTTGTACGAGATTGTCTAAAGCAAGTCGAGCAATTTCTCTTCGAATTGGATCAAAACCTGACAGAATAACAGCTTCTGGTGTATCATCAATGATTAAATCAATACCCGTTAATGTTTCAAGTGTTCGAATATTACGTCCTTCTCTACCTATTATTCTTCCTTTCATTTCATCATTCGGAAGGTTAACAACAGAGACAGTCGTCTCAGCAACATGATCAGCCGCACAACGTTGTAGGGCTAGTGAAAGAATGTTTTTTGCTCGCTTATCAGCTTCTTCTTTCGTATCATTTTCAGCTTCTTTAATAATCATTGCAGATTCGTATTGAACTTCTTTTTCAACAGCATCTAATATAATTGCTTTCGCTTGTTCTGTTGAATACCCAGAAATTCTTTCTAGCTCTGTTCGCTGTTCTTGTAGCATAACTTCCACTTTGCTTTCCGCTTCTTCAATTTGTTGTTGTTTGTCTGTTAGTGTTTTTTCTCTCTCTTCTAACATTAGCTCTCGCTTGTCTTGTGTGACACTTTTTCTATCTAGATTTTCTTCCTTTTGCAATAGACGATTTTCTTGCTTTTGAATATCAAAGCGTCTCTCACGTATTTCTTCTTCGGCTTGTTGACGAAGTTTGTGATTTTCATCTTTCGCTTCAAGAAGAGCCTCTTTCTTGGCTGCATCTGCATTTCGATGTGCTTCATCAACAATTTGTTTCGCTAAATTTTCTGCACTAGAAATTTTAGCTTCAGCAATCGATTTTCGAATCAGATAACCAACAACAATACCGACGATTAGGATTAAGGCAAGCAAAATGGAGATGATTAAGGGATTGTCCACGATCTCACCTCCCATTGCTATGAAATTTGAAAATTCATTATTGTCGGCATGTACCAAAGTCAATGAATAATAATTCTTCTTTGTATAATAGTTATTTATAAAACTATACAATTTAATTTTAATTGTCCCTCATGTCATTGTCAAGGAAACGTTGAATCATTCGTTATTTCTTTTTCATTTAATGAATTTATTCATGCGACTAATGCTTATACAATAAAAAAAGGTCATCTTTATCATTTATCCGATAAAGATGACTTTTTGATGTAGAGCTAACTTTAAACGTCAGCACTCTGTTGTTCTGTATTTTTATTTTTAGCTTTAGTTTCTTTCTCATCTTCTTGTTCTGCTTCAGCTTCTGGACCTTCATCTAAATTGTAATGATCACGTATCGCTAAATGAATTTCATCAAGTAGGTGAGAATTTTCTTCTAAATACTGTTTTGAGTTTTCACGACCTTGTCCGAGACGTTCTCCTTTATACGAATACCACGAACCACTCTTTTCAACAATATCAAGGTCTGAACCAATGTCTAATACTTCTCCAGATTTAGAAATGCCTAGACCGTACATAATATCAACCATCGCTTGTTTAAACGGTGGTGCAACTTTATTTTTCACAACTTTGACACGAGTCTTGTTTCCGACCATATCATTTCCTTGTTTTAATGTTTCTGCACGACGAACTTCTAATCGAACAGAAGAATAGAATTTGAGTGCTCTTCCACCTGGTGTTGTTTCAGGGTTTCCGAACATAACTCCGACTTTTTCACGAATTTGGTTAATGAAAATTGCAACTGTATTTGATTTACTAATAACACCAGACAATTTTCTTAATGCTTGAGACATGAGACGAGCTTGGAGTCCAACGTGGGCATCTCCCATCTCACCTTCAATTTCTGCTTTCGGAACGAGGGCTGCTACTGAGTCAACAACGATAATATCAACTGCTCCACTACGAACGAGTGCTTCAGCAATTTCCAGTGCTTGTTCACCAGTATCTGGCTGTGATAACAGTAACTCCTCAATATTTACACCTAATGCACGTGCATAATTAGGATCAAGTGCGTGCTCAGCATCAATAAATGCAGCTGTTCCACCTGTCTTTTGTGCTTCAGCAATTGCATGTAGGGCTACAGTCGTTTTACCTGATGACTCTGGACCGTAAATTTCTACGACACGGCCTTTCGGATATCCTCCAATACCTAATGCAACATCTAGTGCGAGTGAACCACTCGGTATCGTATCTAGTTTCTGTGCAGCATCTTCACCTAATTTCATAATCGAACCTTTACCAAATTGCTTTTCTATTTGATTTAACGCCATATCTAAAGCTTTTTTTCTATCGCTCAAAGCAGCATCCTCCTTTAATTAACTATTTACATCATACATTGTTTTTCAAAAATAAACAACAAAAAGCGAATGTTTGTTCTCATGTTTTAGTCATGCTTTTATGTTGAAAATTAAATATATCGGAACTCTGAACATTTAATTATCTATTTTCTCAAATTATAACTGTACAAATTACAATTTTAAATAATTAAATAAAAGTTCATAGCCTTTTAATGTTGCTCTGTGACGAATCATCGTGCGGTCCCCTTGGAATAAAAACTTTTCAACGAATGAGTATCCGCTATTCGTAACGATTGCAATATAAACTGTACCCGTCGGTCTTTCTTCTTTTGTAAAAGGTCCAGCCTCTCCTGTAAAGCTAATACCAATATCGGCCTTCAATACGTCGCGCACATTGCTCGCCATTTCTAACGCGCAAGCTTCACTAACAGCACTGTCATTTTTAATCGTTTCTGAACGGACGTTTAATGTATTAATTTTCACTTGTGAATCATAGCAAACGACAGCACCAGGTGAAATTTGAGATGCTCCTGGAAAAGAAATGAGACGTTCAATAAACTTTCCACCTGTTAAGCTTTCTGCTGACGCTACACGTACTTTTTTCTGCTGTAATAACTGAAAAACTTTTCCTTCAATTGTATCGTCATCTGCCCCGTAATAATACGATCCGACGCGTTCTAAAATAGAATGCTGTAAACTTTCAATCTTTTCAAATGCTTCCGCTTCGGTCGTATCTTTTGCAGTTAAGCGAATGATTACACCGTCATCTTGAGCGAGAGGGGCAATCGTTGGATTCGTCTGTGCTTGAATCAGGTCTTTCAAGTCTTCTTCTAATTTTGATTCACCAATCCCGATAAATTTAAGTACTTTCGAACGAATGACCATACTTTCAGCTGACTGACCGAGTAAATAAGGAAATACACTATTTAACGACATCGTCTTCATTTCCCTCGGAACTCCCGGTAAAAATATCCACGTACTACCGATTGCTTCCACAATCATTCCTGGCGCCATGCCTGTTTCATTATTAATAACCGTTGCTCCTTCAAAAACACGCGCTTGTCGCCTATTATTTATGGGCATTGGTGTGTCCTGTGCTTCATAGAATTGTTCGATCGTCTGCATGGCCGGTTCATATTCATACATCTTTAACTCCGTTAATACTTGAAAAGCTTCACGCGTCATATCATCTTCTGTCGGTCCTAAACCGCCAGATACAATAATAATATTTGAACGTTCAGCTGCTTGCTTAAACACATTAATAACACGTGATAAGTTATCTCCAACTACTGTATGGTGAAGCGTGTTTATGCCTCGCGAACTGAGTTCTGAAGATAGCCATTGTGCATTCGTGTTCGCTATTTGACCTAATAGTAATTCTGTACCAATTGCAATTATTTCTGCTCTTTGTTCACTCACTTTGAATCCCTCATTACGTGCCAATTTTTATAAAAGTAATCAATTCCAGAAATCGCTGTAATAATCATAGCGATATATAAAATAATCGTTGCGACTGGAATGTCGATAAATGAGAACGGATAATTATGTAGTAATAATAATAGGATAGCTAAAATTTGCGTCACAGTTTTTAATTTCCCCATATTACTAGCAGCTAACACGATACCTTCACCTGCTGCAACGAGACGTAAACCAGTTACTGCAAATTCTCGACTAATAATGATAATAACGATCCAAGCAGGAGCAAGTTGTAATTCTACGAGTAAGATAAGAGCTGCTGAAACGAGCAATTTATCCGCTAAAGGGTCTAAAAATTTACCGAGATTAGTAATTAAATGATATTTTCGTGCATAATAACCATCTAACCAATCCGTTCCAGCCGCTATTCCAAAAATAACTGTCGCTACGAAATGTGATACAGGGAGCTCAGTATAACCGATATTCCAAGTTCCCCAGTCAAATGGGACAGATAATAATATAATAAAAATAGGAATTAAAAAGATACGTGAAATAGTGATTCTATTCGGTATGTTCATTACTTATCATTCCAATCAAAGTATTATTTAAACAAATGAAAAAACCGTTGAACGGGCTGCCTCTTAGCAGCACATATGAGAAGTGTGAATATTATTTACTCCACCTCTTCATTCGTTCAACGATTTTCAAGCGAATGACTCCATTGTATTTAACTTTATTCAGTCGTCGATGGATTAAAATGTAACCATAGTTTTTGGTGAACTTTCTCATTCGGATAATCAATAGGCTCTCCATTAATGGATAATTTAAGTGCTGTAGAATTTCCGATATTCAAATACACTTTATCTTCTGTTAATGTGATTTCTTTCGGTGATTCTTCTTGATTAAACATTTGTACGAAATATGCTTCGCCACTTTCACCTTTCACTTCAACATACACTTCTTCAGTTGCTTCTAATGTCAGTACCCTTTCATCATCAGTCATCTGAATGCCTAAAATAGATTCTGCTGAAGACCCTTCGCCATTTTCAATGACGGAAATATCAATATCCTCATCTGCTTCTGGCTCATCTTCTGGTGCGTCCGCCTCATCTTCTTCAGACGTCCCTTCACCCTCAGATGTTTCGCCGTCTCCTGTTTCAGATTCACCTTGTTCGTCTCTTACTAATTCTTCATCATTTGTATCAACAACATCTCCACTTTTATCAGAAGAAGACTTCTGAATTAACGTCCAAGCTACGACAATAATCCCGATAATAAGTAATACGACAATTATTGTCGGCACAATTGAGAAGTTTGTTGATGATGATTTTTTTGCTGCTCGCTGTGCGCGAGTTATTGACTGACTCGTCGGAGTCTCATCTTCCGTTTCAATGGTGCTATCATCAAATCCAAATTCTGACATTAATTGATTGCCGTCAAGATCGACTGCTGAAGCATATTCCCTAATAAACGCCTTCGCATAAAATTTACCAGGCAAAACTTCAAACTGCTCATTTTCAATAGCAGTTAAATATCGCTTTTGAATTTTAGTCTCTTCTTGTAATTCATCTAATGTAATATTCTTTGCTTCTCTAGCCTCTTTTAGTCTCAAACCAATCCCCATTGAAAACACCATCCATATTAAAAATCGAACATTGAAAAACCAGGTGACGTATCAGTTTTTTCAATGATATCATATTTTATTTCTTCATCTTCAGTTGTTCGTAATTCGATAATATAATCAAAATCATCCATCGTGTATTCCGTTGATTGTACGAAAATATCTGGATGTTCAATGACTTTTATTGTTGGTAAACGCATAAGTTCACGTATTAATTCCCAATGTTGTTCATTTGCACGGTTTTTAGAAACGACACCATCAATAATATAAATGTTGTCATCACTATACTCTCCTGCTAACAACTCATTTCTAATCGTTTGTTTAAGTAATGTACTTGAAACAAATACCCATCGTTTGTTAGCACAAACACTTGCTGCAACAATTGATTCTGTCTTACCAACACGTGGGAGACCGCGCACACCAATTAGTTGGTGCCCATTCTCTTTAAATAGTTCTGCCATAAAATCAACGAGTAAACCTAATTCATCACGAATAAATTTTACTATTTTCCGGTTGTTTGTCATATGAATATACGTTCCATGTCTTACAGCTAACCGGTCAGGAAGAATTGCTTTTCTTAATTTGACGATACGAATCGTATCCATCGTCTCTAGAATAAGACGTAAACGAATAATTTGTTCATCGTGTTTTGCAAGCAACAACATACCTCGTCGCGCTTTTTCAACACCATTAATCGTAATAATATTTATCGATAACATACCGAGTAAAGAAGATATATCACCGAGTAAACCTGGTCGATTTTTTTGAAGCTCATATTCGAGATACCACTCAACTTTATCCATCATTAAGCTCCTTCTTCCTTATAAATCTTAACCTTAATCTTACCTAAACAGACGTATAAATGCAATTAATTTTTCATTACATCCAACCGCCATCAACACGAATGACTTCTCCTTGAATATACGTCGTTTGATCACTCAGTAAAAATTGTACGACGTGAGCAATTTCTTCAGGCCTTCCCGGCCTATCTTCAGCAATATGTGATAACATAGCCTCTGTTTCTTCAGTCGATAAGTGTCCATTCATTTTTGTGTTAATAAAGCCCGGGCTAACGCCATTCACCGATATGCCACTTTGGCCAACTTCTTTTGCAAGTGCACGAATAAAACTGTTTTGAGCACCTTTTACGGTCGAATAAAGCACTTCAAAGCTTGCGCCAAACGTTCCCCAAATAGAGGAGATGCAAACGATATTTCCAGATTGCCTCTGAATCATCTCTGGTAAAATACCTTTCGTAATGACCCAAGGAGCTGTCACATGAATAGACAACATATGATCCATTACTTCTTCAGTAGATTCGTGAAACAACCCATAATGAGCGACACCTGCGGCAAAAACGAGATTGTGCACTTCGTAGACGAGGTCTCCTAACAATCGATTCATTTCTTCTTTTTTTGTTAAATCTGCTTGAACAATAGCTAAAATACTTTCTTCTGGCAGTAAATTAGCAAGCTGTTCCATACGAGAACGATTTTTATTGTAATGTAAAATTAATTGATAACCTTCGTTCGCTAGCCTTTCAGCTATTGAAAAACCAATGTCTCCACTTGCTCCAATAATTAATACGTTCTTTCTCATCATAATCACCTAGTCATTGTTAACAATTTTACAGATCGCTATTCGCTCTTCGCTTATCCATTCGTTTAAAAATGCGTTCACTTGTTCAACAGTCATTGATTCTACTTCATGAATCATCGTAAAGAAATCAATATCTAACAAATGATAATCGACAAATTGATTAGCTACAAACTCCAAAGAGTTCATTTGTCGAAGTAAAAGTCCAATGCGTCTCTTTTTAATAAGATTGACGTCTTCCGCTGATATTTTCATCTGCTTTGTTGATAGTAGTAATTCTTTCGTTCGTTCAGCAAACTTATCTGGATTCACGCAGTTACCACCAATAAATGTATAACCATAATCCGTTTCAAGTGTACTGCTGTATGAGAAACTACTATCAATTAAATCTTCTTCATACAATATTTCATAAAATTTCCCGCCTTTAGCAAATAAATAATCGAGCGTTAGACGGAGTAAAATCTCTTTTTCAAGTAAATCTTTACTTGATGTTCGTTGCCATATTTCCTTAATACCGATTGTACATTTAGGGATAGAAACAGGCATATGAATCGTATGATTTTTTATCGCGACATCTTCACGTTCTTCGGGGAAAAAGCGTTCAATCGGATGCTGCTCCTCAAATGATTTATCCGCTTGATTATTTTCTATAAGCGTCATTATTTTCTCTTCGTCAATAGGGCCAGCAACGAATAAAACCATATTTTGTGGGTGATAAAATGTGTCATAACACGTATATAAATCATCTTTCGTTATTTGCATAATTGAATCTACCGTTCCAGCAATATCGTGAATAATTGGGTAATTATGAAATAACGCTTGAACAGTCCCAGTGAAAGACTGCCAGCCAGGATTGTCATCATACATTTTTATTTCTTGTTCAATAATTCCCTTTTCTTTCTCAACTGATTCATCAGAAAAATAAGGTTCTTGAACGAAGTCTATAAGCGTTTCTATATTTTCTGAAATGTTGTCAGAAGCAGAAAATAAATAAGCTGTTTTCGTAAATGAAGTAAATGCATTTGCAGAAGCTCCAAACTCACTAAACTTTGAAAATACGTCATAACCTTCTTTTTCAAATAACTTATGTTCTAAAAAGTGAGCAATTCCTTTCGGGACAGTTACTTTTTCTTTTTTATTTAAAGGAATGAACGTATCGTCAATCGAACCATATTTAGTTGAAAAAATAGCGTACGTTTTAGAATATTCTTTTTTAGGTAACAAAATAACTGTTAACCCATTTGGTAACACTTTCGTATAGACGGTTTCATTTAATAATTCATATTCTTTTTTATTCATCGACATCACTACTCTCACTCGTTAATAAATAAACTGTATCGAGTGTCACTTCTTGAGCACGAGCGATTATATCGTTTTTAGTTACTTGATTAATCTGCTCAATGTATTGCTCAGGTGAACAGCTCTTGTTGTTCATTCTATATTGATAATCAAATTCAATAGCACCTTGTGGATTATCTAGTGTGTTTTTTACACTATGAACTAATAATTGTTTCGTTTCTGCAATCAGTTGTTCTGTTATTTCTCCTGCTCTTAACTCTTCTAATTGTTGTTCAATAATCTGGCGTGCTTGTTCATAATCTTCACTGGCAATACCGCTCATCACGATCATCAACCCTTTATGCCCTTCAATGCGAGAAGCTGCATAATAGGCTAAACTATGTTTTTCACGGACGTTCATAAATAATTTCGAATGAGGAAACCCTCCAAACAAACCATTAAATACTTGTAAGCTCGCGTAATGTTCGTCTGCGATTGTAACCCCTGTACGATAGCCTAAATGTAGTTTTGCCTGGTGAATCGGCTCTGTTTCAATAATCGTTTGTGCTTCTTTTCTTAATGAAACGTTTTCTCGCGCACTACTTTCATATCGAATATGTTCAGATGCTTTTTTCGCGCGGACATTATCACCGACTAATCGCTCTAAATCTATGCCGTCAAAGTCTCCAACAAAATAAATCGTTATCTCATTCGTTTCTAACACATGTTTATAATAATCAAACATTTTCTTACCTGATATCGCTCGTAAGTCTTCTGCATAACCTAATGTATGCACACTAAATAATTCTTCACTACACATTTCATCGATTAAACGTTGATTAGCAAAGGCCATTTTATCATCTTGCACACTCGTTATTCGGTTTTTTAATGTTTCTTTTTCGCGTTGAACAATTGCTTCATCAAAAGAGTTGTTTGTCACATTTGCATCATACAATGTGTCGCTTAATAGCTTTATCGCTCGTTCGAGTAACTGTTCGTCTGCTGATAAATATTTTTCATTAGGTAGTTCTAAACGTAAACTGATAATGTGGTGATCGCCCTTCTTTGCTGTATCAGTTCGTAAAACTGCTCCATATAACTCGTCCAATTCACGTGCAAACGCTTGCCTCGTATGAAGTGTCTTCGTACTATTTCGCAACAAACTTGGCAGAAGAGCCCGCTTCGTAATCGTTTCTTTATTTAACGGTTCTTTTAACTTAATGACAATATTATTCGTTTTATACTTCTTCGTCTGTATCATTTCTAAATGATAAGGATTTTGTTTTGTTAATAATTCATGTGCCATTATTACCCGCCTCCTCATATATCATATTTCATTCATCGTCTATCTGTTCGGCTAATAAAACAGTTCGTGGTTTACTTCCTTCATGTGGACCGACAATCCCACTATCTTCCATTGCGTCAATGAGACGTGCCGCCCGGTTGTAACCAATTCGGAACCTCCGTTGTAACATAGACACACTAGCCGTTTGCATTTCGACAACGAGTTGCACTGCATCATCAAACAACTCATCTTGCTCTTCCACACTTGCTTCTTGTTCTGTTTGAGGAGCCATTTCTTCTACGTAATGCACCTCTTGTTGTTCCTTGCAGTGGTTAACAATTCGTTCAACTTCTTCATCTGATAAAAATGCCCCTTGTACACGAACAGGCTTTGATTGACCGACAGGAATATATAGCATATCCCCTCTTCCGAGTAACTTTTCTGCCCCACCAGTATCTAAAATCGTTCGTGAGTCAACTTGTGAAGAAACACTAAATGCTATTCTAGACGGAATGTTCGCTTTAATAATCCCTGTAATAACATCAACAGAAGGCCGTTGTGTCGCAATAATTAAATGAATACCTGCTGCTCTTGCCATCTGTGCTAAACGTGTAATAGCATCTTCAACGTCTTTTGAAGCAACCATCATTAGGTCTGCTAGTTCATCGACTAAAACGACGATATAAGGTAAAAATGAGTACTCTTCTTGTTCTTCTTCGCTTAATTTTTTAACGTACTCATTATAAGCTTCGATATTTCGCGTACTCGTTTCAGAAAATATTTCATACCTACGTTCCATCTCTGCAACTACTTTACGCAATGCTTGTGATGCTTTTTTAGGATCCGTCACAACAGGCGTTAATAAATGAGGGATACCATTATACATATTTAACTCAACTTTTTTCGGGTCAATCATCATCATTTTTACTTCACTCGGTTTTGCTTTCATTAAAATGGATGTAATAATTCCGTTAATACAGACACTTTTTCCACTACCTGTCGCCCCGGCAATCAATAAATGTGGCATTTTATTTAATTCACCGACGACAGCTTGGCCTGATATATCTCTTCCTAAAGCGAATGATAGAATAGACGATTTCTTTGGCGCTCCTTCTAAAACTTCTCGTAACGAGACAGTTGTCACATCTTTGTTTGGTACTTCGATACCTACAGCTGATTTTCCTGGAATAGGTGCTTCAATACGAATATCTTGAGCTGCTAAAGACAAAGCTAAGTCATCATGCAAGCTAACAATTCTGCTCACTTTAACCCCTGACTCTGGTAAAATTTCATACTTTGTAACGGCTGGCCCTACGTGGACTTGTGAGACCTTTGCTTGCACACCAAAGCTTTGAAATGTCTTTTCTAACGTTTGTACAGTTGCTTTTATTTGAGACGTATCACCCTTTGTTGTTTGCGAGATCGTATCTGTTAGTAATTGGAATGATGGAAGTTCGTATGATTCATCACTCTCCTGTTTATCTGTAAACTGTTCATCTATATGCAACTCTTCTTCTGCTTGATCACATGTAATAGCATCATGTGCATAAGCAATCGGCAATTGTTCTTCTCGCTCTGGCACTTGATCAATAACAGGTTCTATCGTTTCTAACGGTTTATCCTCTTTGTTGGTAACGATTTTTCGTTTGTTTTTACGTCGTTCTTTTATTTTTTCAAACAGTACGCTTACGTATTCGACACCTTGATTAAATAAGTCACCGACCGAACGATTTGTTAAAACTACCATACTAATCACCATTAAAAAAATCGCTACAATTTTTGCGCCGCTAGCAGAAAATAAATAGTAAATAACTGTCGATAAAAATGCTCCTAACAGTCCACCACCAAGCTGGATGACTGATCCTTCATCCCGAATATAATCTAAGTAATGATTCCACGTTAATGAAAAAATAGATGGATGGTCTGCTTCGAGTAATAATTTTTCAAACACTTGAATATGTGTAAATAAAAGTAAAGCAAACAATAAAATATAAATACCGATTAATTTTTTATGTAACATATTTGGATAACGTCTTTTCGTTAGTAATAAAAGGCCGGTTAATAATAAACCGATTGGAATGACAAAGTACCACATACCTAGCATAAGACGAAAAATATTTTCTAATGTCGCTGGTATAGCCCCGTCACTTATCACACTTGCTCCGCTGCCAAATATTGCTAAAAATATTAATAATAAACCTATTAATTCATATTTCATTGTTGATTTTAGTTTAGATGATTTCTTCTTACTTCTTTTGCTCATTATGTCACCTCTAAATTCATGCAAAAATAATACTATTATACGTAAGAAACCCTTACCAAAAAAGGCAAGGGAAGGTATTAAATACGTAAAGTCCATTATATCATACAACAGAATATACGTGCGAAATAATATTCCATTAAAAAAAGCTCTTAAACGACAATTAATCGTCTAAGAGCTTACCATTTATTTTAAGTCTTTTTCTAATAAAGTTTCAGCAATTTGTACTGTGTTTAATGCTGCCCCTTTAACTAAGTTATCTGTTACAACCCATAAGTGGAATCCTTTTTTATTATCTAAATCTTCACGGATACGACCGACAAACACGTCATATTTATCCGCAGCAGATAATGGTGTTGGATATGTTTGTGTACTCGGATCATCTTGTAAGACAACACCTTTTCCACCCTTAATAGCATCCTGAATATCTTTCACGGATACGTCATCATTATCTACTTCAATGTAAATACTCTCAGCATGTGAGTTAATGACTGGTAAACGAACACACGTCGCTGCTACTGATAAATCAGGGTTTGACATGATTTTTTTTGTTTCATTGATCATTTTCATTTCTTCTGCTGTATAACCATTTTCAGTAAACACATCAATTTGTGGTAAAGCATTAAATGCAATTGGATAATTCTTTTTATCTGATCCTGCTGGTAAAATTTCTGCTACCATTTCTTCTTCATTTAAGTATTGCTGTGTTTGATTTTTCAATTCTTCATTAGCAGCCCAACCTGCACCTGAAACTGCTTGGTACGTTGAAACGACAATGCGCGATAAACCAAACGCCTCTTTGATTGGATTTAGTGCCGCAACCATTTGAATCGTTGAGCAGTTTGGATTTGCGATAATGCCTTTATGACTTTCTAATGCTTCAGGGTTTACTTCCGGAACAACTAAAGGTACATCTTTATCCATACGAAACGCGCTCGTATTATCAATAACGACTGCGCCACTTTCAACGGCAGCTTTAGATAGTTGCTCTGTAATAGCTCCTCCTGCTGAGAAAAACGCAATATCTATATTAGAAAAGCTGTCTGTCGTAGCTTCTTGAACAGTCACTTCTTCATTGTTAAAAGTTAACTTCTTACCTGCTGAACGTTTTGATGATAATGGTCTTAATTCTGCAACTGGAAACTTTCTATCTTCTAAAATTTCCATAACTTTTTGTCCTACTGCTCCTGTAGCTCCAACTACTGCTACATTATATGATGATTTCTTAGCCATGATTTTCTCTCCTCTATTTACTTTAATTCATACGGTTATCTACTGAATTTATACTATCATACTTCAACTGAATTATTAAATAATATTGATTATTTCATTTTTTCTAACCTTCAGGAATAATTGTAGCTAAAGATTGGTCGCTCGCTAATACTCGCTTGACTACTTCATCAATGGACTCGTGATTAACTCGCTCAATTTTTTCAATCACTTCGTCTAATGTTTTATGCGGAAGATTCAATAGTTCATTATGACCATTACGATTCATTCGGCTATCTGTACTCTCTAACCCTAACATTAAACTTCCCTTTAGCTGTTCTTTACTATTTGTAAGTTCTTTAGCAGTTAAACCGTCGCTAATTATTTTCTCTACAATCTCTTGAATCGTTTCTTTCACAACGCGTAAATTTCTCTTATTCGTTCCTGCGTATACAGTTAGTAAACCACTATCTTTATACGCTGAATGAAACGAATAAACAGAGTAAGCTAGTCCGCGTTTTTCCCTAATTTCTTGAAACAATCTAGAACTCATACTTCCACCAAAAGCATTGTTTAAAACAGCTAAACTATATGTCAGTTCATCATGAATGCTTAAACCATTAAGTCCAATACACATATGTGCTTGTTCGGTATCTTTAATAATTTCTTTCTGTTTTGGAACAAATAGTGGTTTTTCAATCGAAAGCTGCTCAGTCGTTTGTTCATGATTTTCAAATGAAAAATGCTTTTCTATTTCTTTTATAAATGATTCATCGACATTTCCTGCAATTGATACGACTACATTTTGCGGTGTATAATGTTCACCCATATAATGCAAAAAATCATCTCTTGTAAAACTATTTAATCTTTCTTCGTTACCTAATATAGGAAATGCTAGTGGATGTTTATCAAAAGATGCTTCTGCTAAAACATCATGAATAATGTCATCTGGAGTATCTTCAGACATACTAATTTCTTCCAAAATAACTTGTTTTTCACGGTCAATTTCTTCTTCAGAAAATACCGAGTGAAAGAACATATCTGATAATATACGTAACGCACTCTCTTTATGTGAATCAATCACTTTAGCATAATAACACGTATATTCTTTACTCGTAAATGCGTTCACTTGTCCACCAATCGAATCAAATGCTTCTGCAATATCTTGTGCCGATCGTGATTTTGTACCTTTAAAAAGCATATGCTCAACAAAGTGCGAAATACCATTATTAATTGATGTCTCATTTCTTGATCCTGCCAAAACCCATATGCCCATCGTAACTGACCGTACAGTTGGAACTTTTTCTAATACGATACGCATACCATTATCTAACGTATATGTTTTAATCATCTGTCTTTCCCCTCTGTTTCACACGATTTTCTTCGCTCGATTCATCATAACAGAAAAAAGAAGTTGTTCCAACAGACTTACTTTTAAATAAAGGGCAAAAAAAAAGAAACTGGCTTACCAGCTTCTTCAATAAATTATTCTTTATTCTTTTGTTCGAGTAAAACGGCTTTTCGTGATAAATTGACACGTCCTTGACGATCAACTTCTTTCACTTTAACCATAATTTCATCACCAATTGAAACGACGTCTTCTACTTTATTCACACGTTTTTCATCTAATTCAGAAATATGAACTAAACCGTCTTTTCCTTTAAAGATTTCAACAAACGCACCGAATTTTTCAATACGTTTGACCGTTCCTAAGTAGATTTCACCAACAACAGCCTCACGTACGATGTCTTCAATAATCGACTTCGCCTGATCATTCATTTCTTCATCTGTTGAAGAAATAAATATGCTACCGTCTTGTTCAATATCAATTTTTACGCCTGTTTCATCAATAATCTTATTAATTTGCTTTCCGCTTGGTCCAATGACATCACGAATTTTCTCTGGATCAATTGACATCGTTAAAATCTTCGGAGCAAATGGTGATAAGCTTTCTTTTGGCTTATTAATCGTTTCCTCCATCGACTCGATAATCTTTAATCGACCAGTCTTCGCTTGGCTAAGAGACTCTTCTAAAATATCTCGTGATAAACCATCGATTTTAATGTCCATTTGTAAAGCAGTAATTCCTTCTTTCGTCCCTGCTACTTTAAAGTCCATATCTCCTAATGCATCTTCCATTCCTTGAATGTCTGATAAAATAGAGTAGTCTGAACCGTTTTTAACAAGTCCCATAGCAATACCAGCAACTGGTGATTTAATCGGTACACCTGCATCCATCAATGCTAACGTTCCTGCACAAATACTCGCTTGAGAGCTTGATCCATTAGATTCAAGGACTTCAGAAACGACACGAATCGTATAAGGGAAGTCATTTTCATCTGGAATAATTTTTTCTAACGCTTTTTCACCTAATGCTCCGTGACCAATTTCACGTCGCCCTGGTCCTCTAATAGGTCCAGTTTCTCCAACACTATATTGTGGGAAGTTATAATGGTGCATAAAACGTTTTGACTCTTCTAAGTCTAATCCGTCTAAAATTTGCACGTCTCCAAGAGCCCCTAGTGTACAAACACTTAATGCTTGCGTTTGTCCCCTCGTAAACAGCCCTGAACCATGCGTACGAGGAAGTAAGCCAACGCGAGATGATAATGGGCGTATTTCAGAAACGCCACGACCATCTGGTCTCACTTTCTCTTGTGTAATGAGACGACGTACTTCTTCTTTAACGATAACGTCTAACGCATCTTTTACTTGTCGTAAAACATCAGCATCTTCTTCAGCCGCATCTTCATACTGTTCTAAAATATTCTCTTTGATTTCAGCAATCGCTTGCTCACGTTCTAATTTTTCTTCTGTCTGAATAGCAGCAACGAGATTAGCTTGTGCTTGTTCTTTTACGTCAGATAAAATATCATCTGTAATCGAAAGTACAGGCATATCTAGTTTTTCTAAGCCAATTTCTGCAATGATGTCTTCTTGAAATTGGACGAGACGTGAAACTTCTTTATGTCCGAACATAATTGCTTCTAAAATAACGTCTTCTGATACTTCATCGGCTTCAGCTTCAACCATGTTCACTTCGTCTTTCGTTCCTGCGACAGTAATGAGTAAATCACTCTGCTCTGCTTCTTCAATCGTTGGATTAATAACGAATTCTTCATCAACACGACCTACGTTCACACCAGCAATTGGACCATCAAATGGAATATTTGAAGTCGATAACGCAATCGATGAACCGATCATCGCAGCAATTTCTGATGAACAGTCTTGATCAACACTCATCACCGTGCTAATAACTTGTACTTCATTACGAAAGCCATCTGGAAACAATGGACGAATTGGGCGATCAATCAGTCGCGATGCAAGCACTGCTTTTTCGCTCGGGCGACCTTCACGCTTAATAAAGCCTCCTGGAATCTTCCCAACAGCGTATAGACGTTCCTCATAATTAACTTGTAATGGGAAAAATGGTAAGTTTTTAGGTTCTCTTGAAGCGGTAGCAACTGATAACACAGTTGTATCACCGTAATGAATCATACATGATCCATTCGCTTGTTTAGCAAGCTCCCCTATCTCTACGACAAACTCTTTACCTGCAATTGTCGTCGCATATGTTTTTTTAGTTTCTATCATTAAAGTAAAAACCCCTTTCAATCTTATTGCATGTTCAAAATTTATGTTTATGTAGTAAAAAAAGCAGGATTTCTCCTGCTTTTCAATAAGTTATCTACGTAAACCAAGTTTTTGGATGACTTCACGATAACTTGCTACATTTGTTTTTCGTAAGTAATTTAATAAATTACGACGACGTCCAACCATCTTTAATAGTCCACGACGTGAATGGTGATCACGCTTATGTGTACGTAAATGGTCGTTTAACAATGTAATTTCTTCAGTTAATACAGCAATCTGGACCTCTGTTGAACCAGTATCATTATCATGAGTTTTAAACTCATCAATGATTTCTTGTTTGCGTTCTTTTGAAATTGCCATTCTGGCCCACCTCCTAACTTTTTCATTAGCCCCAATTCCCTAGCAATCGTCGGAGTAACGATTTGCCAAGCAATGGTTATACGCCTTTTAGCGTACACGTTTATAATAAAAATTGCAAGTTTTAAATATTTTTCTTCTTAAAAAATTCTTTTATCGCTTGTTCATCTTGCTTTATTTGAGTAATTAATGAATCAACACCGGAAAACTTCTTTTCATCACGGATAAAGGCATACCATTGAATAGATAACTGATCATCATAGATGTCTTTATTAAAATCAAATATGTGAACTTCTATCGTTGCTTGTTCTTGATCATCTATAAACGTTGGTTTATATCCAACGTTCGCCATCCCGTAATACATCTGATGCTCATGAATAACTTTCACTGCATATACACCTACAGTCGGTGCGACGCAATCTTCTTCTATGCTAACGTTCGCTGTAGGAAACCCTATCGTTCGACCTCGTTTTTCCCCGTGGACAACAATTCCATCTGTCCGTAAAGGTCTTCCTAAAAGTTCTTGCACATATTCAACAGAACCTTTGCTCAATAAGTGACGAATATGTGTGGAACTAATTTTTTCATCATTATATTCAACTTTTGGAACAATTGTCGTCGTCAGTTGCCCTTTCGCAAGGGATTCCATCTGCTCCATTGTCCCTTCACCTTTATAGCCATATGAATAATCAAATCCTCCAACGACATGCTTCATATTTAATTGAACGAGAAAATGATCAACGAATTTCTCCGGAGAAAGGAGTGATAATTCTTTATTAAACGTAATGACGTATAAGCGATCAATTGATAACTCACTTAAAATTCTCTGCTTTTCTTTTAATGACGTAATATATTTAACGCCATGAGATTCATCAGATAACACAACTCTCGGATGCGGATGAAAAGTAATGACTGCACTTTCTAAGTTCTTTTGTTTAGCGATACTTACTGCTTGATTAATAACTTTTAAATGTCCCTTATGTAAGCCGTCAAAAAACCCTATCGCACAAACTGTTTCACGTAAGTCTTTTTTATTTAAAGTATGTGGATATGTTAAATGGATCGTTTCCATTACTTTCACCTACCAACTTTTATTAAACGAACACACGATATGGCTTTATCATATCATTATTCTCTGGATGGCGCTCATAAATTGCGAGTAATTCTTCGTCGTGCATAACTAACAAATGGTCACTCGTAAAAGAGTCTTTTTCTACATGTAACTTTTGGCCGTGTGATACTTTTTTCGCAGTCACTTGATCGACATTCATCCGGTCAAATGAAATAAGTGCATCTTCTATCGAAACAAGTGATTGAGCAAGTTGACCTGTTTCCTTTAATTGTTCTAATTCGTCAAATGTTATCGTTTCTGATGCTGTAAAAGGACCTACCTCCGTACGCTCTAACTGTGACATATGCGCTGGGAAGCCTAATGCTTTTCCAATATCTACACAAAGCGTTCGAATATACGTTCCTGCTGAACATTTAACCGAAAAAGAAAACGTATGACTATTTGAATCAACGTGTAAAAGGTCAATTGCATAAATTTCCACCGTTCGTGACGGTCTTTCAACATACTCATTATTTCGGGCATATTCATACAAACGTTTACCTTTCACTTTTACCGCCGAATACATCGGTGGCACTTGAATGATTTCCCCACTAAATGTTTTTAATACGTCAACTATTTCAGCTTCTGACGGGAAACATTCGACTTCTTTTTCATCAATCACAGCACCGTGGGCATCTTCCGTTTCCGTCGCTTGACCTAAAGAGCATTCAGCAATATACGTTTTATCCATTTGCGTTAAAAAAGGTGATACACGCGTTGCCCGTCCGATACAAATCCCTAACACGCCTTCCACTTCGGGATCTAATGTGCCTGTATGACCAACTTTTTTCGTTTGAAATATTCGTCTGAGCTTTGCAACACAGTCATGAGAAGTCAGACCAGCTGGCTTCCACAATGGTAAAATACCATTCATTTCATTGCCTCCATCGATTCAACGTTGAAAAATCTGACCCGTCTATTAAACAGGTCAGATTTTAATTTTATTCTTCTTTCAAATCTCGAAGAATAGACTCAATATGATTTCCATATTCCGTCGCTTCGTCAATTTCAAAATATATTTCTGGTGTTTTACGCAATCTAATTTTTTGACCAATTTCAGTTCGAATAAAGCCATTTGCTTTAGACAAACCAAGAAGTGTTTCTCGCTTCTTCTCTTCGTCTCCATAGACAGAAATAAACACTTTAGCTTGTTGTAAATCTCCGGTTACTTCGACATCTGTTATCGTTACGAAACCAATTCTTGGGTCTTTTATTTTTTGCGTTAAAATGACACCTATTTCTTTTTTTATTTCTTCTGCTACTCGATTAGCTCTTATGTTACTCATTTTATCACCTCATCGTATGAACTAAATAGGTGGTTAAATCATGCGAAGTTTATATATTACTTATATGATCACATAATTATTAAAATGACACTACAATCGATCCATTGTCGTTAGTGTCCGTTCGAATTCAGGAAAAGAATCAATCGTTTTTAACACTTCTTGCATCATTTGTTCTGCATGCGTCCATTCATTAGACACAGCAACTACACCTAGTTTAATCCGTTGCCATAATTGATAATAATCAATTTCAGCAACAGAAACATTATATTCTTTTCTTAATTTAGATTGAACTCTTTTTATAACTGAACGTTTATCTTTTAACGATTGTCCTTCATATAATTTACACTCTATTTCCGCACAAATAACGATCATACGCGTTTAATTTCTTCCATTACAAACGCTTCAATAATATCTCCAACTTTTATGTCGTTATAATCTTTTATCGTAATTCCACATTCATAGTTTTGCGCAACTTCTCTCACATCATCTTTAAAGCGTTTAAGAGCATCTACTTCCCCTTCAAATTGAACGATTCCGTCACGAATGAGGCGTACTTCTGCATTTCTCGTAATTTTACCTTCAGTGACATAACTTCCAGCAATCGTACCAATTCTCGATACTTTAAACGTTTCTCGAACTTCCGCTTGCCCAATAATCTTCTCTTCGTATTCTGGGTCAAGTAACCCTTTCATCGCTGCTTCAATTTCTTCAATTGCTTGGTAAATAACACGGTGTAAACGAATATCTACACCTTCTGATTCAGCAGTTTTTTGTGCGTTAGCATCTGGGCGGACGTTAAATCCAATCACAATTGCATTTGATGCTGAAGCTAAAATGATATCTGATTCTGTAATTGCTCCAACACCTGTATGGATGATTTTAACTTTAACACCTTCTACTTCAATCTTTTGAAGTGAAGCTGTTAAAGCTTCTGCCGAGCCATGAACGTCTGCTTTAATAATCAAGTTGATTTCTTTAATATCACCTTGTTTAATATGCTCAAATAGGTCATCTAAACTTACTTTCGTCTGTTCTTGACGACTGTCTTGAATATGTTTTTGCTGACGTGCTTCACCAATTTGTCTCGCTTGTCTTTCATTCGTGAAGACGACGAATTGGTCACCAGCTAAAGGTACGTCATTGATTCCAGTAATTTCAACAGGTGTTGACGGACCAGCAGATTCAATTCTTTGGCCTAAGTCGTTTGCCATCGCGCGAACACGTCCATACGTATTACCGATAACAATTGATTCTCCGACTCTTAATGTTCCGCTTTGCACGAGTAAACTAGCTACAACTCCGCGCCCTTTATCTAACTGAGCATCGATCACTGTACCGAATGCATTCGTTTTTGGACTTGCTTTAAGTTCAGCAACTTCAGCAACGAGTAAAATCATTTCAAGTAAGTCTTCTATTCCTTCTCGGCGCTTTGCAGACACATTAACGAAAATCGTGTCGCCACCCCAAGCTTCTGAAATAAGTTCATGTTCAGTTAATTCCTGCATCACACGGTCTGGGTTAGCAGTTTCTTTATCAATTTTATTAACAGCTACGATAATCGGTACGCCTGCAGCTTTAGCGTGGTTAATTGCTTCAACTGTTTGCGGCATAACACCGTCATCTGCTGCAACGACTAAAATAGCAATATCCGTCACTTGCGCTCCACGTGAACGCATACTTGTAAATGCTTCGTGACCAGGTGTATCTAGAAAAGTAATTTTCTTGTCATCACTTTCAATTTGATACGCTCCGATATGTTGCGTAATTCCGCCTGCTTCACCTTCTGTCACTTTCGTATGACGAATAGCATCTAGTAATGTTGTTTTACCATGGTCAACGTGACCCATAATTGTAACAACTGCCGGACGCTCTTCTAAGTCTTTTTTGTTTTCTTTCATTCGGTACTTATCTAAATTCGTATCTTCAAGTACTTCTTCCTTTACCATTTCAACGCCACGTTCACTAGCGATTAATTCAATTGAATCATTATCTAATTGTTGATTTTTAGCAGCCATAATTCCTAACATCATTAAATCTTTAATAATATCATTCGTCGGAACGTCTAATTTACTTGCTAAGTCATCAACTGTCAGATCACCTGAATAAGTGATTTTCTTTAAGCCACTATCTTCCTCAACCTCTTCTGTAACTTCTTCCTCTATTTCCTCAACGACTTCTTCTTCCTGAGCAGAATCATTAAACGTTTTATCAAGTTGTTCAATAACATCTTCAGAAATCATTGACATATGATTCGAAATGTCAATTTCTAAGTTGTTTAATTCTTCAATGACTGTCTTACTCGTTAAATTGTTCTGTTTGGCATATTCATATACACGCATTTTTGTCATACGTTCACCCCCGAAATTATTAATACCTTATAGTAACGTTTTTAGCTTCTTTGCAAAGCCCTCGTCTAAAATTGCTACTGCCACTCTACCCGTTTGACCGATAGCGTGCGATAACACGTCCCGACTATCAACAGTTACATACGGTACTTCATACGTCTTGCATTTATCTGTTATTTTCTTAAATGTGCTCTTGCCAATATCCTCTGCGATTAATACGAGCTTCGCCTGCTTATGTTGAATATCTCTGACGATTTGTTCTTCACCGATAGAACACTTCTTCGCTCGAAACGCTAGGCCGACTAAATTCAAATATTTATTTTGCTTCATCTTCTGCTACCAATCGCTTTAATTCATCATAAATATCATCATCAACATTTGTTTTTAAATGTCTGTTCAACGTTTTATTCTTTTGTGATTTCTCTATCACAGATATGTCCTTCATCAAATATGCTCCCCTACCACTTAGTTTACCAGTAGGATCCACAAAAACTTCTCCCTCTTTATTCCGTACAATACGGATTAAATCGTCTTTATCTTTCGTTTCATTAGTAACGATACATTTTCTTTGAGGTGTTTTTCGCTTTCGGACCATATTCAACATCTCCCTTACGTCATCTTACACTTATTCATTAAAATAAATAGTCGTCTTCATCATCTAATGGAACATTTTCTTGAGTAAGAACTCTATCTTCAATAATACCTTCTTCAATAGCTCCTGACTCACTCTTAATATCTATCTTCCATCCTGTGAGCTTAGCTGCAAGTCGAGCATTTTGCCCACGCTTTCCAATCGCTAAAGAAAGTTGATAGTCAGGTACGATAACCGTTGTCGCTTTTTCTTCTTCATCAACGAGTACTTCAACAACCTTTGATGGACTAAGTGCGTTAGACACATATACAATTGGGTCTTCTGACCATTCAACAATATCTATCTTTTCACCATTTAATTCATCAACAATCGACTGAACACGTTGTCCTTTTTGTCCGACACATGAACCGACTGGATCAATTTCTTGATCTTCAGCAAACACAGAGATTTTCGAACGATCTCCTGCTTCACGCGCAACTGACATAATTTCGACTGTTCCATCATATATTTCCGGTACTTCCATCTCAAAAAGCCTCTTAAGTAAACCAGGATGTGAGCGTGAAATATAGATTTGTGGTCCTTTGTTCGTATTTTCTACTTTCGTAACAAACACTTTAATTCGATCATGAGACTCATAAGTTTCAGTAGGAATTTGTTCGGATTCAGCTAATTTCGCTTCGATTTTCCCTAAATTAACGTAGACAAATCGACTGTCTTTTCGCTGAATAATACCTGTTAAAACATCTTCTTCACGATCTACATATTTATTAAAAATCACTCCACGCTCTGCTTCTCTTACACGTTGAGTAACGACTTGCTTTGCGGCTTGAGCTGCAATACGACCGAAGTCTTTCGGTGTCACTTCTACTTCTATAATATCATCAATGTCATAGTTCGGATCAATTTCCTTCGCTTCCTCTACAGACACTTCCTCTTGTTGATCAGCTACTTCTTCTACAACAACTTTTCTAGAAAGTACTTTCATTTCATTATCTTCTAAATTAATATCTACTCGCACATTCGTTGCTGATTTAAAGTTCTTTTTATAAGCTGAAATTAATGCTGCTTCAAGAGCTTCTATTAATACTTCCTTTTTAATGCCTCTTTCTTTTTCTAAATAATCAATCGCATCAAACAATTGATTTCCCACGGCGCATTTCCCCCTTTATAAAACTACAGCTAATCTTGCTTTAGCAATTTTGTCATAAGGTATTTCTACTTGCTTTTTCTTCGCAAGCACTTGGTATTCAATCGTAGCTACATCATCTGAAAAACTTAATAAAGTACCTTCAAATTCTTTTTCGCTATCAATGTGTACATACAATGTTACGTAAACATTTTTACCAATGCTTTTCTCAAAGTCCTTCTTCGTCTTTAACGGCCTTTCAACGCCTGGTGATGAGACTTCTAAGAAATAACTTTGACTAACAAGATCTTCTTCATCAAGCTTGTCACTCAAAATACCCGAAACGTCTCCACATTCATCAATGCTTATACCGCCTTCTTTATCAATATAAACACGTAAAAACCAATCGCTTCCTTCGTTGACAAATTCAACATCTACTAGTTCTAGTGACTTTTCTTTTAAAATAGGCTCTAATAATTCTTCTGTTCTAACTTTAATGTCTTTACTCAAAATAATCCTCCTTTTCAGCACTTTTGTTTCAGGAAAACTTGTTTTTAAGTTACTTTTAAAATATCAATATAAAACCCTTGCCAATAAAAAAGGGGCAAGGGAATCTCATTACTAATAATAGTGTATAAAGAAGGAGTGGGCAGTCCCACTCCAAAGTTTTTCCGTCTATTACTTACCATTAAAACTATAACACATTTAAGCACTTGTTGCAACATTTCCACGGTATAGAGAGATTTGTTTAGTCGATTATACACCCTGTCTTAAAAGAGCGATAACTGGTTTTCTTCTGCCATACCTTCTAAACAACCTAATTGGTCTAAGTATTCAACAACTGTCTTAGATATTTTACTTCTTTCACGTAAATCTTGTTTAGATAAAAACTCTCCATCTTCACGAACAGCTACAACATTGTACGCTGCATTTGTCCCGAGACCATCCACTGCATTAAATGGTGGAATAAGCGAATCTTCTTCAACGATAAACTCAGCTGCTGCCGAGCGATAAAGATCAACATTCTGGAACGAATAACCACGTTCATACATTTCTAAACAGACGTGTAAAACAGTTAGTAAATTCTTTTCTTTAGGTGAAGCATCATTTCCTTGATCTGTTATTTCTTTCATTCGTGTTTTAATCGCTTCTTTTCCTTGGATCATTGTTTTTAACTCAAAATCGCGGGCACGAACGGTAAAGTATGCTGCATAAAAATAAATTGGGTAATGAACTTTGAAGTAAGCAATTCTTACAGCCATTAATACGTAAGCAGCAGCATGTGCTTTCGGGAACATATACTTGATTTTTTTACATGAATCAATATACCACTCAGGTACGTTATGTTTACGCATTTCAGCAATCCATTCATCTTTCAACCCGCGCCCTTTACGAACGAACTCCATAATACTAAATGCCATCGATGCGTCTAATCCTTGATGCATGAGATAAACCATAATATCATCTCGGCAACCAATTACTTCAGGCAATCCGCATATACCATCATTAATTAATTCTTGGGCATTTCCTAACCAAACATCAGTCCCATGTGATAGTCCTGAAATAATGACTAACTCGGCAAATGTTTTCGGTTTCGTTTCTTCGAGCATTTGTCGAACGAACTGAGTACCAAACTCTGGTACACCTAACGTTCCTGTCGCGCAGTTTATTTGCTCGGCTGTGACCCCGAGAGAGTCTGTTCCTGAAAATATTTTCATTACTTCTTCATCATCTGTCGGAATCGTAATCGGATCAATACCACTTAAATCTTCTAACATACGAATAACAGTAGGATCATCATGGCCAAGTATATCAAGTTTTAATAAGTTGTTTTCAATCGAGTGAAAATCAAAATGTGTCGTTTTCCATTCACTTTTCCGGTCGTCAGCTGGGAATTGTATCGGTGTAAAATCGTAAATATCTTTATTTTCAGGGACAACAATAATTCCACCGGGGTGTTGACCTGTCGTACGTTTTACTCCTGTACACCCATGAACTAACCGATCAACTTCAGCGTTACGATAATGTAAATCTTTATCTGAAGCATATCCTTTAACGAATCCATAGGCTGTTCTTTCAGCTATTGTACCAATTGTTCCTGCTCGAAACACTTTCTCTTCACCGAATAATTCTTTCGTATATTGGTGTGCCTTTGGCTGATATTCTCCCGAGAAGTTTAAATCAATATCAGGCACTTTATCACCTTCAAACCCTAAAAACGTTTCAAACGGAATATCTTGCCCTTCTTTTGTCAAATCTGTTTCGCACGTTGGACATGATTTATTCGGTAAATCAAAGCCACTCGCATAAGAACCGTCTGTAATGAACTCATGATAATGACAGTTTAAACAAACGTAATGTGCTGGCAATGGATTGACTTCAGTAATTTCCGTTAAAGTCGCTACGAGTGAAGACCCAACGGAACCACGTGATCCAACTAAATAACCGTCATCTAATGACTTCTTCACAAGTTTATGTGAAATTAAATAAATAACAGCGAATCCGTGTCCGATAATACTTTTAAGTTCAAACTCAATCCGGTCCGTAACGATATCTGGTAATTCATCGCCGTATATTTTTTTTGCATTATCATACGTTAACTGCCTTACTTCTTCATCTGCACCCGGAATATTTGGTGTATAAAGATCTTTCTTTAGTGGCAAAACGCTGTCGATTTTCTCATTAATTAGTTGAGAGTTTTTAATAACGACTTCTTTTGCTACATCTTCTCCAAGAAATGAAAAGCACTCTAACATTTCATCAGTCGTTCTAAATGGTGTTTGTGGTAACGTTTGTCGATTTAACGGATTTCCTTTTTGTGAACTAATTAATATTTTACGATATAGCTGTTCATGTTCTTCCATGTGATGAACATTCCCTGTCGCTACTACAGGCTTTTCTAATCGATTCCCTAGCTCTACTAAGTTCGTAATAATTTCCAATACTTGCGATTCATTCTGTACAAGCTCTCTATCAACGAGACCAACATAATTTGTTGGGGGTTGGATTTCAATATAATCATAAAATTGTGCGACTTGTTCTGCTTCTTCAACAGATTTTTGCATCATCGTTTCAAAAACTTCACCTTGGTCACACGCAGAGCCAATGAGTAGACCTTCGCGGTACTTCTCTAATAATGAACGTGGTATGCGCGGAACACGGTAAAAATAATCAATATGTGATTTTGAGACGAGCTTATACAAATTCTTTAGACCAACGTCATTTTTCGCTAAAATCGTACAATGGTTTGGTCTTGAGTGACGATACGCATTTCCTTCACCAATATGTGCATTTAACTCATTATGATTAAAGATGTCTTCTTTTTCCACTTCAATCATAAGTTTCCACGCTAAATAACCAGTAGCTTCTGCATCATAAATCGCACGGTGATGTTGCGTTAACTCGATATCGAAATGATTACAAAGCGTATTTAATCGATGATTACCTAACTCTGGTAATAAATATCTTGCAAGTTCTAATGTATCAATGACAGGATTAGTAATTTTATCATAATTAATTTTACTAAACCCTTGATTTAAAAATCCGATATCAAAGCTTGCATTATGAGCAACTAATGTACAGGTGCCCATCCATTCGTGGAAGTCTTTTAATACATCATCAACTTCTGGTGCACCGACTAACATGTCGTCAGTAATACCAGTAATATCTTTAATGACTTCTGGTAATTGGCGATGTGGATTCGCAAAAGATTCAAATGTATCGATTATTTCCCCATCTTTTATTTTCACACCTGCAAGTTCAATAATTGTGTCATAAACAGCTGAAAGCCCTGTCGTTTCTACGTCAAATACGACATACGTTTCATCCTTTAAAACAATATCACTTGCGTTATAAGCAATCGGTACGCCATCATTAACGAGGTGAGCTTCAACGCCATAGATCACTTTAATATCATGATCTAAACTTGCATAAAACGCCTCTGGGAATGCTTGAACACCTGAATGATCCGTTATAGCGATAGCTTCATGTCCCCATTCAGCAGCTTTCTTAATTAAATCTTTCGGCGAAACGACCGCATCAAGCTGACTCATTGTCGTATGGGCATGCAATTCCACTCGTTTTTCTTCTGCTTCATCTGTACGACTTGCTACTTTCACTTCATTTATATCATTCGCCATCATCGTTAGCTGACTCGTATATAAATCTGTTTGTACTCTACCACGTGCTTTTACCCAGACACCTTCTTTTACTTGTTCGAAAGCAATCTCATCTTCGTCATTCCTAGAAAACATTTTAACTTCTAATGAATCACTATAATCTGTTATTTTAAGCATAAGTAGACTTCTCCCAGAACGGAGCTTACGAATCTCTGCACTAAAGATATATCCTTGAATAGTCAAACGATTTTCTTCTTCAAGAATCGTTTCAATCATGACAGGTTCATCATGAATATGTTGCCCTAACCCAATTGCTTGCTTTCTTTTTCCGTTTTTCTGCTCGGTGTCACGTTTCCTTTGCTGTTCGATTGTTTTTAAAGCGAGCTGCTGATCTTCCACAGCTTTTTCTTTACGGAAGTTATCTAAATCGATATCACCTGCTTCAACAGAGACTTCAATTTGATAACTAGGAAAACCGACTTGTTGACAAAATTGATTGAACTTAACTTCGAGGTTTTTCTTCAACGAAGCAGACTCTGCTTCTGTATGCGCTTTAATCATAATTTTATTTTCTTGCAAACGAATCGATTGATTAAAAAGCAAATCTTTCGTCATTGGTAATAAGTTAAGCGTTTGAATGAAGTTTTTCCAGTAAGCTTCGAGTGTTTCACTTGGAACATCGTTCTGTTCACACGATAAATAAACATGCACTTGAGCAATATTCTTAAATTGTTCATGCATTTTATTTAAAAACAGTTCATATACGTGTACAGGTAAAATATTTTTAATCTTTATATGTAAGTGCCATGTCTTTGATTGCGTATAAACATCCAACTTTTCAATTTCACTATCATGAAAATAAGCTGTTATATCATCCGTCATATCTAATTGCTTTAACAAGATGTTCATCTTTTCATGCCCATTCATTACACAACACTTCCTTTAATAATAGTCTTTTTATTACGTAAAAAACCTCACTGTGCTATATGAGTGATAACATAAAAAGTAGAAGTGAAATAAATTCAACCTCTACTTTCTATGTCTCTGTTTAATTGTTTATAAAAATAAGCGCTGAATATCGTTCCACGTAACGACAATCATAAGCAGCATAAGTAAAGCGAATCCAACAAAATGAACAATACCTTCTTTTTGAGGATCCATTGGCTTACCTCTAACAGCTTCTATACCGACAAACATTAATCGTCCACCATCTAAAGCCGGTAATGGAACTAAATTAATAATACCTAGATTTATGCTTAACATTGCTGTCCATAATAAAAAGTTCATAAATCCTGTTTGTACAATTTGATCAGTTGCATCATAAATACCGACTGGACCAGAAAGCATTTCAATCGATAATTGACCTGTAATTAGCATCATTAAATTAACTAAAATTAATTTGGTCGTTTCGTACGTTTGAATAAAGCCATGCTTAATCGTCTTAATAAATGACTTTTCAAATCCTGGATAGACACCAATTTGACCGATTTCTTCTTCAGTATTTTCATCAACATTTAATTCAGGCGTAACATCTAATGTTACACGTTCTCCATCATCACGCTCAACAACCATTGATAATTCTTTATCAGGATTTCCTCTTACAATCATTGTAAATTGTTCCCATGATGAAACTTTTTCTTCATCAATTTCTACAATGACGTCTCCTGCTTGGAACCCTGCTTCTTCTGCGGGGGCTCCAGGTAAAACATCATCAATAAGTGCTTCTTCTGCCGGCACGCCTTGCACAAGTCCAATAATGATAAAAATAGCAATTGCGAGTAAAAAGTTCATCAATGGTCCCGCAAATAATTGCATCGCTCGCTGTCCGACCGTTTTTGATGCAAATTGACGATCATAAGGTGCTATTTGTGTTTTTGTTTCATCCATTATAAAAAAGCATTTTTCATGAACAGCAAACGTCAACTGCTCATCACTATCGATATCATAAGCAACAATTTCAAGGGCATGATCTAAATCAACTTTTTCTACTTCTACGACACGACAGTTCGGATGTTTATCTTTATTATTAACAATTATTTTTACGACTTCTTCCTTATCGTTAAACTCTAAACCAATATGATGGCCTGGTCGCAATTCAATAATTTCAGGATCTTCCCCTGCCACTCTCACATAACCACCAATAGGTAAAAGCCTAATCGTATAAAGTGTTTCATTCTTTACGACAGAATACACTTTCGGACCAAATCCGATAGCAAATTCTCGAACGAGCATTCCTGCGCGTTTTGCAAAAATCAAATGACCAAACTCGTGTACGAATACGAGTAAACCGAACATGAATATAAAAGCTACGATTGTTATCAACATTTTCCCACCTTTGTATAAGGGTCGTTCTTAAACATTTTAATCAAACACTTAGATAAAGTTAATAATATACAATAACGGAATCATAAATAATAAACTATCTAAGCGGTCTAGAATGCCACCGTGACCTGGCAATATATTCCCAGAATCTTTCACATCATACGTACGTTTTATTGCAGAAGCAACGAGGTCCCCAATTTGGCCTACAATTGATATGAGTATAGCAACTACTGCAATATACGTTATCGAATAAGTAAACGGATAAACTATGTGAAATATTAAAGCGACAATAAGTGCAAGCGTTAACCCACCAAGAGCACCTTCAATTGTTTTATTCGGACTAATTTTCGGCCATAATTTTCTTTTGCCAAAAAACTTACCTGAAAAGTAAGCCCCCGTATCAGTCGCCCAAATAATAAATAATATGAATAGTAAATATTCTAAACCGAGTAATCTCGTTTCGACGAGAAAATAAAAACCTAAAGCGACGTAAATAACCGATAACAAAGTGAACCCAGCTTCATTAAATGTAAATTTGTTTTTTGATAGTACAGAATAACCTAAAATTAACATAACGAATAAGATTAATACTTCTTCTTTAGTTAATAACTCATTCCACGGCGTAGCGATTGTCGATGGTATAAGAATAAGCCAAAGAACGATTACCGATATTAATTTTGGTGTTAACTTATCAATCAATTTGTTCATTCTTAACAGTTCAAAAATAGCAATCGTCGCTAGAAAATAACTAAAGATAATAAATGGCAAACCGCCAATAATTAAAAATGGAACAAATACGATGAGTGCTAATATTGCTGTTACAATTCTTTGTTTCAACTATTGTTCAACCCCTTAAATGCCACCATATCTTCGTTTTCTTTTCTGATAATCATTAAGCGCCTCTTTAAATGTTTCACTCGTAAAGTCTGGCCACAAAACGTCTGTAAACCAAAATTCAGCATATGCAATTTGCCATAACAAGAAGTTACTTAGGCGTTGTTCACCACTCGTACGAATTAATAAGTCTGGATCAGGAATTCCGTCTGTATACAAATGTTTTGCTAAATCTTCTTCGGTCAAATCATCAAGCGATATACCATTATTTTGTACATCTTCCATAACGTGCTTTAACGCACGAACTATTTCATATCTACTTCCGTAGTTTAATGCAAAGTTTAATAATAGACCGTCATTATGTTTCGTTTTTTCAACGGCATGATTGATTGCTTTTTTTGTGTGGGCTGGCAGTTTATCATATTCACCAATCGTTTGAATTCTTACATTATTCTCCATCATTTCTGGTAAGTATTTATGTAAGAAATCTTTTGGTAAGCGTAATATAAAATCAACCTCAGGTTTCGGTCGCTTCCAATTTTCAGTTGAAAATGCGTATAGCGTTAACACTTTAACTTGACATGCTGAAGCAGTTTTTACAATTTCTCTAACGACATCCATACCTTCTTTGTGTCCTGCTATACGTGGAAGACCACGTTTTTTTGCCCAACGTCCATTACCATCCATAATAATAGCGACATGGTAAGGTATATTTTCTTTTTTTATATTTTTATCCTTTTTTCTAAAAAAGGGCAAGTTTATCGACATTATATTGTCCTCCGACTACGTAACAATCTTTCTTTTTAAATCTCTTTTATTCGTATACACTTCATCCTTAATGGCTAAAGATGAATCTCTCATATTATATCATTATATAAGCTATTGATAAACAATAGTTACGAACTTGAAAATATACTGTTATGAATAAGTAATATATAAATATGCATATTCAGTGAAACAAATAAAAAATATCTATTTAAAATAGATATCTTTTACTTATCCCACTAAAATCTCTATAGCAAGGAAAAGCCTCCTTATAGATAAGGAGGGCTTTCTTAAAATATTTATTATACTTCCATAATTTCTTCTTCTTTACCTTTGGCTAAGTCGTCGATTTTACCAATAAACGAATCTGTTTCACTTTGCACGTTATCTTGGCTTGAACGCAGTTCGTCTTCAGTTAATTCTCCGTCTTTTTCTAGTTTACGTAAGTCATCGATAGCATCACGGCGAATATTTCTAACTTGTACTTTCGACTCCTCAGTAAACTTACCAACAACTTTCACGAGTTCTTTTCTTCTTTCTTCTGTTAAAGCTGGAATGCTAATTCGAATAAGGTCTCCATCATTTGATGGCATAAGACCTAAGTCAGCTTTCTGAATAGCTCTTTCAATATCTGGAAGTGCTGTTTTATCATAAGGCGTTATAACGATTAATCGAGCTTCAGGTGCAGCTATTTGCGCTAATTGGTTCAGAGGTGTACTTGCACCGTAATAATCAACAAAAACAGCATCTAAAATACTAGGATTTGCACGACCTGCTCTAACTGTCGCTAAGTTTCTAGAAAATGCTTGAGTAGCTAACTCCATTTTTTCCTGCATTTGTTTGATTGTTTCGTTTGCCATCTTTATCTCCCCTTAACTATCGTTCCTATTGTATCTCCTTGAATCACTCGTTTAATATTACCTTCCTCTGTCACGGAAAATACTATGAGAGGAATATTGTTCTCCATACATAATGTAGATGCCGTAGAATCCATCACGCCTAAATCTTTATTTAATACATCCATATAAGATAAACGTTCAAATTTCTCTGCATTTTTATCTAATTTAGGGTCAGCTGAGTAGACACCATCTACATTATTTTTAGCCATTAATATAACGTCAGCTTCTATTTCTGCCGCTCGTAAGGCAGCAGTTGTATCCGTAGAAAAGTAAGGGTTTCCTGTACCAGCTGCAAAGATAACGACACGTTTTTTCTCTAAATGACGAATCGCTTTTCTTCTAATATATGGTTCAGCAACTTGTCTCATTTCAATTGACGTTTGAACACGCGTTTGAATGCCTATCATTTCCAAGCTATCTTGTAACGCTAATGAATTCATAACAGTTGCAAGCATTCCCATATAATCTGCAGTTGCACGATCCATTCCCATTTCGCTTCCTACTTGTCCGCGCCAAATGTTTCCACCGCCAACTACAACAGCTACTTCTACATCTAATTCTACAATACTTTTTACTTGTTCAGCAATTGATTGAATAATTGCAGGCTCAAGACCGAATCCTTGGTCACCACTTAAGGCTTCGCCACTCAGTTTTAAAACGACTCTTTTATAGCGTGCTGTTGTCATATTAACCTCCATTAAAAGCTTTTACATTAGTATTTAACAAAGAAAGGGGAAGTAAACTCCCCCTTTCGATATATTTAGTCCTTACATATGAAAATTACTGTTTCATTTGACTTTTAACTTCTTCAGCAAAGTCTTCTTCTCTTTTTTCCATTCCTTCGCCTACTTCATAACGTACGAATGTTTTAATTGTTGCATTGTTTTCTTTAACAAATTTTTCTACTTTAACGTCTGGGTCTTTTACAAAGCTTTGCTCAAGTAAGCAAATATCTTCGAAGAATTTACCTAAACGACCTTCAACCATTTTCTCAACGATGTTTTCAG
>Ga0079226_10000057_pt1 | contig 64434 bp, 65 predicted proteins | sample Poulit2014_FD_76345 | JGI IMG/M metagenome (GOLD analysis project Ga0079226, IMG submission 76345) | Agricultural soil microbial communities from Georgia to study Nitrogen management - Poultry litter 2014 | ecosystem: Environmental > Terrestrial > Soil > Agricultural land | place: USA: Georgia...
GTGCACAGGGTGGCACCAAGATCCATCATTACTTGGTTAAAAGCGGCAGGCTGCTTTTGGCTGGTTAGGCGTTGGGCGATTTCCCATAGTTGTTGTTCCACTGAACGCTGACCAGGCCAGCCTTCAATGGCATAAAAACGGGTGAGCACGCGTTTTACGTTGCCATCTAAAATGGGAGCCCACAGATTTTGGCTGAGGCTAATCACGGCACCCGCGGTGGAGCGGCCAATGCCAGGCAGCTCCATTAACCCCGCCACTGTGGTGGGGAAGCTCCCTTGGTGTTGCGCCACAATAATCTGTGCGGTTTTATGCAGGTTGCGTGCGCGGGCGTAATAACCAAGGCCGGTCCACAGGTGCAGCACCTCGTCTTGCTGCGCAGCGGCAAGCTCTTCCACCGTGGGAAAGCGCGCTATAAAGCGCTCAAAATAAGGGATGACCGTGGTTACTTGGGTTTGCTGCAGCATGATTTCGGATACCCAAACGCGATAAGGCGTGGGGTTTTGCTGCCAAGGTAAATGTTTACGGCCGTGTTGCTCATACCAAGCTAACACGGCCGTTTGAAACCAAGGGGCGGGCATTGGGTTAGAAGAGCCCCTTGAGTTTTTCGCGCGCCTTGTCTTTCAGCTTGTCGCTTTCTTTTTGTGCGCGCTCTTGGAGCTTGCGCTGTTCTTCCTCTGCGCGCGCATCAAGTTTTGCCTTTTCTTCTGCTGCTCGTGCATCGAGTTTGGCTTTTTCTTCAGCTAAGCGAGCTTCGTCGATGCCTAGTTTCTCTTTTGCTATCTGTTGCAACAGGTGGGTGCCAGCCTCTTGGAATAAGCTTTTGTCGGGGAAGCACCAAGTTGCGGGGTTGCCAGTGAGCTTACCTTCGCAATGGATCGGCCAGTCGCGGCCTGTTATGTGTTTGTTTTTGATGTAATCGCCCACGCTGAGTTTGAAATCAAACTTAAACTCATCATTAAGCAGGTTAAGCCAGCCTTTGCCAGTAAGGCCGCCACCACGTTCTAGTTTGGCGTTAAGGTTATCAATATGGGCCACACCATCTTGCATGCGCGTGTTAGCTAGCAGATCAAGGATCTTGGTGTCGCCGCGTAATTCTTGTGGCAGTTTTTCTGTATCAAGGGTGCTAATTAATTCAGATAAGCCGGGGACGCGCGCCACCATGTGGTTAATGCCATCGATTAACGATGTGTTCAGGTTGAGGCCGTGGGTTACCGCGTTGAGTAAGCCGAAATCAAGTTTGCCGTTTAGGTTTTCAAACCATTCCTTCTCGCTATTGCCCTTGGTGGTTAAGGTGGCATCTAGGTTTACTAAGCCGGTGAGTAAGTCGCGATCGAGGGCCATAATGATCAGGCGCTGAATTTGTAAGCTATCAGTGTTGATCTTGCTGCTTAAGGTGGGGGTATTGCTGCTCGCATCAATGTGGGAGGTGGCACTATAACTGCCATCAAATAAGCTGCCGCGGTTGGACAGGTTAAGCTTGCCGTTAGCGAGGCTAAGTGTGTTTTGTGCGTTGTTCACCGCAATAGTGTCGAATTCAAGCTGGCCAATGTTTAGTTGGCCCTTCACGTTTAGGCTGCGTAGCAATTCCAAGGGCAGAATGGGTTCTTCGGAAAGTGGTGCGCTGGCGCCACTGGTGTTGCTTGTGCTATCAGTGCTTGGCGGCAAATAGCGATCGAGTTTAATGGCATCAAGGTTTAGGTCGAATGCCATGGCCATGGTATCGAGGTTGCTGATGCCGGCGCTTCCCGTGATTTTACTGCTATCTAGCTGCAGGGTAAGGGGTTTAAGCTGCACTGAGTTTGCTGGGCCGCTGAGGGTGCCTTCTAAACTTACTTTGCTTAACGCTTTGCTGTCTGCCGTGTGGATAGTTTCTTCGCCAAGGGCTTGCAAGAGTTTGTTAGCGTCAAAGGGCGCCGTTTTAATGTTGCCCGCCACAGAAAACTGTTGGCTCATGTTGTTAACCGTAATGGCACCTGTGGTGTTGGTGCCCAGGGTGCGCAAGGTGAGGCCGCTAATGCTGAGCTTATCGGCGGCCAAATCAGCTAGCAGATCTGCGTTAATATCTAGGGTGATCGGTTGTGTGGTAAGGCCTGCTACTTCTACTTGCATGGTAAGCGGGGCAAGGGTGTAGCGCTCGGCGCCTATATCTGTGTGTAAGCGGGTGTTAGCGCTAAGGCGAATGCGCATGTCGTCTTGGTCTTGGTAGCGCAGTGCGAGGGTAATGGGAAAGTCTTCGCTAAGGCTTACGTCTTGTGCTTCTAGCGCTAGGTTATCGATGAAAATATCAGTGCCAGCTGTTAGGTCGCGGTAGCGTAGCTTGCTGTTGGTGATGGCCACCGATGGAATGGTAACGGGCACGTCAAGCTCGGCGTTATTGGCGGCTTGATCAGCTTTTGCAGCCTCCTCGCTATCGGGGATAAGCGCTTCCCAGTTGCCTCCTTGCTGGCTAGTTATAAGGTTTAGCTCCATGCCATCTAGCTTAATGGCGTCCATTTCCACGCGGCGGGCGAATAAAGGCTTGATGGCAACCCCCACTTGTAAACTATCGATGCCAGCAAAAAGTTCTTCTTCGCCGATAATACGAGCCTCGGTGCGGCCCACGTCTAAAGCAAGGGAGGGCCAAAACGACCAGCTAATATTGCCATCGATGGTTAAATCGATGTTGGCGTGCTCTTTGGCTAGCACAGCAATGTCATCTTTAAAATCGTTGGGATCGATAATGCGCGTAAGTACAAATACGGCAGCAACAACCAGCACCACTAAAGTGATGAGCAAAAAAGACAATAGTTTTAGAATGCGCGCCATGAGCATCTCCTACGGTGAAGCGGATGAAATAAAAAGTAGCTAGATAACAACAAGCGGTTACTACGCTAGCATAGAACGCTTACTGCTAACGCATGCTCGGCCTATCGGCTAAGGGCTGTAAAGAGGATGGCCACTGTAAATGCGGTACCTCTTTGGCCACGTGCTGCAGTAATGTGCTGCCTACGCCGCGATGACGGCTCGCTGGGTGCACGGCCAAGGCCTTTACTTCCCAACCATTAGCGGCAGGTGCAATGGCCAAAAAAGCCAGCGGGCGCTCGTTGAAAACACCCTCGAACAAACGCCACTGCGCAGGCCACTTTTGGAGTGTGTCTAAAAGTTCTGTTTGCTCGCGTAGCACTTGGGCAAAATAACTGGGAGAACGTTCCGTAACCACATGTTCTTTACAAATGAGAGGCATAGCTGCTTCCTACTGGTGACAAAGGCTGTTGCATCGTATAATAGCCGACCCCGAACGATATTGGCTAAGGCTCTTTTGGTTATTCTAGCCAAGCGGCAGTTGCCGCAGCCAATGAGCGCGCGAGTTGGGCAGTGTTTGGTGCGCGCGGCGCAATTTGGCCATGCCATGTTGGCACGCCGATCTTAATCAGTGGAGATGTTCATGACACAGCGTAGTGCAAGTGTGACGCGTAATACTTTAGAAACCCAAGTGGAAGTTACAATTAATTTAGATGGCACAGGCCAAGGTAACTTCGATACAGGCGTACCATTTTTAGAACACATGCTTGATCAGATTGTTCGCCATGGCCGTATTGATCTCGATGTACGTGCGAAAGGCGATTTGCACATTGATGCACACCACACTGTGGAAGATATTGGTATCACCATTGGCCAGGCGTTAGCTAAAGCAGTTGGCGATAAAGTGGGCATCACTCGCTACGGCCATGCCTATGTGCCGCTTGATGAGTCCCTTTCCCGTGTAGTGCTCGATTTATCTGGCCGCCCTGGGTTGTATTTTCATTGCGAGTTTTCTCGTGCATGGGTGGGCCAGTTTGATGTGGATTTGTTCCGTGAATTTTTCCAAGGTTTTGTGAACCATGGCATGGTAACGTTACACATTGATAATATTCGTGGCTTTAATGCTCACCACCAAGCGGAAACCATTTTTAAAGCGTTCGGCCGTGCATTGCGCATGGCGGTGGAAGCCGATCCACGTATGGAAAATGTAACCCCTTCTACCAAGGGTACCTTATCAGTTTAAAGGGCAAGCCCATGGCGCACCCCCTTGCTTTGTTCGATGACGGCATGGCAACACACATAGCTTGGCAGCGTGCGCTGCAACGGGTGGGGTTATCTGCTGCACCCGTTGTGGCCACGGCGCCCGAGCCCTTATATGCTGCCGAGCGTTTGATTGTTGCCACGCAGCAGCCTATTGCTGCAACGCTGGCGTTGTTTTCCTCCTGTTCTCTCTCCCAAGTTATTACCTCCCGCTTACAAGAAAACAAACCCACCTTAGTGGTGGGCACAGCTGTGCATGCTTGTTTAGCTGGCGGCGGCCGTTATGATTGGCTTGGCAATGGCTTATTGCCAGGTACGCTAAAACGGTTTTTCCCACTTTATGATGATTTTGGTGCTCTGGCGCGCGCGCCCCATGTGGGCTGGAATAGGCTTGAAGCCTTGCCGCCTCACCCTTTGTGGGCGGGCATTAGTAACGGCGCGCATGCTTATTTTGCCCACCAATATTTTGTTAATGATGTGCCTTGGGAGCAACAGCTAGCGCAAACGCAGCACGGTGTGCGGTTTCCTTCTGTGTTTTACCAAGGTAATTTGTGCGGCGTGCAATTCTTGCCTGCCGTGAGTGGCGCGCTAGGCGCTCAATTTATTGAAAATTTCTTACGTTGGAGACCCTGATGATTTTAATCCCTGCAATTGATTTAAAAGATGGTAAATGTGTGCGGTTGCGTCAGGGGCGCATGGAAGATGACACCGTGTTTTCTGATGATCCGGTTGCCATGGCCGGCCACTGGGTGGAGCGTGGCGCACGCCGTTTGCACTTGGTGGATCTTAACGGTGCTTTTGCTGGTAAGCCTGTGCACGGTGAGGTGGTGAAAGAAATTGCGCGCAACTTTCCTAATTTGCCTATTCAAATTGGCGGCGGCATTCGTACGCCCGAGATTATTGAATCGTACTTGGCGGCTGGGGTGCAGTGGTTGATTATCGGCACTAAAGCGGTGGAAGAACCGAGTTTTGTAGCAGAAATGTGTGAGCGTTTCCCTGGCCACATTATTGTTGGTTTAGATGCCCGCGATGGCAAAGTGGCCACCGATGGTTGGGCCGTAACCACTGACGTGGATGTTACCGAGTTGGCTAAACAATTCGAACAGGACGGTGTGCAATCGATTGTGTATACCGATATTAGCCGTGATGGCATGATGCAAGGGGTGAACGCAGAAGCCACAGCAGCTTTGGCAGAAGCGGTATCTATTCCTGTGATCGCTTCTGGTGGCATTACGAACCTCGATGATATCGAAGCGCTATGCAAAGTGGCGCATAAAGGTATTGAGGGGGCAATCACTGGCCGTGCAATTTATGAGAATACGCTCGATTTTGCTGCCGGCCAGGCACTAGCAGATAAATTGATGGTGAAGTAAACCATGGCACAAGCAAAACGAATTATCCCTTGTTTAGATGTGGCTAATGGCCGCGTGGTAAAAGGCGTGCAGTTTGTAGCATTGCAAGATGCAGGCGACCCGGTTGAAGCCGCACGCACTTATGCTGAAGCGGGCGCCGACGAGCTTACCTTGTTAGATATTGGTGCCGGCCCTGAGCAACGTGGCACCACCCTTGAGGTGGTGGAGCAAGTGGCAAGGGCCATCGATATCCCACTAATTGTGGGAGGCGGCGTGCGCACGGTGGCTGATATCGAAGCCTTACTAAAAGCGGGTGCTAGTAAAGTGAGCATCGGCTCTGCGGCGGTGGCTAATCCCAGTTTTGTGGCCGAAGCGGCGCAGCAGTTTGGCAGCGAAAAGATTCTTGTGGCCATTGATGCTAAAAAAACCAGCGCCGGCAATGAAAGTGATCACTGGTCTGTGTTCACCCAAGGTGGGCGCAAGGATAGTGGCATTGATGCAGTTGCCTGGGCGGTGAAAATGGCCGAGCTTGGTGCGGGTGAATTATTGCTCACAAGCATGGACCGCGACGGTACCCGTGATGGTTTTGATCTTGCGCTAACGAAAAAAATCACCAGTGCTGTGCCAGTGCCGGTGATTGCTTCAGGTGGCGTAGGTTCCTTGCAACATTTGGTTGATGGTGTGCTGCAGGGCGGTGCCGATGCGGTGTTGGCTGCAAGCATTTTCCATTTTGGTGAGTATAGTATTGCTGAAGCGAAAGCTTTCATGGCGGGTGCAGGCATTCCTGTTCGCGCATAAACCCGCTAAGTTCTAATAAATAAAAATAACAAAGGAATCACAATGGAGCAGAGTGTACTTATTTCTGTGGGGCTACCCGTGTCCCTTTTTCTTATTATGGTGGGCATGGGCCTCACTTTAACCTTGCGAGATTTTAAAGTGGCTAGCACAGCACCTTGGCCACTTACTTATGGCACCGTGCTGCAGGTGGCCGTGCTACCTATGGTGGCATTGGCGATTGGTTGGCTGCTCGCACTAAGCCCGGTAATGATTGTTGGCTTGGTGCTAATCGCCGCTTGCCCTGGGGGCAGCACCTCTAATTTGTTTGCTTTTTTGGGCCGTGGCGATGTGGCCTTGTCTATTATCCTTACCGTGGTGGCAAGCTTAGTTACCATTGTTACTCTGCCTTTTTTCGTTAATTTTGCTATGGCACAAGTCATGGATGAAACCGTTGCTTTTCGTTTGCCGGTGCTAAAAACCATCATCACGTTAGTGGCTATTATTGTTGTGCCGGTGATGCTTGGTATGTTTATCCAACGCCGTGCTCCAGTTTTTTCGGCAAAAGCTGAAAAAGGGGTTAGTGCCTTCGGTGCACTGGTTATGGTGGTGGTTATTTTGGCTTTGGTGCTGCAGGTGGGCGAGGGCGTGTGGCTGATGATACGTGATGCAGGCTTTGCCGCTGCATTGTTGAATATTGCCGGCATAGTGTTAGGGCTTGGCGGTGGGCGTTTGTTTGGCTTAACACGTGAACAAGCATTTACGGTGGCAATAGAACTCGGTATTAAAAATGGCACGCTTGGTTTAATGGTGGCGGTTACCTTGCTCAATTCACCAGAAATGTCGGTGGCATCGGCCGTTTATAGTGTGCTGATGTTTGCTTTTGGCCTGTTGATGATCGCCTATGGGCGCGTTACAGGCATGGGTAAGCAGGCAGCTTAGCAGGGCCCGCCTAGATAGGCGGGCACAGAAGGTTAACGGCGTTGTGCTGGTTGCGATAGCACAATGCCGGTTAATAAAGAGAGTGCTTGATACAAGGCGTAGTCTTCTTTAGCGAGATCCTCGCTGTCGTCTTCTGTGGCATCATGGTCAATATCTAAATGCCTAGGTAAATCGGCTTCGCGCAAGCTGCGGCGGCTTTGCTCTTCCACTTTAGCGGGGGCAAAAATCACATCGGGGTGAATGCCATCCGCTTGGATGGAGTGGCCAGAAGGGGTGAAATAACGTGCAGTGGTAAGCTTTAGTGCGCTATCTCCCGAGAGCGGTAGCACGCTTTGTACCGAGCCTTTGCCAAACGTGCGTTGGCCCGCTAATACCGCGCGCTTGTGATCTTGCAGGGCGCCGGCAACAATTTCTGAGGCCGAGGCAGAGCCGCCATTCACTAGTACCACCATGGGGGTGTTTGCTAACAGGGTGTTGGGGGTGGCTTCATATTGCATGCGTTCCTCGCGCATACGGCCTTCTGTGTAAACAATTAGCCCTTGGTGTAAAAATAAATCAGCCACTTCTACGGCACCAGTGAGAATGCCTCCAGGGTTGTTACGCAGATCAAGTACTAGCCCTTTTAGGGGGGCTTCGTTTTGCAAAGCACGCAGGGCCTTTTTCACATCGTCGCCTGTACGGGTTTGGAATTGGTTAATGCGCACATAGCCGAAACCAGGGCGTAGCATTTTGTGGCGTACACTTTGCACTTCAATGCGGTCGCGTTGCATGTCTACGGTGCGTGGGGTGTCACTGCTTTTAGGCATTAAAGTAACGCTCACTTTGCTGCCCACATCACCCCGTAAAAGTTTCACCACTTCTTGTAGGCTTTTTCCTTTTACGCTGTCGCCGTCCACAGCCACGATCACATCGCCCGGCTTCAGGCCTGCTTTACTAGCTGGGGTGTCGTCGTAGGGGGTAACCACGGTAATCGCATCCTCTTCCATGGTAATTTCAATGCCTAAGCCGCCAAATTCCCCCTGGGTGGAAATTTGTAACTCATCAAAATCTTCAGGCTCTAAATAGCTGCTATGAGGATCGAGTTCTAGCAGCATGCCGCGCACAGCAGCATTGAGTAGTTTCTTTTCATCCACTTCTTCCACATAGGCTAAGCGTACGCGCTCTAACACTTCAGCAAAAATACGCAGTTCGGTAACAGGAATATCGTGTTCGCGTGCCTGTTGGTCTAGCTGCTGTAAATTGGCGCTAGCACTAAGGGGTAGCAAAATGAACAAGAAAGACAACACTGTTTTTTTCATGATAATCCCTGCTCGTTAAAGGGGTGAGCGAATATGCTTAGGTTACTGGATCCAAGCGCGCGGGTTAACTGTTTGCCCGCGGTGGCGAATTTCTAGGTAAATGCCGCTGCGGTCGGCGCTGCCTGAGTTGCCCGCAAGAGCAATAACATCACCGGGCTTAACCCAGTCGCCTACGTCTTTTAATAGGGTTTGGCTGTGGCCATAAAGGCTTAAATAGCTGTCCCCGTGGTCGATGATGGTAATCAGGCCATAGCCGCGAACCCAGTCGGTGTAGCTCACGCGGCCGGCGTGGATAGCGCGCACAGGGGTGCCGTCTGGTACGTCGAGCAAGATGCCACTCCAACGAATGTTGCCTTCGCGCACACTGTTGTAATTAGCTTTAACGCGGGCGTTAGCCGGCCAGGGAAGCTTACCCTTAAGCTGTGCAAATGGCGCGCCGCTAGGGTTAACGGGCATTTTTGCTGTGTTGCGCTGCATATCTTTGAGGAGGCGATCGAGGTGGGCAGCATCTTCACGCATGCGCTTTAGGCGTGTGGCTTGGCTGCTAATGCTTTTATTTAGGTTAGCCAGGGATTGTTTGCGTTCCTCTTGGGCCTGCTGAATGCTGCGTTGTTGGCGGGTAATGGCATCTTCTTGTTCGGCTAAGTGCTTTCGGGCGGCACGCACTTCGGCAATGGCATCAAGTAAGCCGGCTAGCTCAATTTTGATTTCAGCTAGGCGCGTGTGGCGAGCTTGCTGAAAATAGTCGTGGTAACGCAGCAGGCGGCTAATTTGGTCTGGCTGCTTTTGGTTAAGCAGCAGCTTGAGTTTGGGTTCGCTGCCTTGTTGGTAGAGGGCAAGCGCCGTTTTTTTTAGCCAACGTAGTTGGTTTTCTTGTTCTGCCTCAATGGTGGCTTGGTGCTGCTCGGCTTGCTCAAGGCGTTCTTGTGCTTCGCGTTGTTCAATGCGCAGAATGTTTTGCGTTTTGGCTAGCTGGGCAATGCGTTTATCTTGTTCGCGCAGCAGGTGTGCTAGGTTGTCGCGTTTTTTTAAATCCTTATCGTGCTGCTGCTGTAGGGCTTGAATGCGGCTGCGTAATTGGCGCAACTCTTCTGGGCTGGCCGTTTCGTTGGCGCCCACTAGGGTGGCAGCAAGCAATAAAACTGCAGCAATAAAGGGTGCCAGCCAGGCTGAAGGGTTGAGCGATTCCAAGGGTTTAGCAAGCCTTTTATTCATGAAAGTTTAAGAGTGTAGTGCATAAAGCCGTTAATGGCATAGATGAATCCGCCCGTCTTGCCTATACTTGGCACCGTTTCCCACATTTTTGGACAATGAATATGCAGAATTTACTGACCTTTATCGCTAATCATCCTTTTTTAGTATCAGCGTTTGTTGTGCTAGTGCTACTCCTGGTTTTCACTGAGTCTAAGCGTGCTGGGCAATCCGTAAGCGCGCAGATTGTGACTAATTTAGTAAACCGAGACAATGGCCTAATTGTCGATATCCGCAACAGTGATGATTTTCGCGAGGGGCATATTCCTGGCAGTGTGAACCTGCCATTGGCAAACCTTGTGGATCATTTGGAAAAAATTAAGAGCCACCAAGATAAACCATTAATTTTAGTATGCAACACCGGCATGAGCACTTCGGGTGCTGGCAAGCAGCTAAAAGAGCAAGGGTTTACCCAGGTGTACCGGTTAGCGGGCGGTATTCAAAGCTGGCGTGGTGATAACCTACCCGTGGTGAGAGGTTAGTATGAGTAAAAAAGTTGTTATCTATAGCAGCCGTTCGTGCCCATTTTGCCTACGTGCTCTATCGTTATTGAATAGCAAAGATGTTGAATACACCGAAATTGATGTGGATAAAAACCCGCAAGAACGCGTGAAAATGCGTGAGCTTGCAGGTAAAAACTCTGTGCCACAAATTTGGATTGGTGACCACCACGTGGGTGGTTGCACCGAACTGTACGCCCTAGAAAGCGCTGGGGAACTCGATCCATTACTAACAGGAAAATAAACCGCCATGAGCGAGAATAACCAAGAGCAAGTGTTTCAGTTGCAACGTATTTACACCAAGGACATTTCCTTTGAATCACCCGCTGCCCCCCAAGTGTTTTTGGAATCTTGGCAGCCTGAAGTAAATTTACAGCTGAACACCAATGCGGTGCGTATGAACGACAGCGCTAACGATTATGAAGTGACTTTAGAGCTGACTGTAACGGCCCAGCACGAAGACACTGTGGTTTATCTAGTGGAAGTGCAGCAGGCTGGTATTTTTACTGCGGCGGGTTTCCCACCTGAAGAGATGGATCACTTGTTAGGTTCGTATTGCCCTAACCTGCTGTTTCCTTATGCGCGTGAAATGGTATCGAGCTTGGTAAGTAGCGGTACCTTCCCGCAGTTGCTATTACAGCCTATTAACTTTGACGCGCTGTATCACCAGGCGCAGCAAGAGCAGGCCGAGCACTAATTGCTTATGTGGCGTTAGCCAAGGTGGAAGCCTTGCTGGCGCCATGCCTCATAGGTGGCGATCGCCACACTGTTCGATAAATTCAAACTTCTGCTGTTAGGCGCCATGGGCAAATACACATGCTGCTCTGTGGGCAGGCTGTGTAAAATAGCTTGTGGCAGGCCGCGTGTTTCAGGGCCAAATAACAGCACATCTTCAGCTTGGTAGGCCACTTGGTGATAGCTAGTTTGCCCTTTAGTGGTGAGTGCAAACATGCGCCGCTGGCCAAGCCAAGTGCAAAAAGCCTCCCAGTTTACGTGCCGTTGCACGTGTGCAATATCTTGATAATCCATGCCAGCACGGCGCAGCTGTTTGTGCGCTAAAGAGAACCCAAGAGGCTCGATTAAATGCAGCATAGCGCCCATGTTGGCAGCCAAGCGAATGATGTTGCCGGTGTTGGGTGGGATTTCGGGCTCGTATAAAGCGATGTGGAACATAGTGCACTCGGAGGGAAGGTGGCGCCTTGGGCGATGTGCTCAAGGCGCAGAAGGTTAGGCGCGGCCGGCGCGTTTACGTTCAGATTCAGTTAACAGCTTCTTGCGTAAACGTAGGTGGTTAGGGGTTACTTCCACTAACTCGTCGTCGGCAATGAAATCGATGCACTGTTCCAAAGAAAACTGCAGGTGCGGTGTTAAGATGATGCTTTCATCGGTGCCCGAGGCGCGCACGTTGGAGTGGGCTTTGCCGCGGGTGGGGTTAACCACTAAATCGTTATCACGCGCGTGAATACCTACAATCTGGCCTTCGTATACATCCACATTTGGGGGCAAGAATAGGCGGCCGCGCTCTTGTAGGTTAAACAAAGCAAAGGCCAACACTTTGCCATTGGTATTTGAAATCAACACACCGTTGTTGCGATCGGCAAATTTTTCATTGCGGAAATCGCCATAGTGGGAGAACACCGAGTTCAAAATACCCGTGCCCGAGGTGAGCGTCATAAACAACGAACGGAAGCCGATTAAACCACGTGCGGGAGCAATATATTCTAAACGAATACGGCCTTTGCCATCTGGTTGCATGTCTTGCATTTCACCGCGGCGTAAACCTAGTTGCTCCATAATTGGGCCTTGGTGATCCTCTTCGATATCAATCACCAAATGTTCGTATGGTTCTTGTTTTACGCCATTTTCTTCGCGAATAATCACTTCGGGGCGGCCTACGGCCAACTCAAAGCCTTCGCGGCGCATGTTTTCGATCAGTACCGATAAATGTAGCTCGCCACGGCCAGATACGCGGAAGCGGTCGGGGCTGTCGGTATCTTCAACGCGCAAGGCCACGTTGTGGCGCAGTTCTTCGGTAAGGCGCTCGCGAATGTTGCGCGAAGTCACATACTTGCCATCTTGGCCCGCAAAAGGTGATGTGTTCACGTGGAAAAACATGCTTACGGTGGGTTCGTCCACGGATAACTGTGGCAGGGCTTCCACGTGGTCTGGATCGCACAGGGTGTCGGAAATTTCTAATGGATCAACGCCGGTGATGCAGATAATGTCGCCAGCGCTTGCTTCAGGCACTTCCACACGTTCTAGGCCATGGTGGCCCATAATGGTAAGGATGCGCGCGTTGCGTGCCTTGCCATCGTTGCCAACCACGCGCACGGGGCTGTTGGTTTTAATGCGCCCGCGTTTAATGCGGCCCACGCCAATAATGCCCACGTAGCTGTTGTAATCTAAGGAGGAAATTTGCATTTGAAACGGCCCGTCTTCATCCACATCGGGGTGGGGCGCGTACTCAACAATGGCTTCGTAAAGTGGCGTCATGTCTGGCGCCATATCGTTTGGGTCGAGGCCGGCAATGCCGTTAAGTGCTGAGGTGTAGATGACTGGGAAGTCGAGCTGTTCGTCGGTGGCACCGAGGTTGTCGAAAAGGTCAAACACTTGGTCCATTACCCAGTCTGGGCGAGCGCCGTCGCGGTCGATTTTGTTAATAACCACAATGGGTTTAAGGCCGGCTTCAAACGCTTTCTGCGTTACAAAGCGGGTTTGCGGCATGGGGCCGTCCACAGCGTCCACTAGCAGCAAAACAGAATCTACCATCGACATTACCCGTTCCACTTCGCCGCCGAAATCGGCGTGCCCAGGCGTGTCAACAATGTTAATGCGGTAATCGTTCCACTTAATGGCTGTGTTTTTGGCCAAAATGGTGATGCCACGCTCTTTTTCAATGTCGCCGGAGTCCATTACTCGATCACCGTGGTCAACACGCTCATCGAGGGTGCCTGAATGTTGTAGGAGCTTGTCTACAATGGTGGTTTTACCGTGATCAACGTGAGCAATAATGGCAATGTTGCGTAGTTTACTAATACTGGAAGCCATGAAGTGTTTTTCGCCTAGAATAAAGGTATGCGTTGCGCGCATACGAAAATAGGAGGGCCAGCCAAAGTGGGCTGAGGTTAAATCGGCGCTGATTATACACTTTATTGTTCAGTTTGTACGCATTTGCTTTCCTAGGTTGCATAGCAAGCTATCTGTTTTGCCGTGGTAAATGGCGCTAAACTAGCGCCCTAAGAATATAATGCTGTTGTGGTTTTACGTATCAATACGCTTTTTTGCCACTAATTCTATTAGAATGGCGCCTTTGTATTTGGCAAAGCCACATTGTTGCCTAAGGTTTAGTAGTAAAACAGGAGAAGATTGTGCGTAAAACGCTGATTGCCTTGTTAGGCTGTTTATGTTTATTCACTGGAGGAGCCACGGTGGCTGCTGACAACTTACAAAGTAAGGTTGTTTTTGGTTTACATGAACAAGCAAGCATTCCTGAGCTTGGCATCGAATTAAAAGCAAAATTGGATACTGGTGCAAAAAGTGCGTCGCTGAGCGCCTACGATATCGATACCTTCGATAAAGACGGTGAGGAGTGGGTGCGCTTTAAGTTGGGTGCTAAGCATCTTGAGGGCCAAGAAGTAGAGCTGCCCATTGATAACACCGTACGTATTCGCTTACGTAAAGAAGAGCAAGATGAATTATCAGACGCCTCTCAGCGCCGCTACGTGGTAAAGCTTACGGTTTGCATTGGCGAGCGCGGTGTGCCCATGCGGGTAAACCTAGCAGACCGCCGCCACTTTAACTTCCCCTTATTAGTGGGCTCGGAAGGCTTAAGTGCTATGGGCGTGCTAGTGGATTCGGGCCAAGAGTATGCGCTGGGCAAGCCCCATTGCGATGAAGACGACGTGGACGAAGCCGCGGCTGAGTAATATCGTTATTAGTGCTATACAAGCACATCACAGAAAATAGGAAAGCTGAATGCGTGGTGTAAAACTACATGCAATGATTTTAGCACTGATCCTGATATTTATTGGGGGCAGTGCCACTCTGTATCAAATATTTGTGTTGAAAGTGCCCGTAGCTGAAGACGAAACCGATTTAGTATGGGTGCTTGATGCGCGGGTGCAATTCGACGCACATAAGGATACTCCGGTGAAGGTGCATATGTTTGTGCCGCCACATAGCGATAGCTTTTTATCGCTGAACGAAAGTTTTATTTCGCCTAATTACGGCTATAGCGTGCAGGGTGAAGATGATAACCGTAAGGTAACTTGGTCGGTACGCCGTGCTTCTGGTGAACAAACTATTTATTACCGGCAATCTCTATCAAAGCGTTTTGGCACTACAGGCAAAGAAGACACGGGCCAGCAGTTTCGCCCACGCCCTTCGCTCGAAGGGGCTGAAAAAGCAGCGGCAGATGCCTTGCTCGAGCCCATTCGCCAACATTCCGCCGATGTGGAAACCTTTATTACCGAGATGGTGCGCCGCTTAAACAACCAAGATGACGATAACGTAGCCTTGTTGCATGGTGGTGATTTAAGCCCTGAAAACCGTGCCAGAGTAATTGAGACATTGCTTTCCGTGGCCCATATACCTTCGGAGCACGTACATACATTGCGCCTCACTCCTTCGCAAAAACAGCTGCCAGAGCTGTGGTTGCGTAGCCACAATGGTAAACGCTGGGTGTATTTCAACCCGGTTACTGGTAAGCAAGGCTTGCCTGAAGACCGTGTGGTGTGGTGGTTTGGCCGCGAGCCAGTGGCTGCAGTGGATGGCGGGAGCAAGCCACAAGTGAGCTTCAGTGTGGCGAAAACCGAAATGAATGCTATCCGCATGGCACAAAACAACCCACAGGCACGAGAACGTTCACGTCTTGATGCTTCTCTTTATGAATTGCCCATTGCCACGCAAGAGTCCTACCGCATTATGCTGATGATCCCGGCAGGCGTGTTGCTCATATTGTTGCTGCGCAACCTTGTGGGTTTGCAAACGCTAGGCACGTTCACGCCAGTGCTTATTGCCTTGGCGTTCCGCGAAACCGAGTTGTTGTCGGGTATTGTTATGTTCACCGTGATCACTGCTATTGGCTTGTCGCTGCGCTCTTATTTAGAACATTTGCGCTTGCAGTTGTTGTCACGGCTATCCGTGGTGCTTACCTTCGTTATTATCCTCATGGCGCTAATTAGTGTGGTGGGCTATAAGCTCGGTATCGAGCGTGGCTTGTCCATTGCTTTGTTCCCTATGGTAATTCTGACCATGGTGATTGAGCGCTTATCGATTGTGTGGGAAGAGCGTGGTGCTGGGCATGTAATGAAAACAGCGGTAGCCACATTAATCGCCGCCACTTTGGCGCACCTATTGATGAGCCAGCCCGCCTTGTCTTATTTCATGTTCACCTTCCCTGGGGTGTTGCTGGTGATGGTGGGCGTTATGCTGCTCATGGGGCATTACCGTGGTTATAGGCTTAGCGAACTCATTCGTTTCCGTGCCTTAGCGGAAAAGGGGAGTTAAACCATGATAAAGATATGGCGCCGTTTGAAAGAACGCGGAATTATGGGTATTAACTCCCGTAATGGCGGCTACGTGATGCGTTACAATCGCCGCCATCTCTACCCCTTGGTAGATGATAAGGTGAAAACCAAAGAAAAAGCGCTAGAAGTGGGCATTCATGTACCAGAAAAGTTTGCGGTGATTGAAACCGAGCAGCAGATTAAACGTTTCAACCAACTTATTGATGGGCGTACTGATTTTGTGATCAAGCCCGCCGAAGGGGCTGGTGGCGATGGTATTTTAGTGATCACAGACCGCTTCGAGGGCATGTATCGTACAGCAGGGGGTAAGCTGCTCAACCAAGGCGATATCGAACACCATTTATCGGGGATTATTTCTGGGATTTATTCCTTGGGAGGTTATCGAGATAAAGCCTTGGTGGAATATCGCGTAACCCCCGATGAGGTGTTTGCTGCCATTAGCTATGAAGGTGTGCCAGACATTCGTTTAATTGTGTTGCAAGGCTACCCTGTAATGGCCATGTTGCGCTTGCCCACGCGCCAATCCCAAGGCAAGGCTAATTTGCACCAGGGTGCCATAGGGGTGGGGGTGGATCTAGCCACAGGCATTACTATTAGCGGCACGTGGCATAACCGTATTATTCACCGCCATCCTGATACCACAAACCCAGTGGCAGGGGTGCAATTGCCTGGTTGGGATGATTTTATGCGTTTAGCCAGTGGCTGTTATGAGCTAACGGGGCTGGGCTATATCGGTGTGGATCTGGTGCTAGATAAAGACGAGGGAGCGATGATGTTAGAAATTAACGCGCGCCCTGGCTTAAATATTCAAATAGCTAATGACGATGGCCTTGAGCGCCGTTGCCGCTTAGTGGAAGAGCGGATAGCCATGCGTGAAAATAAGCAGTTACCCATGGAAGATGTGGAGGCACGCATAGCGTTTAGCAAGGCAAATTTTGCCTCGCACCTTACCGCACAGGTGATGGCTGAAACATCGTAATTCATTGGCCGCTATCTCCGGCATGCGTTGCTAGGGCATGGCGGCCTCATCTGTTATACTCTCTCGTTTTATTCGCAACGAATTTTGCCGAGGCGTAGCGCCTCAAGATGAGAACCTTTATGTCTGATATGCAACCTGCCGCCGATAAACCGTTTAAGCGCAAAGCCTTAGCGCTTGTATCGGGTGGCTTAGATTCCATGCTTGCTGTGCGCGTAATCCAAGAGCAAGGCGTGGAAGTGGAAGGCGTTAACTTTTACACCGGTTTTTGTGTAGAGGGGCACACCCAAGCAATTCGTGAGCGCGACAAAAATAAAAATAAACGTAACGATGCTCTGTGGGTGGCCGAGCAACTTGGTATTAAGCTGCACATTATTGATATCTCAGAAGAATACAAAGACGTTGTGCTAAACCCCAAGCATGGTTACGGCGCACACCTGAACCCATGCCTTGATTGCAAGATATTTATGGTCAATCAAGCCACACTGATGCTCAGTAAAGCACGGGAAATGGCGGGCGATGAAGGGTTTGATTTCATTATTACTGGAGAAGTAATTGGCCAGCGGCCAAAGTCGCAGCTGAAATGGACGATGCCCGTCATTGCTCGTGAGTCGGGCGCTGATGACCGTTTACTGCGCCCTTTAAGCGCATTAAATTTAGCGCCAACGTTACCAGAGCGCGAAGGTTGGGTGAACCGCGATGAACTCTATGGCTTTAGCGGCCGCAATCGCAAGCCGCAAATTGAGCTGGCGGAGAAATTTGGTTTAACTGAATTTGCCCAGCCTGCGGGGGGTTGCTGCTTCTTAACCCACGAGGCGTACTCGAATAAACTGGCAGACCTCTGGCAAGCAAAGCGCAAGCGCGATTACGAACTCGATGACATCATGCTGTTGAAGGTTGGGCGCCATATTCGCCCGCGGCCGCATTTTAAAATGATAGTTAGCCGCGAAGAGGGTGAAGGCAACTTTTTACAAGGCTATCGATACCAGTACCCGAGCATCGAGATTGTTAGCCATCGTGGGCCATTAACATTGATCGATGGTGAATTGACGGAAGCGGGTGATCTTGAACTAGCCGCTTCTATTGCTGCGCGTTTTTCTCAAGGCCGTACAGCTGAGGAAGTGGTTGTTGCATTCCGTGAGCCCAATGGTGTGGTTCGTGAAATCACCGTCGCACCCATGCGCCCAGACCAAATTGATCCGCAGTGGCACGTGGGAGAGCATAGGCCCGACATTCCACCAGCACCAGCAGCACAGGAAGCATAATTATGGAAGAGCTTGATGTGCGCCGCTTGTTGTGCCCCATGCCCGTTATTCGTACGCAAAACAGAATCAAAGATATGGCCACAGGTGACGAATTACGTGTGGTGGGCACAGACCCTGGCATGCTTAACGATATTCCCACTTGGTGCCGTATTAATGGCCATACTGTGCTGGCTATGGAAGAAGGCAAGGGTGAATATGTTGTGCATTTACGCGTGCAGCACACATAACTAAAGAGATACTAATACAAACACTGCGCTCGGGGAGGGCGTGAGATTATGCCTGGTAAAACGCTAAAACTAATCAAGGAAACAGATGCTAAATGGGTGGATTTACGCTTTACCGATAGCCGCGGTAAAGAGCAGCATGTGAGTTTTCCTGTGTCGCAGGTGGACGAGGAGTTTTTTGCTGAAGGCCGTATGTTCGATGGCTCTTCTTTTGCGGGTTGGAAAGGCGTGAACGAATCCGACATGATGCTGGTGCCAGATGACGATTCGGCAGTGGTAGATCCTTTCACCGATGCCACCACCATTAATGTGCGTTGCAACGTGGTTGATCCTGTAACCATGCAAGGTTACGACCGTGATCCTCGCACCATCGCCCAACGGGCAGAAGAATATCTGCAAGCCACAGGCATAGCCGACGAAGCTTTATTTGGCCCCGAACCCGAGTTTTTTGTGTTTGACGGCGTGCGCTGGCGTAATGAGATGCATAGCACCCTCTACCAGATTTATTCTGATGAGGGAGCATGGATGAATGGTGCCAAGTACGAAGGCACTAACACGGGCCATCGCCCAGGCGTAAGCGGTGGCTATTTTCCCGTGCCACCAGTGGATAGCTTGCACGATTTACGTGCAGCCATGTGCATGGCGCTAGAAAGCATGGAGCTCGAAATAGAAACGCACCATCACGAAATGGGCACCGCTGGGCAGTGTGAAATTGGTGTGGGGCCGGCAACGCTAACCCGTAAAGCTGATGAAGTGCAGATTTTAAAATACTGCGTCCATAACGTGGCCCACGCTTATGGCAAAACAGCTACTTTTATGCCTAAGCCGCTAGTGGGTGATAGTGGCTCGGGCATGCATGTGCATCAATCGTTGCAAAAAGATGGCCGCAACCTATTTGTGGGTGATTTGTATGGTGGCTTGAGCGAAACAGCTTTGTATTACATTGGCGGGCTGTTGCATCATGCGCAAGCCCTAAGCGCTATCACCAACCCTAGCACCAACTCCTATAAGCGCTTGGTGCCAGGTTATGAGGCACCGGTGAAGTTAGCGTATTCTGCACGCAACCGTTCGGCTGCAATTCGTATTCCCTATGCTAACAGCCCTAAGAGCCGCCGCATTGAAGCGCGCTTTCCTGATGCCACGGCAAACCCTTACTTGTGTTTCGCCGCTTTGTTGATGGCCGGTTTAGATGGTATCCAAAACAAAATCCACCCTGGTGAAGCCATGGATAAAGACCTTTACGGCTTGCCTCCTGAAGAAGCACAACAGGTGCCTACTGTGGCGGGCTCATTAGAGGCGGCGATCGCAGCCCTGCAACAAGACCATGAGTTTCTGTTGAAAGGAAATGTTTTCACCGAAGAAGGCTTGCAGGCCCACATTGCGCTGCTACAACAAGATGTTGAACGCTTGCGCTTAGCGCCACATCCGCTCGAGTTTGACATGTATTACTCCTTATAAGGTAGGCGCTGCGGTGAAAGTATTGTTGCAGCGAGTGGCTTCTGCCCATGTGGAAGTGAACCAAGAGACCATTGGCCAAATTGGCCATGGTCTCTTGTTGTTTGTGGGGGTATGTAAAGGCGACACCCCGGCCACGGTAAAGAAACTAGCCAAAAAGGTGTTGGCGTATCGTGTGTTTGCTGATGCCCAGGGGAAAATGAACCTCAATGTGGCACAAGCAGGCGGCAGTTTGTTGATTGTCTCGCAGTTCACTTTGGCGGCGGATACAGGCAAAGGGTTGCGGCCTAGTTTTTCTTCGAGCGCGCCGCCTAATGAAGCTGTACCTTTGTATGAATATTTTATTGAGTGCTGTGCACAAAGTGGTGTGCCTGTTGCCACGGGGCAATTTGCAGCCGATATGCAGGTGCATTTAGTGAACGATGGGCCGGTAACGTTTTTGCTTGAAGGCCATTGACATTTACTAAGGCGTGGTGGCGTTTTATTTGCAAAAAAAGATGCTTTTGTGTGATGGTGAAAGCATAGTGAAGTTTCACCAGGCGCGTTAACTAAAAAAGGAAATGACAATGAAAAAAATTATTCTCGCGGGTGCTTTATTGGGGTTTTCTATGTCGGCCACGGCGGCGGCCCCAGGTGGCAGTAGTTGCGGTTGGGGTAACATGCTGTTTGCAGGCAATAGTGGCCTGCCAGCACACACCCTAGCCAGTATTGTTAATGCCACTTCTGGTAACGCCACCTTTGGTATGACATCGGGCACCAATGGTTGTGATACGAGCGGCACGTTAACTTATGGCGGCAAAAGTTTATTAAGCATGAACGGTGTGTTAGAAGAAGTGGCACACGACGTAGCTATGGGTGAAGGTGAAGCACTTACCGCATTATCCATTGCGATGGGGGTGCCGGCAGAGGACCGTGAGCACTTTAACACGGTATTGCACGCAAACTTTGCCAGCATCTTTCCCACAGAGGATGCTACCGCAGAAGAAGTACACAGCAACATAGTTGCAGTGCTGCAAAAAGATGAGAAGCTAGCTAAGTACTCTGCTTAAGTAGCGGCTTAGCAAACGCCCTGCGGTTGCCCTCAGCCGCAGGGCGTTTTTGTTGAGAATAAATAATGACAATAAGACGGCGATTGCTCTGCTATGGCTGCCTATGGCTTTGGCTATGCTTGGGGCATGCGCAAGCAAACCAAACCGGCCCACCTGCGCAAGTGCTGGCTTACAGCGAGCGTTGGTTGGCCTTATTGCACTGGAACCAAGGCACCACGTTGCGTAGCCGTGGCACCAGTTATGTGCAAGATCCTGATTTCTTTCTCGCCCCTCAAGGGCAACAAGATCCCGTGGCAGAGCTCGATGCCTCTATTCATGCATTGCAGGCTGCTGGCAGCCCAGCGCGCTGCCAGTTTCCCGCCCGCTTTCGTTTTTTAGCTGAGGCATTCGGATGGCCTACCGATGGGGCTTTTGACCATTGCCAGGAATATCTACAGTGGCGCGCAGAGGTGCCGGATGGGCGTGTGGCTTTGGTGTTCCCCGCCACTTATTTGAATAGCCCGTCGTCGATGTTTGGCCACACGCTGTTGCGCTTAGATAAAGCAGGTGAAGAAGACGATGTGTGGCTTTCGTGGGCGATCAACTTTGGTGCTGTGGTGGATGATGCAGATAGCTCTATGTTGTACATTTATCGCGGTTTAGCTGGGGGTTATAACGGTTATTTCTCCACAGTGGCTTACCACAGCAAAGTGCAAGATTACGCTCACATTGAAAACCGCGATATGTGGGAATACCCCCTAGCATTAACCGCAGAAGAACGGCAGTGGGTAATTGAGCACTTGTGGGAAATGAAAGATGTGCGCTTTGATTATTTTTTCCTTGATGAAAACTGTTCCTTGCGGTTGCTGGAGTTGGTGGCTTTAGCACGGCCCGGCACCGATATGTTGGCCGATTTCAGGCTAACGGAAATACCTGTGAACACCGTGCGTGCGGTGGCCGGTGCTGGGTTGATTGAACAGCAAATTTATCGCCCTTCGAAAGCTAGCGAGTTAACAGCACTAGAAGAACAGTTAACCTGGGCACAGCGGCGGCTGGCAGTGCGGTTAGCACAGGATACAGCGGTGGCTGAAAGCAAGGTATTCAAGCAGCATCAGCAAGTAGAGCAGCAACGCATGCTAAATGCAGCGTACCATTGGTTGCGTTTTCAGCAGCAAGGCAAGGCACGTGACCCGCGCAATGCGCAGCACAGCATGGCATTGCTGCGTTTGTTAAATGCCTATTCACCGGCGCCAAACACCGCAGTGGTAACGCCAGAGCGCCCTGAGACAGGGCACCCCACCAAAATGATGGCAGCAAGTGCTGGGGCATATGATGGTAAAACGTTTGGCCAGTGGGAATACCGTTTAACTTACCATGATTGGCTTGATCCTCCAGCAGGGTTTTTACCGGGGGCGCATATCGAAGCTTTGCATTTACAGCTGCGCCACCAAGCGCAAGATAAATTGCGCTGGCAAGCACTCACTGTGGTGGATATTCGTTCGCTTGCACCGCGCAGTACTTTTATTAAACCGCTCTCGTGGTTTGTGCGTGGTGGCTTAGAACGCACCGCAGTGGCAGGGGCATATCGTTTGGCGAGCTATGTGGAAGGTGGGCCAGGTGCAGCGTGGCGTTGGCGTTCGTTGCGGCCCTATGTTTATGCAACCGGGCGCCTAGAGCACCATGGGGTGCATGCACAATATGTGGAGCCTGGCTTAGGCACTAATGTTGGAGTGTTGTGGCATGCTCCACGGCAGGTGGTGTTAGGGGCCAATGCAAGCAGCACGTATTTTTTACGTGATAGCCAGCGGTATACCTTGCGGCTGAGCGCCAACATTCCGTTGCATCGCCAGCAGGCGTTGCGCATTGAGGTGGGGCATGAGGCGTGGCGCAAGGGTGGTGATACAGAGGCACAATTGGCATGGCGATATTATTTCGATTAATCACCCTATTGGGCTTGTTGTTGCTAGTGGGCTGCGCCAATGTGCTGTTTCAGCCGCACAAGGCCTGGGTGCAAACCCCCAAGCAGCAAGGGTTGGCCTATGAAGATGTGTTGTTGGTGCACAACAAGGGAACACGCGTGCATGGTTGGTGGCTGCCTGCTAAGGGCACGGCGCGTGGTACGGTGTATTTTTTGCATGGCAATGCAGAAAATATCAGCACGCACTTGATGGCGGTGGCGTGGTTGCCGCAGCAAAATTATAACGTGTTCTTAATAGATTACCGTGGTTATGGTGCTTCAGAAGGTAAGCCTTCTCTGCCTGCGGCATTGAATGACATCCAGCTAGGCTTGCACTGGTTGCGCCATGGCACTAAAAGCGTGGGGCCGCTGGTTGTTTATGGGCAAAGCTTGGGCGCCGCCATGGGTGCTTTTGTATTAGCACAGGGCTACAACCAAGAAGGCTATCAGTGCGCAGTGCTAGAGGCAGGCTTTACGAGTTATCGTGAGATTGCCGCAGAGGTAATGCAGCGCAGCTGGTTGCGTATTGTTAAGCACTTATTGTTGCCCACTTTGCCTAAGGATTGGGCGCCAGAGGAACAAGTGGCACACATTCAGGCGCCCTTACTAATAATGCACAGCGAACAAGATGAGATAGTGCCTTATAGCCATGGCTTGCGTTTGTATGCAGCGGCGCAGCCACCTAAGCAAATGCTCACGCTACAAGGGCCACATATTAGTGGCGCTGATAATGCTAAAAAACAGCAGGGTTTATTAACGTTTATGCAGCAACACTGTGAGTGATTAAGCGCCTGTGGTGCGGCTGCCTTCGGCTGTGCGTGGTGTGATCCATTGAGACAATACTAGCCCGATTTCAAATAGAGCCCACATGGGTAGGGCGAGCAAGGTTTGTGAAAACACATCTGGCGGGGTAAGAAACATGCCCACCACAAAACAGCCGAGGATAATATAAGGGCGTTTTTCGCGTAATGCGGCCACGGTCGTTGCACCGCTCCATACCATTAAAATAATGGCAATGGGAAGCTCAAATGCAGCGCCGAAGGCTAAGAACAGTTTCATAACAAAATCAAGATAACTGCTGATATCAGTGGCCACAGCTACGCCGTCGGGGGCGATAGACGTGAAGAAAGCAAAAATTAGCGGGAACACCACGAAATAAGCAAAAGCGGTGCCTAAATAAAACAGCAACACACTACTGCCGAGCAAGGGCAGGGCTAGGCGTTTTTCCCGTTGGTATAAGCCTGGAGCAATAAAGGCCCACGCTTGGTGCAAGATGTAAGGCACCGCCATAAAAATACTCACATAAAGGGTGAGCTTAAACGGCACTAAAAATGGAGAGGCCACTTCGGTGGCGATCATTGTGGAGCCCTCTGGCATGGCTTGCACCAGGGGTTTGGCCACAAAACTGTAGAGATCGCGCGAAAAATAAAACAAGCTTAAAAATAATACGCCGATAACAAGAAAAGTGCGCAGAATGCGGCTGCGAAGTTCCAACAGGTGGGTAATCAGTGGCTGTGGGTGCTCGGTGGTTACACGCTCATTCATTTACTGCGGATCCTGCTTGTTATCTTGGGTGCTGTTGGTGGTTGGCTCGGGCGCTGTTGGTGAATTTATGTTGTCTTCGTTCAGGCCTAGCTCATCCATTTCTTTTTTGTAGCGCTCCATCACTTCCAAGTTATGGGCTTCGCGTTCTAGTTCGTATTTTAAGCTAGAAAACAACCCTTTGGCACGGCCCACCCACAAACCGATATTGCGTGCCAGTTGCGGCAGTTTTTCTGGCCCAAATACCACCAGTGCCACAATAAAAACCAGGGTGATTTCTGCGAAGCCCACATCAAACATACAGGGTTATGCCTTATCTTCTTCGTGCTGTGTGGTGTTGCTAGGTTCGAGCGTGCCTTGCTTGAGTTGCTCTGTTGTTTGCTGGCCTTCGCTTTCGCCTTCACGCACGGCTTCTTTAAACTCTTTTACTGCGGTGCCGATGTCTTTACCTGTGCCGCGTAGTTTTTTCGTGCCAAAAATGGCCACAACGATAATCAGAATAATCAGTAGTTGCCAAATGCTAATTCCCGCTAACATATTTTGCTCCTAGTTATTGCTGGCGCGAGGCTTTTTCTGCTAAGCCCGATAGCCCGAACCGGCGTTGTAATTCGTTGAGTACCTGTTGTGCATCACCACCGAGATGGGTAAGCATCACCAAGCTATGAAACCACAAATCAGCGGTTTCGTAGACCACCTCGTCGAGCTGTTTGCTGTGCTCGGCGTCTTTAGCGGCAAGAATTGTTTCAGTGGCTTCTTCGCCCAGTTTTTCCAAAATTTTGTTTAGCCCTTTGTGGTACAGGCTGCTTACATAGGAACTGCTTGGATCGCCCTGTTGGCGTTCGCTTAGCACCTGTTGTAGTTGGGTTAGTACATCGCTCATCGTCGCCTCTTTGGGGTATTTAGTAGTGTAACAGATGTGGGGGTTGCCATGGTTAGAGCCCTCGCCAAAATAGGAAAGCACCCACGGCGGCAGCAACTAATTGCAGAGTGCCCATGCCTTGGCTGAGTGATGCAAACAAAAGGCCGAGGCCGGCGCCGCCGAGCAATAGTTTGCGCCGTTGCTCGCGCTGCATGGTGGCTAAACGTTGTTCGAAGCGCTGCTGCTGATAAGGCTGCTGTTGCAAGGTGTCTAGGGCCTCGCGCAGTTTGTCGGGCATTTCGGGCAGTTGCGCTAGCCATTCGGGTGCGCGCTCTTGGATTTTTTTCAGTGTGGCCGCTGGGCCAAAAATTTCTAACATGCGTGCTTCAAGTAAGGGGCGGCCGATACTCCAAATATCGAGCTCTGGATAAATGCTACGGCCGAGGCCTTCAATGTGCACTAAGGTTTTTAGCAACAGAATGTATTGCAATGGTGCTTCAATATGGAAGCGCCGCGCTGTATCAAAAATGTCTAACACTAAGGGGGCAAATTCCAGCTGGTCTAAAGGCTGCGACAGCATGGGGCTGATCATGCGGCGAATGGCGCGCTCAAACTTCACCGGATCAATGGGGGCAGTGCTCCAACCTGCGCGAATAACTGTGGCGGTGAGCTCTTCGAAATCCTCACGCATAACGGCAAGCACGAGGCGCCCTAGCAATAATAAATCGGCTTGGCTTAGGCGGCCAACAATGGCTGGATCAATGGCCATGTATTGTGGGGCAGCAGCGCTTTTAGGGTTTACGAAAATGTTGCCAGGGTGCATGTCTGCATGAAAGAAATTGTGGGTGAACACCTGCTTGAAGAAGATTTCCACGCCCCGTTCAGCCAAAGCTTGAGGATCGATGCCAGCGGCTTTGATGCGCTTGATATCGTTCACGGGAATGCCATAAATGCGATCGATAATGAGTAGGCGCTCGGTGGTATATAGGCCGTGCACCTTGGGAATATAAAGCAGGGGGCTAAATAAAAAGTGCCGGCGCATGAGCGCTGCGTTATCGGCCTCGGCGCGCAAATCTAGCTCGCCCTCGATAATCTCTTGGTAGTCTTCCACCGCCTTCACGGGGCGGAAATAGCGTGCATCCTGCCATAGGCGCTCTAACAAACGCGCGCCGGTGCGCATTAGCTGGATATCACGATCGACAATGGGCTTAAGGCCAGGGCGGCGAATTTTGGCTACCACTTCGGTGCCATCATGCAGCACGCCACTGTGCACTTGGGCAATAGAAGCGCTGGCTAAGGGGTTAGCATCAAAACTTTTAAACACGGCACCAATAGGCTGCCCTAGCTCCTCTTCTAGGCGCTGCATGGCAAGCTGGCTATCGAAAGGGGCTACGTTGTCTTGCAGTTGTGCAAGGGCATCGGTCCATTCTGGTGGCAGCATGTCGCGGCGGGTAGCCAGTAGTTGGCCGAATTTAATAAATATAGGGCCAAGGTCGGTAAGGGCGCGTTCAAGGCGCTCACCTTCGCTGAGGCCGCGTGGGCCAAACCAGCTAGAAGGCATTAGCCATTGCAATAGCAGGGCCGGTAGTTTAGCGGGGTGGTTTGGTAGTAGTGATACCAACCGGTAATAACAAAAAATGTGTATAACAAACACAGCCCTGAAGAGTGGAAACGTCATGCTTTATCCTTAGCGGCTAATTGTTCCACACGTGCGGCGAGGCGTTCGGTGGCAAGTTCAAGTTCTTCCACATCGCAGGCAAAGCCGGTTAAGGCACGCTTGGAGGGTAGTAACTGTGTTTCGTGGCGTAGGTAATCGCTGCTTTGTGCAAGTAAGCGGGTGCCAGCATTACGCAGCCAACCAAAGAGTTGCCGCCCTGTATGATCTATCTGTTGGGCGATTTCTGAACCCAACACTGGGGAGAGCATGGCACCCCAATCGAGTTCTAAGTGTTTTGCGAGTTCGCTTACTTCTTGCAGTAGCTGTTGGTTACCACGAATGCTGAGTGGGCCACCGATTAGTTGTTCGGCACGTTGCACGCCAAGCAACTGGGCCGCCATATCGAGTGCCGAACCTTGCACGGAGACATCCGCCATGGCTTCGCTACTGTGATAAATCTCCACACCGTCTTCAACAATAAGCACGAAGAGCTCGCGAGCGGGAAAACGCAATATAAATTGCAGTAAATGGCCACTGTAATTAGCAAGTTGTTGTAAGGTGGCGGGGTCGTGGCGCAGCGCTGTATTCACTGCGCGCTCGATGGTGCCAAGCAGTGCGGCTTCAAGAATGTTAGGTGTGCCTTGTCTCATAATTTAAAGCCTCGGTGCAGTGCCACGATGCCGCCGGTCATGTTGTAGTATTCGCTACGGGCGTAGCCAGCTTCTTGCATCATGTTTTTTAGTGTTTCTTGGTCGGGGTGCATGCGAATAGATTCTGCGAGGTATTGGTAGCTCTCAGCATCGTTAGCAATGGCTTTGCCCAAACGCGGCAACACAGAAAAAGAATAAATATCGTAAAGCTTTGCTAGTGGGCGGTGGATAGGTTTGGAGAACTCAAGAATTAGCAAACGCCCGCCAGGTTTTAGCACGCGCAGCATGGATTTTAGCGCAGCCATTTGGTCGGTGACATTACGCAACCCAAACGCAATGGTGATGCAATCAAAGGTGTTGTCGGCAAAGGGCAAGCATTCAGCGTTCACCTGCACCACTTCGGTGTTGTGCGAGCAGCCGGCATCGAATAAGCGGTCGCGGCCAACAGCTAGCATGGCGTCGTTAATGTCGGCAAGCACCACTGTGCCGTTGTCGCCCGTTAAACGGGAAAACTTAATGGCAAGGTCGCCAGTGCCGCCAGCTAAATCGAGAACTGTTTGCCCAGGGCGTACGCCAGCCAGCTCGATGGTTAGGCGCTTCCAAACACGGTGAATACCCATGGACATGAGGTCGTTCATGATGTCGTATTTTGGGGCGACAGAGCGGAACACATCCGCCACGTGCTCATGCTTTTCTGCCACTGGAACTTCTTTGTAGCCAAAGTGTGTGGTGCGCTTGTTGGTCATGGAGACACTCCATTAAATGGGTCTGGTTGTGCCGCAAATAATCGTTGGCTAATGCGGTGTTCTTCGTTGGTTAATTGCACTATTAAAGGGCTTACGCTAGGTAAGCCACTGAGAGCTTGAAAACCCTGGTCGAGAAAATCATACAGGTTCATAAGCCGTGCTGCATAGGCAGGCCGCCGCAACATGCGAAAGCTAGCTAACAATAAGGGCTTGCGCACGTAGCGATCAATCAGAGCGGTAGCTTCTTCGATTAATGCGAGCTGCCGTTGGCGCTGTTCTGCAGTGCAAGTGGCGCGATAGGCTATAGCGTAATCATTAACCTGCAGGGGTTCCTTGCTTAAGGGCAAGTTTATACAAAGGGCTTCATCAAGCTGTTGGGTAAGCACGGCTGCTTCGAGGGTAACGGCTGCGGTATGCATTACTGCTTGCGGCAGCAGCGCCATGGCTTTGTTGGTGGCGCGGCGAATGTCTTCGGCAACAGCATACAAATGTGCACCGCCATACACCTGGTGAAATAGAAAGTGCGCGGCGGCTTCAGCTGCTGGGGTGTTTAATGCTGGCCGATGGGTGGCGAGCAAACGCTGTATTTGCCAACGTTGCAAGCGCTGAAGCTGGGCTGTAAAGCTAGCCTCGCCTTGGTGCTGTTGCAGGGCAAAATAATGCGTAAGCGCTTGGTGTAGCCGTTGACCGTTATCCATTGCCATGTTTGTTAAAAAAAGGAGTTTGATGATAGCAGAAGCGGCTGTAAACAGGTAAGAAAGGTGTGTTCGGGTTGTTTTGCATCAAGGGCTTTGGGGCCCTTGATGCAAAGGTGTTACAGGATATAGCGGCTGAGGTCTTCGTCGCCGGCAAGGGCGCCTAGATGGCGATCCACGGCTTCGGCATCGATAGTGAGAGGCTTGTCATGGTATTGGGTGGAGAGGTTGTCAGCATCAAAGCTAATTTCCTCAAGCAGCTTCTCCATTACCGTGTGCAGGCGGCGGGCACCAATGTTTTCGGTGGTTTCGTTCACCTGCCAGGCCACTTCAGCCACGCGGCTAATGCACTCCTCAGTGAAGTCCACTTGCAGCCCTTCTGTGGCCAGCAATGCCTTGTATTGCTCAATTAGTGAGGCGCGCGGTTCGGTGAGGATGCGTTCAAAATCATTTGCCGTTAAAGCATTTAACTCCACACGAATGGGTAGGCGGCCTTGTAGCTCTGGAATGAGATCCGATGGTTTGCTGAGGTGAAAAGCCCCAGAGGCGATGAACAGAATATGGTCGGTTTTCACCATGCCATATTTGGTGCTCACTGTGCTGCCTTCAATGAGTGGCAGCAAATCGCGTTGCACACCTTCGCGGCTCACATCGGCGCCACTGGTTTCGCCACGGCGTGCAATTTTGTCGATTTCATCTAAAAACACGATGCCGCGGTTTTCCACAATCTCCACCGCTTGGCTTTTTAGGTCGTCTTCGTTAACAAGGCGTGCGGCCTCTTCGTCGCGCACAATTTTTAGTGCGTCTTTTACCTTAAGCTTTTGCTTTTCGGTTTTGCCGCGGCCCATACGCGAAAACATGTTTTGCAGCTGGCTGGTCATTTCTTCCATGCCAGGCGGCGCCATGATTTCCACGCCGGGTGCCTGTTGGCTAATGTGAATGTCGATTTCTTTGTCATCCAACTCGCCTTCACGTAGCTTTTTGCGGAAGATTTGCCGCGTGGTGCTTTCTGTGCTGTTTTCTTCACTGCCACGGGCAGGGGGGAGCAGGGCATCTAGAATGCGCTCTTCTGCGGCGTCTTCTGCGTTATGGCGTTGCTTTTCCATTGCTTCTTCGCGCAGCATTTTGATCGCTGTTTCCATGAGATCGCGAATAATGGATTCCACATCGCGGCCCACATAACCTACTTCGGTGAATTTAGTGGCTTCTACCTTAATAAAAGGGGCATTTGCGAGGCGCGCCAGGCGGCGTGCGATTTCGGTTTTACCTACTCCAGTGGGGCCGATCATGAGGATGTTTTTAGGCGATACTTCGGCACGCAGCTCATCGTTTAACTGCATGCGGCGCCAGCGGTTGCGTAAGGCTAGGGCAACGGCACGCTTGGCGCTATCTTGGCCAATAATGTGGCGGTTTAATTCGCCAACGATTTCGCGAGGGGTTAATACAGACATAGGATTACCAGGATAATTCTTCGAATGAATGGTGCTGGTTAGTGTAAATACAAATATCGCCAGCAATGGTTAAGCTTTTCGCCACAATTTCTTTGGCGGAAAGCTCAGTGTTTTCTAATAGTGCAGTGGCAGCCGATTGGGCAAAGGGGCCGCCCGAGCCAATGGCGATGAGTTCGTTTTCTGGCTCAATTACGTCGCCGTTACCCGTGATAATAAGAGAGTGGTTTTCGTCAGCAACGGCAAGCAGCGCTTCTAAACGACGCAGGGCGCGGTCGGTGCGCCAATCTTTTGCCAGTTCCACTGCAGAGCGCACCAGGTTGCCTTGGTGGCGTTCTAGTTGTGCTTCAAAACGCTCGAATAGGGTAAAAGCATCGGCGGTGCCGCCGGCAAAGCCTGCGATAACGTTGTCGTGATAAAGGCGACGAACTTTGCGTGCATTGCCTTTCATGATTGTGTTGCCAAGGCTTACTTGGCCATCTCCGCCGATAACGACGCTGTTGCCGCGACGAACGGAGACAATGGTGGTGCCGCGATATTGTTCCACGAGTGATACCTCAAATTTCTTGGCTTGAAAAAACGAAGTTGGGGCGGCCTGCAAGTTATTCAAGGCCAACCCCAGAAAATATTTTTATTGGCGTGCGCGAATGGCGAGGGTTTCAATACCTGCGCTAGCGAGTTTTTCTTTGGCGTCGGACATTGTTTGCACGTTGTTGTAAGGCCCCACCATAACGCGGTGCCATGTGTCGCCATTATCAAGTTCCACCGGCTGGATGTTGGCCTCAAAGCCGTGTAGCACTAGTTCAGCACGGCGGCGATCAGCATCAGTGTTACTGCGGAAGCTACCAGCTTGCAGTTGATAGCGAACGCCATCGTTAGCGGCGGGTGTGCTGCTTGCGGTGGGCGCCTCGGGTTCGGTTTTTTGCGCTTTTTCAGCAGTAACAATGGGTTTTTCTGGCTTTGGCTGTGTGGTGCTTGGGCGGCTTGGCGCTGGAATTTCTTCTTTCGGCACCACCACCTCCATTTCAGGCAGCACGGCATAAAAATCAAAGCTGGGGCTGCTGTCTTCGTCGGCTTTGTCTTTGTTGGGTTGCTCGGCTGGCGCAGTGTTTTCCACCTGTGCAGGTGCTGCGGGCTCACTTTGTGTTTTGGAAAGGTAAGCAACGCCGCCCACCGACAAACCAATAGCTAAGCCTACCAACAAGAAGAACCATTGGTTGTTTGCAGGCTGCTGTGGAACTGTTTTGCGCGCTGGCGTGGCGCCACGCCGAGATGCTGGTTTTCGTGCCATGTTACATCCGTTCTAAGGTGTTAATACCAAGTAGGTTTAAGCCATGCTGCAGGGTTTTGGCTGTGAGGGCTGCCAACTGCAAGCGGCTGTTTCTTAACTGTTCGTCTTCTGTGCTTAAGATAGGGCAGTGCTCATAGAAGCTAGAAAAGCTGCCTGCAAGCTCGTATAGGTACTGGCACAGCAAGTTAGGCAAGCCTTTGTCGGCCACTTGTTCGAGCGTGTTCTGGAAGGCCAGTAGCTTTTGCGCTAGGGCGGTTTCCTGCGCTGCGTTTAACTGTATATCTGCCTTCAATGTGCTTGGCTCGATGCCTGCACGGCGGAATACACTGGCTACCCTTGTGTAGGCATACAGTAAATAAGGAGCGGTGTTGCCGTCAAAGCTTAACATTTGGTCGAAGTTGAAAATGTAGTCACTGCTGCGGTTTTTGCTTAAATCGGCGTATTTTACGGCGCCGATACCCACAGTGTGGGCTATGTGCTGCAGTGTTTCCTTATCAAAATCGGGGTTTTTGCTTGCCACTAAGGCGAGGGCGCGTTCTTCGGCTTCAATAAGTAAGTCGATCAGTTTCACCGTGCCGCCAGTTCTGGTTTTGAAGGGGCGGCCGTCTTTGCCATTCATCGTGCCAAAGCCCATGTGGGCTAGCTCTGTGCTTGGCTTTACAAAGCCTGCGGCTTGGGCCACGGCAAACACTTGCTGAAAATGCAGCCCTTGGCGTTGGTCAACAAAATATAAAATGCGATCAGCGTTGAGGGTGTGCTGGCGGTAGCGCATAGCGGCTAGATCGCTAGTGGCATACAGGTAGCCTCCATCGGCTTTCTGTACAATTACCGGCAGCACGTTGCCGTCCTTGTTTTTAAAACTATCTAAAAACACACATTGAGCGCCTTCGCTTTCGGAAAGCAGCCCCTGTGCTTTGAGCGCGGCTACAATTTCTGGCAGGTCATCGTTATAGGCGCTCTCACCACGCACATCGGTGGCTGTTAGGCTCACGCCCAAACGCTCGTACACGTCAAAACAATGTTGCATGGATACGGCGTTAAACTGTTCCCACAGTTGTAAACAATAGGCATCACCCGATTGCAGCGCCACCACTAATTCGCGTGAGCGGTTGGCAAATGCTGGGTCTTCGTCAAAGCGCAACTTGGCTTGGCGGTAAAACTCTTCTAAATCGGCTAGCTCTTCTGTAAGGGTAGTGCTATCAGTTTGCTGGCTTTCCAAGTAAGCCAGCAACATGCCGAACTGGGTACCCCAATCCCCCACGTGGTTTTGGCGAATTACATGGTGGCCCAAATATTCCAAAGTGCGGGCCACAGCGTCGCCAATAATTGTGGAGCGCAAGTGGCCCACGTGCATTTCTTTAGCTAGGTTGGGGGAGGAGTAATCCACGACTACAGTTAAAGGCTGAGCAGGTGCTTCAATGCCAAGTTGCGCGCTATCACGCATGCGCTGCAAGCCTTCTGTGAGTACGTTGTCGGCCTGGAAAATATTAATGAACCCAGGGCCGGCAATTTCTACCTTTGCCACCGCGCTGCTTGTGGGCAAGTGGGCAATGATTTTCTCAGCGAGCTCGCGTGGGGGCATGCCGGCGGGTTTAGCCAACATCAAGGCGATGTTGCTGGCGTAATCACCGTGGGTTGGGTCTTTTGTGCGCTCAAGCTTAATTGGTGGCTGCGGTTGTTCTGGCAGGGTTGCGTTGTTGCGCAGCTGGATAAGAGCTTGTTCTAAAAGTTCAATGAAATGGCTTTGCATGATACTCACGAGAGGTTGTAGGTGTGGCTGAAAAAGCGCTCATTATAGAGTAGTTTCAGTGGTTTTGCTGTGTCTTTTTTAGGCTTAGGTGAGGTCTACTGGGTCCACATCCACGTGCCAACGGCAACGCTTGCTCAAAGGGTGTGCGTTGAGCGCATCGATAAGGCCGGGGATTAGTTTGTGCAGTGCCTTGCGTTCTGGTGCTAGCAGCAACAGTTGGCTGCGATAGCGGCCTTGGCGGCGCTCCATGGGTGCAGGTGCGGGGCCGAGAACCATTACCTCGTGCTGCTGCCATAGGTTGGCACTAGCTGCTGCAAGCAAGGTGGCAGGGTGGTCTTGCTGGATGGATTCTGCACGAAATAACGCTAGGTAGCCAAAGGGTGGAAAGCCTGCTAAACGGCGCTCTTGCATTAGCTGCATAGCGAATTTGTGATAATCCCCTTGGCACAACAACTGTAATAAGGGGTTGTCGATTTGCCGAGTTTGGATGAGAAGGCGGCCTGGCTGGTCGGTGCGCCCGGTGCGCCCTGCTACTTGCAAAATTAGTTGGGCGGCTTGCTCTGGCCCGCGGAAGTCGGCACTCATAAAGCCGGCATCTGCCTCTAGCATTATGGCGAGGTCTAGGCGGCTAAAGTGGTGCCCTTTAGCTAGCATTTGTGTGCCCACCAGAATGCAGGGTTTGCCTTGGTGCACAATGTCTAACTGTTTGGCTAGGCTGCCCTTTTGCCGCGTGCTGTCGCGGTCGATGCGCACGAGGGCACGGTTAGGGAAGTGTTGCTCAAGCATTTGCTGCAACTTTTCGGTGCCGGCGCCACGATCGATTAAATGGTGCGAACCACACTGTGGGCAACGCGTGGGGATCGGCCGTTGGGTGTTGCAGTGGTGGCGGCGTAATTCGCCTGCTAAACGGTGCCATGTCATATGGGCATCGCAATGGGGGCATTCTGATTGCCAGCCACAATCACCGCAAAGCAACAGTGGGGCGTAACCGCGGCGGTTAACAAACACCAAGGCCTGGCGGCCTTTGTCCAGTGTGTGTTGTAGGGCTTTTAAGCTGTATTCACTTAAGGGTTCAAGCGGGTTGAGCTGGCTGCAATCTTCGAGCTGAATAATGGGTGGTTGTGCGTGGCCTGTGCGGTGCGGCAGGCGTAAATGCCGGAAGCGCCCTTCCTGTGCAGCGTGCAGGTTTTCTAAAGTGGGGGTGGCAGTGCCGAGCACAATGGGAATGTTAAGAATCTGTGCGCGCCAAATGGCGAGGTCGCGAGCCGAATAACGAAAACCATCTTGCTGCTTGAAAGAGGTGTCGTGGGCTTCGTCGACAATAATAATGCCGGGGCGAGCGAGTGGGGTGAAGACTGCTGAACGCGTGCCGATGATAATGGCTGCCTGCCCCTCGGCGGCCATTTGCCAAGCGTACAGGCGCTCTTTGTCGGTAAGGCCAGAGTGCAGAACATGGATGGGTACGTTGAAGCGCTGTTTAAAACGCTGGATGGTTTGCGGGGTTAGGCCAATTTCAGGCACTAGCATTAACACTTGTTGGCCTGCGCCGAGGTGTTTAGCCATTACTTGCAGGTACACCTCTGTTTTGCCGCTGCCCGTTACGCCATCAAGTAAATAAGTATTGAAGTGGTCTTCGCCAAGCAGCGCATCAATGGCTGCCTGCTGTTCTGCGTTTGGGGTTAAAGGGGCTTCGCCTAAGAAAGGGCGTTCCTGCCAGGGGGTGGCGGTTAGCGGCAAGTTTACCAACTCAGCCCAGCCTTTTTTTGCTAAGGCATTTAAGGCTTGGCTGCTGATGTTTAAACTGGTGAGGGCTGGGCGGCTTAACCCTTGCTGGTGTTGTTTCAGGCAAATCAGTGCTTCTTGCTGGCGTGGCGCACGAGTTAAACCATCAATGTCTGCATGGTGGCCAGCCGCGGTTATACGCCAAATAAGCTCGCCCTCATGTGTGCCACTGTGGCCTTTGCGTAAACTTGCAGGGAGGGCGGTTTGCAGCACCTCGCCAACGGGGTGGTGGTAGTACTGCGCTGCTTTTTTGCAGAGTGTGAGTAGGTCTGGTGGTAAAATAGCTTGCTCATCAAGTTGGCGTAAAATTGGGCGGATGGTGCTTGCGGCCACGCTGGCCTCGCCATGCGCCCACACCACGTCAATTAAGCGCCGGCGGCTGAATTGCACTTCGCAACGGCTGCCGATAGCAGGCAAATGTGGGCCTGTTGGCAAGTAATCAAAAAGCTGGCGCAAAGGTACGGGAACGGCCACTTTTACAACTTGTCCCATTTTTTGTCCTTAATAGAAATGATACTTGCGTAACGTAGATAAACTGGTATTATTCGCGTTCCGAATTGCCCGGTTAATGCCATAGGTATGGTGCCCGACTGCGCTCTAGCTCCACTGCTAGTCAGTTGGTTAGGTACGGGTAGCGATGCCGTTAGGAGCGAGCCATGAAAGCAGACATTCATCCAGATTACCAGAAAGTAACGATTACCTGCAGCTGCGGTAATGTTATGAATTCCGCCTCCACACGTACAGAGGATTTCCTCGTAGATGTGTGCTCAAACTGCCATCCGTTTTATACTGGTACGCAGAAAGTAGCAGATTCTGGTGGTCAGATCGATAAGTTTAAACAGCGTTTTGGCATGATCGGTTCCCGCAGAAAGGGCTGATTTTCGCCGTAGTGTTGTTACGCGAAAAGCACCCTAGTGGGTGCTTTTTGTGTTTAGGGGGCAGCAAAATTGCTTTCGCAGCAGTGCATAAGCAGATAACTATTACCGTGTTAATTACTGCACGGGTTTGCTGTAAGCTAAGTTTTTTTAGACATAAGGCCGCGTTATATACGGTAGCGTTGGTCTTTTATTATTAATGCCAGTGGAGTACGTCATGTCCGAAGATTTCAAACAGGCGGCTCTCGACTACCACGCTAACCCGCGCCCCGGGAAAATCAGTGTCGAGATTACCAAGCCCACCGAAACAGGAGCCGACCTAACGTTGGCCTATAGCCCTGGTGTGGCTGAGCCCGTGCGTGAAATCGCCCGCGAGCCTGAAATGGCATATCGCTACACGTCAAAGGGTAACCTTGTAGCTGTAATTAGCGATGGCACAGCAATCTTAGGTTTGGGTGATTTAGGTGCGTTAGCATCGAAACCTGTTATGGAAGGTAAGGGTGTTTTATTTAAGCGTTTTGCTGGTATCGATGTGTTCGATATCGAGGTGGAAGCAGAAAGCCCGCAAGCCTTTATTGATACCGTTGCTCGTATTCACCAAACTTTTGGTGGCATTAACCTCGAAGACATCAAGGCTCCTGAATGCTTTGAAATTGAGCGCATTCTTAAAGAGCTGTGCGATATCCCCGTATTCCACGACGACCAACATGGTACTGCTATTGTTGCGTGCGCCGGCTTACAAAATGCGTTGATCTTAAATAAAAAGAAGATCGAAGATATTAAGGTGGTGTGCTTGGGTGCAGGCGCGGCTGGTGTTGCTACCACTAAGTTAATGATTGAAATGGGCGTGCAGAAACAAAACATTTACATGCTCGATAGAAAGGGCGTGATCCACAGCCGCCGCGACGACCTTAACCAATATAAGGCCGCGTTTGCTGTAGAAACAGATAAACGCACCCTTGAAGATGCAATGCAAGATGCGGATGTGTTCATTGGTGTATCAGGCCCCGACATGCTTACCACTGAAATGGTAGAAAGCATGGCGCCAAACCCTATTATTTTTGCTTTGGCCAACCCAGATCCTGAGATTCGCCCAGAGCTTGCGCACACAGTGCGTGATGATCTAGTTATCGCCACTGGCCGTTCGGATTACCCCAACCAAGTAAACAACGTGCTTTGTTTCCCATTTTTGTTCCGCGGTGCGCTTGATGTGCGCGCTACAGCGATTAATGAAAAGATGAAGCTTGCCGCGGTGCATGCTATTGCTGCCATCGCGCGTGAAGAAGTGCCTGCTGTGGTTTCTGAGGCTTACGAGGGAGAAGAATTAGCGTTTGGGCCTAACTATATTATTCCGAAACCAAACGACCCGCGCCTACTAGGCACTGTGTCTGCTGCTGTGGCTGAAGCTGCGGTGGAATCGGGAGTGGCACGCAAGGGTTACCCTGCACACTACCCACTAGAAACCGTAGTTGATATTTTTCCAGCAGAGGCGCGTTTGCTGAAAAAATAACAAGCGTAAGTAAAAAACGCCGTTACGAGCTATGAGCTGGCCCCCATTTATTGGGCAGGTTAGTGATTAAGCGCTCAAGGCCTGAGTTCGATATTGTGTCGGCCTTAGGCCTTTTTGTTTGAGCTTGATCCGCTCGTGGTTGGCATAAGAGATGTAGCCATCAATGCTTTTCTCAAGCTGCGTTATTTAAGCAATTACCTTTGCGAGATATGCTTTGAGTAGAACATTTAATCGTATAGGCGTTACCAACGACTAACGCCCCACGCCTGCCTCTTAAATTAACATGGGCTGCGGTTTTATTTATTCGCGAGGTGGCAACACCGGTATTGGTATTGGCATATTCTCAGGCCACTTTGAATTTAAATCCTGGTGGCTATTTAGGCATAAAAGCCCCAAAAAGTTAGGCATATTTTTGGGGCTGTTCAGCTAGCCTGTAGCGGCTTTTTTGATGTTGGGGCGAACCGCTAGAATAAATCTTCCACTTGTGTTTGCTCACCGCTAAAACGTTCGTCGTCGCTGCCACTAAATGGATCTACATATTCATAGCCAGGTACTAGCTCACTAGGGAAAAACTCGGTGATGGTGCCGGGGCCTGTGCTGTTAGTGCGGTAACCGGTTTTGCGATTAATGCGCGCCGAGGTGATGTTATCTGGCATGGGCAATTCGGTTTCGGGCACACCTTGCAGGGCTTGGCGCATGAAGTTGGCCCAGATAGGCAAGGCTACTTCGCCACCGTATTCGCGTGCGCCAAGAGTTTTTGGTTGGTCAAAACCCACCCACACAGCGGTGGAGAGGGCGGGGGCATAGCCCACAAACCAGGCGTCTACAAAGTTATTGGTGGTGCCGGTTTTGCCGGCAATATCTTTACGGTTCACGGTGGCGGCCTTGCTGCCGGTTCCCTTGGTGATAACGTCTTTCAACATGGAATCCATGAGCCAAGCATTACGTGCTTCAAGCGAGCGTTTCACCGTTAAGGGTTTAGGCGTGTTAGCTTTGCTGCTTGAGCCACTGAGTGCTGTGTTGGCGTTGAATTCTGCTTTTGCTCGCTCACAGTCTTCGTTTTCTTCGCATAGTAGCGGGGTGGGTGATACCCATAACACAGTGCCATCGGCAGATTCCACACGGTCAATATACCAAGGTGCAATATAAAAGCCGCCGTTGGCAAAAACACCATAGGCCGAGGCCATTTCTAAGGGGGTGTTAGAGCCACTGCCGAGAGAGATGGCGAGTTCGCGCGGGTAACTGTTTGGCTGAAAGCCAAAGATGCTCAGTTTTTGCAGGGTGTTGTCGATGCCTGCGCGCAACAATAGGCGCACGGAAACTAGGTTGAGCGAACGGTAAAGAGCTTCGCGTACAGGGGTTGGGCCATAAAACTGCCGGCTTGCCCCCATGGGGCGCCAAGCAGAGGGTGAGCCGCCCTCTTGTAGCACAATGGGAGCGTCGTTAATTACTGTGCCCGGTGTTACGCTGCCAAGCATGGCAATGCTGTAAATGAAGGGTTTGAAGGCTGATCCTGTTTGCCGTTTGGCTTGCACCGCGCGGTTGTATTTTGAATGGTTGAAGCTGTAACCACCTTGAATGGCACGAATTGCACCTGTGCTTGGGTCTGTTGCCACGATGGCGCCTTCCACGTCGGGAACTTGTGCTAAGCGCCATTCAATGGGGGCATCATCTTGAAGAATGGGGCGCACGTAAACCACATCGTTCACTGAGAGGATATCGCTTGCTTGTTGTGGGGCTGCGCCGCGTTGGTTTACCCCTATGTAAGGGCGTGCCCACGACATATTGTTCCAGCTAAGTGTGGTGCGGGTGCCATGGCTAAAGACAATCGTTGCGTTTTGCCCGTTTACACTAGTAACAACTACTGGTTCTAGGTTGCCAACGGTTTTTAATGAGCTTAATGCTTTGCGCCAATCGCTTCTTGCTTGGGCGGTTTCTTCCTCGTTGTCGAGTTGTTTGGCTGCGGCGCCACTAAGAACATCATTATAGCTGGGCAACAGGGCTTGCTCGGGCAAGGATGAAATATCAACGCTTTCTTTACTGCCTCGCCAACCGTGGCGTTCATCGTAGTTGTGTAGTTGGTCACGCAAGTTCGTTACCGCAGAGCGCTGTAAGTTGCGGTCGAGGGTGGTAATAATTCGTAAGCCATTTGTGTAAGCATCTGCCCCAAATTCATTAACGGCAAAGCGGCGTGCCATTTCAGCCATGTACCCACCGTCGGAGGCGATAAAAGAGTGGTGGTAGCGAGCGTGGTCTTTGGTATTTACAGCGTCTTCGTATTCCTCAGTATTAATATGACCAAGCTTATGCATGCGAGATAACACCCAGTTGCGCCTCTCTATGGCGCGCTCGGGGTTGCTAATGGGGTTGTAAGTGGAGGGGGCCTTGGGTAGCCCTGCGATCATGGCAGCTTCATCGAGCGTGAGCTCGTTAAGTGCTTTGCCATAATACACTTGCGCAGCTGCCGCAATGCCATAGGCACGTTGGCCAAGATAAATTTTATTAACGTATAAAGTTAGAATTTCTTCTTTTGTAAGCAGGTTTTCTATTTGTAGTGATAAAATAATTTCATTAAATTTGCGTAAGAAGGTTTGGTCGCGGCTCAAAAAGAAATTGCGGGCCACTTGCATAGTAAGAGTAGAACCGCCTGAGCGAATGCGGCGATACTTCGCTAATTCGTATACAGCACGGGTTAAACTCTTAATTTCTACGCCATTATGTTCGTAAAAGCGGTCATCCTCTGCAGCAGTAAGTGCTTGAATATAAAGGGCGGGGATGTCTTCGTAGTCGATGGGGGTCCTGTGCTGCTCACCAAACTCGCCGATTAATGTGCTGCCATCATTGGCGTAAATACGAAGCGGTGTTTGAAATGAAACTGTTTTTAGTTTTTCTGCTGAGGGTAAACCTGGCACTAAATATAAATAGCTAGCCGACAGCACCATTACTATTGCTGATGTTGCAAATATCAGAAAATATAAGGGCAGTTGGTACCAAAGTTTTGAGCGTAACATAGTGATCCAGGTAAAAGTTGAGAGCGTTTAGCTTGCTCTAATTGCGAGTCAATGCCATTTATGCGCTATTATACGCATCGTTACATATTGTTATCTAATTTCTGTTCTGTTATTACTGACGGCTTAGGATGTCAGTGTTGCGTGCTGATGAGTGTAACCCGTTACGTTCAAAAGAAAAAAGCAAATTTTATTAATTTGACGGGGCGAAGATAAGTGCTGCCTTTTTTAGGAAAGAAGACAAAAAATGTCTTAGGGATTGATATTAGCCCAACAGCAGTGAAGCTGTTGGAGCTAACAGAAACGGGGGGAAGGCTGACGCTTCGCAACTATGGGATGCAGCCTTTAGAGCCAGAGATGGTGGTGGATGGCGTTATTGTGGATGTGGAGGGGGTGGGTGATGCGCTGGCGCAACTAGTTTCGCGCTATAAGCCTAAAACCAAATGGGCAGCCGCAGCCGTGTCGGGTGGCGAGACCATTACCAAGATAATTCCCATGGAAGCCTCTTTAACCGAGGCAGAGATGGAAGATCAAATTACTTTTGAGGCAAGCCGGCATATATCTTATCCCGTGGATGAGGTGAGTATGGATTTCTGTGTGCTTGGGCCCGTGGAAAACAATCCAACACACGTGCAGGTGCTATTAGTGGCATCACGCACAGAGAACGTACAGCTACGCACCGATGCACTAGAAGTGGCGGGTTTGAAAGCAGCAGTAGTGGATGTTGAGGCCTACGCCGTGGAGCGAGCTTTTTATCGCTTGCTCGAAAAAGAATTGCCTAGCCATACCCACGGCAAGCCTGTAGCTCTATTTGATGTGGGCGCCACGCTGTCTACCTTGCATGTAATGCATAACGGCCGTGTTGTTTATAGTAGGGACCAGGGTTTTGGTGGCAAGCAACTAACAGAAGAAATCCAGCGCCGTTACGGTATGTCGTTTGAAGAGGCTGAGTTAGCCAAGCGTTACGATGAAAACTTACCTAACGATTATCGTGATGAAGTGCTTAATCCGTTTAAAGATGCATTAACGAAACAGCTCAACCGTTCGCTGCAATATTATTTAAGTTCGATGCAAATGTCGGAAGTGAGCCACATTGTTTTGGCAGGTGGCTCTGCCGCTGTGGCAGGTTTGGCACCGCTAGTTGAAGATGCCACAGGGATTAGCTGTTCTGTAGCAAACCCAATTATGGATATGGCGCTAGGCAGCAGAATTAGCATGGTGGATGCAAGCAATGATGCGCCGGCATTATTGGTGGCATGTGGTTTGGCGCTAAGGAGTTTTGACCAATGAGCAGAACAAAAATAAACCTGCTGCCTTGGCGCGAAGAAAAACGAAAAAAACAAAAACAAGATTTTCTTGGTTTGTTGTTACTCGCAGCGCTCTTAGGTGGCCTTGCTTGGTGGTTGTGGCTGATGGCAGTGCAAACGAGTGTGGATCATCAAAACGAGCGCAACCGACAAGTGCAAACATCAATGGCAAAGCTTGATCAGCGTATTAAAGAAATTGAGGATGTTGATCGCCGCCGTAACGATTTGGTAGAGCGCATGCGCGTTATTCAAAACTTGCAGAGCACGCGCCCTACAGTGGTATATATTTTTGAAGAGCTAGTGCGTGTGTTGCCAGAAAATGTGTATTACACCGATGTTAGGCGCTCGGGCAATGTGTTCACTATTGTCGGGGTGGCGCAAACCAACAATAACATTTCTGAATTAATGCGCCGGCTCACCGCATCACCTTGGTTTGGCAAGCCGCGGCTTGGGCAGGTTAATGCTATTGGTGAATCAGGCGAAGCAAATCGGTTTACCTTAACTGTGAGCCAGCAATCACCTGATGTTAAGGAGCTAGAGCAGTGAAACTTTCTGAATTGAAAGACATGGATGTGGGAGAGCTGCTAGCGAGTTTAAATAACCTCGACATGCAGGATGTGGGTTCGTGGCCAGTGGTGGTAAAGGCTTTCTGTGCATTGGTTGTGTTTGCTTTAGCATTGTTGCTCGGCTATCACTTCAGCATTACTCCGCTAAAAGAAGAGTTAGCCCACGCTAAGCAAAAAGAAACCACCCTATTGCAACAACTCGAAGTGAAGGCGAAGAGAGCTTATAACCTAGAAGATTACCGAGCGCAGTTGGAAGATATGGAGGAAACTTTTGGCTCGTTGCTTAAGCGTTTGCCACGAGATACAGAAGTGCCAGGCTTGCTTGAGGATATTTCGCACACCGGTATTGGTAGTGGGTTGGAATTCAGCCGCATCGAACTGGGTAAAGAAAGCGAGAAAGAGTTTTATGCTGAATTGCCAATTCAAATATCAGTAAAAGGTGAGTACCACGGTTTCGGTTCTTTTGTAAGTAGCGTGGTGGCTTTGCCGCGTATTGTGACGTTGCATGATTTTCACGTTCGCCCTTTAGGGAATAAAACACGCGGCAGCGAAGATACGAGCCTTGAACTTAACATTACGGCGAAAACATACCGTTATGCCGGTAATGTGGAGAGTGCCAAGTAGTTGGCGGCAGCTGTAGGGGATGAAGATGAAAATACTATTGCCAGTCATAGTGTTAGCCGCTGCCACCACCTTGGTGGGCTGTAGCAAAACAAATGACACAGATTTATCGCAAACCATTAAAGAAATTGTAGAAAAACCACGTGGTTCCATTGAGCCGCCACCAGAGTTTAAACCCATTGCTAACTATGTTTACGACGCACACCGGTTGCGTGCACCGTTTAACAAGCCGATGAGTGAAGCGAAGAAGGCGGAAGAAGAGGAGCGAGAGAAGTCTAAAGTAAGGCCTGATGAAAACCGGCCTAAGGAATACTTAGAAAGTTTTGCGCTGGATAGTTTACGCATGCAGGGTACTATCAGCAGGCCAGATTCTTCTTTGGAAGCTTTAATACGTGACCCTTCTGGGTCTGTGATACGTGTTCAGGAAGGTTCGCACATGGGCCGTAGCCATGGTCGTGTCACTAAAATAAACGAAGCTCAAGTTGAGCTAATTGAAATTGTGCCCGATGGGCAAGATCGTTGGGTCGAGCGTCCGCGTTCACTCACTCTTTCTGAATAAGCTACTGGGGATAGCCGTAATGAATATGAAGCGTGCAACAATAATAACTCGCCAATGGCTCGCTTATTGTGTGCTGGGGTTGGTTGGTTTAGGAGTTAGTACTTTTGCTGGAGCAGCTACATTAACAGACGTTAGCTACAGTACCCTACGTGGCAATGCCGTGCAGGTGCAGTTGAAATTTGATGGTTCCGTGCCAGAAATAAGTAGCTATAGCGTTGAGAAGCCAGCTCGCATTGCATTGGATTTAGCTGATACCCGTAGTGGGTTGAATAAACGCAACCACAGTATAGGTGCAGGCGTGGCTAATAGCCTTACCGTGGTGGAGGCCGACGGTAGAACACGTGTGGTTTTTAACCTTAACAAAGCAGTGGGCTACGATACTTTTGTAGAAGGTAATTCTTTGTTTGTGCAAATTGGAAGTGCCAACGAAGAGGCTCCTGTTTTTGAAGTGGCAGAGCAGCAAAGCCCTGCAGCAGCAACCAGCACAGGCTTGAAAAACATCGATTTTCGCCGCGGCGGTGAGGGCGAGGGGCGTGTGGTCGTGTCCCTTGGTCGTTCAAATACGCCAGTGGATGTTAGTGAGCAAGGCGGCAAGCTTGTGGTGAAATTTGTTGGTGCCGATGCGCCTGCGCAGCTGCTAAAACGTTTAGATGTTACCGATTTCGGTACCCCTGTACGCACAGTGGAAACCCGTAAATCAGGTAATAACACGGTGATGACAATTACCCCAGGGGGTGATTGGGAATACCTTGCTTACCAAGCGGATAATTCCTTTAGCATCGATGTAAAACCAGTAAAACAAGAACAGGCACGCTCACGTGCGCCTGAGTTTGCCTATTCTGGTGAGCGTCTATCGCTGAACTTCCAAGATATTGAAGTGCGCTCGGTATTGCAGTTGATTGCCGATTTCACAGATTTAAACCTTGTAGCTTCGGATACGGTGTCAGGCAGCATTACGTTGCGTTTGCAAAACGTGCCATGGGATCAAGCGCTTGATTTAATCCTCAAAACCAAAGGCCTAGATAAGCGTAAAGTAGGTAATGTGTTGTTGGTGGCGCCTGCGCAAGAAATTGCAGCACGCGAACAACAGGAATTAGAAAGCCAGCGCCAACTAGAAACCTTAGCGCCTTTGCGCACCGAATACATTCGCGTGAATTATGCAGTTGCACGGGATATGGAAGCGTTAATTAAAGCGGAAAGTAATTCCTTGTTATCTAGCCGTGGTTCTGTGGCGGTAGATGAAAGAACTAACACGCTGATTGTGAACGATACGGCAGCGAAACTTGATGAAATTCGTGATGTGTTACGCCATTTAGATGTTGCTGTGCAACAGGTGCTTATTGAAGCTCGTGTAGTAATTGCCACATCTGATTTAACCGATGAGTTGGGGATTCGCTGGGGCGGTAGCCGTAACGTGTCCGTGGGTTCTGGTAATTTGAGCATGAGTGGTGGTTTGGGCAACGATATGATCGTGGATTTTGGCCGCGAAAATAACAACTCTTCAAGTTTCACACTCGGCTTTATTGATAAAAAATCAAATTTGCTAGATTTAGAAATCTTCGCTTTGGCATCTGAAGGGTTTGGTGAAGTGGTGGCAACACCTAAAGTGTTAACTGCTGATCAACAATCTGCAGAAATCGCTTCGGGTAAAGAAATTCCTTACCAGTCTACTTCCGGCAACCAAGGCACTAACACAGAATTTAAAGAGGCTGAGCTACTGTTGCGTGTAACACCACGTATTACACCAGAAGGCCGCATCAACATGGATCTCGAGATTACTAACGACTCCGTGGGCGAAGTGTTTGGTGGGGTGCCAAGTATCGATACTAACCGCGTGGAAACAGTGGTGCTGGTGGATGATGGCGAAACAGTGGTGCTTGGTGGTATCTTCCAACAAACACGTAATGAGGGAACTTACAAAACGCCATTCTTTGGCGACCTGCCTTGGGTAGGCCGTATGTTTAGGCGCGATTTCAGCAATAGCAAAAAAGCAGAGCTGCTCGTGTTTATTACCCCTCGCTTGGTAAAAGATGGTTTTGCGAGTGAATAGTGCCACAAGATAAAAAACTACCCTCAATTTTTTTAATAGGGCCTATGGGTGCTGGAAAAAGCACCCTTGGCCGTTATCTAGGCCAAGTGCTTGGGCGCCCTTTCTACGATTCAGATAAAGAGATCGTGGAGCGCACGGGCGCTGACATTCCTTGGATTTTCGACGTGGAAGGTGAAGAGGGGTTTCGCCGCCGCGAAGAAGCCGTGATCGATGATCTCACAAGCCTGCCAGGCATTGTGCTAGCAACTGGCGGTGGCGCGGTAATGCGTGCCATCAATCGCGAGCATTTGCATGAGCGTGGGCTAGTGTTTTATTTACACACCCCCGTTGAAGTGCAATTAGCACGCACACAGCATGATAAAAACCGCCCTCTGTTGCAAACGGATAACCCTAAGCAGGTGCTGCAAGAATTAATGGAACTTCGGCATCCTTTGTATCAGGGCACTGCACATCATGTAATATCAACAGCGTCTGGCAATTTGCGCCGTGTAGCGGAGCAGGTGCTAGCAAAGCTAGAAGCAGAGGCTGAATAAAACGTTTTAATTGGGAGTAAGTGAATGCGAACCCTGCGTGTGGAGTTAGGGGAACGTGGCTATCCGATTTATATTGGCCAAGGTTTACTAGAACAAAATTTAATTCGCCAGCATGTGCGTTCGCAACAGGTGCTGATTGTTTCAAACCAAGCGATTGCAGACCTTTATTTAGCCCCTGTGTTGCAGGGCCTTAAAGGCTTGCAATGCGATACCTTGTTGCTTGCCGAGGGCGAGCAGCACAAGAACCTTGATACCCTTAACCTTATTTTTGATGCCTTGCTTGAGAAAGGCCACAATCGCACCACCACTCTTGTGGCATTAGGCGGTGGTGTGGTGGGGGACATGGTGGGTTTTGCTGCTGCATGTTACCAACGGGGGGTGGATTTTATACAGGTGCCAACCACCTTGTTATCACAGGTAGATTCTTCGGTGGGCGGAAAAACTGCTGTTAACCACCCGCTTGGTAAAAACATGATAGGAGCATTTTATCAACCGAAGGCTGTGGTGATTGATACCAATGTGTTGAATTCGCTGCCGCAACAAGAATTAAGTGCTGGCATGGCCGAAGTTATTAAGTATGGTTTGATTCGCGATGCAGCATTTTATCATTGGTTAGAAGAAAACATGAGTGGTCTAATGGCCCGTGAGCCCCAGTTGCTAGCCGAAGCCATTGAACGCAGCTGCCAAAATAAAGCTGACGTGGTGGCCGAGGATGAAACAGAGCAAGGTAGCCGTGCTTTATTAAATTTCGGCCATACGTTTGGCCATGCTATTGAAACGGCTACAGGTTATAGCAGCTGGTTGCATGGCGAAGCAGTGGGTGCTGGCATGATGATGGCCGCCCGTTTTTCTGTGGCACTGGGCTGGTTGGCTGCCGAAACGCTGGCGCCATTGGCTAGCTTACTTAAAGCAGCGGGTTTGCCACAATCACCACCGGCTTCGATGAGCGCTGATGATTTTGTTGAGCTTATGGCACGTGATAAAAAGGTACTTAGTGGTGCCATACGGTTAGTGTTGCTGCACGGTATAGGGCAGGCTGTGGTGACGGATGAGTTTCCCGCAGAACAGCTTCTTTCCTCGTTATCTGAAATGTGTGCGTGATGGTGTTTTACCCTGGTGCTGGGCGGCATGAAGCTCTAGAGGCAGTGCTTAAGGCGGCTATGCAAAGCCAGCCCGTAGCCGTGATTGCGCCGCAGGGTGGTGGGGTTACCACCTTGTTGGGCCAAGCGGCCATGCGCTTAGTGGATTACGGCACAGTGATCCGCATGGATGGCGCAGAAATGGAAACCTTAACCCGTTTTCTACAAGCTTTGTCCACTTATTTTGAAGTGCCAGAAAACGTCCTGCAAACAGCTATCGCAGAGGCGGTGGAATTTGCTCCGTTAGTAATTGTTGCCGATAGCGCACACGTGATTAGTACAGATGTATTGATGTATCTCGCCGAGCTAAAGGACACCTTTGCTGGCGCGTTAGCCGTGGTGTTTGGTGGCCGCCCGCGTTTTATAGAAAACCTGCCTATGCCGGCTTGGCAAGATACTGTTTATGTGGAGCTGGCCCCGCTTAGCGCTGCGCAAGCAGTGGTGTTGTTAGAGAAAAAACAACCGCGCTTCTTGTCGCCAACAGAGGTGGCAATGCTTGTGCGCCAGGGTAGTGCATGGCCTGGCGCTTTATTGCAGCAGTTTACAGTTGTTACAAAACAAGGGCCGATGAAGCGCAAAGCTTTGCCTTGGTGGCATATTGCCGCGGCTTTTGTGTTATTGTTGCTGCTGTTATTTGTTTGGGCTTTGAAGAACCAAACAAATGAAAGAATTACGAAGACAATCACGCTGCCTGCGCAACAAGTAGTGCCTAAGGCGCCTGTGCAAGCGCCCTCAGTGGCCGCGATAAGTAGCGAGCGAGAAAAGCCAATAACACCGGCACCATCGCCTAGTGAAGCACAACAGGATGATGGTATGCGCGCGGAGGATTGGCTTGCTAAGCAAGATCCAAACTCCACCATGATGCAAATGATGCTAGCAACCACGGAGCAACAAGCGCAAACAGCAGTGGCGAAAATCCGCCAATATCCCGCTTCTTACTACCGAGCAAGGCGCAACAACAAAGCCGTTTATGTGGTTTTAATGGGCCCTTTCGCTAATGCTAGTGAAGGCAAAGCTGCCTTGGCGAAACAGGCGAGTGAATTTCGTGAGCGTGGTGCCTTCCCACGCGCCACGCAACAGGTGCAGCAAGAGCTTCAGCAATAAGCAGCCATGGTGGCTGCAAACACTACCACTATTAATTTGTGAGAGATTTTCATGAGTTTGCCAGAGTTAAAGAATGATCGTTTTTTACGTGCATTAAACCGCGAAGAAGTGGATATGACACCTGTGTGGATGATGCGCCAGGCGGGGCGTTACCTGCCTGAGTATCGTGCCTCGCGCAAACATGCCGGCTCTTTTATGGATTTGTGCCGTAACGCTGAGTTTGCCTGTGAAGTAACGCTGCAGCCTCTAGAGAGGTTCCCTTTAGATGCGGCCATTCTGTTTTCCGACATTCTCACCATTCCAGATGCCATGGGGCTAGGCTTGTACTTTGAAGCAGGCGAAGGGCCGCGCTTTAAAAAACCGGTGCGCACTGCTGCAGATGTGGAGGCGTTACCCATTCCTGGCGCTGAAGACGAGTTAGGCTATGTAATGAATGCGGTGAGCACTATTCGCCGCGAGCTTAACGGCCGTGTACCCTTGATCGGTTTTGCTGGCAGCCCTTGGACGCTAGCAACTTACATGGTGGAAGGTGGCTCTTCACGTGATTTTCGCTTGCTGAAAGAAATGATGTACACCCAACCAGAGGTGGTTCATTTAATGCTAGAGAAACTCACCGAATCGGTAACCACCTACTTGAACGCACAAATTAAGCATGGCGCCCAGGCAGTGCAAATATTTGATAGCTGGGGTGGCGCGTTATCTTGGCCGGCTTACCGCGAGTTTTCTTTGCAGTACATGCAGAAAATTGTGGATGGTTTGATTCGCGAACATGACGGCCGAAAAGTGCCGGTTATTTTGTTTACCAAGGGCGGTGGCTTGTGGTTGGAGGATATGGCGGCCACCGGCTGTGATGCACTAGGGTTAGATTGGACCATTAGCCTAGATAATGCGCGTAAACGTGTGGGTGACCAAGTAGCACTGCAAGGCAACATGGACCCAGCCATGCTGTATGCTTCGCCAGAAGCAATCCGTGCTGAAGTGCAGCGTATTTTAGCGGATTTCGGCCCGCATAACGGCCATGTTTTTAACCTTGGCCATGGTATTACGCCTTTTGTAGATCCAGAACATGCGCGTGTGTTTATCGAGGCAGTGCACGAGTTCAGCGCACGTTAAATTGTAAACGCATAGGCATAAAAAAAGCCCCAAAAGCTATTAACACTTTTGGGGCTTTTTTTATGCCTCGCCTTTAATAATGTAAGGGCCTTGTGGGCTTTGTTTTACGAGCATGACAAAATCACCCACGTCACATTGTGCGGCAAGGTGGATATCGTCGGCCCGTAAACGTGGGTTGCTGCCATCGTAAAACTTTTGCGCGGCCTTAGCATTTAACGTGCGCTCGCTTGCCTCGCTCGCGCTAATGCCTTCACCGCCGAGTAAACCGCGCATGTATTCGGCGCAAGCTACGTCTTCGTCGCCGGTGGGGTGTGAAGCCACTAGCACCACTTGTTCAACATCAAGGGCTTTAACGGCGTTAACCGTGGCAGCAGCGGTGGGCAAGCCGGTAACAAATAAATGTTGGCACGGCTGCGCGTTAAGCGTGGCGATTACGCCGTTGGTGGTACGCAGAATAAGCGGTTTGCCGGCCACCTGCGCTTGGCTGAGCTCCAATGGCGAATTGCCGAAATCAAAGCCTTCTATGGGTAAAGCTTGAATTTCGCCGGCAAGTAGAGCGGCTGGCTGTTGCGCTTGCAAGGCAAATGCCTCGGCACTTGTGGCAACAGGCCAAATGTGCGCTACACCGTTGGCAAAAGCATGATAGGTGGTGGTAAAGGCGCGAATAACATCAATTACAATAGTGGCGCCACGAGGGTTGGCTGGAGGCTGATGCCCTTGGGAAATAATAATGTTCAATGTACACCTAAGCAGAGTAATCAGTTGGGAAAAGGTGGGTGTTGAAGTTAGCACAACCCGTGGGCGGCTAAGAAAACGCCCACTATCCTAACTATTCCGCTAACAAAAAACGAGGTTAAAATGCGCGCGCTAAAGCCCATACATCCACCCGTTGCACACCATGCATTAGCAATGTTTTAGCGGCCTCGTTGGCAGTGCTGCCAGTGGTCAGCACATCATCCACTAAAGCTACATGGGAATAGGTGGCAGTGTTAGGCAGGTATTGAAAAACACCTTGTAAGGCTTGGTGGCGTTGCTGTTTGCTACGTTTTTGTTGTGCTTTGGTAGGCACAGATTTTCGCAGCAATGAAGCAATGGGTATGTGGGTGTGTTGGCTGGCAAATTTAGTAAGGCGGTGTGCTTGGTTGAAGCCACGACAAGCGTGCCGGCGCCAATGTAGTGGCACAGGCACTAATACTTCAGGCGCTGTTGTAATGCGGCTGATATGGGCAAGCCATAGTTCTTTTAGGCAGGCCTCCACGGTCATTTGGCGGTGGTGCTTGTAATGGTTAATTAGTTTGTTTAGTGGGTAGTGGTAGCGATAACCACAAAACGCTTGCTGAAAGTGGGGTGGCTGTTGCTGGCAACTAACGCATTGCGTTGTGGTGCCCCAAATTGGCATGGCGCACAAGCATGTGGTGTGGCGTTCAAGCGGCACAAAAAGCTGCCAACAATATGGGCAGAGTGTGCTGTTGCCTGTGCTGCGTTGCCGGCAAAGTGTGCAAAGGCTTGATGAGAAAAGCCTTGTGAGCATGTTGCTCTCCTTATGATGGCTGAACGAGCAATATATCTGCATTGGTTTGCTAACAGGGAGAGGGGAAGGCCCCTGTGCGTATCAGCGAAGAAAGATACTCGTTGTGCAATAAGGTACACTTTGCCCCAGTTTTGCGTGGCGTAGGCAATAGCTGCCACACTGCGCGGTAATTGATTTGCAGCAGATGAGGCTATTTATGAAGCGCGCATTGCTTCCTTTTTATAACACTTACCAAAGCACCGCCGCCGGCCCTGTGCCCGAACTAACATTACTGCATGGTTGGGGGCTGCACTCTATAGCGTGGGATGATTTGATGCCTGCGCTACTCACGCAGTTTCAGGTGACGGTAATTGATTTGCCGGGCATGGGGCAAAGCCCGTTGGCAAACGCTTACTACGATCTAGCCTTTGTTACAGAGCAAGTGGCTGCAGTTATGCCAACGGCTAGCCATGTGCTTGGCTGGGGCCTTGGGGGTTTGGTGGGGCTTAACCTTACCGCTCAATGGCCGGAGCGGGTGTTGTCGCTTGCCACCTTTGGCACTAGCCCAAAGTTCACCGCGGGGGAAGGTTGGCCAGCCGCCATGCCAGCTGATGTGTTAGCGAAATTCTTAGAGGTGCTAGCAGAGGACCAAGAAGGCACATTAATTCGATATTTAGCACTAAACTGTAAGGGCAGTGCTAACCAGCAGCACGACATTAAAGTGATGCAAGAGATTCTTTATTTTTGTGGTTTACCCGATCCACGAGCTTTGGCAGGCGGTTTTGAGATTATGCTTGATGCTGATTTGCGCGAGGCGTTAACGCAGGCCACCCAGCCCATACTTATGTTGTTTGGTGAGCATGATCATATTGTGCCGCCAGCAGCAATGGCTGCAGTGCAACAGCTCGCCCCCAATGTGCAGGTGGCATTGCTAAAAGATGTTGCCCATGTGCCTTTTATTTCAGCACCTGAGCTAAGCGCGCAGGCTTTACAAGATTTTTATGCGCAACAGGGCTGTTAATGCAACCGCCTAGCCCACGTTTATATGATGTGACAGCACAGTTGCCGTTGGCGATTGCACGCACCCTTATGGGTTGGCTACCAGCTTGCGAAAGTGTAGGGGTTGGTGTTGATGTGGGTTGCGCCACAGCCCCTAGAAGCTGGCAGCATAGGCGGTTAAGGCCACAGTATCATTGGTGGGCTTTAGACCCTTCGTTACCCATGTTGGCAGAAGCCCAAGGCCGCGGCCGTTTGGCGCCGGCGTACCAAGGGGTGTGTGCGCAGTTAGAGGTGTTGCCATTCGCTAACCAGAGTATCGATGTGTTGTTTTCTTCATTTGCCCTGCATTGGTATGAAGACCGCTTGGCTTTGGCGCAAGAGTTGCGCCGAGTGGCGAAGCCAGGGGCGGAACTTTACATAGCGGTGCCTATTCAGGGCAGCTTGCATGCCTTGTTGCGCAGCGGCTTTCCCATGACGGGCTATGAGCGAGGTATTCAATTTGCTCGCCGCGAGCAATGGTTAACAGCCTTTAACGCAGCAGGCTGGTTACTTGAGAGGGAGGCGGAACAGCAACTTACAGAGTATTTTCCCACCATTGCCAATGTGTTAGAGCAACTTAATTATGTGGGTATAAGGCAAAACGATCAGCCCTCAGGCTTTCTTTCAGCCTACGAGCAGGCACGCCATGACTATGGCTTGCCTGTAGAGTGGCGCATGCTGTATCTGGCGTTTAATGCGTGCTAATGGTGAGGCCATAAGAAGCAAAAATGGCAGCTTCTTGCTCGAGCAAAAACTGCCATAAAGAACGGTGCTCATGGGTAGGCAAATGTACTGTTAAGGTGTTGCTCGTAGCTTTTAAGGTTGCTAGGGCCTGCTGCAGCCCTGGTGTTTGTAGCAAGTTTGCAAGGCGAAGTAAGACGGCTAATTGCAAAAATGGCCGTTGTTGTGATTGTGGCAGCGGCGCCAGTTTTGGGTGTTCTTTTTGAGCGCCAATTAAAAAAGCCAATAAGCGTTGTTCTTGCATAGAAAAACCAGCTAAATCGCTATTTTCAAGCACGTAAGCGCCATGGCGATGGTGCTGGTTGTGGCTAATGGTGCGCCCAAGCTCATGCAAGCTGGCAGCCCAGGTAAGAAATAGAAGGTGTTCTTGGTTTAACTCCCAGGCCTTGGCCACCTGGCTAAAAAACTGTGCTGCTGTTGCTGTAACCTGCTCGCTGCGTTGCTGCGGTAGGGCATATTGTTTGCGCATTTGTGCCACTGATTGATGGCGCACATCGGCACTGGTGCCGCGCTGCAATAGGTCGTATAAAATGCCTTCGCGTAAGGCGCCTTCTGCATAATGCATGCTGGTAATCGAAAACGCATCAAACAGGGCCAGTAAAATGGCTACGCCTGCTGGTAGAATGCTGGCTCGTTCAGGTTCAAGGCCAGGGAGTGCAATGGCTTGCAAGTTACCTAGCGTTAGCAAGTGGGCCCGCAAGGCCAACAGCCCCGGTTTGTTGATTTCTCTTTCGGGGCACAGCCCCATGGCGTGTAAAACAGACACCGCCGTATGGGCTGTGCCACTGGTGCCAACTACGGTTTGCCAATTTAGGCGTAAATAGGCTTCACGTAAGGGAAGTAGCTCGGCTAGAGCAGCAGTGTAAGCATGGCTGAATTGCTGCTCTGTAATAGCATCGTCGGCAAAAAAACGGTGGCGATAAACCACGCAGCCTAAGGGCAAGCTGTGCAATAGTTGAGGCTTGCCGGCGGCGCCCACGATCAGTTCGGTGGAGCCGCCGCCAATATCTACCACAAGGTGGCATTGCTCTGGATTGGCCATGGCTTGGCTAGCACCTAAATAAATCAGGCGCGCTTCTTCGCTGCCACAAATGGTTTCCACAGGGTGGCCAAGCACATTTTCTGCTTGGTCGGTGAATGCTTTGCTGTTGCGTGCCACGCGCAAGGTGTTGGTGCCCAAAGCACGGACTAAGGAGGGCTGCTCTTCGTTAAGTAAGGCGGCAAAATCGGCAAGGCACTGCAAGCCGCGTGCCATGGCGGTGGTGTCTAGCTGCAGTTGCTCGTCTAAACCGCTCGCCATGACGGTGCGTTGGCGAATTTTTTTGCGCAGCTGTAGTTGGCCATGTGTATATTCAGCCACCACTAAGTGAAAGCTATTAGAGCCAAGATCAACGGCTGCGAGGCTCACAGGGGGCTTAGGTGTGGCTTGGTTGGGCATGTATACTCCTTGTAATAAGCCGCAACAGGTTGCTTGGCGCAGGCAATATTGTCAATGCGCTAAAGCAAGGTGATGATGGATCGAATTTTACGGTTATGCCCTTAGCAATTGGTTATAATTGCGCGGCTGACAAATTCTAAACTTGAAAGGAAAAACTATGAAGAAGGCTTGGCTTGCCCCTGTGGCACTCTCTTTTGTATTGGCCGGTTGCGCCACTACTGCGCCCACTGCGGTTGATAAAGTCGCTCCCTTCCCTGAAGCGAAAGAAGGCTTTGAGCGCCATGTAATTTGGTTGCATGAGGAAGAGAACGAAAAAGAAAGAGAGGTTGAAGTGTTAGCAGGCAAAACCATGGAAGTTGACTGCAACATCCACTGGTTTTCTGGTGAGTTAACCCAAGAAACAGTGGAAGGTTGGGGTTATAACTACTTCGAACTCAACGAAGTCAACGGCCCAATGACCACCATGAAAGCTTGCCCCAACGGTAATAAAATGAAAGCTTTTGTGCCCGTTAACGGCAAAGGTTTCAAGCTTACCTACAACAGCCGCCTGCCTGTGGTGGTATACGCACCTGAAGATGTGGAAGTGCGCTTCCGCATTTGGCACGCAGGCAAAGAGATCAAAAGCGCCATTAAAGAATAAACCCGCCTTGCAGCTCTCATCTGCTATTTATGCGTAAATGTGCTACACAATAAGCATTAACCAAAATAGTAGGTGAGAGTGTCTATGAGCCGTGCCTTTGTGCGTGAGGAAGATGGTGACCAGCCAGAAGATTTACCCGAGCTGCCCGTTAGCCCTCATACCAATTACGTTACCCCGCGTGGCCTGCAGCTGCTAGAAGATGAGCTGAGCGAGCAGCGAACACTGCATGCCCAAATTAATGCTGAGCAAGTGGATGCGCGCCAACAAAAAGCATTAATAGAGCGCCGGAAACGTTGGCTGCAAACGCGTATTAACCAAGCTGTACTGGTGCCCACAGGGGTGGATGAAACGCCTGAAGAGGTGGCATTTGGCCATTATGTGGTGGTGCTAGATCTTGATGATAATGAAAGCACGGTACAAATTGTGGGCGAAGATGAAAGTGATCCTGCCGCAGGGCGGGTGAGTTGGCGCTCGCCGCTGGCGCAGGCCCTGTTGGGTGCCGAGGTGGGTGACGAAGTGATATGGCGGCGCCCCGCTGGAGATAAAATGGTGGAGGTGTTAGCCATCCACCATCAAGCGCCTTAGTGAGAGCGCTCTGCAAGCCACTCGGCAATAAGTGGCCAGCTTTCTACTGGCGCAAAGCGGCCGCCGACAATGCCCACATGCCCACCTGTTACTAACTCCATTCGTTGTTCTTTGCTGCTTACTAGCCCTTGTAGGGCGCGCGTGCATTCTGGGCGCACGATAGTATCGTGGCGGCCGTTAATGAATAAGATGTTGCTTTTCACTGGGGTGTAGGAATAGTTGCCCGCCATGGGTAGGCGGTTTTTTGCCACCACGTTATTTACCCACAAATGATGAGTGACATCTTGGATCACGCCGCCAGGGTAGGCCAACATATGATCTAAAAAAGCGCTGTTAGTGGCGTGGTTGTTAACGAATTCGTCGTCGTCTAGGTGGCGCACCAGCTCCCAGTAGCCTTTCAAACTGTTCATGGGCGAGGTGAGTTTAAACGCTAGGCTGTTGGCCCACCCTGGTGAGCGCCAAAAGGCGGCTGGCGTGTTGTGCGCACGCAAGCCCGTGGTGCGATTAAGCCAACCTAATACCTTGCTAAGGCGTTGGTATTGCTCGCCTAGCACGCCGTTTTCATGATAGTCACCTGGTGCGCCAACGAGCACTAGGTTGCGGATGTTGCTGTCTTCTGCCAAGGCGGTGTAGCTAATGCTGAACAGGCCGCCGAAGCTCCAGCCGTGTAGTGATAATACTTCGCTGCCGCTATGTTCGCGCACACGCTTGAGCAATCTGGGTAAATAGCCCGCAAAATAGGTGCTTAAGGTGTAGTGGTTATGGCGCCAACCAGGCTTGCCCCAATCAATTAAGTAAAGCTCGAAACCCATGGCACGCAAAAAGCGCACTAGGCTGCGTTCTGGGAACATGTCGTAAATAAGGGGGCTAGCAGCTAATGGTGTAACGATAACCAAAGGGGTGCGATAGCTTTTTTTTGCACAAGAATATTTAACCCCGTCTACCACTATGTTTTTTTCAGCTAGCGGTGGGTAGTAGCGTAAGCTAACAATATCGTCGCGGTGAATTACCTGAAAAGGCGTTTTGCCCGCTTTTATATAATCTGGGTCGTTGGCTAACCAAGCGCGGGCATTTTTTAGGCGCCGGCGTACAGCAACAGTTGGTAGTTTTGGCAACATTAGGGAAAGCTCCACTAAACATCAAACGAGCAAAAAAACGCCTCATAGTGTAGTGGCCTTTGCACTAAAGATGATGGCTGCGCTGGGTGGTTTTGCTGGCGTTACAGCCATGCGTTTTAATAAATTCCCGCATCCATGCCTGCTGCTAAGGTCATGGCTAAGGTTTTTACTTCGTCAATGAAGTCATCTGTCCATTCGCCATGGCAGATATGAATATCTTGCACGAGGCTCCAACGCAAGCCAGTTAAAATGCTGCTTAATGCGCGGTAGGTGCCTGTGCCATCTAAGCCAGCACGAATGTAGACAGCACAGGGCATGCCTTGTTTTTCTTCAAGTACGGGATAGTAACAGCGATCGAAAAAATCCTTTAGTGCGCCACTCATATAAGCCAAGTTTTCTGTGGTGCCCAACAGGATGCCATCTGCATTGAGTACGTCATCAGGGGTGGCCTCAAGGGGCGGAATCCAACGGCTTTCAACCCCGGTAATGTCCTCGTGCTGTGCACCAGCGAGGGCGGCCTGCACAAGCTTCTTGGTGTTGGGTGATGGCGCATTTGCTACAATAATTAGCTTTTTCATTGTTCTGCCTCCACGGGTTAGGTGAGATGGCCTAAGGGTAAGGCGATGCTATCTACCACCTTACGCATAACGAAGCTTGAGTGCACGCCAGCAACCCCTTCTATGCGTGTAATCTTCTCTAGCAAAAAATGCTGGTAAGCCTCCATGTCTGGCACCACTACTTGCAGTACATAGTCTGCGCTTTGGCCGGTGATCAAATAGCATTGCTGTACTTCGGGCAGGGTGCGTATTTTGTTTTCAAAGTTCTCGAAGCGTTCAGGTGTGTGTTTATCAATATTAATTTGAATAATGGCGGTGAGGTCTAACCCTAGTGCTTGTTGGTTTAACACGGCAATGCGGCGGCTGATAAAGCCTTGTTCCTCAAGTTTTTGCACGCGCCGTGAACAGGGTGAGGGTGATAGGCCAATTTTTTCAGCTAATTCGAGGTTGGTAAGGCTGCCATCTTGCTGCAAAAGCTCTAAAATGCGCCGATCGTAGCGATCTAGTGTGTTGTTATGAGATGTCATGGTTAATTATTCCAAAAAACAAGCCAATACAGCAATAATAGTGCGTTTATGCTAAAAAAGCATTAAATAACGCAACCCTATTGCGCAAGCGTATCGCTATACTGTGCATCATTGGTGGCCACAAGCTACCTAGCGTTCCTCGGTTACCCGCCTGAAGTGAAGCGCGCATAGGCCCTCATGTTTAGCCAATGTGAAACAGCCGATGATGCAGCAGCAGAGTACGGGCCCTACGGCCCGTTACTTGTTTTAGCAAGGTGAAAAACGGAGCAAGCATGGCTTATACACATACAAAATATCGCCCTTTTCAAGCGCCCGAGCGCCCGCAACGCCGCTGGCCAAATAACGTGCTCACCCAGGCACCTGCCTGGTGTGCAGTGGATCTTCGCGACGGCAACCAAGCTCTCGTTAAACCTATGACGGTGGCACAAAAAACACGTTTGTTTACCTTGCTCGTGGAACTGGGCTACAAGGAAATAGAAGTGGGCTTTCCCGCCGCTTCACAGCCCGATTTTGATTTCGTGCGCAAGCTTATTGATGAAGAGTTAGTGCCCGATGATGTAACCATACAGGTGCTTACCCAAGCACGTAAGGAGTTGATTGAGCGCAGCTTTGAGGCCTTGAAAGGCGCACGCCGCGCAGTGGTGCACTTGTATAATTCCACCTCTCGTGTGCAGCGCAATAAAGTGTTTCGTTTGGATGTGCCGGGCATTAAGGCTATTGCCGTGCAGGGCGCAGAGTGGGTGAAAAGCATGGCTCAAGAGCACCCGAGCACAGAGTGGGTGTTCCAGTATTCACCCGAAAGTTTTACTAGCACAGAGCTGCCCATTGCAGCCGAGGTGGTAAATGCTGTGGTGGCTGTGTGGCAACCTGAACAAGGGCAGGAAGTGATTATTAATTTGCCCGCCACAGTGGAAGTGAGCATGCCGAACGTGTATGCCGACATGGTGGAATGGATGTGCGACAACATCCACCAGCGTGAGCACTTGTTGGTGTCGCTGCACACACATAACGACCGTGGCTGTGGCGTTGCCGCAGCAGAAATGGGTGTGCTCGCAGGTGCAGACCGCGTGGAAGGCACGCTGCTTGGTAATGGTGAGCGTACGGGCAACATGGATTTGGTTACCATGGGCATGAATTTGTACAGCCAGGGTATCGATCCAGGTATTGATTTCTCGCGTATGCAAGACATTGTGAGCACTGTGGAAGCGGTAACAGACATTGCCACGCACCCACGCCATCCTTATGCGGGGGAGCTTGTGTTTACGGCGTTTTCTGGCAGCCACCAAGATGCCATTCGTAAGTGTTTAGCGCTGCAAACAGAGGGCGAGCCTTGGGATGTGGCCTACTTGCCCATCGACCCAAGTGATGTGGGTCGCCGCTACGAAGAAGTGGTGCGTATTAACTCGCAATCGGGCAAGGGTGGTGTGTTGCACGTGCTTGAGCGCGATTATGGTATGACCATGCCTCGGTGGATGCAAATTGAGTTTTCGCGCACGGTGCAGGCGGTTGCCGAAGCCGAAGCTGCCGAGATTAATGGTGAGCGCATACATAGTTTGTTCCAAGAACGCTATTTAGCCGTGCCTAAGGGGTGGCAGCTTACGGATTATGATTTAAAGCACAGCAGTGGTGCGGTGGAGTTGCAGGTGAAACTTAACGGCGGCACCAGTGCTATTTTAACCGGCACGGGTGGCGGTGGCATCGAGGCTTTGGTGCAGGCGTTATCTGTGCACACCGGCAGCGCTGTGGCAGTGGAAGCATTCGATGAGTTTGCCATTACGGATGGCACGGATGCGAAAGCGATGGCATGCGCCCGCCTAGCCGTGGATGGCGTTGAGGTAAGTGCTGTGGCCATTGAGCGGGATACCACAGAGGCTGCTTTGCAGGCGGTGTTATCGGCGCTGGGCCGTAAGCAGCAAGCACAGCAGCAGGCTAGCTAGGGGTTTTGGCTAGCGTTAGTTAAGCAGCTCCGCCATTAACGGAGCTGCTTTTTTTATGCCTATAAATAAAGGGCGCGGAAAAAGATTTTTTCACCTTTTAAGTTGGTGAGCACTAGAGTGTTGCCATAAGTGCTTGCTTGCCAATAGCCGTAAAAATGCTCGGGCAAGGCGTCGGGGCTTAGGCCTTTGCTGTCGCAATTGCCCGCTGTCCACACAGGTGCATGCAAGGTGAAGCCTTTGCCTGTGGTGGTGATCTCGGCATCAAATTTATGGCAATCTAAGCTACCACGCGCACTACCCTCATCGGTAACAAGCAGCTGTAGGTTGGCATTGCTGAGTTGGTTTTGCTGTGGCCAAGCCACAAGTTGCCACAATGTGTTGGTGAAGTGGGCATTAGCGTGTTCGGCGCAGCTGCCCTCTGCCTCTTTGCCAAGTATTGATAACACTTTTAAGGGTGAATTTGCTTGGGCGCCCGCCTTGGCCAGCATGCTCACTGGGCCGTGTGGGGCTTTATTAAAGGTGCGCTTGCCGGCGATGGGGCGGATGTTGCCTGAAACACAATCTTGCCATAGCCAGCCGCCGTCTTCGGCTTCTGTTACTTCGCCAAAGTAAAAAGTGTCGTTCTGGATTTCTTGTGGTGCAGCCAGCCATGTGGGCGTATTTTGGCAGCCAGCAAGTAAAATAAGGGCACTGAAAAAAAGAAGTAATCGCATTATGGTTCCTTCGCTGTTAAGGGGTTGGGGTAAAAGGCATGCGTTGCAGGATAATCTGTTGGTACTCTTGCAGCCACTCGGTGCGGCCTTTGTCATGGTAATACGTGGGGCCGGGTAAGCGTGCAGCTAGCTCTGCTGCTTGCGCGCGTGTGAGGTTGGCGGCGCTCACTTGAAAAAACTCTTGTGCCGCTGCTTCAGCACCATAAACACCGTGCCCCCATTGGGCCACGTTTAAATACAAGGTAAGAATGCGTTCTTTAGAAAGTATGGCCTCCATTATTAATGCGATGAGGGCCTCTTGCCCTTTGCGCCAATAGGTTTTGTTGCGTGATAGAAACAGGTTTTTAGCAAGCTGTTGTGTGAGGGTGGAGCCGCCTGCTACTTTGGCGCCTGCCGCTTTGTTTTTGCGGTAGGCATTGCGAATGCTATCCCACTCAAGGCCTTTATGGTAAATGAAACGTGAATCCTCTGCCGCAAGCACGGCTTGTTTTAGCGTGTGGGCAATGTCGCCTGCGTCGCGCCATTCGTATTTGAGCTTGGGTGCACCTGGCGAGCCAGTGCCTAAGTGCATAAACGGCGTATAGGTGGGGGCGTGGGTTTTGTAATGCCATATCCATGCCGCAAACCACAGCTGCAAGCCAACGCCAATAGCCAGCATTAGCAACAAGGCAGCTAGGGCAAGGCGGCGAAGTTTACGCATCAAATGGCGCAGCATAATTTACTCAAATTAAAGTTACGGTGGTGTAGTATAGCGTTTTTTAATACTGGGTTAGCTACAGTACAGCATAGCAATTTTGTTAGTTTTACAAAAAGCATTTGCAGGCATGTGGGTTGCTTGCAGCGGCAGAACGCAAACAGAAACGGAGTAACGCATGTATTCAGTGGGTAATGGCTGGTTGTGGGGTGTGTTTGCAGCTGTGGTATTGGTGCTTGTGGTCGTTGATCTGCTGCTGTTTAAGGGGGGGCGAGCACACCGTGTTACGGTAAAAGAAGCGGCAGCGTGGTCGCTGGTGTGGGTGGCGGCTGCTTTATTATTTTGTGCGGGTTTGTGGTGGTATCTGGCACAAACGGGTGGCAAAACACTCGCCAACGAACAAGCGGTGCTATTTTTAACCGCCTATGTAATGGAAAAGTCTCTTGCCATTGATAACGTATTTGTATGGATACTTATCTTTGGTTACTTCTCGGTGCCTTTAGAGCTGCAAAGGCGGGTGCTGCTGTATGGTGTGCTAGGCGCCATTGCGTTGCGCACAGGCATGATTTTCGCCGGCAGTTGGCTGATTAACGAATTTCATTGGATACTTTATGGCTTTGGCGCATTGTTGTTGTTCACTGGGGTGAAGATGTTGCTTCCTGAGGATGCACCCAGCCTTGAGAACAATAGGTTAATCGCCTTGCTACAGCGTAAATTTCGTTTGAGCGATGGGTTGCGAGGCGAGCGCTTTTTTGTGCGTGAAAAGGGTGTGCTGTTTGCCACGCCTTTGTTTTTAGTGTTGCTGCTTGTGGAATTGTCCGATGTGGTATTTGCGGTGGATAGTATTCCTGCGGTGTTCGCTATTACCACTGATCCGTTTATTGTGCTCACCTCAAACCTATTCGCCATTCTTGGGTTGCGCGCCATGTATTTTTTAGTGGCCGACATGAGTGATCGTTTCGATTTGCTGCAATATGGCTTGGCGGTGGTGCTTATGTTTGTGGGCGTGAAGATGCTAATTGAGCCTTGGTATCAAGTGCCACTGGCCGTGTCGCTAAGCACCATCTTAGGTGTGCTTAGCCTCACGGTGTTAGCCAATATTGTGTACAACCGTTTGCGCAAAACGGCTAAAAGCTAAAACACTTTTGGTAATGCTAGCCAACTTGCACTCAGCATCTGCTGGTGCAGAAGGTGCAGGCGGCTAGTATAGGTATCGATTAAACAGCTGTTGGCTAACACAGGGTAGAGGGTGCCCTGGGGGTTAGCTGTGGTCCAAAATGCGCAGCTGTCGTGGGCGTAATTGTGCCAACGCTGCTGCACATTATGCAGTGTGGCAATCACCTTGGTGGCTGAATATACCTGTGAACCAAACTCGCGAAAGGTTGCTTCGTCTGATTTAGCGGCAGTTTCTGCAGCCGCTAAGTATAACTGCATGGTGGCTTGCAAAAATTGCAGTGTTTTATGTTGGCAGGTTTTGGTGTGATAGGTGTTTGTGGTGTTGTGGCAATCTTCGTTGCCCGCTTGGTCGTATAGCAGTTTTTCGTAATCAGCAGCCTGTTCTGGTTGTTGCATTAGTGCAGCCCATGTGGCTAGCGCTGCCAAGCGCTGCTGCAGAGTGTTGTCTAAACAGGCTATTTGTGCCTCGCGTTGGTTGCCTTTGGCGCAGGCCCGTTGCTGTTTGCTAATCCACTCTCTTTGGCTGGCACGTAAAGCATCTTTATTCACCACTTGTTGTGTGGCTGCATATTGTGTTGCCAGCTGCACGTCGAGTTTAGCAAGGTGTGGCGTGCTGCAAATAAGCTGTTCTGTACGGTTTAATGCATCCGCAGAGCAGTTAAAACTTGCAGCCATAGCAGGGCTGGTGGCTAGCAATAGCATGAACAATATCGTACGCATGGTTTGCCTTTGTTAGTGGTTACTGTGGCCTATCAGCTCACCCATGCGCACGGCGCTGCCGGCATTCAGTGTGGGTAGCCAAGCAGCTTGCTGTTCGGCAAAGAGCATTATGACTGTGGAGCCTAGGAGAAAGCGGCCAAGCTCTGCCCCTTTTTCTAAGGTAATAGGCTGCTGTGTGTAATCAGCACACTGCACCTTTTTGGCAAGCGGTGTTATTTGGCCGGCAAACACAGTTTCAATAGCAGCTACCACCATGGCGCCCACTAATACTACGGCCATGGGGCCATGTGCGGTGTCGAAAACACACACCGCACGTTCATTGCGTGCAAATAGGTTCGGCACTTGGGCGGCTGTGGCGTTGTTTACAGAAAATAGGCGCCCTGGCACATAGATCATTTTGCGCAATGTGCCGGTGATTGGCATGTGCACGCGGTGGTAATCCTTCGGCGATAAATACACGGTAGCAAAGTTACCACCGGCAAACTCTTGCGCTAAGGTGGCGTCGCCACCAACTAATTCACGCACAGTAAAGGTGGTTCCTTTTGCCTGCAACAGCCTGCTGCCATCAATAGGGCCGCATTGGCTGATTATGCCATCGGCGGGTGAAGCAATGCCGTTGGCGGTAGTGTCGATTGGCCGCGCGCCTTCTTTTAGTGCTCGGGTGAAAAAAGCGTTAAAAGAGGGGAAGCCCTCAGGCTTCTCAATCATGGCTTCGTTGAGGGAGATATCAAAACGGCGCTGGAACGTCTTGATCAGCCAGTTTTTTAACCAAGGCGTTTCACAGCGTGCTAAATAGCCTATCAGGCGCGATAAGCCGTGTTGGGGCAGTAGGTATTGGCTGTACACAAACAACCGATCAAGCAGGCGCGGTGTCATTCGCTAAACTCCTTTTCCACGGGTGTGTCGGGGTGGTTGCCCCATTCGGCCCAAGACCCCGCGTAACCACGGATGTTAGGGAAGCCTAAAATTTTACCTACGAGCCAAGTAAAGGCGGAGCGATGATGGGTTTGGCAATGGGTCACCACCTCTTTGTCTGAGGTGATACCTAGGTTTGCTAGTTCTTCACGCAGCACGCCTAAATCACGCAGGCGCAGTTGGCGCTGCATATCCATGGGGCGCGTCCACTCATAATGCACGGCACCAGGAATGTGCCCTGCCTTGCTTGCATAGGCGCTCACTCCAAGAAACTCATCAGCAGAACGGGCATCCCACACCACCACGTTGTCGTCGGCGTGTTTTTCTAGCAATTCATCCAGTTCAATGAGTGCTTTGCCGCTGCTTTGCTGCACTTGGTAGTTGGAGGGCTCAGCTGTGTTGATGCGCCTTTCTGTGGGCATACCGGCCTGTAGCCAACTATGGATGCCACCGTTTAAATAACTAAAGTGTTGGTGGCCGATTACCTCAAGTGCCCATAATAAGCGTGCCGCCCAACCGCCCCCCTCATCGTCGTAGGCCACCACGTGTTTATCGGGGGTGTAGCCAATGTCTTGTAACAGGAGGCTGAGTTGTTCGTTGCTAGGCAATTTGCCGGTGTGGGGCGGTTGGCCCAGCTGTAAATTTTGCCCGAGCATGTGCAGGGCGCCAGGCACGTGCGCTTGTGAATACACCGGTGGCCGGCTTAAGTCCACAATTAATACGTTGGGA
>Ga0079226_10000058_pt1 | contig 64090 bp, 64 predicted proteins | sample Poulit2014_FD_76345 | JGI IMG/M metagenome (GOLD analysis project Ga0079226, IMG submission 76345) | Agricultural soil microbial communities from Georgia to study Nitrogen management - Poultry litter 2014 | ecosystem: Environmental > Terrestrial > Soil > Agricultural land | place: USA: Georgia...
ACCTTGTGGATCTTGCTGCGCTAACGCCCACTCCAGAATTTCACGGCTTTCTTCTATCACTTGTCCATCCGACAGCTGCAATACTGGCACTGTGCCCTTAGGGCTAATTTCAAGCATGTGCGCCGGTTTGTTGCGCAACACAATTTCACGCAACGCCACCGCCTGTTCAGCAAATAAAATGCCTAAGCGAGCGCGCATGGCGTAGGGGCAACGGCGGAAGGAATACAGCAGAGGTAAAGAAGAATTCATGGCTACCTAAATATTGTTTTGAATACACTGAAAGCATGGCAAACTTTGCCATTTAGTCTAACGTAAAGCGAGCAAACAAGGAGGCGCTTATGGCCACAATGAATATTTCTTTGCCTGATGTTCTGCGCGATTGGGTCGAAGAACAAACACAAACCGGGAAATATGCCAACAATAGTGATTACGTTCGCGATCTTATTCGCCGCGACCAAGAACGTGTGGAAAAGCTGCGGCTATTACAGCAAGCCATTAATAACGGATTAGAGAGCGGTACTCCAAGCCAACTGGATATGGAAGCTATTAAGCAAAAAGCCCGCAAACAAGCTGGGATTGCTTAGAGGTGATGGCGCGAATATATAAGCAACCCCTCGCCGAACAAGACCTCATCAATATTTGGCGCTACGCCTTTGAAACCTGGGGTGAGCTTGAGATTATCTTTCAACTTCTTGCGACACAACCAAACTTAGGGCGCATGAAAACAGAGCTCGCACAGCCTGTGCGTTTTTTATTCATGCGCACCACTTAATTGTTTACCAAACCATCAGCCATGGTATCTCCGTAGTGCGAGTACTGCATAAAAGCATGGACGTCATCACACAACTAAACACCGGCTTTTAACCACACTTCCTATAACGGCGGATCAACTTTATTGCCAATGGAGGTGTTCACGCGGTACCAACCCGCCACCGAGTAACGATCACGGCGCGCTGGCAACACTTCATGGGGGAATTCTTCGCTTAAAAACACCACCATGGTGCCATACATGGGCGCTACTTTTATGCCTTGGCAGTCTTCGTCATCGCGATACAGCACTAACTCACCGCCATCGCTTGGGCACCAGTTGGGGTTTAAATAAGCCACCACAGAAAGCACGCGGTTGGTTTCACCGCGAAACGCATCGTAATGGCGTTTGTAAAAAGCCCCAGGTGCATAGTGGGCAAAGTGGCTTTCAAACGAAAACAAACCCAAGAACAAGCGTTGGTTCAAATAATGTTTTAGCTTTCCTATCCATTGTGTCCATAAAGCGCCCGCTGCGGTTTCACCCGTAATCCAACAGATTTCATCGTTGCGGATAAATTCTGTTCTCACATAGTTATCACCACGACCAATGCCAGCGTCTTCATATTCACCGGCGCGATCCAGGTATTGTTGGTGTGCATACAAGGCGCTAGCCACCTCATCAGGCAAAGCAACTGGCTGAATACTATAGCCTTGCTGCTCCAGATCATCGGCAATGCGTGCAAACAGTGTGGCGTCATTATTGCCGCCATCATCGGCGGTGTGAAGCTGCAAAAGAGGCTGCAAGGAAGTGCCCTACCCTAGTGAAAAAACCGTTAATGGAATTACGTTATCGAAGCAAAACCAGCCCAGTGTATACGCTTCTATGGCCAAAGGTGCTGCCCTAGCCAAGCGCGCTTGCGCAACGCCGTTTTTTATGGCGCTGCCATACTACAGCCAGAGCATTCATGCGCGCCGCCAAAGCGAGCAATGGCGGCGCCTAGCCGCTTAACAATAGGGGCCAAAAAGCAGCACAAAATGCGTAACACTTTCGCGGTAAGACGTCCCAACCTACCCTGCTTTAAGCCTCCTTCAGCAAACGCCGCAATAATTTACCCGCCCCACTCATGGGTAAACTATCGCGGAACACCACGTGGCGTGGATATTTATACGCCGCCATATTATCTTTCGCCCAAGCAATCAGTTCTTGTTCGTTAACTGTGCCCACATAATCAGGCTTTAACACCACGAATAACTTAACGCTTTCGCCACGTTTCGCATCAGGAACACCAATAGCTGCCGACTGTGCAACCGCAGGGTGGCGCAGCATCAACGCCTCCACATCTTCTGGGAAAACACTATAACCCGAGCTTTTGATCATCTCTTTAATGCGCCCAGTGAAAAACAAATAACCGTCATCGTCTAGATAGCCAATATCACCTGTGTGCACCCAGCCATTACGTAAAGTTTCTCGGGTGGCATCTGGCCGCTGCCAATAGCCGGTAAACACATATGCATTCTTCACAACGATTTCGCCAACGCCTCCCGCGCCAAGTTCACGGCCTGTATCAGGATCTAAAATGCGAATCTCATTGCCTGGTACAGCTTTGCCGCAGCTGCCCCAACGAATGGCGCCACGTGGCATTGCCGTATCAATGGTATGGGTTTCACTTAAGCCATAAGAGGCTTCATGCATTTGGCAACCGGTTAACGCCCGCCATTCATCTGCCAATTCAGCCGTAACAGGAATACCAAAACTGGTGGCAGGGTTGAAAACTAAGCTTTGCAAACGCCGCTGTGAAACATTGGGCATGTTTAATATGGCACGGTTCATCGGGGCGATGCTGTACCACATATCCACCTGATAACGCTCGATGGCCTGTACGGCAGTTTCTGCATCAAAGCGTGCCATAATTACTGTTTGCCAGCGGCCATACACCCCCGCATACACCCCTAAACACATGCCTGCAATATGGCAAAAGGGAGCAATGGCCAACGAAACACTGGCCTTATGCAAGCCATTCGCTTGAAACAAAGCTGCCGTTTTAAATGTGGCTGCACCCACTGGTAGCATGGCCCCTTTGGGGCGGCCTGTGGTGCCTGAAGTAAACGTCATTAAGGCAATATCGGTAGCAAAATCAACGGGCGCCGGCGCTGCAATGGGGGCTGTTTGTTGCACAACAGTGGCAAAATCCACACTGCCTTCTGTATTTATCGCCCTCTGCAGAAGAATATCTTCTGGCACCGGCAACGTGGGTGTTGCAGGCAAATAGTCTGCGTAGTGGGTGCTAACTATTAATAAAGGCTGCCCGAGTTTTGCTTGCACTTGCTTTAGTGTGGCAAAAAGCTCTGCGCCACAAATTACCGCTTTCGCACCCGCATCATGCAATTGGTGTTCTAATTCGGCGCTTTTGTATTGTGGGTTAAGCGGCGTAACAATTGCCCCCAGCATTTGTATCGCATAATGGCCAAGAATGTACTGTGGGCTATTTTGCAGATACAGGCCCACACGGTCCCCTTTCACCACGCCTTGCAGGCGCAAGTAACCGGCCAATCGCAGGGCGCTGTCTGCCACCTCATGCCAAGTAAGTTCGCGCCCGTAAAACACAAAAGCGCTTTGATCAGGGGCTTCCCGTGCATTAAGCAGTAAGTAATCATGTAAAGGTTTTTTCCCATGGCGGTAGTTCACTGCTTCGTTATTAGCCGTGTGTTGGCGTGTGCCCATTTGTTACTCCTTTATTGTTATTATTTTAATGTTGCGGTGGTTTTTATTTGCTAGGCGGTGCTCCATAGGCGGTAACAATCATGTGCTTAACCGCTGCATAATGATCTCGCAGGCGCTGCAAGCCAGAAAACTGAGTAATGGGTGAACCGAAATACCATAATGGCGTTAGCAACAACACAATAGTTTCCACCGGTGTGTTAGGCCGCAGCTCTCCTGTGCCAATAGCAAGCTGCACTGCATGCGTGGCGCCCTCTTCAAAAAACGCTGACATGCCGCGTATACCCTCAACCACTTCAGGCGCCATTGCACTAAAACCCAAATATGCCCGCGACGACAAGCTCCATGGAACGCCAGCCCCATGCGCCGTATCGTTATAGGCAGTAAAGCGTGCCTCAGCATCTGCTAACAACAAATCTAACCGCGCCATTAAACTTACATTCGGCGTTAACCAAATATCCGCAAGCACGCCTCTCACTTCAGCAAATGTGGTGGCAAACACCTCGTTTACCAGCTCTGCCTTATTACCAAAGTGATAATGAATGTTTGCCCGGGTGGCCCCCACTTCTTTGGCAATATCTCCATAACTCACAGCATCGATGCCCTGAGTAATAAACAATTGGCGCGCCACCGCCAAAATATGCTGCTTCATTTGCCCATGTTTGGGCTGCCTTATAGGAGCGCCGTTGCCCTTCTGCGCCATCATGTCCAACCACCTTAAGTTAGCTTTCTAAAAAACTTACTTGCAAGTAAGTTACACTTATACAAAACTGACCAACATGCAAGTTTGTTTTATCTTCGCCCACCACAACAAACATAATAAGAGGCCACTGTGAACATCAACAAAATCCTTATCGCCAACCGCGGCGAAATTGCCATCCGTATTGCACGGGCAGCAGCCACCATGGATATAGCTTCCGTGGCCATTTATTCGGCGGATGACGCCACGTGCTTACACACCAGCCATGCCAACGAGGCCATACAAATTCCTGGCCATGGCGCCCGGGCTTACCTAGATATTGAAGCCATTATTGCCGCAGCCAAAAGCACAGGCGCAAATGCCTTGCACCCAGGTTATGGTTTTTTAAGTGAAAGCGCTGCTTTGGCTCAACGCTGCGCCGAGGAAAACATTATTTTTATTGGCCCCACCCCTAATACATTGGCCATGTTAGGCGACAAGGCCGCTGCGCGTGAATTTGCCCAACGGTGCAGCGTACCCGTGGTGCCAGGCAGCGAAGGAGGGCTTTCCCTAACTGAAGCAGAACAGTTTGTTGCCGCTAGGGGCGGCGCACCCGTGGTAATTAAGGCCGTTTCTGGTGGTGGCGGCCGCGGTATGCGCCTGCTTTATCCAGGTGATGATATTGCTAACGCTTTTAACGCCTGCGCCCGAGAGGCCCAAGCAGCATTTGGCGACGCGCGCCTATATGCTGAACAATTCATTGAACGCGCCCGCCACATTGAGGTGCAAATTTTAGGTGATAGCAAAGGCAATGTGGTGCATTTTTGGGAGCGTGAATGCAGCCTACAACGCCGCCATCAAAAACTGGTTGAAATAGCGCCCAGCCCAACATTGCCAAGCTCTGTTCGCCAACAGCTGTTGCAAGCCGCTATGCACATGGCCAAACAACTACAATATGTGGGCCTGGGCACCTTCGAATTTTTAGTTCCACACAACAGTGATACATTTTATTTTATGGAAGCCAACCCACGGCTTCAGGTAGAGCACACCATCACTGAAGAAATCACCGGTGTGGATTTAGTGCAAGCGCAAATCGCCGTTTTTACAGGCCGTAGTTTAGCCGAGCTTGGTTTACAACAAGCCCCAGCAGCCCACGGCTATGCCTTACAGTGCCGGGTAAACATGGAAACCATGGACGCCAATGGCGATGTGCAACCTAGCGGCGGCACCATCACAGCCTTCGCCCCACCCACTGGCCCAGGCGTGCGGGTAGACACCTTTGGTTATAGCGGCTACACCAACAACCCAAGTTTTGATTCCCTACTAGCAAAAGTGATTGTGCACAGCCGTGCATCTGATTATGCACAAGCCGTGCACACGGCTTATCGCGCCTTGTGCCAATTTCATATTGCCGGCGTAGCCACCAACATTCCTTTTTTGCAGGCTTTGCTTACTAGCACAGAGGTGCTAGGCAACCAGGTTTATACTCGTTTTGTGGATGATCACTGGAGCCAATTAATAGCAGCTAGCCAAAAACCGCACCCGCAGCTTTACCAACAAACGGCCGCCACCCATCAGCGGCCAACACACGCTGCAACAATGGTGGCGCCCGCAGGTAGCAAGGCCGTCACTGCCCCAATGCAGGGGCAACTTAGTGCCCTTTTAGTAGCCGAAGGCGAAACCGTTGCCGCACAGCAAGTGCTAGCCATTGTAGAAGCCATGAAAATGGAACACGAAATAAAAGCGCCACAAGCTGGCATTGTGCGTGGCCTACCTGTGCCTGAGGGGGAAGTTTTGCAGGCAGAACAGGCAATTGTATTTCTTGAGACCACTGAAGATGAGGGGCATATAGCCCAGCAACACAAAGAAGTAGATCCGGATTATATCCGCCCTGATTTAGCTGAATTTTTGCAACGTGATGCTCTTACCAAGGATGCGGCACGGCCTGAAGCAATAGCAAAACGCCATGCACGCGGGATGCTCAGTGCACGCGAAAACATTGCCAACCTTTGCGACCCAGATAGCTTTTTAGAGTATGGCTCCCTCACCTTTGCGGCCCAGCGGCGCCGGCGCAGCACCGAAACATTGATGCGCACAACACCCGCTGATGGGCTAATTACCGGCATTGGTGCCGTAAACGGCGATCTGTTCCCTGAGGAAGCTGCTCGCTGCGCCGTGTTGGCTTATGATTACACGGTGCTCGCAGGCACCCAAGGCATCATGAACCACAGAAAAACCGATCGCATTTTATACCTTGCTGAAGAGCAGCAACTACCCATTATCTTCTTCACCGAAGGCGGTGGCGGGCGGCCTGGTGACACCGACAACAGCACCATAGTGGCTGGCCTTGATACACCTAGCTTTTTGCAGTACGCCCGCCTCACTGCTCTGGCGCCACGCATTGCTATTGTTTCGGGCCGTTGCTTTGCTGGCAACGCCGTATTAGCCGGCTCAAGCGACCTTCTCATCGCCACCCAAAGCGCCAACCTTGGCATGGCAGGCCCTGCCATGATCGAAGGTGGGGGTTTAGGTGTGTACGCGGCTGAGGAGGTTGGCCCAATGGCTGTGCAAACAACCAATGGCGTAGTGGATTGCCTGGTTGAGAACGAAGCCGAGGCGGCAACCTTGGCACGGAAATTAATGGCCTACTTCCAGGGCAGCCTGCCCCGCTACGAAGCGGCCGACCAACGCTTACTGCGCGCTAGCATTCCAGAGAACCGCTTACGCTCTTATGATATTCACGCACTTATAAACACCTTAGTAGACAGCCACAGCTTCGTTGAGCTGCGGCCCACTTTTGCGCCTGGCATGGTTACTGGTTTCGCCCGCATTGAAGGGCGCCCCATCGGCATAATTGCAAACAATTCCATGCATTTAGGGGGTGCTATCTGTGCTAATGGCGCCGACAAAGCCGCCCGCTTTATGCAGCTGTGCGACGCTTTCGACATTCCTTTATTAAGCCTATGCGACACCCCCGGTTTTATGGTGGGCCCAGAAGCTGAAAAAACCGCCTTGGTACGCCACACCTCACGCCTATTCGTTACTGCCGCCACGGTGCAAACCCCCGTGTTCACAGTGGTACTACGCAAAGGTTACGGCCTGGGTGCCATGGCCATGACGGCTGGGTCTTTTCATGCTCCCTTTTTCAATGCTGCGTGGCCAACGGGTGAATTTGGCGGCATGGGGCTTGAGGGTGCAGTGCGCTTAGGTTTTCGTGATGAGCTTGCTAACGCCGGTGATAGCGCAGCGCAAAAAGCCTTATTCGATAAATTAGTGGCACAACAATATGAGCAAGGCAAAGCGCTCAGCATGGCGGCAGCACTGGAGATTGATGCAGTGATAGACCCAGCCGACACACGTAGCTGGGTGTTGCGCGGCCTTAAATCAGTGCGCAAACCTAGCCCACGGCAAGGCCGCCGGCGCACTATGATTGATACGTGGTAACCATAAGGGGCGGGGCCTAGCCTCGCCCTGCCCAGTGGCGCTCTTTTTCTGCTAAATTAGCAAACCAATTTTAGCGAACAGCAGGAGTTCCCATGCAAACAATCCTTATTCTTGATTACGGCAACGATCTCACCCCACAACTGTGCGCCAGCATCACAGCCCTTGGTTTCACACCCCAAGTGGTTAGCCGGAAAACCAAAGCAGCCACCATCACCGCCAATAGTGATATTAAAGGCGTCATCCTGTCTGGTGCGGCTTACACCATTTATGTGGACGACATCCACGTGGTAGATCCAGAACTTTTCACTCTAGATATCCCCGTGCTTGGCCTTGGCCGCGGCATGCAAGTGATGATCCACCAACTGGGTGGCACAGTTACCCCTGCAGGCTATGAGTATGCTCCCACTGCTTCACAACTTGCGCTACACAATACCGCAAGCGGCTTATTTAAAGGCTTAGCTAACGAAGCCGTTAAACCTTTAGGTTTTGATGCCAAGGTATCCGCCTTGCCAGATGGTTTTAGCGTGTTAGCGAGCGGCCACGAAATTGAAAGCGGCGACAACCGCCCCTTTGGTGCCATCGAAAACCCAACAGCAGGCTTGTATGGCATTCAATACGTGTTTAACACTCATTCTTCTGCTTTTGATACCGCCGCGCTGAAAAACTTTTTAGCCTTATGTGCTGCCTAATGCTGCGCCTATGGCTGCCATAGCCTGCAAGCACTAGGCCTTCATTAGCCAAGCATTATACTAAAGGCAGAACTTACTTTTAGCGTAACAAGGAACCAAAGCATGACATGCCAAGCAGGTATTTTAGTTGAATCGCTACCCAGTGTGGCGCGCCATCTGCTCTTTACTATTAACCACAGCGAAGACGTTGCTAATGCATTGCAGCGCTTAGCCGCCACCATCAATACGCGCGACACAGTCATCGGGCTCGGCGTTAGCACATTACAAACGTTAGGGAAAACCAACAAAAATTTACACGCCTTTCCCGCCTTAAACCATCAAGGCATAGATATCCCTTCCACCCAGCATGCGCTATGGTGCTGGTTGCGTGGCGAGGACCGCGGCGAATTATTGTTCCGCACCCGCGCCATTGAAGAAGCCCTGGCTCCCGCTTTTCACCGAGTAAAAACCACAGAGGCATTTCGTTACCTTACTGGCCACGATTTATCCGGCTACGAAGATGGCACAGAAAATGCTAAGGCCGAGGAAGCCGCCGCTATTGTTAACGATACCGTAGCACCACATGGCACCTATGCGAGCCTTCAACACTGGGTGCACGATTTAGCCTACCTTCACGCTCTGCCACAACTTGAGCAAGACCACATAATTGGCCGCCGCTTAAGTGATAACGAAGAAATTGACGATGCACCTGAGTACGCCCATGTAAAACGTACCGCCATGGAAGACTTCACCCCCGAGGCTCACGTTATTCGCCGCTCCATGCCTTTTATTGATGGTGAGACAGAGGGCTTAGTATTCCTTTCTTTTGCTGATTCCCTCGCCCCGTTTGAGATGCAGCTAAAGCGTATGATTGGCTTGGATGATGGCATTATTGACGGGCTCTTCCGTTTCAGCCGCCCCATTACTGGTGGCCACTACTGGTGCCCACCTGCGCAAAACGATAAATTAGATTTATCGGCTATATTATAACTCTAACGCTTAGGGGCCCAGCAGCCCCTAAGCCCGCCGCTTTAAGGGGAGAGCTATGGCACAACGCATTGCACTAGTAAATGAAGTGGAAGCCTGTACTATTTGTGAACCCCACCTACCCCTTGGCCCACGCCCTGTGGTGCAAATCGGCCGTAAGGCACGCTTGCTTATTATTGGCCAGGCCCCTGGCTTAAAAGTGCATGAAACAGGTATCCCGTGGAACGACCCAAGTGGCGATCGCCTGCGTGAATGGCTGCAAATGAGCAAAGAGACTTTTTACGACGCCGAGCAAGTAGCCATTATGAGCATGGGGTTTTGTTACCCTGGCCGTGGTAAAAGTGGCGATTTACCTCCGCGCCCCGAATGTGCCCCACAATGGCATGAGCGCCTACTTGCAGAAATGCCGCAAGTGCAGCTCATTCTATTAATTGGCCAATATGCCCAGCGTTACTATTTGCAAGATAACCATCGCACCTTAACGGCACGAGTGCGCCACTGGCGTGAGTGCCCACACCCTTTTTTCCCCTTACCCCATCCATCGCCACGCAACCAAGGCTGGCTAAAACACAACCCTTGGTTTGCTAGCGATGTAATTCCTGCACTGAGGGCCCGTTGGGACGAAATTAGCACGCCCGCCCCACGCACGTCCTATTAAGACAATTTTACCACCAGAAAAACAACCACGAACGCCTTACAGGCAGCTGTTATGCTTAATAAATTCTTTAATCCCCCAAGCGCAAGCGCAAAAACCAGTGTTTTTCTGCTGTGTTGCCAAACAATACCGCCTCTTAGAAAAAGCAGCACTTGGTGTTGACCTTTAAAGGGCATTATGCCAGTATTCATTTCAGGCCACACCACCCCCCCCTACCCCCTAGGTGTGGCTAAAAATAGCCCGCTTTGGCGTAATTAACCAAAGCGGGCTATTCCCTTTTATTTCATTCAAAACGATGAGCCTGGCTGCAGCAAAAAAGCCTTTTCTGCTGCACTACTAATGCGGCCGAGCGTCTCATTACGATGTGGGTAACGCCCAAATTCATCCACAATAGCCTTGTGCTTTAATTCAAAATCATAGCTCATAGCATCGGCATACCGTTTAAACAAAGGCTCTGCAACAGCATGAATAGCCCGCGACTCACTATGCATATACGGCATCAACAAAAATGCGCGCTGTTCAACACTCGTTAACTGCTCGAGCGCTCCACTGTGCACCGCTTCCTGTGCTAAAACCAATGCCATAGGATCTTGCGCAAAAGCCAGCCCACTATCACGGTAAATATTGCGTGAAAACTGATCAAGCACGATAATTTCTGCCAAACGCCCCTCTGCACTACCTCGCCACCCATAAAGCTCGCCTGCAGCTGCTTGCGCTAATAGTGTGGTAAAGCGTTGCGTTATCAGCAGATCCAGCGCATCACCACCGTTAAACCACTGCTCTGGCGCCAACTCCTCAAACCAGAAAGTAAGCACTGTTTGCGTCATACATCACTCCTCTTTGTGCTGCAAAATAGTTAATAGCTGCGGCCACACATTATCGAGCATCATAGGCTGGGCCTCAGCCGTAGGGTGTATACCATCCTCTTGCATCATGCCCTTTACGGCACCCACGTTTTCTAACAAGAAGGCCACTAAGGGCACCTGCTCTTCTTGGTGCAAAGCTTGGTACACTTGGTGGAAAGCAGCCGCATAGGGTTGCCCATAATTAGGTGGAATGTGCATTCCCAACAAAAGCACCTCGCTATTCGCTGCACGAGCAAGTTGGATCATGCCACGTAGGTGCTGCTCCATTTGCTCAATAGGCAGCCCGCGCAAACCATCGTTGCCGCCTAGCTCGATGATAGTTAACGACGGCTCGTATTCTGCCAGCAATGCCGGCAAGCGCGCGTGCCCACCCGCTGTGGTATCACCACTCAGCGAAGCATTCACCACACGCAAGGCGTGGCCCTCCTCTGCCAGGCGCTGTTGCAACAACGCCACCCACCCTTGTTCTTCTTCAATGCCATAGGCGGCACTCAAACTATCACCTACCACAAGCCAAGTAGTGGCATACGCTGCGCAAGAGCCGCATAATAACCACCCAAAACACAGCCATAACAGCCATTTTCGCATCGAGAACTCCATGTCTAATACCATGCTAACGGCACATCAAGTGAGCAAAACCGTACACTTAGGTGCGCAAGAATTAACATTACTGCAAGCCGTTTCATTCACCTTAAACAAGGGTGAAAGCCTAGCCATCATCGGCCGTTCTGGCTCTGGAAAATCCACACTTTTGGGCATCCTAGCCGGCCTAGACACCCCAACCACTGGCAACATCACCCTCGCAGGCCATGCGCTTGAACGCTTGAACGAAGATGAGCGAGCCGCTGTGCGCGCGGCTCATGTGGGCTTTGTATTCCAATCTTTCCAGCTGCTAAACACCCTCACAGCCCTTGAAAACGTAATGCTACCGCTTGAGTTAAAAAACCATCAGCAACCGCGCCAGCAAGCCGAAGAATTACTCGAACGTGTAGGCCTGGCCCACCGCCTACAGCATTACCCAAGCCAGCTTTCTGGCGGTGATCAACAGCGCGTTGCCATTGCCCGTGCTTTTGCCGCAGAGCCCGATATTCTTTTTGCCGACGAACCCACCGGCAACCTTGATACCCAAACCGGTGCCGCCATTGCCAACCTGCTGTTTAAGCTAAACCAAGAAAAGGGCACCACACTAGTGCTTGTTACCCACGACAACACACTCGCCGAACGCTGCCAACACCAACTAAACCTTGAAGCGGGGCAAGCATAAGTATGACGTCTTGGAAAACTCTAGGCCACCTAGCGGCCCAGCAAAGCTGGCGCGAGACCAAAGCCAACGCGTTTACTCTCTTATTTTTTGCCCTGCTTATTGCCGTGGCTAGCAGCAGCACAGTGAGCCTGTTCTCAGCGCGTTTACACCAAGCCATGACACACAAAGCAAACGAGTTTCTTGGTGCCGACTTAGTGGTAAATAGCAGCTACGCCGCCACCCAAGAACAGCTTAATGTTGCTGCTAAGCTAGGGCTAAAAGGCACACAAACCGTTGAGTTTAGCACCATGTTAAGCAGCACAGCGGGCATGGAATTGGCCGCTGTGAAGGCCGCCACAGAAGCCTATCCCTTAGTTGGCCAACTAAGGGCACGTGCGCAATTAAACAGCACAGCTGAGATGAACGGCTTTCCTAAACCAGGGGAAATATGGCTAGAACCAGCCTTGTTTGCCATGCTAGGCATAGTGCCCGGCGATGCCATTACTGTTGGCGATGCCGCCTTGGTTGCTAGCCATATACTCACCCATGATCCCGTTCAAGGCAGTGGCTTTAGTGCATTTCAACCACGTGCAATAATGCACCATCAAGATCTAGCTGCTACCAAAATTGTGCAGCCTGGCAGCCGCATTGAATACCGGCAACTATGGCTAGGAGATGCCGATAGCTTGCGCCAGTACCGGGATAAGTTAACGCTAATGCTGGTACCCGATCAAAGCGTACAAACCCTTGCAGATAGCAGCCCACCATTGTTTCAAGCATTACAACGAGCACAACAGTATCTTAGCTTAGCTAGCTTAGTGGCCGTGTTACTAGCCAGTGTTAGTATCGCCCTAACTGCCACACATTTTGCTAGCCGCCGTTATGAGCACGCTGCCCTGCTGCGTTGTTTTGGCCTATCGGGCCGGCAAACTTTAGCTGTATTTACCTTACAACTGCTGTTTGTAGGTGCCATAGCCAGCACTTTAGGCGTTGCTGTGGGCGCCCTCACCCAACAAGTGCTATTTGCTTTGCTAAATGATTTATTACCAAAGCATATCCCCCCTACAAACCTATGGGTAGGCCTGCTTGCCTGGGGCACGGGCATGCTCACTTTACTTGGTTTTGCCTTGCCCCCACTAATTACTTTAAGCCGTGTGCCGCCCATGCGAGTGCTACGCGCTGAGTTGGTGCCCATGGCAAACCCTGCTTGGGTTGTTTATGGCCTAGCTCTTGCCACGCTAACGTTAGTGATGTGGCGCCTGAGCTTAAACTGGGCCTTAACCGTTACCTTTTTGCTTGGCGGCTTGGGCGCAGCTTTGCTGTTAGGGTTCACTTTATTCGCACTGTTGCGCCAACTTAACCGAGTATTATCACGGCGGCACTTATCTTGGCGGCTTGGCCTAGGGCATCTGCTGCAAACACCTGTGCTTGCCATTAGCCAAATTTTAGCCTTCACCCTTATTCTGTTGGCGATGGCCTTGGTGGTGTTATTGCGCAACGAATTACTCGACAACTGGCAACAACAACTGCCCGCCAATGCACCCAACCATTTCGCCTTTAATATTATGCCCCACGAACAAACCGCCTTTGCCGAGCAGTTGGCCCAGCTTAGCCCCAATGTGGCACCCTTCTACCCTACGGTGCCAGGCCGCTTAACCCATATAAATGCCACCCCAGTACAAAAATCTGTGGCGGGCAAACCCAGCGCCGAACGCACTATCCAGCGCGATATAAACCTAACATGGGCCAGCAAGGTGCCCGCGGGCAACCACATTACTAAAGGTGTATGGTGGCCCCCCCGCGACAGCACTGCGGTGCCTATTTCGGTAGAAGAAGAATTCGCCCAGCGCCTAGGTTTAAACGTGGGCGACGAAGTGCGTTTTAATATTGCTGGCCGCATGTATGCCACCGAGGTAAGCAGCTTCCGCCGAGTAGGCTGGAACTCCATGCAACCCAACTTTTTTGTTATTTTTGCTCCAGGCTATTTACCCGATCTGCCTCACACTTGGCTCACAAGCTTTTATTTGCCTAGCCACGAACAGCCCGTACTGCAAAAGCTGCATAGCAACTTTCCTGCAGTGAGTATGCTAAACGTGGGTAATATGTTAAAACAGCTGCGCAGCATCTTAGCCCAGGTTAGCTTAGCCATCGAAAGCCTGCTTTTCTTTGTGCTTGCCGCAGGCATTATGGTGTTACTTGCGGGGGTGCAAAGCACCTTGCCAGCCCGCATTCAACAAGGCGCCTTGCTGCGCGCACTAGGCACCTCACGGGCTTTCGTGTATCGCCTACATCTCTATGAATTCACCCTGCTAGGTGCCTGCAGCGGCTTGCTCGCTTGGCTAGGCGTAGAATTAGCTAGCTTGGCGTTATACCGCCTAGTGTTTTCTTTGCCTTGGCGGCCGCACCCATGGCTTGCTGTGCTGCCCCTTATCGGCGCCGCCCTGATTGTGGCCATTGGCTTATGGGGCACGCGCAAAGTAAACAACACTAGCCCAATGCATATACTCCGCAAGGGGCACTAACTCGTGCCCCTTTTACCCCCACTGTTTTTGAGTGCTACCCATGCTGCAACTACTAAGTATTTTATTGCTTCTAGCCACCGCTTGGCTGATCCATTATCAACACAGGGTTGTGGCCAAACCCACCCTTACTTATGCCAACACCCCCTATAACCAACGTTTACTCGCCCGCTTGCCACGCCTGCAACGGGCATTTAAACCAACGCCCTGGGCTTATAACACCCACCTACAATTACTTTGGTTAGTGCTAAAAGATAAATTTACCCCACCGTTGCACTATGACCGCCACGAAACCTTAACCATGAGCGACGGCGGCACCACTAGCTTGGCATGGCTTGACAGCACATCTAACCCTGCTACACCCACCCTAGTGGTGCTACACACCATTGCCGGCAGCCCCCATAGCATGCGGGCATTCGTGCGGCACTTGCACCACAGCACTGGTTGGCGCGTGGTGGTATGCACCCGCCGCGGCCATGGCCTGCCGTTTACCGCCCCGCGCTATAACACCATGGGCCACGTGAGCGACCTTCGCGAGCAATTGGCCGCCATTGAGCAACAATTTCCCCAGTCGCCACTATATGGTATTGGTGTTTCTGCAGGCTCAGCCTTGCTCGTACGTTATCTTGGTGAAGAGAAAGAGGCATCGCTATTAAACGCAGGGGTGGCTTACTGCCCTGGCTACGATATCGGCGTGGCCTTTGCACGGGTGCAGCCGTTTTATAGCCGCATGATGGCAAAAACTATGAAAGAAGAGTTTATAGCGCCTTACAACAAACAATTTGGCCCCTTACCAAGCGCAACCTCTGCGTTAGCAGCAACCGATTTAGCAGAACTGCATACCAACCTGCATGAGATTGCCGGCTTTAGCAGCCAGGCAGAATATTTAAGCAACACCAACCCTGTAACCGTAATGCCTAACATTACGGTGCCGTTATTGGCACTGAATGCCGATGACGACCCAGTGTGTGTGAAAGAAAATGCCATTGAGCATGAACACATGGTGCTTACCATGCCGGCAGCACTACAAGTGCGCACCCAACGTGGCAGCCATTGCGCGTTTTTCACAGGTTGGCAGCCCCATTCATGGGCTCACGACCTCATCAGTGAATACTTACAGGCCGTGCACGCCGAGCACACATAAGCAGGCCATGCTATGCCATAATAGCCCGCCTTATTTTTACTATTACGCACAGGACAATTATGTTTCGCAGTACTTTTACCCCGCGCTTTTATGAAACCGATGCCTTTGGCCACATCAATAACACCGTCGTAAACGGCTGGTTTGAAACTGCCCGCGCGCCTATTTTTGCGCTTTTTCTGGATGGCCCTAACGTGGCCGACTTACGCCTAATTTTAGCCCGCACTGAAGTGGATTTTGTGGCACAAATATTTTACGGCCAAGACGTGGAGGTGCGCAGCCATATTGAACGCATCGGCAACTCTTCTTTTGTGGTGGCTCACGAAGCTTACCAAAACGAACAACTGGTAGCCCAAGGCAAAGCAGTACAAGTGCACTTCAACATCAACAACAACCAAAGCATGCCCCTCACCGGCACACAAAGGCAGCAGCTACAAGCACTACAGCGCCCACCAGTTGCTGCAGAATAAAACGCCGACCATATAACTTATAGCGCATTGGTTAAAACTAAAGAACACAACACAAGTCATACAATATCGTTTAAAGTAATAACCCATATGCACTGATATTTGTGCGCTTGTTGACCAAGGAAGCTATCAAGGAGCCTTAATATGCCCACAGAACACGCCGCCCACCACCAAGTGGTGGTGATTGGTGCTGGTGCCGCCGGCACTAGCGTTGCCGCCTCACTTTTACGCCAAGACGCCAACCTCGACATTGCTATCATTGAACCTAGTGATGTGCACTATTATCAACCCGCTTTTACACTCGTGGGGGGTGGCACCTACTCCTTGGCCAAAACAGCACGCCCGCAAGCCGAAACCCTGCCAGAAAAAGCCCGCTGGATCCGCCAAGCTGTTACTAATATTGATCCCGATAACAACCTTGTGCAGCTAGCCAACGAGCAAACCGTAAGCTACGACATATTATTGGTTACCCCAGGCATTAAATTAGATTGGGACCGCATCGACGGCCTGCGCGCAACCCTTGGCCGCAATGGAGTATGCAGCAACTACGATCCACTAATGGCTGAATACACATGGGAGTGCATGCGCACCTTCTTAGGTGGTAAAGCCATTTTCACCCAGCCTTCCACCCCCATTAAATGTGCTGGTGCACCGCAAAAAATTGCTTATCTAATGTCTGATCACTTAAACAAGCACCTGCTTGATCAATATAGTGAAGTTAAATTTTTTGTGGGTGGTGGCGCCCTGTTTAGCGTAGCGGATTTCGTTCCTCACCTAGAAAAGGTGCTCGACCGCTACCATATTAAAGCCCAGTTGCAAACCGAATTAATCGCCGTGGACGGCACCGAACAACGAGCCACGTTCCGTGTAACCCATGCCGACGGCAGCACAGAAGACGTGACAGAAAGCTTTGACATGCTGCACGTAACGCCTCCGCAATGCGCCCACGACTTTGTGCGTAACAGCCCCCTGGCTAACGCAGAAGGCTGGGTGGATGTGGACAAATACACACTGCAGCACGTGCGCTATGACAACGTATTTAGTTTAGGTGACAGCAGCTCATTACCCACATCTAAAACTGCTGCAGCAGTGCGCAAGCAATCTCCGGTGGCCGCAGCCAACATATTGGCCAAGCTCAAGCAAAATGTGCTCTCGGCCAAATATGACGGTTACACTTCATGCCCTGTGGTTACCAGCTACGGCACCGTAATGCAGGCTGAATTTATTTACGACGGTGTGGTAACACCCACCCTACCACTTGATCCTTTTAAAGAGTCAAAAATCTATTGGCAGGTAAAAAAACGCTTCTTACCACCCTTTTACTTCAACTACATGCTTAAAGGCCGAGAAGGTGATGTGCCGCACAAGCCGCTAAAGAAGCAATAACCCACTATAAGGCTGCCCTAATTGCAGCCTTATTTTCGCCACTTAAAACCGAAGGTTAGTGCAGCATCCATAGCGCGGAACAGGGGCTGCGGCCAGCGCGTGGCAGGCCCTGGCGCTAGCGCCAACAACGCACTACCTAAACGCCCAGCATGGCGTGCCATGCGAGCTGGCTTGTGTTCGCAAGCACGCACCAACCAACCCGCCGCTTTGTGCACAGGCATCATAGGCATATATTTATAGATCGCCGTGCGCGAGGACATGGGCGTACGCACCATAGGAAAATACACCACCGTGGTGCTTACGCCTTGGTGGCCCAACTCTGCCTGCAAAGAGCGCGTAAACGACTCAAGCGCCGACTTACTCGCCAAATAAGCAGAAAACAGCGGAATGGGAATTTGTGTCGATAAACTCGACACAGAAACCACGTGACCATGGCCCTGTTCTAAAAAACGCGGCAACAAGGCCAAGGTTAACCCCACTGCGCCAAGATAATTCAACTGCATGGTGCGTTCGTAATCGTGCAACCGCTGCAAAGATTGCTTAATAGGCCGGCGAATGGAGTGGGCTGCATTATTTACCAAGGCATCAATACTGGGATGCTCTGCGAGGATCTGCTTAGCGCATGCCGTAATAGCCTCAGGATTACCCATGTCGCAGGGGTATACCGATGCAGCACCACCTGCATTTTCAATCTCTCGTTTAAGTTTATAAAGTTCAAGCTCACGCCGCGCTAGCAAACACACATGCGCACCACAGTGTGCCATTTGCTTTGCTGCTTCATAGCCAATACCACTCGAAGCCCCTGTAAGCACAATGGTTTGCCCCTGCAAACTTCGCCGCATTCTTCACTCCTTTATTACTTGCCTACCGAAGGCACTCAACATAGCACGCACTAATAGGGCAAACATCTTGTTTTATTATTGCCCCACCCCGCCCTACAACTCCCTGTTACTAAGGCAACGAAACCCATGCAGAATGTGTACAATAGAGCACCACAACCACCTAAATTAGGTGTTACACATAACCCTTTAACGAAGCCACAGCATGCGCGTTTTTTTCCTTAGCTTATTCGTTTTCTGCTGCCTAAGCACAGAATTGGTGCAGGCTCAGCTGCGTTGCCAAACAGATACCTTTGGCAACACTGTTTGCCGTGATAGCAAAGGCAGCAGCCGCACCACCACCGATACGTTTGGCAACAGCATCACACGCCACAGCAACGGGCGTGTAATTCGCGGGCGTACTGATGCCTTCGGCAATACCACCTATCGCGACAACCAAGGCAACACCATTCGCGGCCGTACCGATGCCTTTGGCAACACCACCTATCGCGACAACCAAGGCAACACAACACGTTGCTCCACTGATCGCTTTGGCAACACTAGCTGCCGTTAAAAACCTTGCCAGCACATGCCTTTTTGCCAATAGGCCTGTGCTATTCTTTAACCATTAAACAAGGAGGCGCCATGCACCACGAAGATTCACCCACTTATCGTCCCCTTGGCACTATTAGCCAAGCCATGTTCATGATGTATTTTTTTGTGCTTACGCCTGCGGCCTTATTTTTTGGCATTGGTATTATTTTTATGGCAGCACTGGCCATGGGAATGCGGCTCAGCAAGAAGCACCAAAATGCAAAAATACTGCAACAGGTTCTGCTCGCTTTCGCCCTGTTATTTGCCCTACTTACCGTGGTGGCCGCCGTTGTTATTGCGCAGTTTTTAGACAACCCTAGCGCCTGGGGCACAGAAAACAATTTTCTTGCCTTCATGTATATCAGCTTGCCATTAGGCTACACCGTGATCGCCCTTATTTGCTGGCACATTGTGCGCCAGCATTTCGCGTGGATTTCTGTGCACGGCATTTTGGGTGAAGACAGCCGTGGCAGCCGAACCGCGCCCACACCCAAAGTAGACCCCCCCACTGCTAAAGCAAGCGTTTCCATGCTCGACGAACTTAAACGCTTAAACCGCCTAAAGAAGGCGGGCAAAATTAGCCAAGAGGATTTTGCCCAGCAGAAGCGTGCATTAGTAAAAACACACGACACCACAGCGAGGCGAGATGAACATTTGGATTGATGCTGATGCCTGCCCACGCCCTGCCCGTGAACTAGTGGTACGTTTTGCCTTAAAACGCAACTGCACAGTTATTTTAGTGGCAGGCCAAAGCCAAGCAAAACCACCTTTTCAGTGTGTTCGCTTGGTTGTGGTGCCTAGCGGGCCGGATGCAGCCGACGACTATATTGTGGCGCATGCACAGCCTGGTGATATGGCCATATGCAGTGATATACCTTTGGCCGCTCGGCTTGTAGCCAACCAAGTGGCTACTATCAGCCCACGGGGTGAGATTTTTACCGAGCACAATATGGGTGATCGTTTAGCCATGCGTAACTTATTCACAGGCTTACGCGATAGCGGCCAGTTAACTAGCGGGCAAGCGCCCTATTCAGAGCGCGACAAACAGCAATTTGCCAATGCCCTCGACAGCACACTGCAGCGCTTAACCCGGCAACGTAGCTAAAGCAGGCTACTTAAGCTCTTCCTCCTCTTCAAAAGAGCCATGCTGTAAACGGCGCCAGCGCCGTTTGGGCAAGTGCTTACGATCCTTAAAAATGAAATACAACGAGCTAAACAGCAACAATAATGCGCATAATCGTGAACGATCAATGGCTATACTTTCACCGGTAATCCAACCAAAATGATCAAGCACCACGCTAGTGGTTAACTGCGCGATAATGACTGTTACCGCTGTGGCAGTAACGCCAATGATAGGAATCACCACTATCATAATGAGCACATGAAGCGGCCCTAAAATAGCCACCGACGCCTGCCACAAGGGCACTTGAGTTACCGCTAACAGGCTGCCATTACCGAACAGCAAAATGGCTAACCCACAAAATAGTGTGCCTGTTAAGAATGATATAAAGGCGCTCTCAATGCGCCCCACTTTGCGCCCCAAGGTGCCGTTCACAGTACCCTGCAAACTCACCGCCGCCCCTGCTATTAGGGGCAATAACACGAACAACCATTGCATTACGCCACCTCCTACACAATCAACACAAGCGCCATGGCAAGCAAGCACAACGCAATAAATCGATCGCCATTAAAAGGTATCTTTTGCACCTTTGCCCAACCATGGTGTTCTATTACCATGCTTACCCCTAACTGCCCCATCAGCACTAATGCCATGGCAACCCCCACCCCAAGCTCTGTAACGCTCATAAATAACAGCACCACATATAAGGCGCCTAGCACCCCACCAGCGAGCTCATGTTTAGGCAACGTAAAAGCATGCTTTAGCTGCAAACGGCTGCGCGCAAGCACATAAGGCAAGCTCAACACTAACGGCACACAGAACACATAAAAAGATGCTTCTAAATCGCCAATACTTTGCCCAAACACACCCCAATAGCGCTTTCCACACTAAGCACTATGCCGGCAACAAAAGCGGCAAAAACATACCAAAGATGCTGCATTAAAGAACCTCGCTGTAACGAGAGGTGAAGGCGAGCGCAACGGCATGCGCCCACAGAAAACAGAGGCCGAAGGTATCACAGGAAAGCAGCCTTAACGAGGTGCGCAGGCAAAATTAAACTAGCGCGCTACACTAAAAGTAAGCCAACCACCCCAAGAGCACTAACATGCTACATATTGATTCGCCAACGCACGACAACAAACACCCCGTGGTTGAACAACAACCGGCGCCTACGCCACCAGCCTTGCTTAGCCAACCAGCAATCGTCAACAGCCGCCGCTTTGACGAAATATGCTGCAGCCAATGCGGTGAGCAATACACGCTGGGCGAAGCAAGCTGCCCACGCTGCTGTCGCAGCAGCATAACCCCGCATTCAACAAGCACACAAACCACCCCCACTACCGCAGCAACAGGCAAATGGCGTTACGCAGCCTTTATTGCACTGCTGTTGGCCCTGGTTTTTTATTGGCCCTAATACAACAACTGATACCTAACATTTTGCCGCACCACAGTTTTATTTTATTGTTTTTTTCAATAGACTTGCCACGCGAAGAAAAAAAATAAGGGAGACTATGAAAAAATACTTAGCTTTGGCAGCAGCATTGTTTTTAAGCGCCTGCGCCACAACCCCCACCGACATGAGCATCAACCAGCTCACCAACCAAGCTCAAAAAGGTAATGCAGCGGCACAAGTGGAACTGGGCAAACGCTACCAGAGCGGCGACGGTGTTACTGCTAGTGATTCCGAAGCCCAACAATGGTTTCAGCAGGCGGCAGCGCAACAAGATGCCGAGGGCCTTTATCAATTAGCATTAATTGAAGAGCCTTCGCCAGCCTCCTTTGCCAACTTTCAGCAAGCAGCCGAGCTTAACCACACGCAAGCACAATTTAAAACCGGCTACTACCACACCTTTGCTTGGCTAGTTAATGCTCCAGAAGACGATGCACAAGCACGCCACTGGCTAAGCCTAGCGGCCAAGAAAAACCATGCCGAAGCACAAAACCTATTAGCTTGGATGCATGAACGTGGTTATGGCGGCAACCAGGATGCCAAAGCGGCGTTTAATTTATATGTACTAGCTGCTGAAAACGGTTCTGCGGATGCCCAAGCAACCCTGGGTAACATGTATCGCAATGGTCAAGGTGTTTCAAAAAACCATGAACGCGCTATTTACTGGCTTAACAAAGCCGTGGCCAATGCAGCCACTGCAGAAAACCAATTTAGCCTAGGCGCAGCATACTTTTTTGCCGAAGGCCCAGAACAAGATTACGCCGAAGCCTTTAAATGGTTTAAACAAGCCGCTGATGAAGGCATTCAGGAAGCACAGTTTAACGTGGGCCTTGCCTATTACAAAGGCCAGGGCACCTATAAAGATACTACAGCAGCCGCCCGCTACTACCGCTTGGCAGCCAACCAAGGCATGGCAGATGCCATGCTCAACCTAGGTATTTTATATTACAATGGTGAAGGCGTTAGTAAAAACTACAGCCAAGCAGCCTCTTGGCTGCGTAAAGCTGCTGAACAAAACAATGCCGATGCACAAAACCGCTTAGGCATTTTTTATGCGAATGGCCACGGTGTGCGCCAGAACTTTACCACTGCGCTTGAGTGGTTCCACAAAGCAGCCGCCCAAAACCATAGTGCAGCGTTATATAACATTGGCGTGCGTTATTATAACGGCGAAGGAGTGGCAAAAAATTTACGCACAGCCCGCAGCTGGTTTGGCAAATCCTGTGATAGCGGCATGCAAGAAGGTTGCGACCAATACCGCAAGCTTGCGCCTTAAACACCTTCACCTACGGTAATAGCAGCCTTGCCCCAGCCGCTGCTATTACCGTAGGTTGCGGCAAGCATCGGCATTATTGTTATCGCAAGCCTTTCGATACCATTGCGTAGCTTTGCTTGGGTTTTTAGTTACGCCATAGCCATGCTCATATAACATCCCTAAGGTAAATTGTGCCTTGTCGTAATTTGCATTAGCTGATTTCTCAAGCCAGTATTTTGCTTTTTCATAATCACGCTCTGCACCAATACCCCATACATACATAGAGCCCAAACCATATTGTGAAGGGGCATAATCCTGTTCAGCCGCTTGCTCAAAAAACTCACGCGCCTTGGCCACATCTTTACCCACCCCTTGCCCACGCCCATACATAGCGCCTAACCCGTGCAGCGCAGCTGCATCGCCTTCCGCAGCCGCTTTTTCAAACCATCGTTTAGCTTGTTTATAATCCTGTGCGCCACCTTTATCCTCAAGGTACATCATCGCCAACTTACGCTGCGCCGCCACATGGCCTTGTGCAGCTGCTCGTTGGTACCACTGGCGTGCCTCTACAGGGTTTTGCGGCACATTATTGCCACTCGCATGGATCAAGCCCATCACATATTGTGCTTCGCTGTGGCGCTTTTTAGCTGCCTTTTCTAACCAATAGCGTGCTATTTTCTGGTTTTCTGCCACCCCCTGCCCAAGGTAATACATGCGCGCCAAACGATACTGTGCTTCAGCGTTACCGTTTTCTGCCGCATGGCTAAACCATCCCCTTGCTACAGCAAGATCCTGCTCCACTTCCACACCATCGTAATAGCGCTCTCCCAGTTGTAACTGAGCTTGCGCATCACCGTTATTAGCACTATTTAATAGTGATCTGTCGTTGGTGTTCAGCGCGAGCGTTTCGCAACCACTCATCAACAACATAACCACCACAACCCACAGTTGTTTCATAATTTGCCCTTCGCATTGCCCAACCAATGCTGGAGAAATACACAAAACGCATTATAAGCGCCTTTGCCTCTCATTTTATAGAATTTGAATATTGAACTACCTTCATAGAGAGTAAAGCAAACCAAAAAGTTCACTTTCTTTATCTGCCTCCGCCGCACACAACCACAACAAAGCTATTTTAACTATCACTATCATTAATTGGCTTTACGATACACAACAAACGATAATGATTCTCCCTTACACTTACCTAGGTTACAAATGACACAATCTTACCCACAAAGCATCGGCATCATTTTGTTGCTGGCTTTTCTTGCTGCAATTGGGCCTTTGGCCATCGACACTTACCTACCTAGCCTACCGGCTATCGCTACCGATTTAGGTGTTAGTTCGGCAGCCGTACAACAAAGCGTGAGCGCTTTTTTCATCGGTATTGCCGCGGGCCAGCTGATTGCTGGGCCACTGTCTGATCGTTACGGCCGCCGCCCCGTTTTACTTATTGGTTTTGGCCTCTTTTTCATTGCCACTATTGCCTGCGCGTTAGCACCTAACATCGAAACGCTTAACATTGGCCGCATGTTACAAGGCCTTGCCGCGTCGGTATCGCCAGCAGCTGGCCGCGCCATGGTGCGCGATATGTGGGCTGGCAACGAAGCTGCACGAGCTATGTCTTATGTAACCATGGCGATGGTGGTTGCGCCCTTGCTTGCCCCCTTAATCGGCGGTTTTATTATTAGCTATTGGGATTGGCGCATGATTTTTTGGGCCCTATTAATTTTTGCTGCCACCGCTTTAGCGCTAGTGATGCTCCGTTTACCAGAAACCAACGGCCCAGAAAAACGAGGTGATGTACGGCTACCAGATTACTTCCGTGCCTACGGGCGTGTACTAGGGCACCAGCAAAGTTGGGCTTATTTACTATGCGGTGGTTTTTCCTTAGCCACCATGTTTGCTTACATCACCGGCTCACCTTTCGTTTACATTGAGTTTTTTGATGTGCCCGAAACGTATTTCGGCCTATTTTTTGGTTTGAACGTAATTGGGCTTTTTCTTGGTAACTTAATTAACGCACGCTTGGTTACCCACTTTGGCTATATACGCATGCTTGGTTTTGGCGTCGTTTTTGCCTTAATAGGGGCTATCATGCTTACCTTTACTAGCTACCTTGCCCTGGGTGGCATTGTGGCTGTGGTGATCGGGCTCTTTATTACAGTGGCGCCAGCTAGCATGGTGGGTGCTAATAGCACCGTGGGCTTAATGAACCTTTTCCCTCGCAATGCTGGGGCAGCCATGGGCCTGTTCGGTGTGGCGCAGTTTGGTTTAGGTGCTGTGGCAAGTATTTTAGTTAGCATTTTTCACACTGGCACACCCACCGCCATGGCGCTGGCGATGCTCGTTACCTCTGTGTGTTCGTTCTTGGCCTTTTTGTGGCTACAGAAAACCAAAGAGCCCACTCCCAGCCACTACTAAAGCAAAGGGCCATATTGCATGGCCCTTTTTTTATGCTTACTGTGAAGCCTTTCTTAGGCCAAGCGGAACAACAGCCATGTCGTTATTTGATCAACCCATTTCTCGTGCGGGCACCCACTGCGAAAAATATGATGGTGTGAACAAGCGTTTTGGTACCGAAAAGCTGCTGCCTCTATGGGTAGCAGATATGGATTTTGCTGTAGCAGAGCCCATTAAGGCTGCTTTAACAGAGCGCTTGGAGCACCCTATTTTTGGCTATACCTTTCCCAGTGAAGAGCTTTATAGTGCGCTACTAAGTTGGTATGCAAGCCGCCACCAATGGCGCATTGATCGCGATAAGTTGTTACTTACCCCTGGGGTGGTGCCTTGCCTAGCCCAAGCCGTGGCTACACTCACCGCGCCAAGCGCCAGCGTACTGGTACCCACACCCGTGTACCCACCGTTCTTCACCGTAGTGCAAAAGCAAGGCCGCCAAGTTATTGCTAGCCCTTTACAGCACACCCCACAGGGCTACGAGCTTGATTTCGGCCACTTAGAACAAGCTGCAAAGCAAGCAAGCATGCTGATGTTGTGCAACCCCCACAACCCTGTTGGCCGTGTGTGGCGCAAAGATGAGCTTGAAGGTTTAATTGCCCTTGCCTTACGCCACAACCTTATTGTGGTTAGCGACGATATTCATTGCGACCTTGTTTACGCTGGCCACACTTATGTGCCATTGGCCACCCTAGCGCCGCCTGAATTGCGCCTGCTCACTCTTATATCGCCTAGCAAAACCTTTAATATTCCAGGGCTTAATTTATCTGCCCTTGTGGCGAGCCACGACGCCGACAAAGCCGCCTTGCGCAACGCTTTTTCCCGCGCCGCCGTTAACCCATACAACCCACTTACTTTAGCCGCTTTTGAAGCAGCTTACCGCCACGGCCAGGCTTGGCTTGATGAGCTGATGCATTATTTAGCGGGCAACCGGCAGTGGCTGCGGGAAGCTTTTGCCAACGTGCCGGGTATTTGTTTTCAACCACCAGAAGCCACCTGCTTAATATGGCTTAACTGCCAAGGGCTCGGCATGAGTGATGCACAATTGCGGCACTTCTTTATCCAACAAGCACAACTTGGCTTAAACGAAGGCATTTCTTTTGGCGCCGCTGGCGCAGGCCACATGCGGTTAAACATAGGCACGCGCCGAGCCCTGTTAGAACAAGCCGTTAACCAATTACGAAGGGCGTTAGCGGCCCGCTAGTTTGGCAATAGCTAAGCGCGCAAGCGAGTACGAAAGGTCCCCCAGCCACTTTCTAACAAGCTTGCAAACAATGATTTCAAACCAGATTCGCGTGGTTTTGGCGCGCACCCATTACCCAAGCGGCGCAATTGGCGGCCATACCACAGCACCTCCATCATGGCGGCTTTATCTACAAATGAAATGCCCGTGCGAATAGGGCGCACCATAAACAAGGGCTGCTGCCCTGCTAACAAACGCTTTGGTGCTTCCGGCTCAATAGCTAATAGGCGTGCCAACCCCACCATATCAACAGCATTACTTGCTAAAGCCGCCGCCATTCCGCCAGGGGTGCGAAAGCCACCCGTAACCACAAGCGGGGCTAAGGTAGCAGCCCGTGCTTTTTCAGCAAATGCTAAAAAATAGGCCTCACGCTCGCGGGTAGATGTTTTGCTTTTATCTGTTTGCCCCGTCATCACTGGGCTCTCGTAGTTACCACCTGATATTTCAATCAAATCGATGCCCGCCTCACTTAACGCGCGCACCACAGCCAAAGATTCTTCTTGCGTAAAACCGCCACGTTGGAAATCTGCTGAATTAAGCTTAATACTCACAGGGAAATTGGCGCCCACTTGGCGGCGTATTTCGTGATACACCGCAAGCACAAAGCGGCGGCGGTTTGCTGCATTACCGCCCCATTGGTCTGTGCGTTGGTTATGGTGGCCTGATAAAAATTGGCTAACTAAATAACCGTGAGCACCATGAATTTGCACCCCTGTAAAGCCCGCAGCCTTCGCAATGCTTGCAGCGCGGCCAAAACGTCCTATTAGTGCTTGGATTTCTGCCTCGGTTAACTCGCGCGGGGTAGCAAAAGCACCACGCAACGCCTTGTCGAATGGTACTGCTGAAGGCGCTACTGTTTCTTTGTTCAATCCTCGCGGTGCTTGCTTGCCTGGGTGGTTGAGTTGCACCCATAACTGGGTATTGTTCTGTGTTCCAGCTGCCGCCCATTCTGTTAGCTTAAATAGATCACTTTCGTCTTCGATTACCACATTGCCTGGCTCACCCAAAGCTGAGCCATCAATCATTACGTTACCGGTAACCAGCACACCCGCACCACTGCGCGCCCAGCGTGAATATAACGTGACCAATTGCGGCGTTACACGATTATCCCAAGTGGCTAGGCCCTCGCTCATGGCCGACTTAAACAACCGGTTTGCCACCACTGTGCCATTTGGCAGCGTTAGTGGCCGCCCTAACAACGCCATATCATTACCCATACTGCCTCCTTAACTTCGCCAAAATAAATTGTGCAGCAGCAGGGCCATGCATTACACAGTGGCTAACTCTTTTACCCATTGCTGCATAGTGGCATTCATAGCGGGGTTGGGTGCCGCCATGAAACTAATCACAAAATGATCAGCATATTCGGTTACGCCAATAGAACGCGGCCGTACCGCAACTGCCTCTGGGCCCGGCAACTTTATGCCAAAACAAAACACCAACAGCTGTACTGCTTGGATGCCTTCCGCTACTTCCCCTTGTGGCAGCGCTTGCGTATGCGCAAAGTGATCATAGATCGCTATAAAATCGGCCACTGCATCTGTATCTACTTTTTCTTTCAGTGCCGCTATCACATCGCTTGCTGCGGCCAGTGGTACTGTATTTTTACTCAGTGTAAACGTGTGCACTGGATATTTATCCATAAACATAGTGCTGTGCATGGGTTGCTCTCCACATTAAGTATAAGAAACTGTGCATTCGCACCTACTTAATCACACAATTCTTATATATGCTATCAAGCATCACTCGCAATAAGGATTTTCAATGAAGTTAACCCGATGGCTCAGCCAACATCTCAGCCTGAGTATTCCGCTTTTTATGCTGCTTGGCCTGCTTACTGGCTTGCTCTTTCCTACACGACCGTTATCTGTTTTTATCGCCCCACTCACCTTATTAATGGTGTATCCCATGATGGTGGGGGTGCGCCTACAACAACTGTTCACCCGCGGCAATAACGCGGTGCAATGGTGGGCCATTGCTATCAATTTTCTTTTTATTCCCTTCTTGGCTTTTGCGTTAGGGCGTTTGCTTTTCCCCACGCAACCCGCATTAGCTCTTGGTTTGTTACTTGCTGCTTTACTACCCACTAGTGGCATGACTATTTCATGGACAGGTTTTGCGCAAGGCAATGTGCCGGCCGCCATTAAGTTAACTATTGTTGGCCTCTTATTAGGCTCTTTGCTAACACCTTTTTATGTAAAGTTTTTATTAGGTGCCAGCATTCCTATGAAAATAGGCCCCGTGTTTAAACAAATTCTGCTGTTTATATTGCTTCCATTACTGGCGGGCCAGGCCACTCGCCATTGGCTTATTCGCCGCCATGGGCAAACACAGTTCCAGCAACACTACGGGCCTAAGTTCCCCCCACTTTCAAGCCTTGGAGTGCTTGGCATTGTGTTTGTTGCCATGGCCTTGCAGGGCCCAAAATTGCTGCAGTCTCCCTTGCTAGTGCTGCAATTATTGCTACCCTTATTGTTGCTTTACACCACTAACTACACAGTTAGCACCTTGCTTGCACGCAAATTACTGAACCGTGGTGATGGCATCGCTTTGGTTTATGGCACCGTGATGCGCAATCTTTCAATTGCCCTTGCATTATCAATGACAGCTTTTGGTGATGCAGGCACCCAAGCGGCCCTATTAGTGGCACTCGCTTATATTGTACAAGTGCAATCTGCTGCTATTTATGTGAAATGGTCACAACGCTTTTTCCCAGCTAACAATTGAGCATAAAAAAAGCCGCCCTAGGGCGGCTTTTTAGCTTATGCAGCATTCAGTTTTGCGTGCTCTTCTAAGAAAGCTTCTAAGCGTTCTAAGTGATAACGGTTATCGTGATCCCATGGATGGAAACCCGGTTTAAAGTAAGCTAAATAATTACCAAACTGGCGACGCAGCATGCCGATATCGCCCAGCGTAAAACGGAAAAAACGGCGCCAACCATCAATGTTTGTTAGTTGCTTCTCTGATCTAAGCACCAACAAGAAGGTTGGGATAACGAGCCCCCAGAAAATAACCGTTGCTAACACCAAGCCAAGGGCGCGTACACTGTAATTTTTCAGGTTATCTTTACCAACTGCCGCTTGCCATACGTCGAAAGCTACCGCTTTGTGCTCAACCTCTTCGAAGGAGTGCCAGCGCCATAAAGCAGCATAGTTAGGCTCTGCACCGGCGGCAACGCGAGGGTCTGATAACACTGCTTCACCAAGCAAAGCTGTAAAATGCTCTAGCGCAATAGTGGCAGATAAACAAAGTGAAGGAGGCAAGTGCTCTGAAGCATTTTCTAAAATACCCTGCACTAACTTTTCAAACTTTGCCCCTACTGGCACCTGGGCAAAGAAAGCTTCGTTGTAGTCTTCATGCTCGCGGCCGTGCATTGCTTCCTGGCCAATAAAAGCGGTTATGGCTTTTTTTAGTTCAGGATCTTCAATTTGATCACGATAATGGCGCACACTGCGAATAAAGAAACGCTCACCAATTGGCAACACCGTGGAAAAGGTGTTCAAGAAGTTAGTGAAAATAGGGCCGCCTTCCCAATGCCAGTTGCCGATAATGCTTGGCTCTAGTTTAAAATCAAGATCACGGCGCGTGGGCATCAGCATAGATTTTGCTGCTGCCAAACTTAATTTAGGTAACCGAGTACGCTTCGTCATTGTTCTTCTCCTGCGAATATTAAGCTCTGCGATACATCATACGCCGAATGTATCATTTGCCAATGTCACAATCACCAGAAACATGACCAATGCCGTAGCATTGTCAGACGATAGGGCCAACACTTTATATTAATCAATGGCTTAGGAAGGCATACAAACTGTATGCCTGCCGTGTAACTTGCCTACATAGCAACTTCAGGATGATATTTTCGCAAGCGCAAAGCGTTACCCAGCACAAACACACTCGATAATGCCATTGCACCTGCGGCAAATTCAGGCGACAACAAAATACCAAAAAACGGATACAGCACACCCGCTGCCACGGGGATAAGTGCTGTGTTATAAGCAAATGCCCAAAATAGATTTTGCCGAATGTTGCGAATGGTGGCCTGCGACAACGCTATGGCTGTGGGCACACCACGTAAATCACCCGCCATCAACACCACATCTGCGGCCTCAATAGCCACGTCAGTTCCTGTACCGATGGCCACCCCCACGTCGGCCTCAGCTAGGGCCGGCGCATCGTTAATGCCATCACCAACAAAAGTTACTGTACCGTGCTCTTGGCGCAAACGCTGCACCGCATCCACCTTGCCATCGGGTAACACCTCAGCCACCACCTCATCAATATTCAGGCGCTTAGCAATAGCATTAGCCGTGTGCTGGTTGTCCCCTGTAATCATCGCCACTTTTAAACCCAGCTCATGCAATGCTTGGATCGCTGCAGGGGTGGTTTCACGAATAGGATCCGCCACCGCAATAATACACGCCAACTGGTTATCAATGGCCGCATACATAGGCGTTTTACCCTCAGCCCCTAGCCGTTGCGCTGCATCTGCAAACTCATCCACCGATAAGCCTAGCTGATGCATCAAACGATCAGCACCAATTTGAATATCTTTACCCGCCACCGTTGCCCGCACACCAAAACCGGTGATCGAATCAAATTTTTCCACTTTCGCTAGGGCGATGCCTCGCTCCTTGGCTGCCGCCACGATGGCTTTAGCAATAGGGTGTTCCGATAAGCTTTCCACAGCGGCCACTAGTGCCAATACGTCCTCTTCAGCAAATTTTTCTGTCACCACTAAATCGGTAAGCTTTGGCATGCCTTCAGTGAGTGTGCCCGTTTTATCCACCGCCACCACCGCTGAATCACGTAATGCCTGCAAGGCCTCACCTTTACGAAACAAAATGCCGAGATCTGCGCCCCGCCCCGTGCCCACCATAATAGATGTGGGCGTGGCCAAGCCCATCGCGCAAGGGCAAGCAACAATCAACACCGCCACCGCGTTCACCAGGGCAAAAGTAAATGTAGTATTAAAGGCAAAATACGTTAACAAAAACGTGGCTATTGAAGTAACAATAACCGCGGGCACAAAATAAAGCGTTACCTTATCCACTAAGGCTTGGATTGGCAGCTTAGCCCCTTGAGCGTTTTCCACCATTTGGATGATCTGTGCTAACACAGTGTCGCCACCCACAGCTGTGGCCTTAAAGGTAAAAGAGCCCGTTTGGTTTACCGTACTGCCAACCACCTCTTCGCCGTCTGTTTTTTCCACAGGCACAGGCTCGCCCGAGATCATGGACTCATCAATAAAGCTGCGGCCACTTAGCACCACGCCGTCTACGGGCACGCGCTCTCCTGGGCGCACCTCGATCACATCACCTTGCTGCACTTCCTCAATCGCAACCTCCACCAAGGTGCCATTTCTCTGCACCCTTGCGGTGTTAGCTTGTAGCCCTGCAAGGCGTTGAATAGCTGCAGATGTACGCCCTTTTGCCTTAGCCTCAAGATAACGGCCAAGCAAAATTAGCGCGACAATAACAGCAGCTGCTTCGTAGTAAACATAAACTGAGGCATCGGGTAATAAGCCAGGCAGAAATGTTGCCACCACAGAATAAAGGTAGGCAGCTAGAGTACCCACTGCCACTAAGGAATTCATATCTGGCGCTAGCCGCACTAAAGCAGGCAGGCCAATACGGTAAAACATGCGCCCTGGCCCCACTAAAACAGCGGTGGTAAGAGCAAACTGAATATACCAGCTAGCCTGCATACCAATGGTGCTATCAATCCAACGATGGAAGGCTGGCACCATATGGCCGCCCATTTCCAAAACAAACACCGGTAACGTGAGCAACAAGGCGGCCCAGAAATTACGCTGTAGCGCCCGAGCCTCCCCATCTTTTTTGGCGTTAAAATCGCGCATCACACCTGTGTTTTTCACTTGCTCAGCTTGGTAGCCTGTTTTTTGGATTGCCACCACCACCGCCGCTGGGTCCACTTGCCCAACGACGACCACGCGTTCAGTGGCAAGGTTAGCCTTCGCCTCCTGCGCCCCTGCCACGGCCGCAGCCGCTGCTTCCACACGGCCCACACATGAGGCACATGTCATGCCTTCCACATCAAAGGTGTAGGTTTCTGCTGGCACGCTATAACCTGCTTTTTCAATTACGCTAATAACTTGCTGCAAATCCACAGCGGCATCTTTCTTAAAGCGTGCCTGGTTGGTCACTAAGTTCACCGACACTTCATGCACACCCGCCAACTTCTGCAGTGCCCCTTGCACACGGCTAACGCAAGAAGCGCACGTCATGCCCTCCACAGGCAAACTAAACTGTTGCGCTGAAACAGGCGCATCAGCACTGCTCACAGCTGTTGGCGCATCAATCTCCGTGGCACACACAGCAGCCTCACCGCTGTTTGGTTTTGCCGTCTCTTGCTGTGTGATGGGATAGCCTGCAGCGGCCACAACTTGCAGCACTGCTTCTGGCGCAAGGTGCCCTAACACCGTAAGGCTATTGTGATGCCTATCTGCAACGGCTTCTTGCACCCCAGCGATATGCTGCAACGCTTGCACCGCATCAGCTTCGCACTTGCCGCACGTCATGCCTTCCACTCGAAAATGATGCATGGGTACATCGGCGTGGTAGCCAGCCTGCTCAATGGCTTCAACCACAGTGCTCAGTAGCGTGCTGGTGTGTTTAGAAAAACTCACTTGCCCATCAGCAAGCGCCACCTCCACCTCGCTAATGCCTGCAATGGGTGCTAAGGCCGCTTCTATTTTTCCCACACATGAGCCGCACGACATACCTACCACGGCTAAGCTCATGCGTTGTGCGCTGTCCTTTGTCATCATCATTTCCTCAATTAATTTGACCGCCACGCGCAATACCACGAATGCGCGCTAGCCTCTATTTACATGGTGGCATAAAAACGAAAAACGAGGGCTTTCACTGGCATTATTGCTAATAATTGAAAGCATTCAGCGTTTTATCAACGATGCATCACCAAGCTGCCGAACTTGATAAAATGCGCTACCCTAATGCCATCCATCAAACGAGGTAAGCACTGTGCGCCTTCTCTTTCTCACCCTGCTAATCGCCCTCACAAGCGGTTGCGAAATTTGGTACGACTCACGCCACCAGCAAGGTGATTTACGCGTGCATATGGCGGCTAGCCCACAAGCAGAACTAAGCGCAGCTTACCTTTCTATTGCTCGCGTAGAAGTGCAACACGTTGCAGGGCAGTGGCATCAAGTGCCCTTGGATGAAAGCACCCAGGAAATCAACTGGCAAAGCACTCCTTTAGAGCATCCTGTCAGGCTTGCGCGCGGCGAAAAGCTCCCCGAAGGCCACTACCACGCCATTCGTATTTTCTTTAATCGCACAGAAGGCACTGCCGAGCGACACAATGATGGCGCACAGTTCGCCCTGTACACCAGTGATGTATACAAGGCTGAATTAGATGAGCCCTTGCGGGTGGATGGCCAGCACAGCAGTGAAATTTTAGTGTGGCTGGACCTACAGCGCTCGTTAAGGTTTAACAGTGACACGAATGAAAGCTACTATCGCTTATATAGCCCTGGAATATATGCCTATAGCCAAAACGCAGGCCATATACACGGCACCATTACCACGCAACGCTGGGCCAACTTAAACTGCCCAACACCTCAATACGGCAAGCACAACCAACTCTTCGGCGCTTACGCTTACATTTATCGAAACCAACAGCAAAACCTTAATCAATTGCTTGACCTACAGCCTAGCGAACAAGCTCCGATCATGTCGTCGCCCGTTTACCAACACAGCAACGGCGAGTTTTATTACCGCACCCCACCCTTGCCAAGCGGCCATTACATTGTGGCGCTAACCTGCAACGGTTTAGCTGATAATCCACTGAGTGATGATCGCGCTACTGTGCGCATCAGCACCGGCATTACCGTACGGTTAAACAGCAACACGGGGTTTACTATTAATTTTTAACGCCAGTTATATTAGCATCTACTAAACCACTTTTGCTATGCTTGCCTACTGCAGACAATTGGCAACCAAAACGCTACCATTGCGAACGTTCTCACCCGCAAATTTCACAAATTTCACAAATTTCAACTGTAGGATAAGTACCTTGAACACCCACGCTAAATCTATTCTGATTTCACTAACACAATTCTTTGGATTAGCATTACTGGCAGCTTTGCCCACAGCCATCGTCATGCTCGATGTAATGTGGTTAGGCAATAATATCGGCGAAGAATCACTCACTGAGGCGGCGCAAAGCCTTACTCTTGTTCTTGTGATTGCCACCTTTGTTTATATTGTGGTTAAGCATGAGGATAAACGCCCCTTCACCTACATGGCCCTGGGTTTGTTTATTAGCATGCTGTTCCGCGAGCACGATTTTATGCTCAATAAGATGATCGACAACTTGTGGGAAGCATGCGTTGCGCTAACAGTAATTACTGTTGTTATTCTTGCACGCCGCACAGGCAAGCCTTTCGCTCCTGTGTTCGCGGCGTACCTTAAATCGCCAGCAGCGCGCATTATGGCCGTTGCCCTAGTATTGTTGGTGGTGCACTCTCGCTTATTTGGCATGGGTGTATTGTGGCGCACCGTTCTTGATGACGGTTATGTACGCACAGTAAAAAATGCCATGGAAGAAGGCACCGAGCTCCTTGCCTACCTTATGATCTTCTACGCCGCACAGGTATACCGCCGCGAACTGGCAGATAAAAGCTAATAAAACCAGCCACTTGCAGTGTTCAAGTGGCTAATACTTGAACACTGCGCCAATTAAGCCGAAAATAGCGCCCTCATTCATTTAGTAGCGATGTTCTGCGGAGACGCCATGAGCCAACAAGACGCCAACCACGCCAACATTGAGGCATGGAACCTACAAGGGTTAGTTGCCGATTTGCGTGAAGTGCGCCAAGTATGGCGCAGCGCAAACGGCCGAGAAAAGGCACAAAACACCCGTGAGTTGCCCTCAAAAGCCGCCCTGGAAAGTATTGTCCAGCAGTTTAGTGGTGCTCTTTTCCCCATGCGGCTAGGGCCAGTAAACCTACGCCAAGATGGCGAAGATTTTTATGTTGGCGCCACCCTTTGCAGCGCCTTACAAGCATTGCTTGACCAAGTTACCTTAGAGCTGCATTACCACGCGCGCCTAAACAATGGGCCGCGCGACGATGTTAGTGCTCAAGCCAATGAAATCGTCAACCGATTTGCCGCTGAGCTACCCGCCCTACGCAGCACCTTAGACACCGACGTGCTAGCTGCTTATTATGGCGACCCAGCGGCCATTAGCGTAGACGAAGTACTGCTGTGCTACCCAGGCATTTTAGCTGTGGTACACCATCGCATCGCCCATCTGCTTTACAAACTTGGCGTACCGTTAGTAGCACGCGTGATCTCGGAATCGGCGCATTCGCAAACCGGCATCGACATCCACCCTGGGGCACAAATTGGCTCGGGCTTTTTTATCGACCACGGCACTGGCGTGGTGATTGGTGAAACCACCATCATTGGCGAACGCGTACGCCTTTACCAAAATGTTACCTTGGGCGCGGTGCGCTTTCCTGCCGACGAACACGGCCGCTTAGAAAAGGGCTATCCCCGCCATCCCATTATTGAGGATGACGTGGTGATCTATGCCGGCGCCACTTTATTAGGGCGCATCACTGTGGGCAAAAATTCCGTGATTGGCGGCAATGTATGGCTAACCCGAAGTGTGCCCGCCGACAGCGCTATCACACAAGCAAACTTGCGCCGCGAAATGCCTGATTGCCCAGACACGCAAAATTAATTGACCCAAGTTAGCGCTAACCTGGCATCGCTTGAGTAAGATCCGTGCCTGCTCCGCTGCATTAACAGCAGGCGGCTCACCCAACTAGCCATATGAACAGCGCGCTTTGTGCGCCTAACAACAGCGCCTTTATTTTCAGCGTTCAACTTATCTACACAACGAGGAAACAATGTCTGCCTTTGCCGAAGAAACAGTTTTAAGTGTGCACCATTGGAACGATACCCTGTTCAGTTTCACCACCACGCGCGACCAAAGCCTGCGTTTTAAAACTGGCCAGTTCGTTATGATCGGGTTAGAAGTGGACGGCAAGCCGCTCATGCGGGCTTACAGCTTTGTAAACCCACCTTACGAAGACCACCTTGAGTTTTACAGCATCAAAGTGCCAGACGGCCCGCTCACATCGCGCTTACAAAACATTAAGGTGGGCGACAAAATTCTCATGAGCCGCAAACCCACTGGCTCCCTTATCATCGACAACCTATTACCCGGCAAAAATTTATACTTACTTTCCACCGGTACAGGCCTGGCGCCCTTCATGAGCACCATTCGCGACCCAGAGTTTTATGGCTATTTTGAAAAAATCATCCTCTGCCACGGGGTGCGTTGGGCTAGCGAACTAGGTTACCACGACTACATTAAACACGAGCTGCCTGAACATGAATACTTTGGTGAAACCATCAAAGAGCAGTTAATTTACTACCCCACAGTAACTCGCGAGCCCTTTGCAAACGAAGGCCGCTTAACGGCGTTAATCGAAAGCGGCAAACTGTTTGAAGACATTGGCATGCCACCCTTCGACCCAGAGCACGACCGCATTATGATTTGCGGCAGCCCAAACATGCTAAAAGACCTAGTGGAAATGGCCAAAAAACGCGATTTTGTTGAAGGAACTAGCCATGCTCCTGGCACTTATGTGATCGAACGTGCTTTTGTTGAGAAATAAGCCGGCCCAACAACATTAAGCCCACCAAATGGTGGGCTTTTTTTATTCGCCCCAGCGTGGCACTAGCTGCTGCTGAATACCTAATTGGTCGAGAATGCGGGCAACTATGAAATCCACCATATCGCCCACACTTTGCGGCTGGTTATAAAAGCCAGGTGCTGCTGGCATGACGGTAACGCCCAGCTGCGCTAGCTTCAGCATGTTCTCTAAATGAATGGGCGACAAAGGCGCTTCGCGCGGCACGATAATCAGCTGACGGCGCTCTTTAATAGCCACATCGGCGGCACGCTCAATAAGGTTGTTGCTTGCCCCAGTGGCAATAGCCGACAGCGTAGCCGTGGAGCAGGGGCACACTACCATGGCAGCAGGTGCACCAGAGCCCGATGCCACCGGCGCCGTCCATTGTTCAAGCCCACACACCACAAGCTTGCCTTTATCATGGCCTACATATTCACGCAGCGCTTTCTCTGTAGCACCGGTACCTGCGGGCAAGCGCAAGGGCGTTTCTGTGCCAATCACCACCCGTGCGGCCTTAGATACCAAAACGAACACTTCTTTTTCTGCCGCCAACAGCAACTCGAGCAGGCGCAAGCCATATAAGGAGCCCGAGGCACCTGTAATAGCCAACGTAACGCGGTTAACTTCAGTGCGCATTAAAGCCCTCCTGCTGCGCCAAAGCAGCCATGATCTTGCCGTGCACCCCGCCAAAACCACCATTGCTCATGATCACCAGATGAGTGCCCGGCGGCAACGCCACCGCAGCGGCAACAATATCATCTAAGGACTGAAACACCTCTGTGGGCACAGGGCTTGCCTGCGCCTCCTCTTCAAGCGACCAACCTGCATCAGGAGCTTGGTACCACCACGCAGCACTGGCCAATTTTGCCGACGGCATAAGGCGCCCACTGTGCACGCCCATTTTCATCGTGTTAGAACGCGGCTCAATCAGCGCTACTATATTTGCGCCTTCGCCCAACTGCTGGCGTATGCCCTCAAGGGTGGTGTGAATAGCCGTGGGATGATGGGCAAAATCATCGTACACCGTTACCCCTTTTGCCGTACCTAAACGTTCCATGCGGCGTTTAACACCTACAAACTGAGACAAGGCCGCCGCGCCATCGGCCAACGTAACCCCACAATGGTGCGCCGCCAGCAGCGCTGCCACACCATTGTTCACGTTATGCACACCGGTTAAACCCCAACGCACCGTGGCCTCTACACCAGCTTTGTTTACACTAAAGGCTGAGCCATCAGCTGCAAGCAACTGCACAGTAACATCGCCTTGCACACCAAAACGCACCACCTCGCTCCAGCAGCCTTGCGCTAGCACATTTTCTAAGGCGCTCTCGCCCGCAGGTAAAATAATTTGCCCTTGGCTCGGGATAATACGCACCAAGTGATGAAACTGGGTTTGAATAGCAGCAAGATCTGCAAAAATATCCGCGTGGTCAAACTCAAGATTATTAAGGATCACGGTGCGGGGGCGATAATGCACAAACTTAGAGCGCTTATCAGAAAAGGCGGTGTCATATTCATCGGCTTCCACCACAAAGAAAGGCGTTGCACCTAAACGGGCAGAAACAGTAAAGTTTTGCGGCACACCACCGATTAAAAAACCAGGGCTTAAATCATTTTTTTCAAGCACCCAAGCTACCATGCTCGCTGTGGTGGTTTTTCCATGGGTGCCGGCCACTGCAACCACCCAACGCCCTGGCAACACATGTTCGGCTAAAAACTGCGGCCCAGAAATATAAGGCAGGCCACGGTTTAAAATTGCTTCCAACGCTTCATTGCCGCGGCTAATAGCATTGCCCACCACATACACATCAGCCTCAGGCAAACTTGCTGCAGCATAACCTTGAATAAGCTCAATACCTGCCGTTTCTAATTGTGTGCTCATGGGCGGGTAAACGTTTTCGTCTTGCCCTGTAACGCGCAAACCCAACTCTTTGGCTAACAGCGCTAGGCTGCCCATAAAAGTGCCGCAAATGCCTAATACATGTACGTGTTGCATGAAATCATCCTAAAAGTGTATGCAGCGTGCATGATGCCATAACCGCTGCGTTTTTTTTAACTATTGCGCCTACCCGTCACTAGGGTTTTGCGCAGCTTAAGCTTATTAAAGATGACCAAGGCGCCCGCAAAAGGTATCATTGCTTGCCAATTTTCATTCACCCACATATTTCTTTTGGAGTTTCCATGGCTCGCAAGAATGCCTTTTACGCCCAATCGGGCGGTGTTACCTCTGTCATCAACGCCTCTGCTGCGGGTGTTATCGAAGCCGCACGCAACAGCCATATCATCGACAAAGTGTATGCTGGCCGCAACGGCATCATTGGCGCTTTAACAGAAGATTTAATTGATACTAGCCATGAAACTGCTGAAGCCATTGCAGCACTCAAACACACCCCAGGCGGCGCCTTTGGTTCGTGCCGCTACAAGCTCGGCGATGTGGAAAGCAACCGCCGCCAATATGAGCGCTTAATCGAAGTGTTCAAAGCCCATAACATTGGCTATTTCTTTTATAACGGCGGTGGCGATTCCGCTGATACTTGCTTAAAAGTATCCCAGCTGTCTGAAACCCTGGGTTATCCCATTCAAGCTATTCACGTGCCCAAAACCGTGGATAACGATCTGCCCTTCACCGACACTTCACCAGGCTTTGGCTCGGTGGCAAAATACACCGCTGTATCTATCAAAGAAGCTGCCCTTGATGTGGCCTCCATGGCTGCCACCTCTACCAAAGTATTTATTATGGAAGTCATGGGCCGCCACGCGGGCTGGATTGCTGCCGCTGCGGGCCTTGCTAAAGATAAGCCTGAAGCCGCACCGCACATCATCATCTTCCCTGAGCGCGTATTCGATAAAGACGCTTTCTTAAAGAAAGTAGACCAGTGCGTAGCCGATTACGGTTATTGCGTGGTTGCTGTTTCTGAAGGGGCTCACTATGCCGACGGTACGTTTTTAGCCGATGCGGGCAGCACCGATGCTTTTGGCCACAAACAGCTCGGCGGCGTAGCACCCGTGCTGGCACAAATGGTGCGTGATGAGCTCGGCCATAAATACCACTGGGCCGTGCCCGATTACTTGCAACGCGCTGGCCGCCACATTGCTTCGGCCAACGATGTGGAACAAGCCTATGCTGTGGGCAAGGCCGCGGTGGAGTTTGCGGCAGCGGGCAAAAACGCTGTGATGCCTGCCATTAAGCGCCTACAAGATAGCCCCTATAAATGGACCATCGAAGAAGCGCCCCTTGCCGAAGTGGCCAACGTGGAAGTGGAAATGCCCGACCACTTTATTACCGAAGACGGCTTTGGTATTACCGATGCAGCCCGTGCTTACTTAGCACCACTGATTATGGGTGAGCCACACACGCCATTTAAAGATGGCCTGCCCGTGCACGCTGAACTCAAACTTGTTCCTGTTGAGAAAAAGCTTAACGATGAGTTTGCAATTTAAGCCCATGCAGTAAGCCAATAAAAAAGCGGTGGCCCTTATTTCGAGCCACCGCTTTTTTTGTGCCTAATAAAACTACTTACGCCCTATTTCATTCAACTGTGCTAAATCATCTATCACCCAATGAGCCCCATGATCGCTGAATAATGGTTGGCTCTGTTTGCGCGGCGGAATATACAAGCACCCCCACATGTTGGCCGCCAAGGCGGCATAAATATCATATTTGAAATCACCGATATACACCATATGGGCGGGCGGCATCTGCCAATGCTCTGCCACCATCAGCAACCCCTCTGGGCTTGGTTTTGGTGCGCAGTCTTCACGAGCAATTAACCAATCAATAGGAACACCCAACCTTTCCATTGTGGCCTGCGCGATATCCCGCGCATTGCGGGTAAGAATAGCCATGGGAATGCGCCGTTCATGCAACAATCCCACCAACTCCTTGGCATTGGGCATCCACGTGGCAAGCTCTGCCCCGCGCCATTCGGCATCAAGCAAAACTTTTTCTGCTTGCGCCCTTTCGGCCCCGCTAAGGGTATCAATGTATTCAAGAATACCCTGCTCGGGCGGGCCTCCCACAGCCTTGCGGATGGCCACGAAATCGAGCTGTGAATCCACTAACGTGTCATCTAAATCAAACACCACACCACGAATACCGGCCAAAGCCTGCACAGTGGGCTGTTTCATATTTACCCCTTCTATACTAGTGCACTAATCACGCGTTCTTCGTTTCGGCCGCGCCAAACCATCCTTTGTGCTCGGTGGGCGAGCGGGGCGAGCACCACGCTTCTTCGGCCGGGCTTTGCGCTTAGCCGCCACTTTGCCCTTTTTCTTTTTCGGCCCCACGGGCTTGCCCGAAGATTTCACATTTTTCGGCCCAGTAAACTTGCCTGGCACCTCTTTTACCAAACGGCGCTCGAACTGTTGGCGCAAATAACGTTCCACGCTCGACATTAGCCCCCACTCTTCGCGGGTAACCAAGGATATTGCTAAACCATCTTCACTGCCCTGCCGCCCAGTGCGGCCAATACGGTGAGCATATTCATCTCCACTGCGTGGCATATCAAAGTTCACCACCAGATCTAATCCAGAAATATCTAAGCCACGCGCCGCCACGTCAGTGGCAATCAGCACACGGGCATTACCATCGCGAAAACGCTGCAGCGCCAACTTGCGCTCGCGCTGGTCTTTTTCGCCGTGCAACACAAAGGCATTCAAAGCTTGGCTACGAATAACACCACCTAAACGGTCAGCCTGATCCCGCGTATTCGTGAACACAATCGCTTTCTGAAAGGTTTCGTTAGCCAGCAACCATTGCAACAAGCGTTCTTTATGCGCCACATTATCCGCTGGGATCACCTGCTGCACCGTATTGGTTTCGAGCCCACGCACCGAATCTAGCCATAGCTCTTCAGGCTCAGAAAGCACAGTTTCAACCACCCGCGTTAAGGCAGCACCACCGGAAGTGGCTGAAAACAACATCGTTTGCGGGCTGTTAGTGCACGCTTGCGCCAAGGTTAATACGTCTTCGCTAAACCCCATATCGAGCATGCGATCAGCCTCATCAAGCACCAGCCAACGCACATCTGAGAAATCTAAATTACCCGCCTCAAAATGTTCTAATAAGCGCCCAGGCGTGCCTAATATAATGTCTGGGTTTTTCCGCATACGTGCAGCTTGCACCTTAAAATCTTCACCACCCGTAATTAACTCGGCTTGCACCTCGCTAAACTTTGCAAAAATGTTAATTTGGCTAACCGTTTGCCGTGCTAATTCACGCGTTGGCAGCATAATAAGCGCCAGCGTATGGGCTTGGCGGTTAGGGTTTACAATAAGGTCATGCAACATGGGCAACAAAAACGCAGCAGTTTTACCACTGCCTGTGCGTGCTGTTACACGCATATCTTTGCCCGCCAGTGCTATAGGAATGGTGGCCTGCTGCACCCGTGTGAATTGTTTCCAACCTAGCTCAGCAATCACTTGCTCAAGCCGTTGATCCAGCACTATTTCGCTCAAAGCTTTATCTCCTGAAGCACTTGTTTTAGAGTTGACGCCACTTTCGTTGTAGATTACTAGCGGCTAATGGCTAGCTACTCTATAATTCTTGACTTTCACTTACTACAATTTATATAGGGCACGCATGAGCTACTCAAACATTCCCCCAGGCAAAGAAGTACCTGATGATATCTATGTTGTTGTCGAAATTCCTGCTAATTCCGACCCCATCAAGTACGAAGTAGATCCAGAACTCGACGCAGTGATGGTGGATCGCTTTGTAGCCACACCTATGTTCTACCCCGCCAACTATGGTTTTATTCCTAACACCTTGTCTGAAGACGGCGACGCGTTAGACGTGCTAGTAGTAACGCCTTATCCCGTAATGCCAGGCAGCGTTATTCGTTCACGCCCAATTGGGGTATTACGCATGACAGATGAAGCGGGTGTTGATGCGAAGCTCATAGCTGTACCGCACTCCAAAATCACCCCCATTTACGACGACGTAAAGAACTGCAATGATCTGCCACCCTTGTTGGTAAAGCAAATAGAGCACTTCTTCGAGAACTACAAAGCACTCGAACCGGGCAAGTGGGCAAAAATTGATGGTTGGGATGATGCTGATGCTGCGCGCGAAGAAATCATTAAATCCATCGACGCTTTTAAACAAGATAGCTAAATAATACCCTGCAGCGGGGGCAACCTCGCTGCTTTGTTGAATAAACGATACATTGGCGCTAACACAACAGTGACTTATCAGTCATAAACTTGTAAGCAAAGGTGTAACCATCTTTCTTCAACCCGTAAACCACCTTAAGATTGCGGCTCACTCGCTGACCTACAAAATAACAAGCGTAGCTATGCCCTGTGGTTGTTGGGTATATTTCTAGTAACATTCATTTTTTTACGGGAAAACGACTTGGCTAAGATTTTGTTGCTACACGGCCCTAACTTAAACTTGTTAGGCACCCGCGAGCCGGAAACTTATGGCCACACCACGTTGGCGCACATCAACCAATCGCTTACTGATGTGGCATCAGCTGAGGGCCATGAGCTCGTTCATCTGCAAAGTAACGGCGAACAAGCCCTTATTGAGCGCATTCACCAAGCAGCGCAAGAAGGCGTAACATTTATCATTATCAACCCTGCCGCCTTCACGCATACTAGTGTGGCCTTGCGCGATGCGCTCTTGGCCGTAAACATCCCGTTTATTGAAGTACATCTTTCAAACACACATCGTCGTGAAGCATTCCGCCACCACTCGTATTTTTCAGATATTGCTGAAGGAGTGGTAATGGGGTTTGGCGCACAAGGCTATCGCCTAGCCTTAGATGCTGCCATGGCACGACTAGCACAGCACTGATGGGAGAGATCAGTTCATGGATATTCGTAAAGTAAAAAAACTAATAGAGCTTGTAGAAGATTCTGGCATTGACGAGCTGGAAATTCGTGATGGCGAAGAAAGCGTACGCATTACACGCAGCCGCCATGCTCCTGCCATGCCAGCACCAGCACCTGTGGTAACCATGGCTCCAGCACCTGAAACGCCAGGCCCCGTCAACAAAGAAACCGATGCCCCGGCAAGCAACGAGCCTGCTATTGTTAGTGGCCATCAAGTGGTTTCCCCCATGGTGGGCACCTTTTATCGTGCTTCGTCACCTGAAGCCACACCCTTTGTTGAAGTAGGCCAACAAGTGCAGGCGGGCGACGTGCTTTGCATCATTGAAGCAATGAAAATGATGAACCAAATTGAGGCCGATAAATCTGGCACTATCAAAGCCATTTTGGTCGAGAACGAACAGCCGGTTGAATTCGAGCAACCGCTTTTTGTGATTAACTAAACCATAGAGCCACGAGCAGGACTTCTACCATGTTAAAAAAAGTGCTTATTGCTAACCGCGGTGAAATTGCGCTACGCATCTTGCGCGCCTGTAAAGAGCTAGACATCGCTACTGTAGCTGTATACTCAAAACCAGACGCGGATCTCATGCACGTTCGCCTTGCCGATGAAGCGGTTTGCATTGGCCCTGCTCCGGCAGCGGAATCCTATTTAAACCTACCTGCTATTTTGAGTGCGGCAGAAGTTACTAATGCCGATGCCATTCATCCAGGTTATGGTTTCTTAGCCGAAAACGCCCACTTCGCCGAATGCGTAGAACGCTCAGGCTTCACCTTTATCGGCCCCAAAGCCGATACTATTCGCTTGATGGGCGATAAGGTGTCGGCTATTGCTGCCATGCGTAAAGCCGGCATCCCTACAGTACCAGGCTCTAACGGCCCCATTGGCGATGACATAGAAGAAAACCGCGTTATCGCTGAAAAAATTGGTTTTCCCTTAATCGTAAAAGCAGCTGCCGGCGGTGGTGGCCGCGGCATGCGCGTGGTAGAAAGCATGGACGAGCTTGAGCATGGCATAACCATGACACGCAGCGAAGCGCAAAGCGTATTTGGCGACGGCACACTATACATGGAGCGTTTCCTCACCAAACCACGCCACGTGGAAATTCAGGTGATCGCCGACGGCCAAGGCAACGCTGTGCACCTTGGTGATCGCGACTGCTCCTTGCAACGCCGCCACCAAAAAGTGGTGGAAGAAGGGCCAGCTCCCGGCATTCCTGCCAAACTGCGCGATGATGTGGCGCAACGCTGCGTGGAAGCTTGTATTAAAATTGGTTACCGCGGCGCGGGCACTTTCGAATTTTTATATGAAGACGGTGAGTTTTTCTTCATTGAAATGAATACCCGTATTCAAGTAGAACACCCCATCACCGAAATGATCACTGGTGTAGACCTCGTAAAAGAGCAGCTCTCCATTGCTGCGGGCAACCCCTTATCCATTCGCCAAGAAGATATTGAGCTCACAGGGCACGCCTTTGAAGTACGTGTTAACGCAGAACACCCAGAGCACTTTACGCCAAGCCCTGGCACAATCACCCACTTTCACGCACCTGGTGGTAATGGTATCCGCATGGATTCGCACCTATACAGTGGTTACACTGTGCCTCCTTTTTATGATTCCCTCATTGCGAAAATTATCACTTGGGGCCCAGACCGCGATACCGCCTTCAAAAGAATGCAAAACGCCCTCGACGAAATTGTTATCGAAGGTATTCACAGCAATGTGGCCTTGCATCGTGATAAGATATTCCGCGACAAAAACTTTGCAGCGGGCGGCGTAGACATCCACTACCTCGAGAAAAAACTCTCTAAGTAGTTTTTACCGCCATGCTGCCCCACCAATAAATGGAAAACGCATGGCTTGGTTACAACTACACTTCCCCACTGATCAAACCCACGCTGAGTTCGTCGAAGAGCTCATGCTGGGTTTAGGTGCGCACTCGGTTACCCTAACCGACGCCGCAGACGAACCCCTTTTTGAGCCACCTCCAGGCGCCACCCCCCTGTGGCAGCAAGTCATACTCAGCGCACTTTTTGCGGCCGATGTAAACCAAGAAGCTTTGCTACTTGAGATTGGCCAGCAAATGGGCGGCCTGCCTGCGGGCCTCACCTTTGAGCCATTAGAGGAGCAAGTGTGGGAGCGCGCTTGGATGGCAGATTTTCACCCCATGCAGTTTGGCGAACGCCTATGGATTGTGCCAAGCTGGGCCGAAGCACCCAACCCTAACGCAGTGAACCTGCAACTAGACCCAGGCCTTGCCTTTGGCACCGGCACCCATGAAACCACCGCTCTGTGCCTCACTTGGCTCGAAAGCCTTAATTTGCAGGGCAAAACCGTGCTCGATTACGGTTCCGGTTCGGGCGTACTTGCCATTGCTGCACTGCTGCTTGGCGCAGAATATGCCTATGCCTGCGATATCGACCCACAAGCGCTTCTTGCCACACGTGAAAACGCCAAGCTTAACGGCGTGTCTAAGCAATTATTTTGCATGGCCCCCGAAGCACTACCGAAACAGCAGTTTGATGTGGTGGTAGCTAACATTCTAGCCGAACCACTGGTAAACCTTGCCGAGCACATCCAAAGTTTCTGCAAGCCCCAAGGACACATTGGCCTATCAGGCATTCTGCTCGATCAAGCCCAATTGGTACGCGAAGCCTACCACGACGGTGTAGCACTCGAAGCTAACACTACTATGGGTGAATGGACGCTGGTGCACGGCCAACGCCGATAACACAACAAAACCCAAGGGTAAATGGTTGATTTTTGTGCAGCAGAAAATTTAATCGTTTATCCTGTTTATCCTTTAGGGCGTTTTCCCTATAATGCGCCCCTTAATTCATCGTTCCCTAAAAAACGCGCTGCCTAACGGGCCATGCGCAAAAGTAAATAGTGGTGGATATGCTCTCTATTGGTTCGCACAAAGTGCCCAACTGCCTCGCACTTGCCCCTATGGCCGGTGTAACAGACAGGCCCTTTCGCCAGCTCTGCCGCAACCTTGGCGCAGGCCTAGTGGTGGCAGAAATGGTGACCAGCGACACCCGCATGTGGGGTAGCAATAAATCCCGCACGCGCTTGCCGCACCGTAACGAACCTGGCCCTGTTTCTGTGCAAATTTTAGGTAACGACCCCGCCATGATGGCAGAAGCTGCGCAACGCAATGTGGAGCTCGGTGCTCAGATCATCGATATCAACATGGGCTGCCCAGCCAAGAAAGTATGCAAAAAAGCAGCGGGTTCTGCTCTTATGCAAGACGAAACCCTAGTGGCTAAAATTCTTGCCGCAGTTGTGAACGTTGTTGCTGTGCCCGTTACGCTTAAAATACGTACCGGTTGGTGCCCTAACAGCAAAAACGCAGTACGCATCGCCCAATTAGCAGAAGATAGCGGTATCCAAGCACTGGCTGTACATGGCCGCACACGTGCTTGCCGCTTTCAGGGCGACGCCGAATACACGACCATTCGCGATGTGGTTACCGCCGTTAAGTTGCCTGTTTATGCCAACGGCGACATCGATTCGCCGAAGAAAGCGCAACAGGTACTGGAAACCACTGGCGCGAGTGGTATCATGATCGGCCGCGCCGCTCAGGGCAACCCGTGGATCTTCCGCGACACAGCCCATTTTCTCACCCATGGTGAACTACCTCAGGCGCCAAGCGTAACGGAAGTTAAGCAACACGTAACCGCACATTTGCATGCTTTGCATAAACTTTATGGTGAAGATGCTGGTGTTCGTATCGCCCGTAAACATATGGGTTGGTACACACAAGCATTGCCCGAGGGCATTCACTTCCGCAAGCAATTCAACACGCTCACTAATGCTCGTGCACAGCACGAAGCGTTAGAGCATTATTTTTTAACTCTTAGTCGCACCACCGATCATATTGATATTGGTGGATACAGAATGGTGCACGCCGCCGACTCTACATCCAATACACGAAGTAAAAGAGGATTGGCCGCATGAACAGTTCAGCCGCACGGACATTAACAAGCATGAATACCGCCGAAAGACGTAGACCACCCGCTCCAACACTCACGCTAACACAGTCAGATTATGAAGAAACGCTGCGCACCTGCGTACGCCGTTCTTTAATTGAGTATTTCAATAATCTGGAAGGTGAAGAGCCTGCAGAATTGTACAAGCTCGTGTTAGCTGAAATGGAAATTCCATTACTCGAGAAAATTTTGAAATACACCCGTGGCAACCAAACCCGCGCCGCCGAAATCCTCGGCCTTAACCGCGGTACGCTACGGAAAAAACTGAAACAATACGGAATGCTGTAATTAGCACTCCCCAATAAGGGCAGGTTACTGCCCTTTTTCTTTTACACGGCTCACCAAGGTACTTAACTCATGGCCAACAAAATCCAACGGGCGTTAATTAGCGTTTCTGATAAAACAGACGTAGTAGGCTTTGCGCGTGCACTAGAGCAACGCAATGTTCAGTTACTCTCCACCGGCGGCACGTTCAAAGCCCTGCAAGAAGCGGGCCTCAGCGTGCAAGAAGTATCGGATTACACTGGCTTTCCTGAAATGATGGATGGCCGCGTAAAAACGCTGCACCCGAAGATTCATGGCGGCATTTTAGCCCGCCGCGGCCAAGACGACGCCGTGCTTGCAGAGCAACAAATTCGCACCATCGATTTGGTGGTAGTGAACTTGTACCCTTTCGAGCAAACCGTAGCCAACCCCAACTGTACCTTGGCCGACGCCATTGAAAACATTGATATTGGCGGCCCCACCATGGTGCGTGCGGCGGCCAAAAACAACGCCTATGTGGGTATTGTGACCAACCCTGCCGACTACCACAGCGTCATCGCCAACATGGATGCCAACAACGGCGCTCTCACCGATGCCTTTCGTTTCGACCTAGCCATTAAAGCCTTTGAGCACACCGCCGCTTACGACGGTGCCATTGCTAACTACTTTGGCCAGAAGGTAGAGGGCGGCAGCAAAAACTTTCCTCGCACCATGAACCTGCACTTTGTTAAGGCGCAAGAATTACGCTATGGCGAGAACCCACACCAAGCCTCTGCTTTTTACCGTGAAACGGCACCGCAAGAAGCCTCAATTGCCACCGCACAACAGCTACAAGGCAAAGAGCTTTCTTACAACAACATTGCCGACACCGATGCCGCCCTTGAGTGCGTAAAACAATTTACAGCCCCCGCTTGCGTGATCGTTAAACACGCCAACCCCTGTGGTGTGGCAGTGGCCACGAACATCCAAGCAGCGTACGAAAAAGCTTTCGCCACCGATCCAGAATCTTCCTTTGGCGGCATCATCGCCTTTAACCGCGAGCTTGATGGCAACACAGCGCAGGCCATTGTGGATAAGCAATTCGTTGAAGTAATCATCGCCCCAAGCGCTAGCCAAGCAGCATTAGAAATAGTTGCCACCAAGAAAAACGTGCGCCTGTTAGTGTGCGGTGAATGGCAAGCATCAGCGCCCGCTTTTGATTACAAACGAGTCAACGGCGGCTTACTAGTGCAAGATCGCGATCTAGGCAACATCGGCCTTAACGACCTAAAAGTGGTAAGCCAACGCGCCCCAAGCGAAGAAGAACTGCAAGACTTGCTGTTTGCATGGCAAGTGGCAAAATTCGTTAAGTCGAACGCCATTGTTTATGCCAAAGGCGGCCAAACTATCGGGGTGGGCGCCGGCCAAATGAGCCGCGTAAACTCAGCACGCATTGGTGTGATCAAAGCAGAACACGCAGGTTTGCCCGTGCCAGGCTCGGCCATGGCCTCTGATGCTTTCTTCCCCTTTCGCGATGGCATCGATAATGCCGCAGCAGCTGGCGTGCGTTGTGTGATCCAACCCGGTGGTTCCATTCGCGATGAAGAAGTGATTGCCGCGGCCGATGAAAACGACATTGCCATGGTATTTACTGGCATGCGCCACTTCCGTCACTAATTTGATTACGGCTTTTAGCCAAGGGTATGACAATGAAAATTTTGATTATTGGTTCAGGCGGCCGTGAGCACGCTCTCGCTTGGAAAATTGCCCAATCAGAGCAAGTTACTCATGTGTATGTGGCACCGGGCAACGCCGGTTCAGCGTTAGAAAACAAAGTGCACAACGTGGCTATCGATGTGCTTGATAACGATGCCCTCGTGGCATTTGCGCAACAAGAAAATATTGACCTCACCATTATTGGCCCAGAAGCACCGTTGGTGAATGGTGTGGTGGATGCGTTCACCGCCGCCGGCCTCACCTGTTACGGCCCCACCGCCAACGCCGCACAGTTAGAAGGCTCTAAGGTGTTTAGCAAGGATTTCCTCGCACGCCACAACATTCCCACCGCAGCCTACGCTAACTTCACCGACGAAGCCGAAGCGCTTGCCTATGTACGTGAGCAAGGCGCCCCCATTGTGGTGAAAGCCGATGGCCTTGCCGCGGGCAAAGGTGTGATTGTGGCCATGACACTCGCCGAAGCTGAAGACGCCATTAAAGACATGCTCTCTGGCAACCTATTTGGTGATGCCGGCAGCCGCGTGGTGATCGAAGAATTTTTAACAGGCGAAGAAGCCAGCTTTATCGTGATGGTGGATGGAAAAAACGTATTACCCATGGCCACCAGCCAAGACCACAAGCGCATTGGTGATGCCGATACGGGCCCTAACACGGGTGGTATGGGCGCCTACTCACCCGCTCCGGTGGTTACCGACAGCGTTTACCAACGCGTAATGGAGCAGGTGATTATGCCCACCGTGGAAGGCATGGCTAGCGAAGGCACGCCTTACACCGGCTTTTTGTATGCAGGCCTAATGATTGATTCGCAGGGCCACCCCAAGGTGATTGAATTTAACTGCCGCTTTGGCGACCCAGAAACACAGCCCATCATCATGCGCTTGCAGAGCGACATGGTAGGTTTGATTCAAGCTGCCGTGGCCGGCAAGCTTGATGAAGCCAAAGCCGAATGGGACCCTCGCCCAGCTCTGGGTGTTGTCATGGCTGCTGCTAACTATCCAGAAACACCGCAAACAGGCGACGCCATTAGCGGCCTTGAAGGTGCCGATAACGATACTGTTAAGGTGTTCCACGCAGGCACACGCTTAGACAATGGCCAGGTGCTCACTAGTGGTGGCCGCGTACTCTGTGTTACCGCTTTGGGTGAAACCGTAAAAGCTGCACAGGCGGCCGCTTATCAAACCATTGAAAAAATTCAATGGAACGGCTGTTACTATCGCCGCGATATTGGTTATCTGGCCATCGAACGCGAGAAAGCCTAAATAAAGGCGGCTGCGGCCGCCTTTTTTATTGCCTAGAACACACAGGGGCGCCATGCGAGGCTTACCACATCTACTTTTGGCTCTAGCTATGTTTGCGGCGGCAAACCTCGCCACTGCCGCCCCCTACCCTTTTGTTGCCCACTTGGGTTTTGGCAGCGCCAATATTAGCACTTACACTGAATATGCCATCAGCAGCAATGCCACCACTATCCAAGCATTACTTGCTGGCGAACAAGAACTGCATTTCACTTCAGCCACAGAAGACAAGGTTTCCCTTGGTTTTACTCATGCTACTTGGTGGGTACGTTTTGCCATCAAAAACGATGCAGCCACTGCACAACAACTTTTCCTTGCCCTCACACCGAGCAACTTTGGCCACGTAACAGCTTATGAAGTTACCAACGGCGAATGGCAAGAAATACCTAGCCACAGTTCTGCGCACGGTTTTTTCACTAACAAGCTACGCTTACCCGTCCAAGATTTTCCGCTGCTGCTACTTCCAGGGGCCGAGCACCAATACTATGTGCGCATCGAGCCGAAACGTTTTTTCACCTACCAGTTCGAACTTTCAGAACCAGCACAGCATCTCGAACACAGCCGTAAGCGCCTTTCTTGGCCCCTGTTTTTAACGGGTTTACTGTGTGCCATCGCCCTGTATCAACTGCTGCTGTTTTTTTACTCGCGCCAGCGTACCTCACTTTACTTAGCGCTATATTTAGCCACCGTCACCTTTTCCACAGCTATAGCCCCTGAACAGTGGCACCTAAGTAGCAACATAGGCAGCTGGAGCGGCATTTTAATAGAAATCACTTTTGCTCACTTATCACTCATTTTCTTTTTATTATTGTGCCAAACCATGCTTGCCACAGCACAACACAGCCCGCGCAGCAACACTGTTTTTCTTGTGCTCATTGCCGCCGTGGGCCTTAGCACTATTAGTGCATTTGTTATCCCTAGCGCCACCACCTTCATGGTGCTAGGCGTGCTTTATTTATGCAGCATTATTTTTCTATTTGTGCTCAGCATTGCCCTGCTTAACAAGCGAGTGAAAAACGCCATGTTGGTGCTGCTCATTGTGATCCCTATCATCGCCTGCTTGCCGTTTATTGTAGCTACCCAACGTGGCGGCACGCAGTTTCCCATTAACAGCACCGTGCCTATTCTGCTAATCGCTGCCCTCAAAGGGTTTATCTTAACCCTTAGTTTGCACCATTCCACCTTGCAGCGTATGCAACAGCAGCAACAAAAACTGCTACGCCAACGCATTGAACAAACACGCATAAACACCCATCAAGAAACCCTGTCACGGCTGGATCAAGAAGTCCGCACCCCGATGACAGCAGTGTTAGGCATGGCTGAAATTCTCACTGATACACCACTCAGCCAAAACCAGCGTGAATATCTGCGTAGCATCCAAGCCGCAGGGCATAACTTGCTGCACATTTTGGATAACATTATCGAGTACGCAAGCCTCGATGAACCTCACGGTATATCAGCGCAACGTTCTGTGAACCTGGCTGATCTAGTGCATTCGGTGGCCACATTGTTTACCGATCGTGCCGAAGAAAAGAACGTGGCTCTGCTGCATTATTTTCACAATGCCGTGCCTCCCTACGTGCTCACCGACCCCCTAAGGCTCAAGCAAATTCTTACAAACTTGGCTAGCAGCGCCTTGCGCCACGCCACTGCTGGCGAGTTAGTGCTAGAGGTAAGCATGGACCCTTTTCAGCAGCATCATGTGCGCTTTGAACTTTCGGGCAGTGCGCTTAAACCAACACATGATGCTTTTACCCCTTTCAACACTGGTGAATTATTCGATCCAGGCGACGACGTAAACTTATCCATTGCGCGGCAGTTGGTGGAGCAGATTAATGGCCGCAGTGGTGTGCGCCAGCATAATAAAGAAAGCACACTTTGGTTTACCTTGCCCTTGCCCGCCGATCCCAATAGCGAGCGGCAAGCAATAAGCCCAAATAGCTTTAGCAATAAGACCCTACTCATTGTGGACAGCTCGCAAACCGTCACGCGCATTTTGCGCCGCCAAACCCTTGGCTGGGGCCTGATAGTCAGCGTAAGCCACGACGCGCACGAAGCCTTAGCCAACATTCGCAGCCAAGCCACATTGGGCGAGCCTTACGATGCCGTATTGTTTGATTATGATTTACCAGGCCTTAATGGCTTACAATTTGCGCGGCGCTTACATGATCAAATGCAGCAACACTCCATGCCTTTGTTGTTATTAATGAGCAGCAGCAAGCAATCCATCAGCCGCAGCACCTTAGAGCAAAACCATGTGTTTGGCTTATTGCCTAAACCCCTGCCGGCTTATTTGCTTTATCAGCAGCTCATGCAAGGTTTTCACCTACAGCAGCCAGCGCTCGTTCACACGGGCCCTCTGTTAGCAAAGGCACGCGTTCTGTTAGCGATGGATAGTTTAGCGCAGCGTGCGCATTGCACTGCTTTACTTTCTGCACTAGGGGCCAACGTTTACACCGTTCAGCACAGCAAGGATATTTTAGAGCAAGCCATTCACACCCCTTACACGTTGCTGGTGCTTTCTGCGGAGCTGGCGACGGAAACTTTGATCCAAAAAATTCGCCACGTGGGCGCAGCGCGCTCAGCAATCCTTGTGCTTGGGCCCGCCAAGCACCAACTTGCCCAGGTGGCTTACCATAGCGGCACGATGGGCATAACACTTGCGCAATTCACCGCAATTGTACGCTCAGCGCTAGCCTATGTTGACAGCGAACAAGGCTAAAGCACTGCTTTTGCGTTATGCTTACTATCCAATGCTAGCTGTTTTTATTAGGAGCCTTCTTGATGACTAGCCGCCATTACTCTGCCCTCGATCAGTTATTGGCCAAAGCTGATAACGCACTACGCACACTCACTCCTGGGGTGACCACAGGCGATCGCCCTACCCCTGGCCCGAGCGGCGACATTGCCCACAATGCCAAACGGCATACCGCAGGCCTTATGCGCATTAACCACACAGGGGAAGTGTGTGCCCAAGCGTTGTATCAGGGGCAAGCAGCCACGGCGAAACTGCCTAATGTGCGCCATGCCATGGAAGAAGCCGCTCGTGAAGAAGAAGATCACTTAGCATGGTGTGAAGAACGCTTGCGTGAACTCGATAGCGCACCCAGCAAACTGAACCCCATTTTCTATGCGCTTTCCTTCGGCATTGGCGCAACCGCAGGGCTAATTGGCGACAAATGGAGTTTAGGCTTTGTGGCTGAAACCGAGCATCAAGTGGTTAAACATTTAGAAAACCATCTTTCTCAGCTACCCGAAAGCGACCAGCGCAGCCGCGCCATTTTAGAACAAATGCGCGAAGATGAATTGCAGCATGCCGTGCTAGCCGAGCAATCTGGAGGTGCTCCTTTACCCCTACCCATCAAGCTCGGCATGGCGCTAATGAGCAAAGTAATGACATTTAGCACCTACCGCATTTAATCGTAATGCCTCCGCCACCTGGCGGGGGCTTATGCTGTGGCCACCACTTCGTAGCTGTGGCTAATCTCCACGCCCCCCTTGGCCAACATGATGGAAGCCGAGCAATATTTCTCTGCCGACAAACCCACCGCACGCTTCACATGGTTTTCCTTCAAGCCCTCACCAGACACCACAAAGTGCAAATGAATTTTGGTAAACACAGAAGGCACGGCATCGGCGCGTTCAGCAGTGAGTTCACAACGGCAATCGGTGACAGCTTGGCGCGACTTTTGCAGAATGCTCACCACATCAAAAGAGGCACAACCACCCATGCCCATTAACAGCATTTCCATTGGCCGCGGGCCTTGGTTTTCACCACCATGATCTGCAGGGCCATCTAGCACCACTTCGTGGCCTGTGCCTGATTGCGCCACAAACTTTACTTTACCCTGCCAAGTGACTGTTGCTTGCATCATTGTATCCTCATTATGTTGATCGTTAATCTTCGGCATAATAACCGTGCTCAATGGCCTCACTCCAACGCTCGGCGTTGGCTGCATCAATTTTCACCAACCCGCGGTGCAAACGTGCAAGGTTTCTGCGCACGCGCAGAGGATCGAGTGGCTGCTTAAGCAGCTGGCAGCGGTCGAAATCCAACACAAACACCTCTTCTGTAACAAGGTTAAGCACCACATTACGAGGGTTTAAATCCACATGGTACAGCCCCTGTTGGTGAAAGCGACGAATGGTTTTACCCACGTAAAGCAACATTGCATGAGGCAAGGTAGCCACCACATCTGCGAGCGGCACCACATCAGGCAACGTGGCCGTGAGCAAATCGGCACGATACCAAAACAAGCCCACCCGTTGCACTCTAGCGGCCACAGGCGTGGGCACTGGCAAGCCACGGCACCATAGCTCTGCCAGCAAGGCCATCTCTTGCCATGGCCTGGTCCGTGCAAGCCCCGTCCATAAATACAAATCAGACAGCAACCTCCCCACTAGGCCACCACGATGATAATGGCGCAGCACCATGCCTTGCTGCGGCCCTTCAATAAAGCAACTGGTGCCACGGCCGGGCGCCCCACCTAATAGCTTACCCTGCTGTTGCCAGTAATTTGGCGCAAACCAATCAGGCTCTATTTGTGAGGCGGTGGAGGGCTCATATAGAATGCGGTAACCTGAGCCACGTTTTTCTTGGAATTTCATCATGGGACTATCTTCTACCCCTGCTTCTACCCTATGTATTTTGCGCTTATCTGCGCTAGGTGACTGTTGTAACCTGGTGCCTGCAGTGCGTGCGCTGCAACGTGCCTGGCCAAGCATTAAAATCACCTGGGTGATTGGCAGTGCGGAGCACAGTTTACTCACAGGGCTTTCCGGGGTCGAATTTATTGTATACGACAAAAACACTGGGCTAGCTGGCATGCGCCGCTTACGCCAGCAACTAGCCGGCCGGCGTTTCGACATTCTATTGCACATGCAAGCCGCTTTGCGTGCTAGCGTGCTATCACTCTTTATTCCCGCTGCTAGGCGCATTGGCTTTGATAAAGCCCGCGCCAAAGACTTTCAATGGCTCTTTACCCAAGAGCGCATTCCAGCCAACCCTAAGCAACATGTGGCAGAAGGTTTTTTAGATTTTATACGCCACTTAGGCATTCACGATACAGAGCCTGAATGGCGTTTACCCATTCCAGCAGATAACCGCGCACAAGCTGCAGCGTTAGCCCCTGCCAACGCACCTTACTTGTTGCTGAGCCCCTGCTCGAGTAACCGTGCACGCAACTGGCGCAATTGGTCAGTGGAAGGCTACGCAGCCGTAATCCAACATGCTTACCAACACTATGGCTTGCGCACTATTATCACAGGCGGGCACAGCGAAGAAGAAGCACGCTACGGCCACGCCTTGGCCAATGCAGCCCCCGAGGCGGTAACCAACCTGGTGGCACAAACGCCACTAAAAACCCTGCTAGCCTTAATTGAAGGCGCAACAGCAGTAATTGCACCAGATTCGGGCCCCGTGCACATGGCCACAGCCTTACAGCGCCCCGCCATTGGTTTATATGTTACCTCCAACCCCTTGCGCACAGGCCCCTGGCGCCAGCAACAGTGGGTGGTAAATTACTACCCTGAGGCCGTGCAGCAATTTCTGCACAAAAACGCCGATGCAGTAAGCTGGGGCCAACGGGTGCGCGATCCAAACGCCATGCTCATCATTCCCCCCCAAGCAGTTACCGATAAAATCGACCAGCTCATGCAAGCCAACCACAAGGACACTCTGAATGAAAATTGATTTTCCCGCTTTAAACCGCGTGCAAATACTGGTGCTTGGCGATGTGATGTTAGATCGATACTGGCACGGCAATGTCAAACGTATTTCACCTGAGGCCCCTGTGCCCGTGGTGAATATAGAAGCCGACGATGATCGCTTGGGCGGCGCTGCTAACGTGGCCCTAAACATTGCTAACTTAGGCGCCCAGGTGGAATTACATGGATTGGTTGGCCACGACGATAATGGCCACGCCCTTGCACAGCGTTTACAAGCACAGCAAATTGCCCATCAGCTTACGCACACAGAGCTTGCGCCCACCATCACTAAACTAAGGGTAATGAGTGGCGGCCAACAACTTATGCGCATGGATTTTGAAGTGCCGTTCCCACCTAGTGAAAGCACACGCTTGCTCCCAGGGTTTACCGCCTCACTGGCCCACTGCCAAGCGGCTATTATTTCTGATTACGGCAAAGGAACCGCAGCAGAAGCGCAAGCTTTTATTGCCGCGGCAAACGCACACAAAGTACCAATATTAATAGACCCTAAAGGCTCTGACTTCAGCCGCTACCGCAATGCCACCTTAATAACCCCTAACATAAGCGAGTTTGAAGCCATTGTGGGCCCCTGCGCTACAGAGGAAGACATAGTGCGTAAAGGCGAGGCTTTACGTACACAGCTCAACCTCACTGCGCTGCTTATTACCCGCAGCGAAAAAGGCATGACCTTGCTCGAGCGCGGGCAACCCGCCCTGCATTTGCCCACCCAAGCCCGCGAAGTGTACGACGTTACCGGCGCAGGCGACACCGTGATCAGCACCATTGCCTTAGCTGTAGCTTCACAGCACACACTGCCCACAGCAGTGCAACTTGCTAACCTTGCAGCAGGTATTGTGGTGGGCAAGCGTGGCACTGCCACCACCAACTTGGCCGAGTTATACGAAGCAGTACAAACCGACCAAGGCACTGTTAGTAATGTGCTCAGCGAAACCGATGCCATTGCCGCCGTGCAACATGCCCAGGCAAAGGGCGAACGCGTAGTCATGACTAACGGTTGTTTCGATATCTTACACGCAGGCCACGTGGCTTATTTAAACGAGGCCAAGCGCCTTGGCAAACGTTTGCTAGTGGCAGTTAATAGCGATGCTTCCGTGCGCCGTTTAAAAGGCGCCGGCCGGCCCATTAATAGCGCCAACGAACGCATGCAAGTATTAGCTGCTTTATCTGCTGTGGATTGGGTGGTGGAATTCACTGAAGATACGCCCCAGCGCCTGATCGAAGCCGTGCTACCCGACATCTTGGTAAAGGGCGGCGACTACACACCCGACAACATAGCCGGCGCTGCAGCCGTGCAAGCCAATGGTGGCGAGGTTATGGTGCTGCAATTCGTTGAAGGTATTTCCACTACTGCTATTGTTAAGCAAATTCGCCAACAGGGCGATTAAGCCAAGCCTGGGAGGCAACCCATGTTATTTTTTAGAACATTTTTGGCAGCTGCTTTGCTCCTTGCTAGCAGCCCTATTTGGGCAGACAAAACCACTATCTTTGTGCTTGATCCAGAGCACTCGCAGGTGCGCTTTCACTGGAACCACTTAGGCTTCTCCACACCTGGGGCAAATTTTGATGTGGTAGAAGGCGAAATAAAGGTGAACGAAACACGCCTAGACCGCTCTTCGGTGGCCATTCGTATTGCCGTGGATAGCCTTAACACTCACGTGCCCGCGCTGAACGAACACCTGCTTACCAATACCGATTTCTTCCACCTTGAAGAACACCCAGCTATCACTTATGTAAGCACAGGTATCAGCAACCTAGACCTAGAAGATAAAAGTTTTGATCTAGAAGGCATTCTTACTATTAATGGTATCGAGCAGCCTGTTACCTTAGCTGCCCGCGTTAATAAAGTGGGGGCGCACCCCATGTGGGGTGATGCCCAAGCCATTGGGGTAGACGCACACACCAAATTGCTACGCTCAGCCTTTGCCATGGATGCCCACACCCCTTACGTAGGCGATGAGCTAAGCGTCAGTATAAGTATCGAGGCCATTGAAAAAAGCGCTTACCTAGCGGCTAAAGCACAAGAGCCCGCAGGCGAGAAAACTGATAGCAGCCTAGGTGATCGTTTAGACAAACACTTGAACAAAGGCGCAGAAACTAATGCAGCCCCAAGCAGCACCGAGGCCAAGGATAGCGGAGTTGAGCAAGAAGAAAGAGAGGTAGAGCAAGAGGAAAACTCACTTCCCATGGAGGACGAGCCGCCCCACCATGAAGAAGAGAACCAGGAAACCAACAACCTACACGCCGCCTAAACAGCCTGCATAAAACAGCGGCCATCTGGAATGGCCGCTAGCATTTTACAGCCTTATTTTTTTCAAACCACGGTTGATACCCTGTTTCAGCACTAAGCCCACTGCAGGGGCAAGCAACGGCACACGGCTAGAAAAAGTAATGGTGTAATGCAAGCGCACCCCTTTATCACTCGGCAAAAAACGCATCACGCCATGGTGGTTACGCAGTGGTGTACCACGGGTAATTTTATACTCAATGCGCTCATTGGGTTCGCGCACCGTTACGGTTTCTTCAAAACTTGGTAACAATGGTAATGACATCTTGCGCACCGAACCCAAACCATCAAGTACATCTTCGCCATCTTTAATGCGACGAATTTTTGCCGGAGCAAAGATAGTTTCTAAATTTTTGTGCACCGATAAAAAGTTATAAAGCTTTTCCACTGGGTAAGGGAAATCGCGAATTAATTCTACTTTGGTAGCCATGCCGTGCATTCCTCGTGATTACGAATCGCCAAAAAACAAACGTTGCAATTCAGCCCCTGGCTCCTTAGCACGCATAAACGCTTCGCCTACCAAAAAACCATGCACTTCGTTGCTACGCATAAGCGCTACGTCGTCGGCAGACAAAATACCACTTTCAGTAATTAAAAAGCGATCTTCTGGAACCTGCGGCAACAACGCTAACGTGGTTTGCAACGATACCTCAAAGGTATGTAAATCTCGGTTACTAACGCCCACCAATGGTGCCTCTAGAGCCAAAGCACGCTGCAGCTCTTCTTCGGTGTGCACTTCCACCAGCACACTCAGGCCGGCTTCTACAGCTGTGTTATATAAGTGGCGCAGCAAGTCATCTGACAATGCCGCCACAATCAACAGCACAGCATCTGCACCTATCGCACGGGCTTCCCAAACCTGGTACTCATCCACGGTAAAATCTTTGCGCAGTACAGGCAGATCACAGGCTGCTTTAGCTTCTTGTAAATAGGTATCTGCCCCTTGAAAGAAATCAATATCCGTAAGCACTGATAACGCCGCAGCACCACCCTCGGCATAGCTCTTAGCAATGCTTCCTGGGCGAAAATCTTCACGGATCACACCCTTCGAGGGCGAAGCTTTCTTAATCTCTGCAATCACTGCCGCTTGCCCCGCCTGGGTTTTTGCGCGCAGTGCAGCCAGCAAACAGCGCGGTTGCGGCTGCTGCATGGCGTCTTGTTTTACCTGCTCAAGGCTTTTGCGTGCACGCAAAGCCGCCACTTCCTCTTGCTTGCGCAACAGAATTCTATCTAACACTGTGCCCGTTGTTTTTACACTCATGTTTTATGCCTCATAAATTTGTTGCGTAAAAGTGGCCACCTGCTCTAAGCGCTCGTTGGCGCGGCCATCGCGAATACATTCACTAGCGAGGTGCACACCCTCAGCAAGGTTGGTGGCAATGCCAGCCACATAAATAGCCGCCCCCGCATTTAGGGCAATCATATCGGCAGCTTTTTCAGCGTAACGTTGCTTTCGTTGTGTAAACACATCACGAATTAATGCGAGAGACTCTGCGGGGCCTTGCACGTCTAGGCCTACTAAAGAAGCAGAGTCCACACCCACATCTTCAGGTGTTAAGTAATATTCACTCAGCTCGCCACCGCGGTATTCCACCACCTTGGTGCGCGAGGCCACACTAATTTCATCTAACCCATCAAGGCCGTGCACAACCATCACGTGCTCTGCCCCTAAGCGGTTGAGCACTTCAGCCAATGGCCGGCACAAACGCTCAGAAAACACCCCCACTACTTGGCGTTTTACACCCGCAGGGTTGGTGAGCGGCCCAAGAATATTAAACAAGGTACGTAAGCCAAGCTCGCGCCGCGGGCTAGCTGCGTGGCGCATGGCGCTGTGGTGATTGGGTGCGAACATAAAGCCCACTCCTGCCTCGGTTATGGAGCGCGCAATTTGCTCGGCGGTTAAATTAATTTGAATGCCAGCGGCTTCAAGTAAATCAGCCGAACCACTTTTCGAGCTCACGGAGCGCCCGCCATGCTTCGCCACATGGCAACCGGCAGCAGCAGCCACAAAAGCTGATGCACTGGATACGTTGAAAATACCCGCTGCATCGCCACCCGTGCCCACAATGTCCACCAAGTACGGCACGCTAGCAGGCACCTTCACAGGCGTCATTAGCTCGCGCATCACTTCCACCGCCCCAGTGATTTCATCAAGAGACTCACTTTTCATGCGCAAGCCCATTAGCAAGGCACCAATTTGTGCTGGTGTAGCCTCGCCTGTCATTACTTGGCGCATCACATCTTGCATTTGCTCACGTTCAAGATCGATGTTGCTGGCTACCACCGCTAACGCTTCTTTAATATTCATCAGGGTTTCTTACTCCTCCGCCACATCGGCAAACGCTGCTTGTTCGGGTGTTAAGCCCCGCAGCACCATATTTACCGCAGCAAAAATAGCACGGCCCTTGTTAAGGGTTTCCTGCCACTCGTTTTCAGGCACCGAATCGGCCACCACTCCTGCGCCGGCTTGCAAATAAAGACGGTTGTCTTTGATTACAGCGGTGCGAATAGCGATGGCTTGGTCCATACCGCCATTAAAGCCCATGTAGCCAATGGCACCACCATAAATACCACGCTTTACGGGTTCGATAGCATCAATCAGCTCCATGGCACGGCGTTTAGGCGAGCCACTTAACGTGCCTGCTGGCAAAGTAACGCCGAGCACATCAAAAAGGTTTTGGTCTTCGCGTAGGCGCCCCGATACGTTAGAAACCAGATGCATAACATGTGAATAGCGCTCCACTACCATGCGATCTGTCACTTCAATGCTGTCTGCGTAAGCTAGCTTGGCAATATCTTCAATACCAAGGTCTATCAGCATCTCGTGCTCGGCCACCTCTTTTGGATCAGCGAGTAGCTCTTGCTCCATGCGCATATCTTCGGCAGGGGTTTTACCCCGTGGCCGGGTGCCAGCAATAGGGCGCACGGTAACCACACCTTGCTCCACGCGGGATAAAATTTCTGGCGATGAGCCCGCAATATGGAAGCTTTCTAAATCTAGAAAATACATATAGGGCGATGGGTTCAAGTGGCGCAAAGCGCGGTACAGGCTCATGGGTGCGGCATTAAATGCCACCGACATGCGTTGTGAAGGCACCACTTGTTGCACCTCACCTGCGGCGATACGTTCTTGTAATTCACTCACCGCCGCTTTAAATGCGGGCGCTGGAAACTCGGAAACGAAATCGCTTTCATCAAGCTGCTGCGCTGGGCTGCCGCTAGGTTGCTCTGGTAACGGCTGGCGTAATTTATGTTGTAGTGCATCAATACGCTGTTCCGCCTTAGCCAAAGCACCCTCTTCTTGCGGATCGACCAACACAATCAAAAACAGGCTGCCACGCAGGTTATCGAACACCACCACTTCTTCGGAACGCATGAGCAAAATATCAGGCACACCAAGGGTGTCTTCACCATTGCCTAGATTGAGCTCGGGCATAAAATAGCGCGCACTGTCATAGCTAAAATAGCCTACTAGGCCGCCATTAAAACGAGGCACACCAGGAATTTCAGGGCAAGCAAACCGTTGCCGATAGGCTTCAATATACTTTAGTGGGCAAGCAGCTTTTTCTGTGGTGGTGCCCGCCGCATTGGTGAGCGTAACCACCCCATTATTCACCCGCAATACTTCACGCGCAGGCAAACCAATAATGGAGTAACGGCCGCGCTGCTCGCCGCCCTGCACCGATTCAAATAAATAGCTATAAGGCCCCGCCGCCACTTTTTGGTAAGCAGACACAGGAGTATCAAGGTCAGCTAGTATCTCACGCACCACAGGAACACGTGCATAGCCAAGGGCGCCGTATTGGGCAAACTGTTTTGCAGAAATCATTTTATTCTCTCATCACAATGGTAAAGCGATTATTGGTGCGGCACACATGCCGTATTAGTGCCCATGAACGGGCAAGGAGTGAGCGTCACCATCGCCAACGGGCGGGGAGTACCAGGAAGAATCCTGCCATTGTGATGTGTTTAGGAAGTGCTAGCACAGCGGCCAACCTCTGTCTCTATGATTTATTATAGCGAGTGATTGTAGCGCCCAACTCGCAAGCTGGCCAGAGCCCCATGTGCAAGCCATAGGCTCTGGTGCAAAGCGTACTTATACTTGGGCTAATTGCGCGCGCATATGTGCAATCACCGCTTGGTAATCCGGTTGGCCATAAATGGCTGAACCCGCCACAAAAGTATCCGCACCCGCTGCGGCCACGGCAGCAATGTTATCCGGCGTAATGCCGCCATCCACTTCTAGGCGAATAGCGCGCCCCGAGGCATCAATAAGCTCGCGCACCTGTGCCACTTTTTTCAGCGTGCTATCAATAAATTTCTGCCCCCCAAAACCTGGATTAACAGACATCAGCAACACCATATCCAATTTATCAAGCACGTATTCTAAGCAACTAAGGGGAGTAGCGGGATTAAGCACTAAACCCGCTTGGCAGCCCGCATCGCTAATTAGTTGCAATGAGCGGTCCACATGTGCACTTGCCTCAGGGTGAAAAGTGATAATTGAAGCGCCAGCCTCAGCAAAGCGTTCTATCAACGCGTCCACAGGCTGCACCATCAAATGCACGTCGATCGGAGCGCTAATGCCGTAATCCCTTAAGGCCTTACACACCATGGGCCCAAAGGTAAGGTTGGGCACATAATGGTTATCCATCACGTCGAAGTGAATCACATCAGCACCGGCAGCAAGCACAGCTTGCGATTCTTCACCAAGGCGCGCCATATCTGCTGCCAAAATTGAGGGAGCAATCCAATATTCCTGCTTAGCCACGTGTGGCCTCCTGTTGTAACCATTCATCTAATTGCGCTAGCCGTTCTGGTGTACCTAT
>Ga0079226_10000059_pt1 | contig 62694 bp, 48 predicted proteins | sample Poulit2014_FD_76345 | JGI IMG/M metagenome (GOLD analysis project Ga0079226, IMG submission 76345) | Agricultural soil microbial communities from Georgia to study Nitrogen management - Poultry litter 2014 | ecosystem: Environmental > Terrestrial > Soil > Agricultural land | place: USA: Georgia...
ATTAGAAGCTGAAGGATTTGAATCGGTAGTTGCACAGCATTTTGGCTCTGCTCGAAATGTCCTCATCAACATCCCAACAACGGAAGATCTTGAAGAATCAACCACAGTAACAGATGCATTAACCACTGCACTAAACCTTCCTGATAACGCCATGACGATCAAAAAAATCGACTACATCGGCGCAAAAGTAGGAAGCGAATTAGTCTCAGATGGTGTAATGGCATCTGCGCTAGCAATCTTCCTTATTCTTGTCTACATCTGGTTTAGATTCGAATGGAAACTTGCTATGGGAACGATTTTATCAACGGTACATGATGGATTGTTTGTCGTTGCCGTTTTCTCTGTCTTAGAACTTGAGTTTGACCTAACATCTCTTGCGGCAATCCTTGCGGTAATCGGTTACTCGGTGAATGATACCGTTGTTATCCTTGACCGTATTCGCGAGAACTTTAGATTAGATCGCACAAGTACGCCAAAACAGATTATCAACGCATCGATCAACCAAACGTTATCGAGAACGATCATGACATCACTAACGACCTTCTTAGCGGTGCTTGCACTCTATATTTTCGGCGGTCAAGTGATTCACTCATTCTCACTCATTATGTTAATCGGTATTGTTGTTGCAACATACTCCTCAATCTTCATTGCCGCGGCAGGTGCTTTTGTCTTAGGATTAAAACGTGATGATCTCATCCCGGCGCCTGTGAGCAAAGAAGATGGAAACGATGTTATCGATGAAGGGGATAGTGAAAGTAATCTAACTCACTAAGAACTTCTTTCGAAAATCATCAAATTTAAATCAATCTAAAAACCTTTACATCCAGCGCGGCGTAAAGGTTTTTATTCATTCCGGCTTTTGTTAGAATAAGGGGCTGTACGAAGATTTATGCTAAAATAGCTCACGAATATTCATCCGCCATTTTACCGATTTATTGACAATAAGGATCCGATATCTTGCGTCAGGCTGTTCCTAAAAAAACCAAAACCTCCACTGTGGTTCTCTCTGTCTTTTCAAAGACGGTCGGTATTGTGCTTTTCGCAGCAACCATTATTATCGCGCTTGCGATGGCTATTAGCCTTTATAGCTATCACCCTGCTGACCCCGCTTGGAGCAGCGCTACCGATTCAGATGTGATCCATAATATCGCCGGAGAGCGCGGCGCTTACTTCGCCGATATCATCCTCTCCGCAATCGGCAGTACCGCTTGGTTATTGCCAATTTCACTCGTTGGATTTGGCTATCAGCTCTTCTTTAAACGCAAATTACTCACGATCTCTTTAGATAAGATTAGCTTTAGATTGTTAGGAGTTTTAATTGCAATATTCTCCCTATCAGCCTTATTAGATCTCCATAGCGGAAATGGGGGAATGATGGGCGGATTTATTGGTACAGAACTGATTAATCTCATCAGTAATGCGCTCTCGATAAAACTTCAAACACTTGTTTACATTACAAAAATCAGCTTCGCAATCTTAACCTTTATTGGTTTCTATCTCATTACGGGAATGGGGCCTATTGGCTGGGCTGATCATATTGGTGCCGTGATTTTTAAGATCCTCAATATCCTTATTCCAAAAAAAAACGATGATGAATTAAATTACAACCAACATCTCCCAAGCCATGATGGCAATATTCATCAAGATACTATTGATCGAATGCTTGATAATAGCGAACGGAAAGCCCCTAATTTCTTTAGTAAAATTTTTGCATCTAAGGAGTCTTCAAATTCAAAAGCACCACAAGACTTCATTCAAATTGACGAATCTCTCCTCCAAGAAGAAGCGTATGAAACAAATGCTCCCGTGCAAGATCCATTATTTAACAGCTATAACTACAATCCGCTTGAAGAAGAGAAAACTGACTTAGAAGATGATGCAATGAATAACAATAACAACATTCCCCCAATCTTTAGAAACCTCCAGAAAGCAGCACCGGAGAATAATGGTGCTAACAGCAATCAAGCACAAGAAGAGCAAGATTTTAAGATCAATCCCCTCGAACCGAACATTAATGAATGGGATCAATTTATTCGCGCGCCACAAACCACAGAGCAACCAATAGAAACGGTTGAGGAAACAACGGAAGAAGGGAATGAAAAAAAAGGGATTCCTTCCATCTTTAAAAATCTCTTCAAAGCACGCAAGAAAAAGCATATCTCCATTGCGGAAAGTACTAAAGTTGAGCCATCACTTGCTGAGCAGCTAGCGCAAACAGCAGATGATACAATGCCAGAAACAATAACGACGCAACCAACGATTACGTTTAGTCAACCAGCAGCTACGGCAATCACAGATATCGATGAAGTACAGCCAACTATCACCATCAATGATCAGCCTATTACGCCCTCTTCTCTTCAATTTTCTATTAGCGATAATGCCGAGGAAGAGATCGAGGAAATTGATATCACACTTCCTGAAGAGAACGATCCATCAATCATCGAAACTACGGCTGAAGAGGAAATAGTCCAATCTTCTGCCGCACAAGCCGTCATGAATGAATCTCACAATAACATCTCGCCAGAACCGCAAAAGCCCGAATTTATCGGGCATGAAATTGATCCCCGTTCAGGCATGCCAATTCCTGTGAAAGCACCTAAAGAATATCCAATGGCAGGAAGATTACCTGGACTTGATCTCCTCGGTAACCCACCGCCGGTAACAGAGAGCTACGATGCATTAGAACTTCAAGAGTTTGCAAGTTTAATTGAAGAGCAGTTTAAAAACTTCAACATTGAAGTCAAAGTAGTCAATATCGAACCAGGTCCTGTTATTACTCGCTTTGAATTAGATCTTGCGCCTGGCGTGAAGATCGCACAGATTAATAACCTCAACAAAGATATTGCCAGAGCACTTGCCGTAACAAGTGTTCGTATCGTTGATATCATCCCCGGAAAACCTTTCATTGGACTTGAGATTCCGAATAAAAATCGTCAAAACGTCTACTTCAAAGAAGGGCTTTATGCCGATGCTTATCGCAATAGCAAGCATCCTTTAACGATTTTACTTGGGAAAGATGTTTCAGGTCAGCAAGTGACGGCAAATCTGATGAAAATGCCACATTTACTGATTGCCGGAACCACAGGCTCGGGAAAATCAGTGGGGATTAATACCATCTTATTAAGCCTCCTTTATAAAGCACATCCTGAAGATCTCCGTCTCATTCTCATCGACCCAAAAATGCTGGAACTCTCTGTTTATGATGATATTCCGCATCTTTTAGCACCGGTTGTAACAGACATGAAAGAATCTGCTAATGCGCTTCGTTGGGCAGTGATGGAGATGGAGCGCCGATTCCTGCTTATGAGTAAATTACGAGTACGTAACATCGATGGCTTTAACCAAAAAGTCAAAGAAGCCAACAAACAAGGAACACCGATTAAAGATCCTCTGTGGGATGCTTCACGTGAAGTTTCTGATCATGTATCCGCACCTGATTTGAAGCCATTACCGTACATTGTCGTTGTCATTGATGAGCTTGCAGACATGATGATGACCGTGGGGAAAGCAGTCGAAGAGTTAATCGCTCGTCTGACACAAAAAGCGCGCGCTGCCGGTATTCATATGGTTGTGGCAACGCAAAGACCTTCTGTCGATGTGATCACTGGTTTAATTAAATCCAATATCCCAAGCCGTATCGCCTTCCAAGTATCAAGCAAAATCGACTCTCGGACAATTATCGATCAGCAAGGCGCGGAGAACTTATTAGGTCGTGGAGATATGCTCTACTTCCCTACTGGCGCGCCATTCCCTATCCGTGTCCACGGGGCTTTCGTCGATGATAATGAAGTCAATCGCGTGACAGATTTCCTTCGCTTAACCGGTCCAACTGATTATGTGGAAGAGATCTTAAAAGATCCAACAGAGGAGATCCCTGGTCTATCTGAAAATGCCTCAGGCTTTGTTCCTTCGCCAGATGATGTCGAAGATGTACTTTATGATGAAGCTGTCAAAATTGTGCTAGAAGATCAACGCCCTACAATTTCATATGTCCAGCGCAAGCTTCGTATCGGCTACCAAAGAGCCGCTCGCCTTATTGAAGCGATGGAAGCTCAAGGAATTGTTTCAGCGCCGGCAGCCAATGGTAATCGTGAAATTTTAATTGCTTACGATAAGTAACTATCAATTTCGAATCACTATTGAACCTAAGATTATTAAAAAGAGAGAAAGAGGAAATCCTTAATTATGTTACAAACTGAATTAGAACATCTTTACAGCCAATCCATCGATAACTGCATTCCCGTAGAATTTGCTAGCTCCACTCAGGATCTTTCTCTCACAGACAACCAGATGAATTATCTTCAAAGTTTTAAGCACAATTCATCACTAAAAGCAGGCGAAATTCTTCCGCTTTACAACAATGAAGGTCATGTTGAACGTGTTATCATCGGCCATAATGAATTAGAACCATTCTTCACGCTTGGCGATAGTTATGCGAAACTACCTTTAGGCCATTATCAACTCCCAGCCTCATTATCTGAAGAAGCACAATATCAATATCTGCTCGCATTTGGACTCGGCGCCTATCAATTCAAGCAATATAAAACACGTGAAGAGCGAGCTGTCACATTCTATTTGCCGGAAAATCTCGACCTCAAAGTGAAACGTGCTTTAAGCGCGCATTATCTGACAAGAGATCTCATTAATGAGCCAGCTAATGCACTAAATCCTGATAACTTTGTGACTCAAATTCGAGCAGAGTTATCTGATTTAAACGTCAATATTAAAGAAATTGTTGGCACGGATCTCTTAAAACAGAATTTTCCACTAATCTATACGGTTGGTGCTGCTAGTAAATACCACCCCCGCTTAGTAGAAATTATTGCTGAAAAAGAGAATGCTCCAACCTTAACGCTCGTGGGTAAAGGCGTAACGTTTGACTCAGGAGGCTTAGATATCAAGCCTTCTAACGGCATGCGCTATATGCAAAAAGATATGGGGGGTGCGGCACATATGTTAGCGCTAGCTAAATGGATCTTAGAAGAAGAGTGGAATATTTCTCTGCGAGTCTTACTTCCCATCGTTGAAAAAAGTATCTCAGAATGTGCGATGCGCCCTGGCGATATCGTTAAAAGTCGTAACGGTATGAGCGTCGAAATTGATAATACCGATGCGGAAGGCCGCCTTATTCTCTGCGATGCGCTAACCTACGCTTTAGAAAAACCCTGTGATCTATTACTCGATTTCGCCACATTAACGGGTGCAGCTCGTGTTGCGCTTGGTACAGAGATTCCGGCACTCTTCACAAATAGTGATGACTTTTCGGCATTAATGAGCCAGAAATCTATTGAAAACTGCGATACGGTTTGGCGCTTACCATTTCATAAACCTTATAACGATTGGATTACTGCCGATAATGCCGATATTAGCAACTCAGGAAGCGTTCCTTATGCTGGTGCGATCACTGCGGCACTCTTTTTAGAGCGATTTGTTAGCGAAAGCCAAGTAGCGTATGTCCATATCGATGTCATGGCATGGAATATTCGCCATCGTCCAGGAAGACCTAAAGGCGGCGAAGCAATGGGATTGCGAGCAGCATTTGAAGCCTTAAAATCACACTTCAACTGTTAAGCATTTTTATACTGATAAAATCATCATGACTCCATAGATTGCCAATATAAACTTCCTTATTGCCAACTATGGAGTTCTTAAAAAATACGTTGTACACTGAAAAGATCAGTTTTTTGTAAGATAAACTTTAGATTAACGATCCTACATAGCACGAATTGAGTGATTTCCCCACATCTCATTGATAATGAAATACAAATATCTCCTTGAAATTTTTCAAAGTGATTTTTTGTTGAAGTCCTCAAAAACTATGTTGATCCCACATAAATGTGCCAATATACAAAACTATCACTAAAACGATATTTTTCAGTTATGGTGATACGGCGCATTTTATTCCATCAATCTCTAACACACCAAGATATAGTGAATGAAAAAGATAATCCGTAACCTACTCGCGATTCACCTTATTATAACTAGTGTGATCGCTATCGCATTCGCCGAAACAGGCTTCTCTGCCTTTGTCGTTGATCATCGTAGTGGAAAACCGATCTATGAACATGATGTTGATGCAAGACGTTATCCGGCTTCACTGACCAAAGTCATGACGCTCTATATTGTGTTTGAGGATCTATCTAAAGGAAAACTCAATCTCAACACCAAAGTTCCCTTCTCCGCAAAAGCAGCGGCGCAGCCACCATCTAAGATTGGCGCAAAAGAAGGAAGTGCGATTACATTAGATACGGCAATTAAAGCACTAATTGTTAAATCCGCAAACGATGTGGCTTTAGCGGTTGCTGAACGCGTTGGCGGTTCTGAAGAAGCCTTTGCCAAACGAATGAATGCAACGGCCAAGCGCTTAGGAATGCACAGTACTCATTTTGTGAATCCGCACGGATTATTCAATCCCAATCAATACACAACTGCCAGAGATATGATTAAACTTGGCATTGCGATACACAATCATTTCCCCAAATATTATCCTCTGTTTCAAACCCCTTCATTTGATTATAACGGCGTCACTTTTTCTTCTCATAACCGTGTTAACAAAGATTTCCCCGGCGCAGATGGTATTAAAACAGGCTATATCCGCAAATCAGGATTCAACCTTCTCACTAGCGCTAAACGAAACAATAATCGTGTAATTGCCGTCGTTTTAGGAGGGAGAACCACTCAGCTTAGAGATAATCTAATGATCTCCATGCTCGATGAAAGCTTTACCTCTGGCTACCGCGGACGTTCCGTTCGTGAGATTTCACCTTATATCACTAAAGATATGACAGTTCTCTTCACGCCAACTAAAACGATCACTAGCGACAAAACGGTTCTATCTAATAAAAACCGTACACAACCAGCCAAACCAAGTACAGCAGTTGCAACAGCAACACCAAAACCTAAAGTTAATAATCGCCCAGAAATGATGATGCCGGCATTAGTGTTAGAATCTGCATCTGAGTATACGCCAGCGGGTGATTATCATCCTGGAAACACGCCTATTAACGGACCTATTGTGAGCGCTTCTGGCGCTAGCCATGCGGTGCAAGTTGGCGCATTTAAAGATTACAATGCGGCGCGAGATAAAGCACGCCAAGCCTACGAAAAAGTCAGAAATGGGAATGTTCAAATCTTTAATACAGGCGAATATTACCGCGCATTACTTTCCGGTATGAATGAAAATGAAGCTGAAGCGACTTGTTCGAAGCTCCGCCAACAAAAAACAGATTGTTTTGTGATTATGCTTTAAGTCATCATCCATAATACAAAAATAAAAAGCCACTGGATTTTGGATTCAGTGGCTTTTCTCTATCTACAGGGTCATGAAATGGGGCTTATAATGCAACCGATATTAAGTGATTGAATTAAAACTTTCTTTCAGAGTTAAGGTGCAGCTGAGCAAAATGCTTGCATACTTTATTAATCAGGCATTCGCAGTTGAAGCAATGATACTTAACCTGCAACGGCGATAACTTATCTGATTAAAAACTCTTTTAAAAGTGAATTTATCAGCTAATAGAATGTAGAAGCGTATCGTATTTACACTTCTACATTAATACCGATATTGCTTTTTAGCGCCTGACGATAAACACCTTGCGCAACGGCTAAATCGAAATATGCAGAACCAACCGATTTAAAAAATGTAATCGCTTCTGGATCTTTACGTCCTGTGATAGCGCCAGCAACGAGAGATTTTAGCTCTCCATCAATCTTATCGAATGACCATTGATTCTTTTCCACTGCCTGGATAAATTCACCTGCTTCCTCTGTCGCGCCATGTAAATCATCGACAATAATTTGAGCCGTACGAGAGATAAATTCAAAATCTACTTCGCACATATCCGGTAAATAAGAACCAACACCGTTCACATGCGTTCCAGGTTGAATATCTTGTCCCTTAAATACCGGCGTTTTAGAACGAGTAGCACAATTAATAATATCCGCTTTCTTTACTGCCGCCGCTACATCAGGCTCAATCACAATGTTAATTTCACCTGAGACTGGATAATTCTGCAGATCAGTCTTAAAGCGCTCCGCATTAGCTTGTGTCGGATTCACAAGATAGATAGTTTTAATATCTCGCACTTCTAAAACGCCTAACACTTGCTCGAATGCCATTTTTCCGGTGCCAATAACCGTTAAAACCTGACTATCCTCACGTGATAGATAAGCCGTCGCTAATCCACTTAATGCGCCGGTTCTAAGCCTTGTGAGATATGAGGCATTTAAGAGTGCTAAATGATCCCCATTCGTTGCATCGGATAACAAGATCACGCCTTGTGTTGTATTTTTCCCTTTTGAAGGATTATTCGGAAAAATCGTCACCGCTTTCATGCTCATCAACTCATTTTCCAAGTCCGCACACGGCATATAGAGAACAGAAGCGTGCTCCTCTGGATATTCAATCACCGTTCTCAAGGGATTATCCACTTTTCCGGCAAAGTTCGCTTTCAAAATATGGGCAACATCCTGTAAAGCCTCCGGCATTTTATAAGTTGCCATGATCTCTTGTTCATTGAGAATTTTCATTAAATCTCCTCTTTATTATCTTTATTTATAAACTATTTAAATCTTTGCAATCTCAGACAGCAATGAATGTCGATTCATCATTGCTGTCTGAGATCTCATTATGATCATCAATCTCTTAATCTTTAAAACTACTCTTCTTATTTTTCGCAAATGAAATCGCCACTAAAGAGATCACACCAGTGAACATAATATAGATCGCAATTGGGACATAAGACTCATAGTAGCTTAAGAAAGCTACCGCAATCAACGGCGCAGTACCACCTGCTAATGCCGCTCCAATTTGATATCCCAATGTTACGCCAGTGTAGCGAATTTCTGGTGCAAAAATTTCTGAGAAAAATGTGCCCAATACCGCAGTAATCGGCGCCCAAATAATCCCCAATCCTAAAATTGTCGCAATCACTAAGAGTGGAACAGATTTTTGATTCACCATCCAGAAATAAGGGAACATATAGGCAATCATGATGATTGTCCCAATAACATACAATTTTTTACGCCCAACTTTATCAGACAAAGCCCCCATAACAGGGATTAACAGCGAAGTAATCACACTTGCGATCATCACTGCAGTCAACGTTGTCGTGCGACTAAATCCAAGATTAATCGTGGCATATGACACAATAAACGTACTAAAAATATAAAAAGGCGCTGTTTCAACAAATTTAGCACCTACAGCGATCAAAACCTCTTTCCAATGAAAACGTAACGTATCCATCACCGGAAGCTTTGGAACTTTCCCTGCTTTTTGAACCTCTTTAAATGCCGGCGTTTCATCAATTCCATGACGAATCCACAGCCCTAAAACCACCAAGAGAGCACTTAAAATAAAAGGGATTCTCCAGCCCCAAGCAATAAATTTTTCATCTGGCAATAACGTCATCAAAGATAGCACTAACGTCCCAAGTACCATACCAATCGGAATTCCCACTTGTGGCACACTTCCAAAAAAACCTCGCTTTTCTTTAGGGGCATATTCCACTGCCAACAGCAATGCGCCACCCCATTCGCCGCCAATACCAATACCTTGTAACAATCTAAAGAAAATGAGTAAAATAGGTGCCCAGATTCCAATCGTATGATAGGAAGGTAACAAGCCAATTGCCATTGTCGCAATCCCCATCAAACTCAGTGTTAATACCAAAGTCTTTTTACGTCCAATTCGATCGCCAATATGACTAAATAAGATTCCCCCAAAAGGTCTAATAAAGAATGTTAACGCAAATGATGCATAAGATAAGATTAATCCTATCGCAGGATCCTCACTCACAAAAAATATCTGATTAAATACTAAAGCGGCGACAGTTCCATATAGGAAAAAATCAAACCACTCAATCACACTGCCGGTTAAACTTGCGATAAGAATTTTACGCATCGTTTTTGGGTCATGATCTAATGCCATAACGCCTCCTTTTATCATTATTATTGATATATCCTCATTGATGTTCCCCTTGATAACCCCTTATTATTTTTTATAAGTTATCAACAAATCTCTTTAAAAATATTCTCATTGATTATTTTAAAGGAGATATTTCATCGAAACACACTTCACCTTTATAGTCATATCAGTGAAATTTAGCAATTAATTCAATCGTTATTGCTGAATATAAAATACACAAAAACTCCCTGAGAATATTGCTATAAAATATTTCATCTCAAAAGAAAAAAGCGACTTCTCTCACAAAAAGTAGCTTTATACTCTAGAATCCAGATATGAAATTAATTTTGCCAATTAATTGGGCGTTGCCCCCTTTCTTTCAGATATTCATTTGTTTGAGAGAAAGGCCTTGAGCCAAAAAATCCTCGATATGCCGATAACGGAGACGGATGCGCACTATTAATAATGTGATGTTTTTCACCATCAATATTCATCCCCTTTTTCTGTGCATGGCTTCCCCATAAAATGAACACGATATTTTTACAATCACGATCAATCTCTTCAATCACGGCACTTGTAAAACGCTCCCAACCAATTTTTGCATGAGAATGAGCAGACTTTTCTTCTACCGTTAACACCGTATTCAATAAAAAAACACCTTCATCGCACCACGCCGTCAGATCTCCATCTTGTGGTGCTACGAAATCTTCAATATCTGTTTCTAACTCTCGATAGATATTCCTTAATGAGGGCGGAATTTTAACACCACGTTGCACTGAAAATGCCAATCCATTCGCTTGCCCAAAACCATGATAAGGATCTTGTCCTAGAATCACTACTTTAATTTGGTTTTTAGGTTGAGAGAATACAGAAAAAATCTGGGCTTTCGGCGGAAAAACTCTCTTTCCTTCAAGTTGAGATTTTGCAATTCCTGACGTTATCTCATTAAAATAAGGTTTCTCAAACTCTGCTTTGATAAAATCTCTCCACTGAGGATGAATTTTGTCCCAATCAATCATTTTCTCAATCCTTTATACAACTTCGCTGTTTATCCTATTTTCCCGTCAATTGTAATGAGGGAGCACTCAAAATGCCATCACTAATCTACAATCTTTTCCTAGTCATGTTCGGCGCTGCATTTGGTGGCGGCACTCGATATCTCTTCACACTGATTGAGAGCAAAATGAGCACACCAATTCAAATCTCGACATTAATTGTCAACATCGTGGGAGGTTTACTGGTCGGAATCCTAGCCGGCTATCTCTTACAAAAGCCTGACCAAAGCATTCGGCTTTTACTCATTGTAGGATTTTGTGGAGGATTAACCACCTTTTCAAGCTTTTCATTAGAAACCATGCAACTCTTACAAAACAAAGAATATCTTAATTCTCTACTACTGATTTTCCTCCATTTCTTTGGAGCGGTTGGCGCAACATTCCTCGGATTTTATCTCATAAATAAATTCTACGGACATTAAGACTTTACTATTTCTGGACGAACTCAAGAATATTGGCAATCCATCATTACCGGAAAATAATTGATTAACCTTACAATCCCCTCTCTTTCCCGCTAATAAATTCTACAAAAAGTTCTCGCTCAGTAATTTAAAACTGATCAGAGATATTATCCATTCACTTTAATTAAATTTATAGAAACTGCTGGTACGATATTAGTAAAAGTATGCAGGTATTCTCCCCAACCGCACATCAACCTTAACAGAGAGCTCTAGCTCATTTCACACTAATTTCACTATAAAACTGCTAATACGATAAAATTATTTTTCTTCATCTTCGAAAGGCATTAATCTCAAACAACAAAAAACCTTGATAGCAGTAACTACCAAGGTTCTCATAAAATCCTACCATTAACTGATAAGCAGTAAGTAATAAGTGTGAATCATCCTTTCGATCTTAAACGTTGAAGCGGAAATGAATAATATCACCATCTTGCACGATATACTCTTTTCCTTCTAAACGCATTTTGCCCTTCTCTTTTGCCGCATTTTCGCCACCCAATTCCACATAATCATTATAGGCGATCACTTCTGCACGAATAAATCCACGCTCAAAATCCGTATGGATGACGCCCGCTGCTTGCGGCGCTGTTGAACCTTTACGAATCGTCCATGCACGGACCTCTTTCACGCCGGCAGTAAAGTACGTTTCAAGATCTAAAAGTTGATATCCACCACGAATAACACGGTTTAAACCTGGTTCTTCAAAGCCCATATCATCTAAGAACATCGCTTTGTCTTCATCATCAAGCTGAGAAATCTCTGCTTCAATTGCTGCACAAATTGGTACCACAAAAGAGTTTTCAGCGGCGGCATACTCTTCAACTTTTGACAGAAGTGGGTTATTTTCAAAACCATCTTCATTGACGTTCGCAATATACATCACTGGCTTTAACGTTAAGAAATGAAAATCACGCAACAAAAGACGCTCATCAGCATCTAAACCTAATGAACGAAGACTTTTTGCTTCGTTTAATACCGGCAATACTTTTGACTTTAAAAGTTCAACTTGAGCAATCGCTGTTTTATCGCCACCTTTTGCGACTCGCTCAAGGCGCTGTGTTCCACGCTCCGCACTTGCAAGATCCGCTAATGCTAACTCCGTATTAATCACTTCGATATCATCAATGGGATTAATTTGACCCGCAACATGCACAATATCATCATTCTCAAAACAACGAACAACGTGTGCAATCGCATCTGTTTCACGGATATTCGCAAGGAACTGATTTCCTAAACCTTCCCCTTGTGAAGCTCCCGCAACTAAACCGGCAATATCCACAAAATCAATATAGGTTTGTTGAACGCGCTCTGGTTTTACGATCGCCACCAAAGGATCGAGACGCGTATCTGGGACATTCACACGACCCACATTTGGTTCGATTGTGCAAAACGGATAGTTTGCAGCATCAATGCCCGCATTCGTTAATGCATTAAAGAGTGTCGATTTACCAACATTAGGAAGACCTACAATTCCACACTGAATAGCCATAAAAGTTCCTTTAAATTATCATTTATTTACGATGAAGTTCATTCATCGCTTTTTCATATTCCCCGGCAACAAACTGCGGTAAAACGCGTCTCGCTGCATCAATCGCATTGAAGATTTCATTCTCTTCTTTCTCAGGTGTTTTTGTTAAAACATATCCCGATACCAAAGAGGAATGCCCAGGATGTCCAACACCTAATCTTAAACGCATAAAATCTTTTGAGCCGAGAAGATCAATAATACTTCTCAAGCCATTATGACCGCCATGACCACCGCCCTTTTTAAATCGCGCAACGCCGGGAGGAAGATCAAGCTCATCATGAACTACTAAAATTTCTTCTGGCATGATCTTATAAAAAAGGGCCAGTGCAACCACTGATTCACCACTTTTATTCATATAAGTTTCAGGTTCTAAAAGATAGACCTTTTGGCTGCCAAACATCTGCTCGCCTACTAATCCTTTAAATCGATTATTTGGGCTAAGCGTGCTATTTCTAATACTATCAATAAACCAAAAACCCGCATTGTGGCGGGTTTTTGCATATTGAAGCCCAGGATTACCTAGGCCAACAATCATTTTTATCATAATGAAATACTCAATTAAAAGAGTCTTTAATTACTCTTTATCTTCAGTAGCTTCTTCTGCTGCTTCTTCGCCAGCTTCTTCAGCATCGTCTGCTTCAACTGCAACACGTGGTTCAACGATTGCAACAACTGGTTGGTCGTTCATCTCTTCTTCGTTCATGATATTCACAAACTCAACACCTGCGATTGCTGGAACATCAGAAATCATGATGTGCTCGCCAACAGCAAGGTTCGCGATATCTACTTGGATAACGCTTGGAAGATCTTTTGGTAAGCATGAAACTGCTAATGTTGCTTCATGAAGTGTTACGATACCACCGTTAACAACACCAACTGATTTCTCTTCGTTTAATAACTCAACTGGTACGTCAACAATGATCGCTTCGTTTGCGTTTACGCGCATGAAGTCTAAGTGAGTGATGATTGGCTTGTATGGGTGACGTTGAACATCACGTAAAATTACAGGCTCTTTTTTGCCATCGATCACTAAATCAATGATTGAAGTGTAGATATCTGCATGAAGGAAGCGTTTTAAAACTTCGTTATGGTTTAAAACAAGGCTTACGGCATCTTTATTGTTACCATAAACGATTGCAGGAATGTTTCCTTCGTGACGTAGGCGGCGGCTCGCACCTTTACCCATATCTGTACGAACGATAGCATCAAAAAAATAATTTGACATTGGTTTGCTCCAATTAAAATGTTTAAAATACGTTACAACCGCGACCAGTTATAACAGTCAAGCCCGTGATTATACGGTGATTACTCTTCGTTTGCAATGCTTATTGATTTTAACTTGAGGTTCAAACGTAATTCTTTACTACGTTTTCCACGTTCCTCAATTAAATTCTCCCACTCATTAGGAGCTAGCTTAAACTTCCGCTTGCCATACTCCACCTCTAACGTATCACCTTTGGAAATCACCAAAATACCGACTAATGCATCTTTCTTTGCCTTAAACTGCGCACCTGGAATTCCTATAATTTGATTCCCTTTTCCACGCGCCATCACCGGCAACTCAGCTGTAGGAACGACCAAGAACCGACCTTGCTCACTCACGGCAATCACAAATTGTGATTCGATATCAGCAATCTTCTGCGGCGGCAAGAGTAAAGCCTCTCCACCAAGATTTACGGTAGATTTCCCTGCTTTTTGTCTCGTTAAGAAATCACGATATTGAGAAATAAAACCATATCCATTCGATGCCGCCACAAGATAATGACTATCTTCTTTATCTAAAATGAGATGTTCAATCTTCGCGTCATCCGTTAGATTAATTCGCGTGGTAATCGGCTCACCAGCAGTTCGCGCTGTTGGCAATGTGTGTGCCGGTGTACTAAAGGTTCTCCCCGTCGTATCGAATAAGACCAACTGCTGATTATTACGTCCAACACAAGATGTTAAATATCCATCTCCCGTTTTATAATTGAGAGAAGTTGGATCAATATCGAGTGTTTTAGCGGCACGCACCCAACCCATTTTAGAAATCACCACCATCACCGGTTCGCTCGATACTAATGCCGACTCATCAATCGCTTCAGCAGCTTCTCTCTCGATAATTTTCGATCGGCGATCATCGCCATATTTTACAGCATCTTCTTCGACTTCTGATTTAATCAACGCATTGATTTTTTCTGGACTCTCAAGGTGTGCAATAATATTGTTTAATTTTGCACGAAGCTCTGCTTCTTCCCCTTTAAGCTTCATCTCTTCCAACTTTGCAAGCTGACGAAGACGCGTTTCTAAAATATAATCCGCTTGTGTTTCTGTTAAATCAAAGGTCGCCATTAATTCGACTTTCGGCTCATCTTCAAAACGAATAATCCGAATAACTTCATCAAGATTTAAAAAGGCGATTAAGAGCCCTTCCAAAAGATGCAATCGTTTTTCGATGCGATTTTTATGAAATGTTAACCGGCGAATCACGGTATCGCGACGAAACTCAATCCATTCCGTTAAGATCTCATTTAATGATTTTACTTTTGGCTTCAGATCAAGCCCTATCATATTGAGATTTACACGGAATGATTTTTCCAATTCGGTCGTCGCAAAAAGGTGATTCATCACCATTTCTACATCCACGCGATTCGATCTTGGAATCAATACAATGCGTACTGGTTCATCATGATCAGATTCATCCCGAATATCCTCAATCATTGGCAATTTTTTCGCCTGCATCTGCGCCGCGATATCTTGCTGAATCTTTTCTCCAGATACCTGATATGGTAATTCATAAATGATGATTTCATCGTTTTCAATGCGATAACGTGCACGAACACGTACAGATCCTCGACCTTTCTCATAGATCGATAGCATCTCTTTTTTTGGCGTAATAATTTCGCCGCCCGTTGGATAATCCGGTGCAGGGATAATCTTTGTTAAATCCTTCAAACTCATTTCAGGATTGTCGATTAACGCACAAACGCCTTTTGCTACTTCTTTCAAGTTATGCGGCGGAATATCGGTTGCCATTCCAACAGCAATCCCAGTTCCTCCATTTAACAAAATATTGGGCAATCTTGCCGGCAATAATTTTGGCTCTTCTAAAGAACCATCAAAGTTCGGCGTCCATTCAACAGTTCCCTCTCCGAGCTCTTTTAAGAGAATCTCAGAATATTTCGAAAGCTTAGATTCGGTATAACGCATCGCCGCAAACGATTTTGGATTATCAAGCGAACCAAAGTTTCCCTGTCCTTCGACAAGCGGATAACGGTAAGAGAATGGTTGTGCCATTAATACCATCGCTTCATAACATGCACTATCACCATGTGGATGGTATTTTCCGAGAACATCCCCGACGGTACGCGCCGATTTTTTAGGTTTAGAACTCGCGCTCAACCCAAGTTCACTCATCGCATAAATGATCCGGCGTTGAACAGGTTTTAAACCATCACCAATATAAGGTAACGCACGATCCATAATGACATACATCGAATAGTTGAGATAAGCCTCTTCGGCAAAATCAGCCATCGGACGTACTTCGAAGTTTTTATTTGACAAGTTACTCATATATTTCTCATTTAATTATTTCATTTATGATGTGATTAATTATCCACTATTCTCAATTGATACTTTCTGAAATAACGGAATATTGTGATAATCGCTCTTAGAGACTGATTCAAATTTTATCAATCATCTCATTTAACAAAAGCTTCGAAAAAATTCACCAATGATTCAATCACTATCCGCTTCAAGCTTTTCAGCAATCATGAAGCGAATAACTTCAAGATTGTACTGTAATAACCTTTTTGATGATAGTCGTTTTCTGAGCGATTCATCAGCGAAAATAATCCATTAACCGATTATTCGCTTATTAAAAGAAGCCTGAAAAACTGACCTATTCAGCTTTAAAAAGAGAGTTTACAAAGATGATTCACGATGTCTATCATTCAAGGTTCTTTCCTTGAATCTTCGTATTAAGATCCAATATCATCTTAATATTTATCACATATTTACTATAAACCCACTATAAATCCATTTTAATATTATCAATGTTGTCATAACAAAACTGATACAAATAATTGATAGGGATTACTATTGCTCATGTTGCTTTAAAAGATTCGTATTGCATTGCCGGCAACAAATGTTTCACAAAAGATCCCAACAAAAAACCCATCTATAATGAAAGATGGGTTTTCAATGATTGAAGCCTAAAGATACAATATCCATGAAATGCCGATGATTATCTAAATCCTATAAATGCGGCTAGCTCCAATAACCTTCAAGTTCTTAGAATACGAATTCTGCTTTATCTTCAAAGCCAACAAGGCGCTCAAGATCACGCTCAAATACTGGCGTATTACGAATTTGTCCGGCAATTTTGCTAAATACCGTTGCGCTCATTGCATTGGGCTTACCTGCAACCGCTAATAGACGACCTTTCTCATTTAATAGCTCAAAGTATTCTGCAGGAACCTCCCCCATTGAAGCCGTAAAAATAATCGCATCAAATGTCCCCAATTCTTGGTAAACATCTTGGATTTTCCCGGTTTTATATTCGATATTGCTATAACCCAATTCACGAGTAGTTGCTTCAGCATTCACGTTAAAACGCCCAACCATATCGACCGTCACAACTTCATTACCTAAACGAGAAGCGCAGGCTGCTAAAAAACCACTCCCTGTTCCAACAATTAATACACGCTCATGATCTTGAATTGCGATCTCTTGTAAAAAGCGACCTTCAAAAACCGGTGGGAGCATTAAATGGGTTTCATTTAAAGGAATACGACTTTCTGAGAAAGCAACCGCCTCATACTCTTTTGGTACGAACTGATCACGAGATACCACATCAAATACATCTAATACTCGCTGATTTAAAATATTCCAAGGTCTCAACATTTGCTGAATCATATTCGTACGAGCTTGCTGGATTTTTTGTTCGTTATCTAACATTTTCCCACCTTTCCAAAAAGTCTTATTTCTAATCCAATATCCAAATAAATATCCTAATAATCCTGACATGATAACACCATTCAAAAAATCCTTGAAATTATTAAACAACAAGACTTGCAAGCCCTCTCGGGAAAATCTAAACTAATGGCGCACCACATCTTTTGTTCTTAATCCCGAAGGAATAATTCATGTTTAAAAATACCTCTCTTAAAGACTTTGATCCAGCGCTTTTTGAGGCTGTTGAACAAGAAAACAAGCGTCAACAAGATCATATCGAGTTAATCGCTTCAGAAAACTACTGTTCACCACTTGTCATGGAACTTCAAGGTTCACAACTCACCAACAAATATGCAGAAGGTTATCCTGGCAAACGCTATTACGGCGGTTGTGAGTTTGTCGATATTGCAGAAGATTTAGCCATTGAGCGCGCGAAAAAACTTTTCAACGCTAACTATGCAAACGTTCAGCCACATTCAGGCTCACAAGCAAACGGTGCGGTTTATTTAGCATTGTTAGAAGCCGGCGATACGGTTTTAGGAATGAGCTTAGATCACGGCGGACACTTAACACATGGTGCGAAAGTCAACTTCTCAGGTCGTACTTATAATGCGGTACATTATGGCGTAAATGCAGAAGGTTTAATCGACTATGATGAAGTTGAAAGATTAGCGCTTGAGCATAAACCAAAAATGATCGTAGCAGGATTCTCTGCATACTCGAAAACCTTAGACTTCAAACGTTTCCGTGAAATCGCTGATAAAGTAGGTGCTTACCTCTTTACAGATATCGCACACGTTGCGGGTTTAGTGGCGGTCGGTTTATATCCAAACCCCATCGAATATGCCGATGTTGTGACAACGACAACGCACAAAACACTTCGTGGTCCACGTGGTGGTTTAATTCTCTCTAATAATGCTGATCTTGAGCGTAAGCTGAACTCAGCGATCTTCCCTGGTATCCAAGGCGGTCCTTTAATGCATGTGATTGCAGCAAAAGCAGTCGCATTCTTAGAAGCGCTTCAACCAGAATTTAAAGAGTATCAACAACAAGTGATCACTAACGCTAAGACAATGGCTCGTGTTTTCCAATCACGTGGCTATAAAATAGTATCAAACGGCACAGATAACCACTTAATGTTAGTGGACTTGATCGATCGTGGTTTAACCGGTAAACAAGCGGATGAAGCTTTAGGTCGCTCAAATATCACTGTTAATAAAAACTCAGTGCCAAACGATCCACAATCACCATTTGTAACATCGGGTATTCGTATTGGAACACCGGCGATTACAACGCGTGGTTTCAAAGAAGCACAATGTGATCTTCTTGCAAACTGGATCTGTGACGTTTTAGACAATATTGAAGATGATTCTGTCATCGAACGTGTTGCGAAAAATGTTGTCGGATTATGCGATAAATTCCCAGTATATCCAGCACAGTAATTATTAAACGGCGATTCTATTAATCATCGTAATAGGCAAAAGCCACTCAACAGCAATGCTTGAGTGGCTTTTTTATCATCTTTCATCAACATTTTGATAAGACATGGCATTTATAATGATAACAATCATAGTACTTAAAAACAGAACCTCTTGATATTACAACTATTTATTATTGAAATTGTTGAGAACCATCAACTTTGCTCAAAAAGAGCACAAGAAAGAGAACAGTTTATGGTACGTTAAGAGTGCATTTATGCATTCTTGTTTCAAAATGAGGAAATTAGTATGGCTATAGCGACAACACAGCCTAAGCACAATGTGTGCGGAATCATCGTTAAAACTCATCGTGATGATAAAGACGCCCTACTTGCTTTTTTAGCAACAGTGGAATCTTGCAATATCGTCGATAGTACCAACACACAACTTGCGGCTATCATCGAAGATACAACGATTAGAAGCGCTTATGAGGCAATGGCGCTGATTAAAGATCTTCCTATCGTGCAAGATGTAACATTGATCAACCATTTTTATAAGTAATTTTGAAGATAAAGTTTACGAACCCAACTTCAAAATAACATGAAAAATAATACTCTTAAAACCGTCAATCCATTGGATTTGGCGGTTTTTATTATCCCTCAACTTAACCCTAACCCGCTTCCGCTCTATTTTTTAGATCACCGATTATTTTTCTAACTTAAGAGACTTAGTCAAGATAGCGGACAGGCATTCTTTCCAGCGGCATATCAAACTTTAAAAATTATTTTTATCTCAAACATCTCAAATACCGCCCATCATGTCATAAGCGTTGCGTTCTTTTATTAACCACATTAATCCAACAACAAAAAAAAGATATAAAATCAATAAGATAAATGATAACCTATCGTTATTCCCAAACTATAAGCACATTATCCCTAAAGATATCCACAGAAATTGTGCATATCTTTCTATAAATAGGGATACAATCATGATCTATTTCGTAGACAATCAACACTCACAATCAAGAAAGCCTGACAATATAACAAGCCATTCTCCTCTCTCCATAATTCTAAAATTCACTACCAGAGCGATCCTTGTGGCCATTTTTCTGTTCATCTCAATCATTGTTCTCGGCAACGCCCTTATCTATTATCAAAACAGACAATATTCGCCGGCAAAAAATGCAGACTCATTATTTTAGGCGCGCATATTGAAGGAAATCCTTTAAGACCAAGTTTAATGCTGCAATATCGTTTAGATCGAGCGGTCGAATATTGGCGGAATAATCCCAATGTAATGATCGTTACTACCGGCGGTAAAACCCCGGGATATTCTCAAAGCGAAGCAAACGTGATGAAAACATATCTTATTCAACAAGGTATTCCGGCAGCACAGATCCTATTAGAAGAAACCTCAACTCGTACAGCGCATCAATTTATCAATGCGCAAAAAGTATTACAAAATGCTGGAAAACCGATCACTGAAACGATCATTATCACTAATGACTTTCATCTCCCACGATCGATGATGCTTGCCAAACGCTCGGGATTAAAATCTATCTCAGGACTTGCCGGAAAAACACCGCAAGATCCAGGCTCACAAATCACCGCGCATATTCGTGAACCTCTGGCTTATCTTAATTCTTGGCTATTTGATTGGCCGAAACCTTAAAGAACTTGATGATTCAATCTACTTCACAATTCTCGCACGGCAACGTAATCCTTTTAAGGTCACATTCCAGATCTGATCAACCGCTTGTTCGGCGCTTTCGCGCTTAATCGCCACATAAGCTTGCATCGGAAACAGCGAGATTTTACCCACATCTGCACCTGAAATTCCGCCTCTTGAAGTGAGCGCACCAAGAATATCGCCAGCACTAATTTTTGATTTTTTTCCTTCATTAATTTCGATCGTTTGCATCGGCGCAATCAGTGCAATTGCTTTTGACTGTTGAAGCATTTGATAAGAGATTTCCGCTAAATCTTGATCGATATACTCTTCAATCTCTTCTAAACGATGCCCTTTACCGGCTAGGCTCAAACTCACAGCAATTCCTGTTTTTCCTGCACGCCCTGTTCTGCCGATTCGGTGAACATATACTTCCGGATCAAACGGAATATCGTAGTTAATCACCATCGAGAGATCTTCAATATCCAATCCACGTGCCGCAACATCCGTAGCGACTAATACTCGGCAACTACGATTACTAAAACGCAGTAAAACCTGATCACGTTCGCGCTGATCGAGATCACCATGAAGCGCTAAGGTATCGATATCATGATCTTGTAAGAACTCCGCAAGCTCAATCGTCGAAGCAATGGTATTACAAAATACGACTGTTGATTCCGGCGCATAATGATAGAGAAGATTGAGTGTTGCATCCGATTTATCTCGTCCATCTTCCAGCGTGACAATGGATTGTTCTATCTTGGGTGCTGCAGCGGGAGCTTCTTCAATCACCACCATTTCCGGTTTATATTGAATACGACGACTAATTGCTTGAATATCTTCTGGATAAGTTGCAGAAAAGAGTAATGTTTGACGCTTTCTTGGCGTATATTCAATAATTTCATCCACTTCATCAGCAAATCCCATATCAAGCATTCGATCCGCTTCATCTAACACCAATACTTTGACATCAGAGAGATCAATCGTTCGGCGTTCAAGATGATCGAGTAATCTTCCCGGCGTTCCTACTGCAATATGCGGTGCATGTTGCCCCATTGCATGAATCTGTCTTTTAATTGGTGCTCCACCACAAACGGTAGAAATTTTTAAATTCGGGATATAACGCCCTAATCTACGCAACTCTTTACTCACCTGATCGGCAAGCTCTCTTGTTGGACAGATAATTAAACTTTGTGTCGTGAACTTCCTTGCATCAATCGTTTCTAATAGACCAATCCCGAAAGCCGCTGTTTTACCGCTTCCCGTTTGTGCTTGTCCTAAAAGATCTCGACCTTTTAAGATCGCCGGCAATGCCTTTGCCTGAATTGGCGTCATGGAAACGTAGCCTAAACCCTCAAGATTTGAGAGTTGTGTTTTAGGAAGATTAAGACTGGAAAAATTTTGATTCGACACGATAAATTCTCTACTGATAAATAAAAAGGACTCAACAATGAGATCCATCTCTCATCATTCAGCCCTTGAATAGTACGCTATTTTCAACCGTAATTCGATGCTGTTTTTGTTTCAAGTGATTTAAAAACGTTATCTCTATGGCTTCTCTTTCTCGTCAGATTTTTCTTTAGCTTGCGTTTGAATGTGATCACCTGTTTTAAGATCTTTCGATTCTTCCAGCTTTCCCTTCCGATAAACATCAATCCCTATTGATAATATGATTGCCGGAACAAAAGTCCAAAGAAATGCCCACCAAAATGGCAATACGAGATAATCACCAAGTGAACTCGAAGCACCATTTTGCGCCATATAGATCTTGGCGATAATTAAAACTACAGGATACAGCACGATATACAGCAATATAAAGATCATGATTTCGCTCTCTTTAATATTAATTTAGACGGCTATCGCACCACAAGGCACTAACAACAATAGCTGTTTCCCAATCCACAACCAAGAGCACCGAATACCCTTTAACAATGATCATAACGTAAAGTGATTGAATATTTAATGATTCAGAAACAAAACTTCACGAATAACTATCTATCTACTTTTGTGAATTAGGAATCATGGCAATTTCGTATTACGCTGTGACAGATTCCCTCACAATAAAAAGCCTAGAAATATCTGGGCTTTAATATCTATAAAATACCGAAAACTGGTTTATTTCAACCAAACCTGCGGCAAGATAAAGCCATCATATAGCGGTTCATTTTTAATATAGTTTTCAAATTCTTGCGATTCATAGGCTGCTTTCAGATCTTTTGCCCACTCTTTATCTTGATCTTCGCCACGAATCGAAATCATCACAACATGCTCTTCCGGCGTTGATTCGACCACTAATGCATCTGTCATTTTTAAACCGGCATTTGCCACATAGTTTCCGTTAATAACGGCAAAATCGACATCTTCTAAAATACGTAAACCTTGTGCAGGATCGAGGAGTAATACTTTAATACCATTTAATGGCACGATATCCTTTTCGCTAAAACGAGAAACTTCTTCGTTCGTGACTTTAACCCAACCCACGTTTTCTAAAATACGCGCCGCACGTTCAGCATTCACGGGATCATTAGGAATCGCAACTGTCATTCCTGCTTTTACATCTTCTAAAGATTGATGACGTTTAGAGCGCAGTGATTGCGGCGCACTTGCTGTATCTGCAAGTTTGACCATATTCATGCTCAATTCCTTGTTCATCTCTTCCATATACGCAATGCTTTGGTGACCGGCAACATCGATCGAACCATCTTTCAGCGCCGGATTAATCTGCATGTTTTGCGACAAGATTTTCACAACAACCTCATAACCTTGGGCTTCTAATATCGGACGAATCCCTTTTTCAAACTGCTCTGCATAAGTAGACGGACCAAAACCTAAGACAATCTTCTTATCCGAATCTTTACTATCACCACACGCCGCCAGCAACAAACCAATGCCGGCAAATATAATCATCTTAAACATTTTCCATGATGAATATCGTTGACTCGAAGATTTTACTGATCTCATAAATCCTCGCTTTTGAGTCAATTTTGTAAATAATTGCATGATAAAAGTCTCCTTAACTTTTGAGTTGCCGTGATTTTCAAGCGGCATTTGTTGCAATAAATATAACTATTTAGACCACGCTTTCGGGAAAATTAATCCCTCATAAATCGGATCAGCTTTGATAAAGGCTTCAAATTCTGGTGATTCATAAGCTTCTAGAATATCTTTCGCCCATGTTTCATTTTGGTTTTTCTCTAAAATCGCAACTTTCACCAAATGCTCTTCCGGTGAATCTTCAATCGCTAAACCATCTTGAATACGCTCGCCGGCATTTGTCACAAAATTCCCATTCACAACCGCAAAATCGATATCTGGTAATGCTCGTAACATCAATGCCGATTCCATCTCAACGATCTTCGGTGTCACACTTCCTGGCTTAATTTCATTGACATGAAAAGTAGAAACATCAATCTCCGGCGCAAGTGTAATCCAACCCACAGCTTCCAATAGTCTTGCGGCGCGCTCAGAGCTTACCGGATCATTTGGAATGGCAATCGTCATACCATCGCGAATATCATCAATATGTTGATGTCTGATTGATCGAATCGTCTGTGGTGCACTCGGCGTATCCGCCCAAACCATCATCTCATCACCGCCCAATCGGCGATTCATCTCTTCTAGGTTTGCCGTACTAATATGGACAGAAACATCTACCGCACCTTCCTTTAGTGCCGGTGGAATCATCGAATTTTGCGAAAACATTTTAATCGAAACCTGATAACCTTTCTTTTCAAGATAAGGAATAATCCCACCTTCTACTTGATTCACATAGATCGAAGGCCCTAAACCAAAGACAATCTCTTTTTTCTCACCTTGCTCATCGCTACACGCCGCAATCAAAATACCGACAATTAATAATGTAGCAACTTTCAATGGTGATAAAAATGCCGGAAACTTTAACCATAAAAGCCTGAATAATCCCTGTTTTTCGATCTGTTTTGTCATATCAATTCCCTTCCATCCTTGTGATTCGATGATCTTTATAATGAGTAGTTCTTGTTGTATATATGCTTATCTCGATTAGCAAATTCCTATTTTTAGGCTGAAAAAACCCGTGCTTAGCTTTTTGCTAAACAAAAATAATTGTTTTTAGTCGATTAAAAAGTTTACGTCATCTCTTTAGATGCTTAGTACGATTTCTGACTAAAACGTTAAAACGCCTTTGGCAAGATTGGTATAAACCATATCTTCCATTGGTGGATTATGTAATCCCGCACGAACATCTCGATATGCGCGCGATAACGGATGCTTTTGCGATAAGCTTCTCGCACCCACAATTCGCATTGCTAAATCCACCACTTCCAGCGCACTGTTCACGACGGATACTTTCACCGCACTCAATTCATCGCCCATTTCAATACGTACTGAAGCATCTGATTGATCCCATTTTCTAGCAACCCCAAAGAGGAAATATTCCATCTCCATCAATTTCACCCGAATCTGTCCGATTTTTTGCTGAACTGTTGGGAACTGTCCGACCGTACCGCCATTCATCGCATTGGATGAGTAACTATTCGCGAAATTCAATGCTTCTTCATACGCGCCTTGTGCAATCCCAAAATAGACTGCCGGAATATGTAATAACCAACCTTGCGGATCTTTTTTCCCTGGTGTTAAATATTGCGCGAGATCTTCATCTCGAATCTCAACATCTTGCAGGATCAAATCATGACTTCCCGTTGCACTCATCGCAATCGAATCCCATGTTTCTTCAATGGAAACGCCAGCAAGCTCTTTTTTTACTAAAAAGCTCGCAACTTGATCCGATCCTTCGATTCCGGCACTCACCGCAAAATAATCGAGTACCGGCGATAATGTCGTAAAAGTCTTTCGCCCATTGAGCATCCAACCTTTCTCCGTTTTTACTGCCGTTGTTTCTGGTCGCCCACCGCGCGTTGGACTTCCTGTTGCCGGCTCTGATGCCGCATTATTAATGAGCGAACCATTTGCTATCACACTTTCGGCAAATTCGGCGTAGAGCGCCGGATTCCAATTATCACTTTCGCCTAAATGCTTACTAATCCCCATATGCCAACCAATCGCAAGTCCTGTAGAACCATCTTGCTTTGCAATTTCTGATTGCAACCTGAGCATTTCCTCTAAAGAAATACCGGCGCCACCGAAGCTTTGAGGAATCGTTAATGCTGGGAAATTAGCCGCTCTTAAATCCGCATAGTTTTCTAATGGAAATGTGCCGGCAACATCATGCGTATATGCACGATCCTTAAAGGCTTTAGCGATTGCTTTAACAGCATCTAAACGCGCTTCTGGGCTCATTTTAACGAGGTTAACGACTTGATTCATGACTTTCTCCAAGATGAGTTCTACAAGGACACGCTAAATAACGCATCTTTTAAAATTTTAAGCTGAAAATATTACAATGAAATATTGTGAGGAATCTTCGGGAAAAATGCCGATTTGAAAAATATTGAAAGATCTCGAAACCGGCATTCTCTCTTGATTTTAGAAATTAGTGATAACGCTTTGCAAGGAAGTTACCCAGCGATTGAATCGCTTGAACAATGACGACTAACAACACAACCGTATAAAACATCGCAACGCTATCGAATCGTTGATAACCATAATTAAGCGCTAAATCCCCGATTCCACCGCCGCCAACCGCACCTGCCATTGCCGTTGCACCGACCAAACCGATAGTTGCGGTCGTGAAGTTGAGAATCAATGAACCTCTTGCTTCCGGCAATAAAAATTTCCAGATAATTTGGAAAGTTGTTGCGCCCATGGAGTTCGCAGCTTCAACGATTCCATGATCCACTTCTAACAGAGAACTCTCTACTAAACGCCCAATAAATGGTGAGATATAGATAATTAATGGGACGATTGCCGCAGAAGTTCCGATCGAAGTTCCCACCACCATTCGTGTGAAAGGAATGATCGCAACCATCAAGATAATGAATGGCAACGAACGAACAATATTGACTACGGTATTTAATGCTTTATAAAAAATCGGGGATTCTTCGATCCCATTGGGGCGAGTTAGTACGAGTAAAATCCCGATAATAGAACCTAAGATTGTTCCGATCACTAACGAAACGCCAACCATGACAAATGTTTCCCAACCTGCTTGGAGGAATTGATCCAAGGTGACTTGGGTTTTAAATGTTTCTGTATACCAATCCCACATAATTATGCGCCTCTCTTCACTGAATCAAGATTTAACTCTTTTTGTGTCATATTGATCGAATGTTTCGATCCTTCATGCGTGACACGAACACCATGGAAACGAAGGAATGCAATCGCTTCTTCCACCTTTGCAGCATCGCCCGTCATTTGGACAAATGTACTGCCGAGGATATTCCCTTCGATCTCGATCATATTGGCAAAGAGAATATTAATCACCACATCTCCTTTGAGAATTAACTCATTAATCACCGGCTCTTGCGCCGAGCGACCTAAGAACTCAAAGCGATAAATATCTGTTAAAGTCGGATCATCCAAGTTTTGTAGGACACGCTCAGGAATAGAATCTCCAATAATCGTACGGACAAAACTCTTCGTGGTATTTTTCTCTGGATTACCGAAAACATCAATAGTTTTACCGGTTTCAATCACTTCGCCTTTTTCCATCACTGCCACTTTATTACAGAGATATTCCACCACTTCCATCTGGTGCGTCACCATCATAATCGTCACGCCTTGCTCTTGATTGATCTTCTTCAAAAGATCTAAGATCGCAATCGTGGTTTGTGGATCGAGCGCTGAAGTTGCTTCATCACAGAGTAAAATTTTGGGATCATTCACTAGCGCACGCGCAATGCCGATTCGCTGTTTTTGTCCGCCTGATAATTCACGAGGATAAGAATGCTTTTTATCAGGAAGCTCGACAAATTGCAGCAACTCATCTACACGACGATTGATCTCAGCTTTAGAATGCTTGCCATTTAAAGTCAGCGGCAATGCGATATTTTCCGCCACTGTTTTAGTTTCTAGCAAGTTAAAGTGCTGAAAGATCATTCCAATGTTTTTCTTCGCTAAACGGAGCTCTTTAGGCGTATAAGTGGCAAGATCACGTCCATCAACAATCACTTTTCCTTTCGTTGGACTCTCAATATCATTCACAAGGCGAATAAGCGTACTTTTTCCGGCACCGCTGTAACCGATTACCCCAAAGATATCCCCTTTCTCAATATGGAGGCTGACATCTTTAAGCGCTTCGGTCTCAACGCCGTTGCGCAAATAGGTTTTATAAATATGTTCAAATTGGATCACTTAGTTTTCTCCGTTTATAGACGTTTTGTAAGGAATATGAGATTGAATATGGCGCCATACAACAGCACATTCGCTGTATCTTCACGATAATAGTGAGCATCGATTTTTGTATGATCTTCATATTTTTCTAACTCCTTACTCTTTAACAATATCCCTGCTTCTTTCGGCAAGTTTTGATCTCAATTATTCAATCTTTTCTTTGAAAGCGCAACACCCTATATAATAAAACATATCTAACATATAAAAACAATATGTTTTACAGTTTTTTTGTATTTTTTGATGCTTTTTATTCAGAAGAAGAAAAATTAAAACTTCCCTTTCTGCTCTGAAAAACCTCTAAATACTGGTAATATCAACCAGTTTAGAAGATATCAATCAAACAGGTCACTCATTCCCAATCCAAACAACAAAGCCTACTTATTAAGTAGGCTTTGTCAAAATTATCGATTTTGAAAACAGATAACCGAGAGATTACGTATGTTATGCCGCAATATCCCTCAAACATGCCGGATATTTAACCAGAATTGCCACGATCATCTTTTTATTTTCGATACGCTTTTAATACTGCTGGAATCTGATTAATCCGATCTAAGAGACGGCTGAGCTGATCCACATGACTAATTTCCAACGTAAAACTGATGGATCTTGTATCATCACTCTCTTTTTTCATGTTCATATTGGTAATCTTCAAATGCTCTGCCGATACTAATTGACTGATCTCTTGTAATAGATCCACATTAGCATAGGCAATCACATGAATATCCGCTTCCACTAAGCGCTCATCACTAATACCCCAATCGACGTCAATTCCCCGTTCAGGATTTTGATCGAGCATATTTTGATAATTCACACAGTTAAGTCGATGAATCGTTACCCCGCGATTGATCGTGATATAACCCCCAATCAAATCTGGCGGCGCGGGTTTACAGCAGGTTGCCATCGATGTGAGAAGCTTCCCCATTCCTTTGACTTGAATCCCGCTCTGCGCTTTTTTAGTCTGCGGACGCACCATTAAATCAGGATCGAAGTTATTCTTTGGCTTCTCTCCCGGCAAACGAGCAATGAGCTGTGCAATCGTGATATCACCTGCACCAATATTCGCAAAGAGATCATTCAAACTTGTGCAATGCAGTTTACTCGCTAATCGGCGTAATTCTTCATCGCTTAAGCGAACATTGAGCCTTGAAAGCTCCTTTTCTACCATCCCTTTACCGGCTTGTAGATTACTTTCGATCTCTTGCGCTCTAAACCAAGCACGAATTTTTGAACGCGTACGACTCGAACCGGTATATCCTAAATGCGGCGACATCCAATCTCGACTGGGATTCGGCACTTTTCCGGTCAAAATCTCAATCACATCTCGATTTTGTAATACATACGTGAGCGGCACAATCGCGCCATTAACTTTCGCACCACGGCAACGATTGCCAAGCCCGGTATGAATCTTATAAGCAAAGTCGAGCGGCGTTGATCCGGCAATGAGTTCCAATGGTTCTCCTGCCGGCGTCATCACATAGACATTTTCATTGAAGATCGAAGCTTCTGAAATCTCCTCTTCGCCCTCTTCAAGCACACGATTTAAGTGATCACGCAACCAGTTTAAGTCCGCTTGATCGATCGATGTGCCACGACCTTCTTTATATTTCCAATGTGCAGCAACGCCCATTTCGGCATCATTGTGCATTTTATGCGTCCGAATTTGGACTTCTAACGTTAAATCATTAGGCGCTAAAACCACCGTATGAAGCGACTGATAACCATTAGGCTTAGGATTTGCAATATAATCATCAAATTCCCTTGGAATCGGCACCCAAAGTTCATGGATCATCCCTAAAACCGCGTAGCAATCAGCGGTACTATCGACTAAAATTCGTACCGCTCGAATATCGTAAAGCTGCTCAAAACTTAAATTTTTCTGGCGCATTTTACGTGCAATACTATAAATATGCTTCACGCGCCCAGAAACATCGGCTTTGATATTGTGATCAAGCAACAATTTTTTAATCGTTTCCATCACATTTTCAATGTAAGCTTCACGAATTTTACGCTTGCCATCAAGCTTCGAGGCTATTTCTCGATAAAAATCAGGCTCTAGAAAACGAAAAGCGTAATCTTCAAGCTCCCACTTAATACCTGAAAGCCCAAGTCTATTAGCTATTGGTGCAAAAATCGTATTGGTGTTTTGCGCAATTGCGCGTTGTTTATCTTCCTGTGAATCACGCGCATTACGCATCACAATCACTTGATAAGCGAGCATCACCACAATCACACGCACATCTTCGGCAAATGCCAAAAACATCTTCCGCAAAGTTTCCGGAGATTTTTCATGGGAAATCGATCCCGATGTCAGCTGATTTACCACACCGAGGTATTGGATAAACTTTCGAGTACTTTCAGGCTGTTCTTCGATCGGAGCGCCTAAAATAAAGAGCACAAGCGCCACTTGCGGCATCACTTCGATATCTAATTGATCAAGATAATATGCCGTTTCTAATGCAAGCTTATACAGTGGGTGATCCTGATATTTCAAACAGACTGCGAAATATTCCGGTTTCCACGAATCTTCTTTACTTTGTAGCCACTCTTGGAGAGCGGTCAATGTTATTGACTTTGACACATCTACTTCTCCGTCTCTTTTATAATTTTTTTTGTCCCAAAAATCATCTGACAATTGCGTATTATAATGCAATTATTCAATCAATGATCTCTTCATTTATAACGATCTCTGCCCAAATTCTCAATAGTTCCCTCCCCTTTATCCAAGGAAGGAAAACTTCATTCAGCAATGAGGAGTATTTTATAATATTTTTTATTAATATTACTGACTATATCGCAAATAGTGCCGGATCTTACCAATATTCTGACAAAAACCAACAACTATCAATATTTCCATACAATATCACGGTAAAAACTTTAAAATGACTGTCCTGATCACTTCAATAAAATAACCCTAATTTCAAGATTTCATTTCAATAAATTCTATTATCTATCATATTGTCATTTCATACTTTTTCAATGAGGAATCCTTATGTTTAAACTTGTCATTCATCTCAGTGAGCTCGATAAGTGGTCTCTGGCGCTCAACAATATTCGTAATACGGTGCAAGCGCTCTCAACTGATCACGCCCCCTTTGAAATCGCTTTGATTGCCAATGCCGGCGCGGTCAAAGGTTACTTAGATCCAGAAATCCGAACACAAATCAGCCAGATTCAACAATTTGATATCCTAAATATCCGTTTTCTTGCTTGTAATAACTCCTTAACAGGCCAGAATATCTCACTTGATCAACTCAACACGGCAAACGATTCATCAATCATTGAGATTGTACCGGTTGCAGTAATTGCTTTAGTCGAATATCAAAATGCCGGATTTGCTTATATCAAACCATAATCCTCTTTCAACAGGAATATATCCCCATAAAAAAAGGCAATCTCTCTACCTGAAAGATTGCCGAACACCTACGAGTTATTGCGTTTCAATCTATTCTCAAAAAACACCTCTTAGGGGATAAATCTAAGAGGAGAAATTAGCTTTAAATATACTTGTATTAACAAATAAATATCAATACATGAGGATAGATTCACTCTGCTAGAGTTCCAATAATTATGTCGCAATCCTAACTATCTCGCTTTGATCTCTATCACTAAAAAAGCCTGACAATCCAAAGAGATACTTCCTATTTGATCTAAAACAACTTCACTCAGATCTTTCTCTTCAAGCTTTTTAAAGAGAATATTCCATGATTTTAAACTCAACCCATAAATTCGTTGAGCATCTTGATGAAATTGCGGCGTAGGATTTTGAGAGATCACTTCCGTCATCAACGTCTTTAAGTATGGCGCATGCGCTTCAGACAGTGATAATTGATCGATGGCATTTTGACTAAAATAGACCGGAAAATCATGCGGTTTGTCCACAGCAAACACACTAATCGCCTCCGGAATCGCGTCGGAAAAAGGGATATAAGGTTTAATACAATAGATCGGCGTTCCATCCATGAGATCATGTCCTGAAACCTCAATTGCGCCCGACTTGGCATCAATCGCTTCAATTTTTACTGCTGATAACCCTAATCCATTTGGGCGAAAGGAGCTTCTCGTGGCAAACACCCCCATTCGCTCATTGCCGCCTAATCGCTGTGGTCTGACAGTTGCTTTACCATTCCACTCATTTTGATGAAAACCAAACGTGAGCCATAAATGGCTTGATAACTCTAAACCTTGTAGATAATTCTCATGATTAAATGGCGCTAATAGACGAATAGTACCACGAGCCGATTTGGCAATCCCGGCTTGCCGAGGAATCCCAAATTTCTCTGGGAAACACCCTTCCATCACCGCAACCGCTTGAATCTCCCTCAAGCCGTATGGTACCTCAATTCCCGCTTCAGATCTCATTCCATCGTCATTTTTATCGTTCAATGTCTGGGTGTTTTTAAAGTCATCTATCATTCGGCTCGTCCTAACATCATTTCTCTGAACATTATTCACAAAAACTACAAGGTTTCGCCTAACAACGCTAAAAATTCTTCTTCGCTCACAACGGTAACACCATGTTTTTCTGCTTGCGCTAATTTACTACCGGCTTTTTCGCCGGCGAGTAATCGAGTTGTGGATTTAGAGACCGATCCCGTCACTTTCGCGCCTAATGCCATTAATTTATCTTTCGCTTCATTGCGATCATACTTGGATAATGTGCCGGTAATCACCCAGGTTTCCCCCAATAACGGCAACGCATCACTATTTTCAACATCCACTTTTGCCGGATATTGAATCTCGATGCCGGCATTAATCAATGCGGCGATAAGCTCCCGATGATGTTCTAATGCAAAAAACTCTACAATACGCTGTGCCTCAATAGGTCCGATATCTTCCAGTTGCATCAATACCGTTTCATCGGTATTCATCAAATCATCTAACGTATCAAAATGACTCGCAAGCGTTCTTGCCGTTGCTTCGCCTACTTCACGAATACCGAGTGCGTAGATGAAGTTTGCAAATGCTGGCACTTTAGAGCCTTCAATACTCGTTAACATCTTTTCCGCAGATTTTTCGCCCATTCTCGGCAATTCAAGTAAACGACTTTTCTCTAAATGGTAAAGATCGGCGATAGAATCGATCACTTTCTCTTTAAGCAGAACTTCTAACCAACGACCACCCACGCCATCAATATTCATTGCCGTACGAGAAACAAAATGTTTCAACCCTTCAAGCTTCTGCGCATCACAAGTCAAGCCGCCACTACAACGCGCGATCGCTTCTCCTTCAAGACGAATAATCGGCGAATCACAAATAGGACAATGCGTTGGGAAAACAATCTCTCTAACAGATGCTTCATCGCGATTTTCCACGACAACACGAATCACTTTGGGAATCACATCACCAGCACGATGAATCATCACTTCATCGCCAATCATCACGCCTAAACGCGAAATTTCGTCTTGATTATGGAGCGTCGCATTCGATACTACAACGCCACCAACTTCCACAGGCTCTAACCTTGCCACCGGCGTAATTGCCCCTGTTCTTCCCACCTGAAAGTCTACATCTAACAGACGTGTTCTCGCTTCCATTGCCGGAAACTTCACGGCAATCGCAAAACGAGGTGAACGAGAGACGAAACCCAGGCGCTCTTGCAGTAGTAAATCATCTACCTTAATCACAACTCCATCGATTTCAAATGGGAGAGAATCTCGCGCATTTTCGATCTTTTGGTAATAGTGGATTAAGTCTTTAAAATCACTAATCTTTTCATTAAGCGGCGATACAGGAATGCCGAGTGTATTGACATATTCAAGCCATGCGCTATGGCTCGTAATCTTCACAGGAAGCGCTTCATAAAGCCCCACACCATAACAATAAAAACTAAGCTCTCGCTCTGCCGCGATCTTAGAATCGAGCTGACGAATCGAGCCAGCAGCCGCATTTCGTGGATTGGCAAATGGCTTCTGCCCACGCTTAAGTTGACGCTCATTAATCTTTTCAAAGACCGATTTACGCATAAAGACTTCACCACGCACTTCTAAACGTGCCGGAAAATCCCCCTGCAATTGATGTGGGAGGCTGCGAATTGTGCGCACATTTTCGGTAATCTCTTCACCCACAACGCCATCACCACGAGTTGCCGCCTGCGTTAAAACCCCATTCTCATAGAGTATACTCACCGCTAAACCATCAAGTTTTGGCTCGGCATAATAATCGACTTGCGTAATAGTACCGCCTAAACGCTCTAAAATACGATTATGAAAGCTTCCCAAGTCGTCTTCATTAAAAGCATTATCTAGCGATAGCATCGGGCGCTCATGACGGACTTCTGTAAATCCAGATAAGACTTTTCCGCCCACTTTTTCAGTGGGACTATTCAGATCTTTCCATTCAGGATGAGCATTTTCTAAATCTTTGAGTTCATGAAAAAGCTTATCAAACTCATGATCCGGAATGAGTGTTTCATCAAGGACATGATAGTTATAGTTCAACCGATTAATCTCTGTTGTTAAAAATGCCATACGTTCTTTAATGGAGTTACTCACGCGTTTTCCTCTGTGGATTTTAAAACATAAAAAAAGTGCTATTGAATCATAGCACTTTTCTCACTAAAGCTCTGTTAATAGATACTTCAATCATTGCGTCAATAATCGCGTGATTTATCCGATCTTTTATTCGCGATTACGGGTTTCATAAGCTTCATAAGCGCGCTCCCACTCTTCATTATCGAGCTTATTGATATTATGAAAAAGTTCAATTAAATCGTCTTTACTCATGACACGCTGATGTGTATCTAAAATTTTTCCACCCAGTGCCGAACTAAAGTGATGAATCCCCGCTAAAAGCTGCTCGATCGTACTGATATCAGGATCTGGTCCCGGAATTTTTGAGAAGAAGATTAATCCCGGCGTTGTATCATCTAAATGATAACGCACTAAATTTTCATCAAAGGTTCCATCGCCAAGCAGATGCCCGATCGAATACATCGGCTCATCACCATAATGTGTCGTCGTTAAAAGCTGAATAAAACCACCATTCTCAACGCGAAGATCCAATTCATGCGCAACAGTTAAAATCTCTTTAAAAGTATAAGGCTGATCCGGTGCCGCACTTAAAATAAGCGCGACGGTTTCAACAGATGCCGGGCGCATTAAGTTTCCATCATCACTATAAATCGCCATATCGGCACGTTTACCACGAAACAGTCCTGATAACTTTTGGAAAAACCCCGCAGGCTTCTCTTCTGCTTCTGGTAGAAGCTCTTCCATCACTAACTCCTCTTGCATTTCTGCAAATAGTGGCGCTGTTTCTAACGGCTTTTCTTCCTGTTTTGGACGATAAGAGAGATCATCATGATCAATCGCTTTCACACTTTCAGAAGCCTTATTTTGCGCATCTTCAAGTTGTTCAGTACCTGATGTTTCACTAAAGAGCCCGTTTAAATCCGGTTCTACTTTATCTGTCACATTATCCTCAGCCTTTTTTCGCTCAAGGCGCACCCAATAAACCGCCGCAGCGATTAAAAGAATGCCAATTAAGATATATACAATGACCATAATCGTTCTGTTTTCCTAACTTTTAAACATGAGAAATAGTGGCTGCCTGTGCCCGATCACAAAAGCGAATGAGCGAGACTTCTAAATATTACCCTATTTTAAATATTTTTACCGCATCTGACACGGATTATTTATCAGATGACACTGAACCCACAACTGTTCCGGCAACCATATCATAAAGTGTCCGGCGATAAAGCGGATCACGGATTGCCCAAAGGACCGTTCCTAGAAAAAGAAACACCCCAACAAGCGGAATCGATGTTAAAAACTGCAAGCCCATGAAAAAGAGGATCGTTCTTACAGCAATGCTATTCCACGTTAGATTTTTGCCTGTACGAAGGCTAAAAATGCGTATTTTAAATAAGCGTTTCCCAATTGTTGCACCGTAATATCGTTCTTGCAGCGCAAAATAGAGGAAATATAATCCCACATACCACGGACCTACCGAGCTTAAAATCTGCATTGATAATGCTCCAATATCAGGACTTGCCAACATCTGTTCCAATGAACCACCAGATTCATTAAAGAGCGTAATATACTCTTGAAGAAAATCTAAATTCACTAACCCTAAATTCGCTAATATATTCGTTAAAATCAATTGAAAGAGAATCACAAACAACAAGAAATCGATTAAGTACGCACCAAATCGCTTCCCTAATCCTGCCGGTGTAAATCCTTCTAGATCTTTAGGCAATAACATCACTTTCAGTTGAGAAAGTGTCTGTTGCAACTCTTCTAATGAGATCTCTTTTCGTGCATTGTCCAAGTCTGACTCTTGTGAGTCCTGCGATGCCTGTTGAAAACTCTCATCTTGTTGCAAGTGTTCGCTGCGATGATCAACGTCATGATCTTGCTCTTGTCGATCTGTAGCTGCATCAACCATTGGAAGTGATGCTGCGGATGATTCAATTTTCACAACTGACAGCTTTAAACCATGCTGATTAAAAAAGCCTTCTAATCCTGTAATCTCCGACTCAGAGGCTGCTTCTCGAAGCGTGACCCCTTCCGGCGTAAACCATTTTGCAATATCTTCCGGCGGGACACCATAAGCTTTTGCCACACTTAAAATGGCGGATTCTTGAGTAAATCCTGGGAGCATTTCGCCGGTAAATCGTACACGGTATTTCATCGTGTTCTCTTGATTCATCTGACTCATCTTTTTCCTACTATTTGTGATTGAAGTTCTCATGTTGCTTTTAGTCATTTTGGAAAACTTTGAGGTTCTCCTTAAAAACACACATGAGCTTTATATTTTTTGATCCCTACTAGCCCAAATTCGGCTTAATAAGGTCTGTCATGGTTCGCCACAACTTATGATTTTGAAACAGTTTTATCACCCCAAGGTTGCATCAAATCATGCGGCACATTGAGCTGATCTAAAATTCTTGCCACCATAAAATCGATAATATCTTCTACCGTTTGAGGCTGATGATAAAATCCAGGATTTGCCGGCATAATTTGCACATTCATCTTGCTCAGCATGAGCATATTTTCTAAATGAATTTGATTAAATGGCGCTTCACGCACGACTAACATTAAATGTTTACGCTCTTTAATCATCACATCTGCCGCACGCTCAATCAAATTATTCGATTGTCCTGTTGCCACAGCGGCGAGCATTCCCATCGAACAGGGACAGATCACCATTGCTTTTGATGTATTAGAACCTGAAGCAAGCGGCGCCGTCCAATCCTTCTCACTATAGATATTAAGGAGATCTTCATCTTCAATGGCAAAGCGGGTCATTAAACGTTTCTTCTGCTCATGAATAGTGTTTCCTAAATAAATCTCCATCTCTAATGCTAAAACCATTAATGCCGCACTCGTTAAGAGCACATTGACCGGATAACCACGGCGCACTAGAACCTCAATTAAACGAAGTCCATACTGCGCACCAGATGCACCTGAAATCGCAATACTAATACGATCTTTTTCACGATAAGGTTTTACTGGCACTTCAAACTGCTGATCCATTCTTATTCCCTCTATCTTTGCTCGCACGTTCTAACATAACGCAGAATGAGTGAGCAAAAAAGCGTTCCATGACTTTTATCACAGAACGCTCCTTCCATATTATAAGCTGTTACGCATCAAGTTGTGCTTGCTCTTCTGGCGTACAGAGTGAAAAATCCACATCGTTTTCGCTAAAGAGGTAACGTTTGCCGCAGAACTCACAATCCACAAACACAGAACCATCTTGCTCATTTAAGATTTCACGAAGTTCTGACTCTCCAAGATGATAGAGCATTGTGAGCGAACGCTCTTTTGAGCAGTTGCATTCAAAATGATATTCATCAGGTTCAAAAATTCGAACCGCTAAATCTTCATCTGTTTCATAAAGACGATACAAAAGCTCAGAAGTAGGCAGCGTTAAAAGCTCTTCTTCTGTAGCAGTTTCTGCCAGCAGAATTGCACGATTGAAGAGATCTTCATCATGAATTTCTCCCGGCAAACGTTGGATCATTAAGCCAGCGGCGGCTTCATCTGAAGTCGCTAAAAATAATCTTGTTGGTAACTGTTCTGATGTTTCAAAATAATATTCAATCACTTTAGCAATCGATTCTTCAGTAAGTGAAATTACGCCTTGATACGGCTGTTTAAAGTGATCCGCATCAATCGTAATCACCACATGACCTTCGCCGCAAAGTTCTTTGAGCGATGTTAAACCTTCCACGTCGCCATCAATTTTTGCTGTCGCTCGAAGTCCATGAAGATGATTCACCTGTACCACTAACAAACTCACTGGACCATTACCTTGAATTTGCACAGTTAAGCGTCCTTCAATCTTAATGGTTGCGCCTAATAACGCTGTTGTTGCAATTAATTCCCCTAATAGTTTTTCAACATTTTTAGGATAATTGCGGCGCACTAAATGCTCGCGCCATGTATGTTCTAATAACACGCGCTCACCACGAATCGGGAGCTTATCAAAGATAAAACGGTCTAAAAGATCTACGGTTTTGTCTTTACTATTAATCATTATGTTCCTCACTATGTTCAGCAATCTCTTCAAGTCTTTTCACGTTCACCATCAAAATGCGTTTATCATCCACATCCATCACGATGAAACGGAAACCCTCGATATCTAAGGAATCGCCCTTTTCAGGCAGGCTATCAAACTGATCAACCATCAACCCACCAAGCGAGCTATAATCACCATCTTCATCTACAAGACCGCGAATATTCAGTGTTTGCTCCACTAATAAAAGGTCGCATCCGGCATCAATATTCCATTCATCATCTGAAATTTTCTCCACCGAGAGCCCTTCATCTTCATCTGGGAATTCACCTGCAATTGCCTCAAAGACATCTAGTAATGTGATCACGCCCTGAACGCCGCCAAAGTCATCTGTTACAACCACTAAATGTGCTTTACTATCACGGAAAATATCCATCATTTTCAAAACACTGGTCGAACGATGCGAGAAGATCACCGGTTTAATACTTCGTTCTTGAATCTCACCAAATTCAATCAGATCCATCACGATATCCTTCGATCTTGCCACGCCTTTTACGTTATCGAGCGCGCCATCACATATCGGAAACTGATTATGGGGATTCTCCTCTAAGCTTTCAAGGAGCTTCTCTTTACTATCGTGCTGATTAATCCATGAGATCTCATTTCTCGGCGTCATGATCGAGCGAATCGTTCGTTCACCCAAAGTTAAAACACCACTCACCATGTTACGCTCATCTTCGCCAAAGAGAATCGGTTCTTCTTCATCTTTCTTCTCTTCGCTATCTTCTTCATCAGACTCATCTGGCTGATTACCGAGCATACGAAGCACCATATTAGCGGTTCTTTCACGGCGAGAATATTGGTTATAGACATTTTCTTGTTTACGATTAATCCACTGATTCATAATCTCGATAAAGAGTGAGAAACCAATCGCCGCATAGATATAACCTTTCGGGATTTCAAAGCCAAAACCTTCCACAACGAGCGTTAAACCAATCATCAGTAGAAAACTTAAACAAAGCACCACAATCGTAGGATGTTTATGAACGAAAATAGTTAACGCTTTTGCCGCAAAAATCATCATTCCCATCGAAATGGTGACCGCTAAAATCATTACCCAAAGATAATCAGCGATACTCGTTGCCGTAATCACCGCATCAAATGAGAATACCGCGTCTAACACAATGATCTGGGCAACGATCGGCCAAAACTTCGCATAAGATTTGGAACGATTATTAAAATCAACTTCCCCTTCAATGCGCTCATGAAGTTCTCTTGTGGCTTTTTGAATCAAGAAAAAGCCCCCGAGAATCATTATAATGTCTCTATAGGAGAAGCTACCGAAGAATTTCAGCACATTATTAAAGGAGAAAGTCGCATATTCATTAGGATCTGCGTAAATAGGATCTGTTAAAGTGATCAACCATGTCATAATTGATAACAGCCCAATTCGCATGACTAATGCTAAGGAAAGACCCACAACACGTGCTTTGCTGCGTTGTTTCGGTGGAAGTTTATTGGCAAGAATTGCGATAAAGATGAGGTTATCGATCCCTAAAATAACTTCTAATAAAAGAAGTATAACGAGCGATATCCAAACTGATGGATCCACAAGGGATCCCAAAAATACTTCCATGATTCTCCTTCTAAGAATGTATGGTATAAAAGACCAAAAATAGAATTCCCTATTTTACACGATATTTTCAGAAATTTAATAGTAAAAAGAAGCAAATAACGAATGACAGAGACAACGAAAGACCACAGAGCACATACACCGATGATGCAACAATATTGGGAAATCAAGGATCGCTATCCTAATATGCTCCTCTTTTACCGCCTTGGCGACTTCTACGAGCTCTTTTATGATGATGCCAAAAAAGCGGCAAAACTCCTTGATATCACTTTAACGCAGCGAGGAATTTCTGCCGGCGCACCGATTCCGATGGCGGGAATTCCGCATCACTCTTCTGAAAGTTATTTAGCGCGCCTTCTGAAACAAGGAGAATCCGTCGCCATTTGTGAGCAAGTGGGCGAAGTGACCGGCAAAGGTCCTGTAGAACGAGATGTTGTTCGGATCTTAACGCCGGGAACATTAACAGATGATTATCTCTTAGATGCAAAAAATGACAGCATCACAGCAGCACTATTTCAGATAGAAGAGAAATGGTTAATCGCTTGGATCAATCTTGCCGGAGCGGAATTCTCGCTGATGCCACCACTTTCTGAAGAAGCGATGACGGCTGAATTACTGCGTATTAAACCTTCTGAAATTGTGCATAGTGAATCGCTTAAAGTGCCGGGGAAAATTCGTCATCTTTGCCATTTCACACCGTTTCCCGATTGGCACTTTGATCAACCTCGTAACTACACCCTATTATGTGAGCATTTTAAAACACAAAGTTTACAAGGTTTCTCACTGGAACAAGATCACTTAGGGATTCATGTTGCCGGCGCCCTACTCACTTATGTCAAAGAAACACAGAAAGATCCGCTCAGTTATATTAATCACATTACGCTTGAATCCATTGATGACGCCGTGATTTTGGATATGACAACGCGCCGAAACTTAGAGATTGAGCGCACTCTTTACGGCGAAACGGATAATACCGTTCGTGATCTATTAGATGAATGCCAAACGCCGATGGGTTCTCGCCTACTTTCAAGATGGCTCAACCGCCCACTTCGCGATCACGGCACTTTAAATGAACGTTTAAACTTAATAGAATCGCTCGAAGCGAAAACGGCACATACCAAAATTCGTGAAGCACTACAAAATATCGGCGATCTTGAGCGATTAGTCACAAGAATCGTCTTAAAAACAGCGCGCCCACGAGATCTCACGCAGCTGCGTAAAATCTTACAAAACACCCCAGAAATCGTTGCCGAGATTAGCAGCAACGAAAAACTCACGGCAATTAATCCCATTTGGCTTGAATGGTTACAGCCACAAGCAGAACTCTGCACACTTTTAGAAACGGCGATCGTGGATGAACCACCGCTTCTCATTCGTGATGGCGGCGTGATTAAAACAGGTTATGATCAGAATCTTGATGAATTGATTGAACTCAGCACTAAAGGCGATCAATTCCTCCTCAACCTTGAAACTAGCGAACGTGAACGTTTATCGATTCCCACACTTAAAGTTGGTTACAATCGTGTTCATGGTTATTACATTGAGGTTTCAAAAATTCATAGTGATAAAGTGCCGACAGAATATGTGCGTAGACAGACACTGAAAGATGTGGAGCGTTATATCTATCCTGAGCTCAAAGAATTTGAGAACAAAATCCTCTCGGCAAAAGAGCGTTCTTTAGCACTCGAAAAAGCCCTTTGGGATGAATTACTCGAAAAAATAGAACCGCATCAAACGGCATTACGTTTACTCAGTGAATCCCTAGCAAATATTGATATCTTTATCACGCTCGGATTACTGAAAAACCGCTATAACTGGTGCCGTCCGGCATTTAGTAAAAAGATCGGCATTGAGATCCATAAAGGTCGTCATCCCATTGTAGAACGAGCATTAAACCGCCCTTTTATTCCCAATGATCTCACCATTAATCCACAATCAAATATGCTGATCGTTACTGGCCCAAACATGGGCGGTAAATCCACCTATATGCGCCAAACAGCATTGATTGCTCTTCTCGCACATATTGGTTCATTTGTGCCGGCAGACAAAGCAACTCTTGGACCGATTGATCGAATCTTTACACGAATCGGCGCACAGGATGATCTCAACTCAGAGCAATCTACCTTCATGGTCGAAATGACAGAAACAGCGACAATTCTCAACTATTCCACTGATCAGAGCTTAGTGTTAATGGATGAAGTGGGACGTGGAACTTCAACGCTCGATGGATTATCACTAGCCTGGAGCGCGGCGGTTTATCTCACAGAGAAAGCCAAAGCAATGACCATTTTTGCAACGCACTACTTTGAGATGACAGAGCTTGAAGATCTCTATTCAACAGTAAAAAATCTCCATTTAGATGCCGTTGAATACAAAGATGAAATCATCTTTATGCATGAAGTGAAACCCGGCGCCGCTTCTAAAAGCTACGGTTTACAAGTCGCAGCACTTGCCGGCGTTCCTAAGTCTGTCATTGAATCGGCGAAACTTAAGCTGTCGGAATTAGAAACAAGCTTCCAAGCTGCCTCTGTAACGCATCAAAAAATGGATAAATCGCCGGCAACATCAGCGAAAGACATTAAAACAGAGACTATCGAAAAACCTTCAAAAGCCACAAGCCCACAATCAGAACTACCGCTCTTTATGGAAGCCGTTCCTTCTGAAATAGAGGAAGAAATCCGCAATGTTGACGCCAATGACCTCACACCGAGAATGGCGCTAGATCTCATCTACACTTGGCAGAAAAAGCTACGATAAATATTGATAACAAAGGAATATTCTCATTTTAGATCTAACAGCTAATTTCGATTTTTATTCCGAGCATTAAATCTCTCGTTAAAAAACCAATAAAAATACCGGCAAGATAAAGTTCTGCCGGTATTTTTTATTGATCTCTTTCTCTTTATAAGCTTATTCAAAGCTGGATCGAATGCTTGCAGGCTTTAGCAAATCCCGCGCCAGCAAATTAAATCTATTCTATGACAAAGCAAAAACAGTGCCGGCATCAGCCCTGAGAATCGCAAAAATCGTTACATCCAGTATCTTACAAGCCAATTTGATTAGCTAATAATGCGAAATATGGATCGTATCTCTTCATTTCTTTTTATCAGATAAATCAACGCTGGTTTGAATACTTGCAGGCTTCAGACAATCTCATGCCAGCAAACTAAATCTGTCTTATTACAAAACAACAATAATGTTGGTATATCAACTTAAAGGCCATGACACTGTTATAATCATTGTGATTTAAAATCTTGCCAATCATTGCTGGCACGCGATCGATAAAATATTGCAAGCATTCTCCCCAGCCACGCATTAACTTTAAAAGAAAATTCTCGCTTAATCATTTCAAACCTTGAATTTCCTACATTTTGCCCGCAGATTATGGAAATCTAGTTTCTAAAATTATAAAAATAGGGAATGTAACAATGCCGTTACTCAATTACAAAATCACCACACCGGAAGTTGAAAAACATCCAATCACGATTCTTCTGATGCATGGATTATTCGGCGATATGAATAATCTCGGCATGATTGCGCGTGGTTTAGAGGAATATACAACGATCCAAATTGATGCGCGAAATCATGGAGAATCATTCCATAGCGATATTATGAACTACGATGCAATGGCCGAAGATATCGTCAAACTGCTCAATCATCTTGGTATCGAAAAAGTGATTTTAATCGGCCATTCCATGGGCGGAAAAGCCGTCATGACTGTGACAAAACTCATTCCTGAAAAAGTCGATAAACTCATCATCATTGATGTTGCGCCGGTGGCTTACAAAGAACGCCGGCATGATGAAATCTTAGCCGCATTAAAAGCCGTCAATGCCAGTAATATCACCGATCGCCGAGAAGCTGCTGAGCTCATGCGAGAATATATTACCGAAGGTGAATTTGTGATTCAATTTCTCCTCAAATCATTCCGCGATGGTAAGTTTCGTTTTAATGTACCGATTTTAGATGAAAAATATGACACGATTTCTGGCTGGAATCCGATTCCTCGCTGGGATGGCAAAGCATTCTTCGTTATCGGCGGTGATTCTGGTTATGTCACAAGAGAATATCAAGCGGAAGTTCAAACGCAATTACCAAATTCCTCGGCAATCGTCATCGCCGGAGCCGGACATTGGGTTCATGCACAAAAGACCGATTCTGTCGTGAATGCAATTCTCAATTTCTTAGCAAAAAACGAATAATAGCCGCCGTTCAAAGCGCATAAAAAAAGCCCCGAAATCTTCCTCACCAAGAAGCTTTTCGGGGCTTTTACACACTTGTTTAAAATACCGCTTTCAGTCGAATCACTTCGATGCAAGAAAACTACCTCAACTGCAAACACTAGATTGATAGTTATTTTGCTTTAAAAATTATTGTTTTAACTGCTGTCACAGAATTTATGACCATCTCGGTTTAAGAGTTGCAGCTTCAACTACTGACAAAAAATTAGCAATCATTTCAATTTAAAAAATTGCTTCAATTGCTGGCACGAAATTGATAAACAGCATGCAAGCATTCTCCCCAGCGATGAATCAGCTTTAAAAACGTCTTAATCTAAATCCTTAAACAAACTCTAAAAAAACCTTACACATTCTCATCCGCCATTGCCGGCATAATGATCTCTTTCACACAAGTTGCCGGCGATGTTGCCGCAATAAACTGAATTGCTGACAACACATCTTACAAAGGAATCAACGAATAATCGCTCTCTTCTAAAACCATATTCACCGGCACATCAATCGTAAACTCGGTCGCTAAATAGCCCAAACTCAAAACTGAAACGCCAATCTGATCTTCTCGCACGATTTCCCGCAACGATTCCGCAATTCCTTTTAAACCAAATTTCGTTGCCGTAAATACCAACTCTTTGCCCTGATGATTCGGTAAGCCCCAAGTGGAACCGATCAGAATAATCTTCGCATTCTTCGATAATCGCAAGTTCGGCAGCAATGCTTGAATATTTAAAATCGCTGATGTGAGATTTGTCGTTACCATTTTCGTGATTTCGCTTGCTGGTACAGATTCAAAATCATAAGCCTCACTAAATGCTTTCTCTTCCCAAATTCCCACGTTATAGATCAGCACATCAAGCGGCATTGCACCCAATGTTTCAGTGACTTTATGTGCAGATTCTTCTGAATTTCCCAAATCAGCCTGAATCCAATAACTACTCTTCGCTACATTGGTAAATGTAGGAACGCTACGTGAAACCCCAAAAATCACATCCTCTTCTGTAGGGAACTTCTGAAATATCGCCGCGCCCAATCCACGGCTCACGCCATAGACCAAAATATTTCGCCCTCGTTTTATCTCTTGCGCTGATTCTAATACCATCTGAAACCTCAATATTGTTCTTGATAGGTTGAAATTAAGTGCTAATGTAACTCCTCAACCGCACTTGAGGTCAAGAAAACCCCTTATTTCACAAAATATTTAAATTACCCATTGACAGAAAACCCCCAAAGCTCGTAGAATACTTCACTTGAGCCGGAGTGGTGGAATGGTAGACACGGAGGATTCAAAATCCTCTGCTTAATAGGCGTAAGAGTTCGAGTCTCTTCTTCGGTACCAAATATAAAAAGCGATCTTTTAAGAGATCGCTTTTTTTGTGTCATAAATAATATTTACAACATAGGCATTGTCTTAAGTTTATTACCTTGAATTTAAAATCTGACCTATAAATTTTGAATTAACGATCCCTTGACTAACAAATCCACCAACACCTTGATCTATCTCTAAACAATAAAAACTACATCGTTTCATAATACGGATTCAACTTGATTATCTTTTGTTTTCATTGAGTTACAGGAGAAAGTGATGATTCATATTAAAGAAGCGCAAGTGTTATATAAAAAGTGGCAAGAGATGAGAGCTGAGAATCCGGCATTGGTCTGTGATCATCCGGCGCTCTTAAGAAGTTTGCCGATGGAATTGGGAAAACAGGTGATCGTATTTGTGCAACGTGCGGCACCGTTTTTAAAATCGAAGAAAAATAAATACGCACTGTTTTTTTATAACCCATTTGATTAATGGAATGATAAAATAGCAATAGCTGAATAAGAAGCGCTTCATCCTATTTAGTGATGCGGCGCTTTTATCATTTTCCCATCATCATTGAGAGGTTTATATGACATTATCACGCTTATTAATGACAGTTTCAGGAGCGATGCTCTTTTCTGTGGCTACAGCAAGTACGACAGAAACCTTAAAGCCATTTCCGGCAGCAGAAACCAATGAAACTCGCTATGTAATCGAATTACCACAGTTAGCAGATGAAAATTCTGTTAAAGTGCAACTCATTGCTGGCAAAACCATTGAAGTCGATTGCAACACTCATCGCTTTGGTGGTGAAATTAGTGAAGAAAACCTCGAAGGTTGGGGTTATAGCTTTTATAAAGTTTCTGAATTAGTGGGGCCCATGTCAACTTTAATGGGCTGCGGTGAAGATAGTAAACATGAGGCTTTTGTCACCATGAACGATATGCCGCTGATTCGTTATAACAGTAAATTACCCATCGTGATTTATGCGCCGAAAGATGTCACGGTGAAATATAAAATTTGGCAAGCTGATGTGTTAGAAATGACAGCTAGCGAGAAATAATTATAAAAAGCTTTCTTTAACCCAACAGCAATACAACATATTCGAAATATTGTGAATGATAAAAAGCGATCTTTAGTAGATCGCTTTTCTTTTCCTTCATTGAGGCACTTCTCGCGGCTATCTTATTAAAGATTCTATTTAAAAGTCGATGCATAGCTAGAGAGAATGGTTGCACGCTTTTTATCAATCCCGTGCCCGCAATTATTACCGAGATTCTTAAATCCCAAAGACCATATCTTAACGTTTGATCTGCGCGTTATTAACGATAAAAAGGCATCGGTTATTACTTGCGCGCTTAATCTCTGTTAGTTCGCCATTAAGCGCGATGCTCTGCCCTGTGCTGAACATCAAAGCTTCACGAATGCTACTAAACACAACGCCCAAACTCACAGATTGATCCGCATCGATAAAGACCATATTACCGGCATTACTATATTGATCGCTATGCGACATACTCGTCATTCTGCCTTTAAAAGTAATCGTTTTTCCAAGCCATTCACTATTGGCATGTCCTCGATTTTTCTGCCAATCATTGCAGATATCTTGCGGTTTTACATTTAAAACAACATCACTTTTTGCCGAAACTTGGCGTGATTTTGAGCTTGTTGATTTTGCAGATCGACCTGATTCTTTTGCTTTACTCGCTTCGATCATCTCTAACACTTCTGGCACTTCTTCAATATGCCTTTCATCTTGAACCTTCGCTACCGTTTTAGCTTGGCTTGTTGCCACCTTTTGACGTATTTCTGAAGGTTTCTCATCGGCATTGCTACTCACCGTTTTACAACCTGCAAGCAGTGATAACAATGCAACCGCCAGAATCGACTTTGTACTAATCAATTTCATCATGATGATTTCTCTTATAGTTTTGATAATTAACCAAAATCTTGAACAATTCATTTTTGATTAAATATTATACCGAAGATCCTGATCTTTCGCGAAACAATGCCCAAGAGAATCAGAAAATAATTATTACTAGATTCTTAAATCCCAATATCAATATATTGCTATGCAGATCTTCTATTGGATAAAAAAAGCACTATAATAATTCCCACTTTCTAATTTTAACTACTATATCGTCAGCGCTATGAATATCCCTCATCTGCTCACAAAAAGCTTATTGTTGATACTGCTCTTAATGCCGGCATTTTCTCAAAGTCTTTCTGATGCGCAGATCAAAGAACGTATCATTCAAGAATCCATTGCTAACTACTCAGGAAACTGCCCTTGCCCTTACAATAGCGCTCGCAACGGCAGCCGCTGTGGGAAAAGAAGCGCTTATAACAAACCTGGCGGATACTCTCCAAAATGTTATGCTAGCGATATCAGCACGCAAGAAGTCAATGCTTGGCGCAAACGTCATAGCGCCCGTTAAAACAGAAAAAATGCTATCCCACTAGCACTTTGCTTCTATATTCATCACATAAGGATTTACTATGAAAACTGCTTACATTGTGCAATCTTTCACCAAGCAAGGCTCACAACTCATTACCGATACACCGATTCAATGCAGCAATGCCGACGAAGCGATTCGACGCGCCGACAAGTTCGCAGATATTCGTGCCGGCGTGATTGCAATCTCTCAAGAATATGACGAAGAGACTGGCGATTTCGGCGAACTCAAAATATTAGCGAAGTATGGAGAAATTCCTGCCGGCGCAATTGGCGATGAAGATTAGCATCATTATTAACCATTTCCAGATTTCTCCTTGTGTTTATTTAAAAACAGCGTAGTATTGTCACTTCATTAACGCGGGATGGAGCAGTCTGGTAGCTCGTCGGGCTCATAACCCGAAGGTCGTTGGTTCAAATCCGGCTCCCGCAACCAAGCATTTAAAGCCTGTTTTTTAACAGGCTTTTTTGTTGTCTCAATTTTGTATTCATTGCGACTTACAACGAGATCGTCCAATCGATTTTGAACAACCTGATTAAAAATTCTTTGAAAAAAGCTGGGACATGACTGAGGTTAATATCTGAATATTTCAGTGAACTCGTGCCAGCAATAATCTCAGCTTCTCTTTAATCAAAATAACGATATCAACCCTATCCAAAAAGCTCGATCTAAAAATCGATCATTATTGATAACGTTTCAATCCCCAAATACATGGCAACAACGATGATAACACCAACCCCAAACCGCCGTAAATTAACCAGATGAAATTTGCTTGATTCAATGCCGTATCACGTAACCAGATTGCCGGAACGATAAAAGCAATTGAGGCAGAAAGGTGATTAAAGGCTGTTTGTAACGCATTAAACCCGCCTCGTTCACTGGCTTTTGGAATATTAGCGCATAAAATCGTAATCCCTGTAAAACGCAGATACGTGGCAAACATCAATATAAAACTAAAGCTATAAGAAAACCAGCGCTCGGGAATCATCCAACCTAAATACACAATACTCAAGGCTAAAATGCCGGTACTTAATAGTAAAAGAGAAAAAATTTGATGAGGAGCGCTCCATCTTCCGGCAAGTTTTGCCCCTAATAATGCCCCAATTCCGCCGATACAAAATAGCCAAGGGATCTCTATTGCCGGCATTTGTAATAATGTTTGATAGATCGGCACCAGCAAAGGCACAAACATGAACGTTCCTAAATTAGAAATTCCCGGCGCAATTGCTCCCAATACCATTTGTGGATTGATATTGAATTTAGATCTTACGGTAACATTCAGAGAATTTGGTTCCGGCATTTTAAGAGAAGGAATCGTGATTAAAATAAGGCACACAGACAAAAAACAAATGCTGGCAAGTAAGTAGAAAGCGAGCTGCCATTGCCAAACTTCCGCTAACCATAAGATGAATGGCAACCCGGCAATACTCACTAAAGGAAATGCCGTTAAGACCAATGCAATCATCTTTCCTCGCATCGCTTCTGGGATCAAGTCTAACAACAGCGCCATCGCCGTAGCTAATAAAATTCCCCCGAATAAACCCGTAACAAAACGAATAAGCAACAGGAGTGAAAAAATCTTAATTGCCGGAATGATGCTTGTAAGCAGTCCAATCATGATTAAGCAGACAATAATCACACGCTTCTTAGGAAGCCGATCCAAAAAGAAAAAACCGATTAAGCCAGCAATCACAGAAACAAAAGTATAACTACTCGCCACATATCCCGCTTGACTGACATCCTGCCCTAATGCATCTGCCATCAAGGGAAATAATGGCGTAACCATCATATATTCCAGCGCATTCGTGAATTGCACCATAAAATTGCCAATGTCATCCAGACAATTCGATGTGACTTTAATTCCAGCATCTTCCTGCATCCTTTTTCAACAAAAACACAGTATAATTAAAGGTATTATTGATCACTAGATCATAATTTTTGTTTTCATTACTATCAATTTCGGGATAATCAATGGATCTCAATGCGTTAAGAATCTTCGTGTATGTTGTGGAACAAGGCAGCTTCGTACAAGCATCCAAAGCCTTAGATATGCCGGCATCGAATGTTAGCCGTGCCGTCACACAACTCGAAAAACAGCTCAATTGTCAGCTCTTAATTCGTACAACTCGCAGTTTACGCATGACAGAATTTGGAGAATTGCTCTTCTCCACCGCGCGACCACTCATATCGAATCTTGAAGCGACAAAATTGCAGCGCTCTAATATGCAAGATGAGTTGCAAGGTGCGCTCAATATTGTGATTCCGAGCGAAAGTGGTCCTTTATTGCTGGGAGATGTTCTTACCCAATTTGCAAGCAATCATCCTCAGTTACAACTCAATATTCAAACGAATTTTTTAGGATTAGAGAATCTCCAAAACAGCATCGATCTTGCACTTTTTTTTCATCGAGGAGATTTGAGTGACAGCACGATGGTTGTACGGAAAATTCGCTCTTTTGAGAGTATTATCGTCGCATCGCCGGCGCTACTTAAACGCGTTAAAATGCCACAGAAAATAACGCATTTAACAACACTTCCCTGCATTACTACATCTAGTGCACTCAATCGAAAACCGTGGTGCTTTAATAATGCCGAAGGAGGTTTTGATTTTATCAGTGGACAGAATACCTTTTCCGTTGATAGCGGATTACTTGCTGCTAAAGCGGCAATCGCAGGCTTAGGATTTGCCATCTTAACCAAAGAGATGTGTCAAAAAGAGATTGAGCAAAAACGATTAATTCCGATCAAACTCGATCAGCAGCCCGCAGCGCTAGAATTACTACTCGCCTATCCGCAGCAGAAACATCTCTCGCCGGCAGTTCGCGTGCTGATTGATACAATCATGCACTATTTTTCCGACTAATCCCCCGCAATATCCCCATCAAAAATAACATTTTAACGAACATTATGATTTTCGACTGATCGTTATTTCAGATAATAACTATTCGCTTCTGCCGTATCCCAGCGATCACATCGCAACATATACTCTTGGAACATCACATATTGAATGCCCGTTGCTTTCTCAATGATGTAATCCTTCATTGTCAAAATATCCGCTGTTTCTTTATACACGCCTTTTGACGCAGATCTCGGACCAATAAAGGTTTTATCACCAAAAGGCGTTCTTATATAATATTCAAATAGATCATCTTCAAAAGCATAAGCAATGCCTTCAGGCGGATTGTCGATCACACGCAATAAGCCTTTATCTCGCCCCTCAGAATAATCACACAAACCAAACGGTACTTCTCTCCCTGATTGCCACTGACCGCCGATGGGTTGAAATTTAAAAAAACCTTTCGCATCCGCCAAAAGAATATCATTAATATTTGCCAATCCATCTTGCGTTAATGGGCCGGCAAGAAAATTCTGATAGGTTGTCCGATCTCGGAAATGATCCCGGACGATATTTTGCTGATCGAGAATAAATAGCTGTGATGAGAGATAGATCATCTCTGTCGTATTCACGTCAAATCGAGGTTCAATCATGCCATCACGATAAATATGGTTTTTATCACGTGCCCAACCTTCATTTGCGTTACCTTTTGCAACCCAATCAGGAACATGACATTGTAAATAGGGATAGTTTTTAACAGTAAAAAGCTTGTCGGTATATTGCTGCTCAAGCGCTGTTTTTCGCTGAATACATGCCCAATCATCTTGCTGAACCTCTTCTAAAGAACACTCCACTTGAGGAATATCAAATGCCACAGGATCTGAAGGGCAACTTAGATTTAACATCTCGAACGTCTTCGCATCAGCGCCTTCTACCAGGGTTTTACCATAAAAAACTTGATGGGTATTTTTGGCATAACGGCACGATTGACTATCTGCAATCGTACAATCCAAACGCACTAATCCCGGTGAAATATCGGTTAACTCAAAGCGTTTTTCATTGATCCACACATGGTTTTTATCTTGAGCAAAAACACTATTCACTATTTCAAAAGTCTGAGGATCAGCACCTTCTAAAATAGTGCCTTTATCATAAACATACTGCGCATCTTTATAGAGATAATCAGCAATATACTCAAACTCACGCCCATTGATCGGCAGATACTGCTCTTTTAAAAAGACCAAGTCATCCACAATTAAAAAAGCATCTCGAACATGCTCTAATCGATATTGTGTAGGATCAAAGTCAGCACTGATCTTCGCTTCTGGAATCACCTTTTTGCCATAAACCACATGCTGATAATCGGTGATAAACTCAATGCTCGGATGAACACCCACGAGATCCTCAAGATTAAAATCCCCCTCGACAAGCTCATAAAAAATCTCTTCATAGCTTGTTGATGTGGCATTGGAGCGAGTACAAAAAGTACACATTTGCGTACGGGTGACTTTCCGTTCCCAATAGAGATCATCGCCGGCAATGACATAAGGAGTATTAGGCACACGATCAAAATAGATATATTCCACCTGATCTTCTGGAATCGCTTCTTCACCAAATTGTTCTAAAAGATAGTTAAATCCCGTTTTAGCAGAGTCTTTTACAAGATTACCAATCTTTTGTGACAACGAAGACTCTTGGCCTCTTTCGATATAGACTTTTTTAGGAGATTCTTCTGCCCATGATAATCCCCATAATGGAGAAAGCATCAACCAAAACATCATCATTGACATGAAACGCATATTCATTACTCCAGAAGAAAAGAGCTCTTATTGTATGCAAAACAGGCTTCCTCGCAACCATAAAAAAAGCTTAAAGGGTTTATATCAAGATTTCTCCTAACTTGCCTTTAAGCTCAATAGATAAATACGTTTTTTTTCAAAAACCAATCAGTATTATAAAGCTTTAATTTTTGCAATCGTTTCATCTAAGATTTGTACTAATTGCTTTTGAGTTTCCTCATCAACATTGAGGCGATGATGCAGTAATGTTCGAATCTCTTGAACTCTCATTTTCAATGGATTGCCGGCACTTTTACGCTCAATTTCATAAGCATTTTCCATCGCCGTCACAAGCTCACCTTGCGCCTTTAGCCAAGATAAAAGTTCCATTGCTTGTTCGGTATTCTCTGCATAATACTCACGCCCAGTATCCGTCATGGCATAACATTTTTTAGTGCCATCCATCTCCACAGAAGCTAGATCGCTCTCTTCTAAAAATGAGAGTAAAGGATAGATCATGCCGGGACTCGGTTTATAAAAGCCTTGCGAAATTGTCTCCAACTCTTTAATAAGTTGGTAACCATGAAGTGTTTGATCTGCCAACAGAGCCAATACTAATAGTTGCAATTGCTCGGAAGAGATTCGGCGAGATCCTCCAAATCGACCTTCACCACGACTGCCTCCATGACCTCTCCCACCGTGATGTTCACGTCTGCCATATCCACGACCGCCATGACCAAAACGCTCATCGCTCATCGAATGACAACCATGCATCCCATGCCCGCGGCGATGATGATTTCGCCCATGCGATCGATATTCAGATCCATGTCGACCATGTTCTCGGCGACCGCCACCAAAACCCATTTCATATCGTAATTCAGATATTTTTTTCATAAGAACTCCTTACAAATCATATTTTAAGATTGTGAGAAACCGATCTTTTGAATGATCTAGAGCCGGTTTCTCAACCGTTATATCTTAAAACTTACAATATCTAACTATTCATCTTCAAAATCGTCCCATCAATTCTGTCCAGATATTTTTATATCTTAAGATATATATCTAAAGATATATTTTAAGATTTATCTCGTCAAGAAGTTTTGATAAAAAAACAGACATTCATGCTCAATTAAATAAAAAAATAAATAGGGGAATTAGTTTCAAATTATTTGATTAAAGGCTCTATTTAAAAGTAATGCATCGCTGGGGAGAATGGCAGCACTCTTGTATCAATCACGTGCCAGCAATTGTCACAGCTATTTTTAAATCGGAACGACTTTATCGCTGATTCTAAATAATTTCCATGAGGCATATCACTAACTTATTTAAAAGAACTCTAAAAAATATCATGTAATCCTTCAATTAATCTAGGTGCTTCATTAAAAAAACTATAACGATTCAAAAAAACAAACACTAGGAACGTCTCTTAATGCCGGTATAAAAAAAGATCACTTAAAAGTGATCTTTCTAAAAACTTTAATCAAACAATCTTAAGGAGATCTTTGAAATAGCATCAGAGTCTCATTACTTTTGCGGTAATCCCACAAAACTCATTAAATCACGATAGAACAGACGCGCACTAAGCTTATAACCTTGTGATGTGAGATGCACTTTATCTCGCCCTGCTAACTCTTCACTCTCCCACTTTTCAATGCTACATGGACCGCCCATTGCTTGTTGCCAATCCCAATAGAGTACTCTTTCAGAACGTGCAACGGCATATTGCGTCTGTTTAACGATCTCATAAGATGGCGGCGTTCTATCTTGGCATGAACCAGATTCATTACGAAGAAGTGCATCTGGCGGACTTAGGAGTAAAATAGCAGCATTCGGTAAACGCATACGAATATTGCGAATACTATCCACTAAATTTCGGCGATAGGCATCGGCATCAAACACATCATTAAACGCCTCATTCGTCCCATATTCCAAAATCACTAAATCGCTATTCGTTGCCGAAAGCTCTGTGTACCATTCCGGCGACCATTTATTCCAAATCGATAATTGCGCACCATTTGTGGCAATAGAAGAGACAATCGCTCCCGGCTGATTATTCTGCTGCAACCACATGCCGCCAAGCTCAACATTTGTATCTTCCGCCGTGACGCGAAATGGCATCGGCGTTCTAAAACTCATTGTTTGCCAGCGCCCCATTCCTGATAATGCATTGGTTAAATTGAGCTGTCCACGATCATTCATAATAGAGATCGCATCATGATGACGCGCTTTTAACACCATTCGCACATTCCAAAGCCCTTGGCTCTTTTCAGGATTAGTTAATGTTACATCGATCGATCCGCCGATACGTGCTGGTGTGGCAATATAGCCGCCCATCGGAAAATCTAAATCGCTCACAGTTCTACTACTTGCCAAATTCCATTGGCTACTGCGCCATGTCATCTCCGCGTTACGTTGCCCTCGTACATTCATCGGCGTTACCCAACCAATGCCGGCATTTCCTAACTTTTCCTGCAATGAGTCACGTAAACCGCCGGTAAAAAAATCGGCCGCCGCATGGGAATCCCCAAATTGCGTGATTGCAACAACCTGATTCCCACCTTGAGCAATATTACGCATCTTCGCTTTTAGCTGATTAGCATTACGATCACCAAAGTCCGTAATCCCCGGACCAATTTCTTGACGGTAATCGCCCAAATCATCAGCGCTACATGCTGCAATGAGCAATGTGGCGGCAATGAGGAGACTATTTCTCAACGCTTTCATTCTTATTCCCTTTTCTGAAAAGTATTCCCTGTTTTGAAAACATCCTTCAAATCCTGAAGACTCTTTTCAATTGAACCATTATTTATCGCCGCTATCTTACAATAACGCACTTAAATTGCTATCTTTTTAGACATTCACTACTCAGAATCAGAGGCTGACTCTAAAATTAATTGTGGTACCACAATTGCCTCATTAACCGTTTGTGAAACTGGCACAATCGAATCTGCCTTAGCTTCACCGAGCGTTTCTACCTCAAGGACAGCTTCTTTTTGAATAGTGAATGCCGCAATAATTCGCTCGGCAATTCGGCGTTGTCCTGTGGGCGTAAAGTGAATCCCATCGCCAGTTCTCACTTTACGATCCCCTTCATCGGTTTCAATATACGCACGATATTCCGTATCACTACAACCTAAAAGATCACTCGTAGGGAAATAAGTCCCATTAAACTTCTCCACTTCCGATTGATAGATCGTATTGAGATAAACCATATCTTGATGGAGCTTCTCTTTTCTCATACAAGGCGCACCGAGCCAAATAAGCGGCAACTGATGCTCATAAGCGGAAAGAATAATTGTTCTCACACGCTCACGATACGCCCTTTCCCAATCGGCGCTTTTAAAGCGCAAATATTGCTTTCTCCCTGGCACAGGAAAATCCCAAGGATCATTCGCGCCCATATAAACAATCACCGCTTTAATTGCATCATCTTGCTGTAATGTTTCTGCAACAACTTCTGGCCAGTTATAAAACTTAGGATAAGCAAGCCCTGTACTCTGTTTACTGAGATCAATACCATCAATATTTTCTGATTTATAGAGCGATTGCTTTACACGCGGCGCAACGCCTTGCATCAAGGAATCTCCCACAAAAAAGAGCTTATCGCCGGCAGTTACGACTAATTCAGAAGGGAGCTGCGGCAACATAGGGCCGGCAAAATCTGATGAAAAATGCGAATACTTGTCAACTTGACTAGATGAAATCCCATCATCTATCAACGAATCTTGAGATTTCATGCCATTGTTGGCAGAAATTGCTTCTAATCCACTTGCAGCTAAATGCCGTTGATAATTTTCGGCATTCACAATACGATCAACGCCTTTTAAACCATCTTGTGACACAATCTCTGTCTGATAATCAGCTTCATTAATTTTAAAAAATGTACGATCCCCAAGTGTTGAGTCAATCCAGTTTTCCACGACATTTTCTACGGCAACTAATGGTGATTCTCGATGATAAGTTTGCGCCCAATAGATATTAATCGATTCACGATAGAGAAAAAAGATTCCCGCAAGCGTCACGAGGAGAAGATAAAATACTTTCAATTTCGACATTTCTCTCTCCTTAGAAACTTGCATAGATAAATTGTGGAATGCCCGATGGCGCGAGATAAATCACAATCCATAAGACGAATATATAAATTATCGGCAATAGTAGAAAGGGGATTCGCTTCGTGATTTTAATACAGAGATCTGGCAATTTCGTGAGGATCGGATAAATCGCAAATATCACAATAATGAATCCCGCTAAAATCGCTAAAGGCAGCCAATGATCCGTAAGATCATGATAATTATTCAGCAATGCCGTAATATACGCCATGGAATCTTCAAAACTCTCACTTCTAAAGAAGAGCCAACCAATTCCCACGTAATTGAAGGTCATAAAGCGCCCCCAATATTTACGCCAACCAACGACTTCTTGGCGCATCAGTTCCCGCACAGCGTCACTCTCCATTCCATTTTGGTATAATCGGCGCTCCCGGTAATGATCTTTCATATTAAGTAAGACAACGCCAATACCGTGAATCGTTCCCCAAATTAAGAAATTTAACGTTTCACCATGCCATAATCCCGATAAAACCATACCGATCATCACATTAATCTGTGTGCGAGAAAACCCCTTACGATTCCCACCTAATGGAAAGTAAATATAATCTCGAATCCACGTCGAAAGACTGATATGCCAACGTGTCCAGAAATCTTTCAAATTCACGGCTAAATAAGGCGCTTTAAAGTTTTCCGGCAATTGGAAACCCAACAGTAAAGCAATCCCCGTCACTAGATCGGTATATCCCGAAAAGTTGAGATAGATCTCAATCGCATAAGCATAAATCGCAAGAATCAGTTCAATCGTATGATATTCAGAAGGATTATCAAACATCGGCTTTACAAAGGCTTGCGAGAAAAAAGCGCTGAGCCAATAAACTTTAATCACCGCCAAGATAATCAACATAAATGCGCGATGCGGTTCCAATACCGAACGCGGCGTTGGATCTTGCAACTTCGGTAAAAAGAGCTTCGCCCGATTAATCGGACCGGCAATAATACTGGGGAAGAATGATAAAAAGAGCGCAAAATCGAAGAAACTCACCGGCGCCATTCCTCGCCACTTTTCCGAAGGAATAGCGGCATTTCGCTGATCCACTGCCCGCTCATAAATCGAAACGAGATAACTCATCGAATGAAACGTATAGAAAGAGATCCCGATCGGGAGAATAATCTCTGCTACCGGTAATGAGAGATCGATTCCCCATTCGCCAAGCTGATGCTGTAATTGCGGCGCAAAGAAATTAAAGTATTTAAAAACAGCAAGATTCCCTACGGCAGCAATCACAGAAATGGCAAGCCATAATTTCGGTCTTAGACTGTAAACAATGCCGGTAGAAAGAAGATAAAGAACCACCGTATAACTACCCAGAATCATGGCAAAATGAATATTAAAAAGCCCAACAATCAGATAGCTACTTATCAATAGAATTAAATTTTGGATGGCGACAGAAGAACGAAAACTCCAATAAACGCCAAAAAAGAGGATAAATATTGCCGAAAATTCTATTGATAGATAACTCACAATCCAACCTTACATATCGATTTTATAATATTTTTTATAATGTTCATGACAACCTATATCTCTATTCACTGATTATCATCAATCATCGAATTTAGCATACTTCTAACAGGCACGATTTAAATCAAATTAAGAAGTTATTCTACGTGTTTGTAAGTGAGTTTCAACCCTTCATTTTGCATAGGAAATAGACCTTTTGACAATAACATACAAATAAAGTTTTATTTACATAAAAACTTAATATAAATTGAAAATATTAATTATTAATAAAGAAATCAAAACACAAAACATATTCATAAAAAATATTGCAATATTTTAAATAATATAAAGCCGTAAAATTTATAAGTGACAACAAAGCCCTACGACTCCTATTTCCCAAAATTTTATTATTCGACCAGCCATGAATAGACCTTTTATAACACTCCTTCTCTGTATTCTGCCATTCCCTGTCACCTTTGCCGAAGAAGTCGCGCTAGATAGTCATGCTAAAATCGCTTTAACTCATTGTGCAGAAGTGGCTATTGAACAAATAAATGGTAAAAGCCGAGAGTTTTGTATAACTCTCAATACGCCAAAAAACGCCCCCCCAACAATAATGGGAAGGAACAGTACATCACTAGAGAAAACCGCTATATGCTTTTACTAATCGCAATTTCTGTATGTTGTAACAAGCACTCTTAAAAATAGCGCTATCGAACTCCCTTAAGATATAACTAACGATTATTTCCCCATTAATTCCCTTTTTCGATATGATCTACTAAAGATCAGCATTCATAACTTTATCGATAAAGGAATCCTTGAATATAATTTATGAGCGATACTCTTCAATATTACAATGACAATGCGAAACAATTTTGTGAAACAACTTTCATCGTGGAAATGCGATCACTTTACCAACAATTTCTCCAATATCTTCCTCTTGGAAGTTCTATTTTAGATATTGGCTGTGGTTCTGGTCGTGATACGCTCTACTTTCATCAGCAAGGATATCAAGTATTCGCGATCGATTATTCTCCTGAAATCGTCGCTCTAGCCCGTAAAAACACCAATCTTCCCATCAAAATACAAAGTTTTTACAACTTAACTGATCATGAAAAATATGACGGGATCTGGGCTTGCGCCTCACTACTGCATTGTGAAAGAGCGCGCTTACCAGAAGTATTATCCAATATTATTCATGCCTTGAAGCCCTCTGGAATCTGCTACCTTTCATTTAAATATGGCAATCAGAATCGTTTAAAAGAGGGACGATCATTCACCGATCTCAATGAGAAGCAAGCAAATACGCTGCTCCAACAATTTCCTTCCATATCACTCTTACAACAATGGATTACTCTCGATCAACGACCTGATCGCAAAGAAAAATGGCTTAACATTCTCTTTAAAAAAGAGGCTTTGGCTCATGAAATGCCAACACCCACAGCAGAGATTCAAATTCAATTCATCACACAAATCCAGCAATTACTCACAACCGCTAAAGCCACATCTACTTATAAATTTGCACTGTTAATGAGTTTGGTAAGAATCTCTATCGAAAATAACCTCTTAAGCGGGGAATCTCTTAAAATTCCCTTATCTGCTATTTCTGAAAAATTTATCGAAATTTATTGGCAACAAGCACGCCCTTATTTCACAAATCATGCACAACACCCAAACTCTGATACACCAGAGATCATATCGCAACAGATTTTAAAGCAAAACAATGGAAGGCAAGCTGTTGTTATTACGAGAATTTTAGAAGCACAAAAATTATATGCATCTCTCACCAACTTTAAAAAAAGCGGCGATCCGTGGAATAAACTTCTAAAATCAGTTGGCGATACGATTCATCAATATCCGCTAAAACATCTACAAATAAACGATAAAACACCTCAAGAATTTCTCTACCATTACGATCATTCCAATAAAAAAGATATCACATTACGACCCAATATCGCTTTTTGCCTTAGCCGATTTTCGATCTTTATTGAAGAGATCTGCCAAAAATATTGGATGGATAATATTCGAGATTTATCAGACAATCAGCGTCAGTTTGGCGACTTCCCCAATCTAGACGATTTCTTATTTAATACAGATAGAAATCATCTCTCCCAAATCAAACCGTTTCTTCATGCAATTCAACAAGGATGCTGTTTCTATTGTGGTCAAAAAGTCCCCTTATCGAAAGGAGAAATTGATCACTTTATTCCTTGGTCACTCTATCAATATGATACGGCTCACAATTTCGTTTTAGCAGATAAAACCTGTAATAATCAAAAAAGCAGTAACCTCGCTACCCAACATTTTTATGAAAAATGGTTAATGAGAAATGCAGAGTTTGATCTAAAAATTTCTGACGAAATGGGCAAGCATGGTTTTTTAGTTGATCGCCAACGCTCAGAAGCAATCGCCAAAAATTATTACTATCAGATCTTTAAAACACATGGAGATCGTGGTTTCTGGCAGCCTAGCATATTACTTAAACCTTCGGCTTCACCCAAAGATAATAAGCAATCACCAATAACATGAGCCAAATAATACCGGCATATAGTGCGCTTCTTGCCGGTGCGTAATAGCCTAATAATCCAAGCACAAAAAGCATAAAGGCAATAGCAATTGCCGGACCAACTGGCCAAAATGGTACAGAGAATTTGAGGTTTTTAATCGCTTCTGCGGATAACTTCCGGCGCATCGCGACTTGTGAAATCAACACCGTGAGCCATACCCAAACAGTGGCGAAGGTTGCCATCGCCGCAATCAAAAAGAAGAGTTCATCAGGAATTAAATAATTCAAGAAAACACCCACCATTAATACTAGCAACATGGTTAGAATCGCAAAAATCGGGACACCATTACTCGAAAGTTGCCCGTAGATCTTCGGCGCTTGTCCTTGCTTTGCTAAACCATACATCATTCTTCCAGCACCAAAGAGATCACTATTAATCGCGGAAACCGCAGCTGTAATCACCACAAGATTTAAAATGTTTGCCGCAGACTCAATGCCTAACCCCATAAATATCGTGACAAATGGGCTGCCATCTAAGCCAATCTGATTCCATGGAAAGAGCGATAACAACACTAACATTGCTAGAAAATAGAAGAGAAGAATCTGAATCGGCACAACATTAATAGACATCGGAATCACTTTTTCAGGATTCCTTGCTTCTAATGCTGTTAAACCTAAAGTTTCTACGCCGCCAAAGGAAAACACGACAATCGTTAAGGAGATAATCACGCCATGAATGCCATACGGCATAAATCCACCATGTTCCCAAAGATTTGAGATGGAGCTCGTCACACCGCTATGACTAGAACCTAATGTCATTCCACTCAATAAAATATACGCGCCGGCAATAATCATCAAAATAATAGCGACGACTTTTAACAAGGATAGCCAGAAACCTAGCTCACCAAAATATTTAACGGTGCAGAGATTAATACCCGATAATAATAGCGAAATTCCTAAAGCCCAAACCCAAGGATCGATTTCGGGATACCAAATACGCATATAGACTGCAAATGCGGTCACATCCGCAATACAGACTAATGCCATTTCAAACACGTAAGTCCAGCCAGTAATAAACCCCGATAACGGACCTAAGTACTTCGTCGCATACGCACCAAAAGCGCCCGGCATCGGATGATGCATAACCATTTCGCCCAATGCTCGCATCACCATAAATACGGCAATACCCGACACCAAATAAGCGAGTAAAACCGCAGGTCCCGCAAGTTGAATCGCATTGGCCGAGCCATAAAATAGCCCCGTCCCGACGGCAGAACCTAACCCAATAAACAGAACGTGTCGTGCTGTGAGCCCTTTATTTAATTGCTGTGGAGCCATAACCCGCTTTCTTCCTCAAACATCAATGACACGATCCTTAGTTAATGATAAAACAAGGGATACGAATAGTATCACAGCAAGCCTTTTCGCTCCTCTTTAATCAAAATATGAGGGGTTTTTAAACATTATTGATTCACCGAACAATCTCATAAAATACTGAGACTTATCTTAATCAATCCCTCATATCTATGTCATAAACACCACAAAATAATGCGCATATAAACAAATATTGTCTAGTCATTGTGACGCTTTATATCCCTCTTATCCCCTATCCTATTTTTCCATTCTCAAAGAAAAGTATCTCATTGTACAGAAACTACGACATCATCTGATATAGGGGATTTAAAGGATTTTTAAAAATCTC